>Ga0209700_101061_pt1 | contig 55500 bp, 22 predicted proteins | sample SiratroredBW_FD_187528 | JGI IMG/M metagenome (GOLD analysis project Ga0209700, IMG submission 187528) | Root nodule microbial communities of legume samples collected from California, USA - Siratro red BW (SPAdes) (version 2) | ecosystem: Host-associated > Plants > Roots > Nodule | place: USA...
AAATAAATTTTCTCAAAAAAAAAAAAAAAAAAAACTCACAATTCAACACAATTCCAATGTTTTTACATTCAAAGAAATTATCAAAATATCCACATAAACTTACGAATCCACACAAAGATTCAATTATGTACCTAAGTCAATTAACTTAGTTTTATGATAAACTGATTTCATATCATTAGAGGACCTAACCTAGTGTCTATTTTACTTTCAATCTATTCTCCTTAATGTCTTAACAAAACTTTTCCTTACCGAAAGTTAACTTGCCAGGAAAAACAACTCCAGAGTTAACACAATTCCAATTTTAAAAATCTCCAAATAACTTTCAGAAATTAAAACATAATAACATACCATTAAAAACTCAGACCAACACATATTTCAAAATTCTTATCAAATTATATGAAATGTAAAACTCACACATACTACAAGAAGACTTAAACTATAAGAGAAAAAGAAACTTGCAAAGATCAATTGATAACCTTGATCTAGACTTAATCATCTTCTAATTAACATAATCTAAATAAAATAATAATAAATAATTATCTCATAAACTTAGACCGAATGCAATAAATATCGTTCTAGAGACATAAACACTAAATAAAAATGAAATATTTTACTTTCTAATATTTTTGTAAATAATCTTTTTTCATTTAATTTAAATTAATTTTTTTCTAAACCCATAAAAACATGTGGCAATGTATCTTAAAGCTATGGGGTTTAATATATTTAAAAAATATAGATATAATAGTTTTCATTTATTGATGTGTGTGTATGTATTTATAGATAGATGTATTGTCTAAAATGGCCCTAGCATAAAACAAGAAGATTCATGGCTCATGTGCAATAGAATTTTGGAACTTTTTTGAAAGGAACAAAAATTGGATTGTAGCTTCAAATATCGTTCGTCCTTGTGAAGTGTGCAGTCCATTTCTAATTTCAAGAATATGTTCTGGAGATACGAACTCAGATTCTCAGGGATTGTAAAAACAGAAAAAATGAAAATAAGAAAAGTGTTGGATATTAAATTATCTATAGATTAATATTAAAAAATAATTCTTTACTAACAAAAACACACATTTGTATTATATTAAAATATATTTTTTATTATTTTATAAATAAATAATTAAAAAGAATATTAAAAAAATATGTAATTATTATTTAAAAATAAATAAATCATTTAATTATTTTTTAAAATAAAAATTTATTAAACTATTTATTTTATTTAATAAAGAAATTATTTATATTTATTAAATAGTGAAATTATTTAATTAAAATATGAAATTAGAAAAAGAAAATTACTAAATGATATATGTTCTTTGTATAGTGGTATGGATGTAATAATCCTTGTATTTCAAATAGAGTGTTTATATATATATTTTAAATAGAAACTTTATAATTATTAAGTTTCTCTTTGAAGATGTGCTTTCGACATCAACAAGAAGTTAGCGAGTATTCAAAAATATTTTAAAAAATTTGAAGAACAATTTATTTTTTTCTTATGATCTGTTCTTATTTATAAAAAAATAAACTTTTTTGGTCTCAAATATAAATTTATTTTATTTTTTCATTTTAATATTTTTTTCTTAAAATGCCTTAATTTTAATTGATACATGATATTAGATCACATCAATTTCATATACCTTTTTTACAATATTAATAGGAAGATCATTTTATGAAAAGTATTAGGGAATCAATAAAATTTAATACAGTTAACGTATATTTTTAATATGTGTAAAATTTAGTTTTTTGTATTAAGGAAAACAACCTCCTTACTTTAAATATGTAACGTGTAAGTTTATATTGATATTCTGACTATGAAGATTTAGTAAATTGTAGTTTGGACATTTTAAAAAAATTGTGTGAACTTGTTTATTCGTGAACCCTATTACTTTTAAAAGAAATTTTGGGAAATTTGTTTAAAAACTTTGTACAGATTAAAGAAAAATATTAATTGATCATATTGAGAGCATCATATTCAAGAAAACCATTGGATTTGCAGAAAATTTATTATAATAAGTTTATAATCCATTATCATAACTAGATAATAGATATGATGAGAAAAAAAAAAGATAAATATTATTATAACACCCTATTTACTAACACTTATTATAAATGGGAATCTTTAGATATATGAACATAGAAAGTTAAATTACACATTTCCACACAAAGAGATTCACCTAACCAATTTATTTCAAAATGCTACAAAATAATCTGCATATGTATGAATATATATAGTAAAACCCTCCAAATGCGTTTATAACCATCTTTTAGACATGCAGTCTTCTTTGTTAATGTATTAATTATAACTACAACACAACTTTAAATTACAAACATAAGATAAATGAATTATAAATAAAAGATTTTGATATGTGGACACTCTTACTTGTCATAACAATCAAATCATTATGACAGTAACATGATAAAAAGTGACTTTTAATTTAGGGTAGGTCCTGAGAGAAATTTTGCAATTGAAATTTGTTTATAATTAAAAAAGTGCAAGTTTGCTATTCACATTGAGAGCGTGTGTTCCTTTTGGTGTCTCCTTACCTCTCATGTGCTGCGTCTCGGTCTCTCTCTGCCTCTCAGTCTTTCTGTACGTCTTGGTTTCTCTCTGCGTCTCGTGTGCATTGTCGTTTGCGCTAAGGTCTTTGTTGGTCGGTTTGTGATTGTGTGACATAGTTGGCTCTGTCTTTGCATTAAGGTTTATGTCTCTATCGTTCCATTTTCGTGGATGGTTTGTCGACGTGTTCTAGGTTTTCCATGGTTTGGTTTTCCCCTTATTTCCATTTCAAAAACTCTCAACTTCCATTCCTCGCTAACTCCCTTAGTAATTCGGTCAAACACTTCCGCTTTTGTAAACCCGCACCAAGCAATTAAAATTTTGATTCACAAATTTTATTTTAGTGAGCACACATTTTAAAATACCAAAATTACCCTTTGTCACGTATTCAAGACATACATGCAATGTTACTGTTGACATTGCAGTTATCAAATGATCTTTTTCCATAAATAAATTATGATCAAAGATATAAGTTAGTCATGGTTTGATTTAAATGAATAAAAAATCAAATAAACTCTACTAGATCTATTGATCTATTTCAAAACATTGTTGATTACAACAAATCTTAGTTTTAGTCAACACGGACAAACACCTTCTAAAATATTAGTATTAACCATCTTTTCTAACATTCTAAAAGTATAATATATTATTTTAAATATTATGATTAAATGATTTGAATAAAATTTTATATTCTTCATCAATAATTTGAACTAGTATTACGACAAATAAAAAAATGATTTTCTTAAAAATACTGCATCTAATGCAACCATTAGTAATTAAAAATTTTGTCTAATAAATTTGGAGACGTAGAATCTTTGTATGATGAAGATAGAAAACAATTAAACACAAAGTTTTCGTCTAAACTACTATCAAAGTAAAAAACTCTAGGACTTTGTGAAATGCTTAGTCTGATACAATTTGGAGAGACATTAGAGAAAAACAAATTGGATGTGAGAATATAACTCATGCATGACAAATTCATGACGAGGACAAATGGCCTACATACATACATGAAAAATAGATAAAGAAAAATCGTATGAACGAAGTAAGTTATTTCATCTAAGTATTAGAATATGATAACATATTCATAGTCTTAACTAATCATTTGAAAAAGATTAAATATCATAAGATGAATAGATAAACTTACAAGACTGAAAACGTTTTAGGCTGAGTTCATGAGGGGGGTGAATTGAACTTTGAAAGATTTTTCTCAATTTAGATCTTTGAAAATAGTTTTCGCAATTTGAAAAACTTCAATGAATCTCGGGGTTAAGGATATAAGGTTCAGTAAAGAAATAAATTGATTCAAGTCACGAATGAATCAATTTGTTTTACAGGCAAATAGAATATTTCAAACAACACACATAGCAGATTCACACTCACATATCAGCACCTTATGCAGATCAAGTTCACACAGTTTTAAGAGTAATATTACACTAAGAACTGAATCAAACAAAATTCCAAATTTGAATGAGAGCAAGGAAGAACGGAATTACAAAATACCAATTTGAAATACCTAATACAACTCTATATTGATTTCAGTCAATATTAACAAATCTCATAAAGTTTCCTAACACCATCAATTAATACAGACTTGAGAATGATTCAAAATATAGATTCAATTGTCCAGTTATACCAAGAACACAGAACAACAACACAAATTCTGTAGTATTACAACAATTCAGCCAAAGTTTCAATTCTCTGTAAAATCACAGATCCAGAATCTTATATGTAATACAGAATTAGAAAAACAACAATTTGTTAAGCAAGATTTCTTTGACAGCTACAGCAGATTTATTAGAACCAACAATGAGTTGAAGTTATAAGGAACAAACTCAATATACAACAAAGAACTTAAACTAGTTTTATCAAGATTACCAAAAATTAATTCAATATTTCAATTAAACACAATGTGCAGTGCAAGAACAATACAGAATTGAAAGAGAAGGGTCAAGAACAGCATAACACAATCAATTATACTGGTTCACCCTTCCTCAAGGGCTACGTCCAGTCTCCTTTGCCCCTCAAGTAAAGAAAATTTCACTAACTTTAGTCAATTGTTTACACACAAACAATTACACAATTCTTACTCCCCGTAAGAATCAAACACCCACTGAAATGAGCACCTACTCCCCGTAGTCCCCACTCAAATTAGCAATCACACACAGGCTAAAACTTATAGCCTACAACAATACATTATTTCAACAGTTTCACAGATTTGCAATCAATTTACACAAATCTTGATATAGAAAGGGATCAAGAATGGTAAAGAAAAATAAAACTCCCTGATTGGCGCACAGAAGAGGCCTTTGAATAGTATTGAAGAACTCCAATAGCACATAATGGGTCAAACGTTACTCTTCCATAAAAAGTCTCAATTGATTTTCCTCAAGAACTCTTAATTTCATTAAAATGTTTCTCACTGGTTTTTTTGCTGTAATGATTCTCTATTTTCGTATCTATGTTATGCGCATTTTAGAAACCTCATTGTTTTTATAGAAGAATATGCGCCAATTCAATTTTTCAAAAAAACCGTTAATTCAGTTCTGCCAATCATCGAATAACTCAATTTCATGAAAACGAGAATCGCTTTATTTGAGCCTAGTGCAGTATTTAAAAAACCAGTTTAATCCAAAACTTGGCTAACTCTTTAGTTTAAAATTTTTAAACACTTTTAGACCTTTTTGTTGTTGGATTTCTCCTTGACTATGCATAGGTTCTTTGCCAATCAAGCCTAAACCCACTCACACCAGACTAAGACCTAAACCACACTCAATTGCTTGCTTGTTTTGTCTTGTTGGACATGTCTTGTATGGATTCATCAAATCATTAGTCTTGTGAAAGTACTAACAATCTCCCCCTATTTGATGAAGACATTCCAGTGTGTGAGTGGTTTACAATCTGCAGCTACATAAAAGAAACTCATAAAAGCAATAGTCTGTCATAGAACTTACAACACATAAAACCAGATCCTTTCATTCATAATTGTTGTCAAAGCATGATAATACATGAATTCTCAATTTCATCACAGACCAGCAATACATCATTACATCATTTGGAATGGTTAAAACAGAACTTAACTAAGACAAAACTAGTTCAGCAGTAGCAGTAGGAATAAATCCTAATCAAAATGGTAAACCTACACCGAGGTAAACCTATTCAAAATATCAGAAACCATTAACATGAACCCTAACATCAAACCAGCAAAAGCAACACAGAAACAAAACAACCAGAACAACACAAGATACACACAGAACATTAGCAGACCACACACACACTACATTTCTCCCCCTATGGATTCATCAAATGAGATAAAATGCCTATGATATGCATTATTTACTCAATTGGCTCATTCCAAGCAGCCATTGTGGCCAATTTATCCAACACAACTTCGATCTGTTGCTCCAAATTCTCAAACCGAGTTATATTTATGTCTTGGTTGCTCTTCTGCTTAGTAGAAATTGCGTCCAGCTTTTCCAAAATATCTTGTGTAAACTTTGTAAACTCTGAGTTCTTGACAGTTTCCTCTATAGTATCATCTTCAATATCCATTGGCGTGTTGCCAGCAACTCCATCAGTAGCTCCTCCTTCAGCATTGTCTTCACCAGCATCAGCCCCAGGTTTGTCTAGAGCATCAGTAGTAGCATCAGTAGACTCTTCTGACCCCTCATCTTCCTCTATTCGAAACCTCCATTGACCATTCACTTTTATCAGACCCATTTTGTTGAAATTGGTGGTGTTCATCTCAAACGCCTGTTTTACCGGTTCAATCAATTCTCCTTCGTCAAGTACTTTGAAGTACTATATGAACTTTGATATAAGTACCACATACGGGATTTTGTAATCCATTAATCTCTTTGCCTTTTCCAACTGCATTCTAATCACGGATGGCCAATTCACCTTTATCTGATTCATGATACAGTTCATCAGGATTAGATCTTCCTCATGCAGTACAACATAATTGTGTCCTCATGGAGTAAGAATCCACACGATAATGAATGCCAAAATCCTTGGATACACAGCGAGACCGCCAACCTGGAACCCTTTTCCAACAGCCTGTGGGTTTCTCAAACAGCTTCTGTAAAAGGTGACTTTGTTGTATTCTTCAAGGCCTTCAATAGTTTCTTTTCCCAGCTTCAGTCCATCACACTTGAGACCAGTTTTGTCTCCTAGACTTCAGGAGTGATGTCCATGATTACTCCTTTGACCCTTGACTCGAACCTGTCTCCCTTCACCTTTAGGTTGGTGAAGAAGACCTTCGTCAGGTTTAGATATATGTTGCCTGTTAGGCCGAGAAATTTCTCAAGCCCTTGAAACTCCAGCGACTCAGCAACATCCAGTAGCTCGTCCAATTTTAACCAGTCCAGGCTCACATGCTTGGGAGTGTTGATCACTTTTCAGCTGACTGTGGTTAGTTAGGAGTTGATACTAGCCTCTATTCCTTTGCCACGAACGTTTGCAAACCATCCTTCAAGATGGCCCCGAGTGTCAATGTGCCTTCTAGCACTAGCAACTTCTTTGGTTCGCTTCCTTGGATTGCTTGGGGAGGCCATGGAAGAACTTTTGCAAAGAAATGGGTTTGGAGATTTGCGTTTGGAAGTATACAAATGTAGAATGCTTATGCAAAATGCCTATGTGCAACATAACATTTATAGGCAAACACAACCATAGACAATCCACACAACCAAACGACACAAATTCAAAAACCTTTGAATTAACTCTTGTGTAATTTTGGATAAGTGATAGCGTACCTGATACGTCAATGAGACAAGATGGTTTCATTATGGAAATTTGCAGAATTTTAGTCGATTCAGCTGTTGTGCACAGATATTACCTTTTTGATTTCCAATTGTATGAGGACAGGTGGCAATTTTGTGGCTCAATAAAGGCATGCTGAGCGGGATTTGGAACGACGGTTATGTATCTTCTGCTCATTACAGTCTGCTCTGCGGATTTGATTCTTCAAATCCTTACTCATATATTTTGCTCAGGTCATGTGAGTTAATTGCACAAAAGACAAAACAACAATTACGAAATTTTCACAATGAATTTTGTTACCCCAATAAATTGATTCCAAACACGTATAAACAGATTTGGGTGACAGTGAGCAGAAATGATATGCAGTTTTGACTTATGCAACATTTGAATAATCCAATATGCCTAACTCTGTTCTTAGGTAATTAAATTTGTCCTTAGCAAGTGGTTTAGTGAAAAAGTCTGCTAGTTGTTTTTCAAATTCAATGAATTTAATTTCACATATACCATTACTCACTTGTTCTCTAATGAAATGATGCCTAATCTCTATATGCTTAGTTCGAGAATGATGCACTGGATTTTTAGTGAGATTTATGGCACTAGTGTTATCACAGAATAGGGGTACCTTTGTGACTTTAAGACTAAAGTCACTATGTTGTTGTTTCAGCTAACAGATTTGAGCACAGCAGCTCCCTACTGGAATGTACTCGGCCTCAATAGTTGATAGAGCAACGCATGCTTGCTTCTTGCTGTTCCACGAGATTAGACTTGCTCCAAGTAGATGACATGTGCCACTTGTATTTTTTCTGTCCAATTTGCACCCAGCGAAGTCTGAATCCGAGTATCCTTTGAGATTAAGTGTTGCTTCATTTGAATACCACAAGCCAACAGTTGTTGTCCCTTTGAAATACTTGAGAATCCTTTTAGCAGCATTGAAATGAGACTCCTTTGGATTTGCCTGGAATCTTGCATACATGCACACAACAAAGGTTATGTCAGGTCTGCTTGCTGTGAGATAGAGCAACGATCCAATGAGTCCTCTAAATTTGGTTTGATCTACTGCTGTTCCATCTTCATCTGCATCTAGATAGCAACTGGTTGGAATTGGAGTTGATGCCTCTTTGCAACTATCCATCTCAAACTTCTTCAAGACATTTCTGCAGTACTTTGACTTATTTAAGAATGTGTCATTCTGTAACTGTTTGATCTGCAGTCCTAGGAAGTAATTTAACTCCCCCATCATAGACATTTCAAACTCCCTCTGCATATCTAATACAAATTCTTGACAAAGAAGTTCATTAGTTGATCCAAAAATGATATCATCGACATACACTTTCACTAAAATTATATCATTTTCAGAATTCTTAATAAAAGGAGTTTTGTCTACTTAACCTCTTTGATAATTTGTGGAGAGCAAAAAATTACTTAGCCTTTCATACCATTGCCTAGGAGCTTGTTTAAGTCCATAGAGAGCCTTCTTAAGTTTGTAAACATGTCCAGGCAGTTTGTGGTCTTCAAATCTGGTGGTTGAGTCACATATACTTTTTCATTTATAAATCAAGAATGCACTCTTCACGTCTATTTGAAACAACTTAAATCCACTAAGACAAGCATAAGCCAACAACAGCTTCATAGCCTCAATTCTCGTAAATGGTGCATAGGTTTCATCATAGTCTATGCCTTCTTCTTGATTATAACCTTTAGCCACGAGTCTTGCTTTGTTCCTCACAATAATGCCTTGCTCATCCATTTTGTTTCTGAACACCCATTTTGTGCCTATCACATTCATTCCACTAGTCTTAGGAACCAAGCTCCTCACATCATTTTTTGTAAATTAATTAAGCTCCTCTTGCATGACACTAATCCAATTGCTATCACTCAAAGCTTCCTGAATTGTCTTACGCTCAATTTGTGACACAAACGCCATGTGTTCACACACAGTAGATTTAGTGAATTTCTGGTTGAGACGTCTTTGTGGATCTGTCCAATTACATTGTCTAGGGATAGATTTCTTGGTACTCTCCACTCTAGAGGTAAATTGATTTGATGATCGATTAAGCCAGTTTCTTTTTCTACAATATCCAGTTCTGCAATATCCAGTTCTGCAGACTTTTCTTCATTCTGTTCTACAACAGTTTTTGTTAATTTCTGTAATCTACCAGTTTCCTCATCATCTGCACTATTTTCAGGCTTATCCTGCATCTTTTGGTTAGTCTCATCAAAGGTAATATTACAGTTTCCTCAATCAACATGGTTCTTTTGTTGTGTGCTCATATGCATGACTTTGTGATGAGTAACCTAAGAATATGTCTTCATCTGCCTTTGAGTCAAATTTACGTAGATTATCTTTTTCATTGTTCAAAATGAAGCATTTGCAACTAAAAACTCTAAAATGAGAAATATTTGGTTTTCTTCCTTTGAAAAGCTCATATGGGGTTTTTATTTAAAATTGGTCTTATCAAAACTCTGTTCAGCACATAGCATGCAGTGTTTACTGCATCTGCCCAAAAATATTTTAGAAGGTTTGTTTCATTCAATAAAGTTCTAGCAATCTATTCCAAGGCTCTATTTTTCCTCTCCACAACCTCATTTTGCTATGGAGTTCTTGGAGCTGAAAAATTGTGCTGAATTCCAAATTTTTCACAAAACATTTCAAAGTTTTCATTGTGAAATTCTCTACCATGATCTGTTTTTATGACAACAATAGTGCAGTTTTTCTCATTTTGAATAATCTTTGCAAGTTTCTTAAAGGCATTGAATGCTTCACCCTTGGTTACCAAAAACAAAGTTCATGTATATCTAAAAAAAATCATCTAGAACTACAAGACCATAATAGTTTCCACCTATGCTCATGGTTCTAGAAGGTCCAAACAAGTCCATGTGAAGCGTTTCCAAAGTTCTAGTAGTAGAAACAAACTGTTTTTGTTTAAAAGAAGTTTTGGTTTGCTTTCCCTTTTGGCATGCTTCATATACTTTGTCCTTCTCAAACTTGAGTTTAAGCAAACCAATCACAAGTTCTTTAGATGCAATTTTGTTTAAATGCTGCATGTGAATATGAGAAATACGCCTATGCCACAACCATGTTTCATCACATTTAGTAATCAAGCAATTGATTTCAGAATTAATGCAATGCAAGTCAAACATGTACACATTATTAACTCTTTTACTAACAAGATGAGTTTCTCTTGAGTCTTAACTGGAGATGAGGCATATTTCTGGTTGAAAGGTAACTTCCAGTCCTTTATCACAGAGTTGACTTATGCTTAGCAGATTATGTTTTAATCCTTCAACCAAAAGCACATTTTGAATGGTCAAGCTTCCTTTGACTCCAATGTCACCACTGCCAATAATATTTCCTTTGTTGTTGTCGTCATAAGTAACGTATCCTCCATGTTTCATAATTAAATCAGTAAGTAAGGATTCATCTCCTGTCATGTGTTTGGAGCAGCCGCTGTCCAAATACCACAGCTTCTTGCTGGCTGCACCTTTATCCTGCAAAACAGATTTATTTTATAAAAACTGGTACCCTATTGGCTTTGGGTCCAGAACTGTTAATACTACCCTTAGGTATCCACTTCATACGACCATTTGGAACCTCATAAAGTCTAGCTCTACAGCTTCTTATAGTATGACCTTTGTGTAAACAGTAGAAACAAGTTTGAAAACGTGAGGTATTCTGACTGCCAGTCTTGAAAAAGCTGTTGAATTTTTTGGTTTTCTTTTTAAACAAGGGTTTGAAGCCAATTCCAGCTTTATCAAACACACAATGTTGGGAACCTAACAACATTTAAATTTGTCGTTCCCATAGCAAGTTTGGAAGAAGTTTTCGCAAGAAATTTTACTTTAACTTTCAGCACCTCACAGTTTTCACACTTGGCTGGTTTGCTAGACTCATTCTCATAGTCAGAAGACTGGTAAATCATATTTAAGTGCTCAAAATCAGTTTTAACATTTTCCAGTTCTTCTTCCAATGAGCTGACTCTCTTTTCTAGCCACTTGTTCAAACCTTTAAGTCTATTGTTTACCCCAACCAACCTATTTGCTTCCTCATGCGTCTCATGAAATGCTTGAAGCAATATGCTGTAATTTTCAGACATGGAAGAATTATTTGAGTCAACACTGCTTACCATTGACTCCTCTTTTCCCATCAGGCACAAATTGATTTATTCTTCTTCCTTTGATGAGCAGCTTGTTGTTGAATCATTTTCATCCCAAGCTATGAATGCTCGTTTTCCCTTGCTGCTCTTGCTGAACTTTTTCTTTTCAACAGTCTTGTCTTTGTTGTTCAGATTTGGACATTTAGCCTTGATGTGTCCCTGCCTTCCACATCCAAAGCAAGTGAGGTTAGTAGAATTTAAATCAGTTTTCTTTGTATACCTCTTAGTTTGCTGATTTTTCTCTTTCCCTCTCTTCCTTAGGAACTTGCTAAACTTCCTCGTAAGCATATTCAGAGTTTCAACTTCACTGTCACAGCTTGAATATGCTTCACTATCTTCTGCAACTGCTGCAGTTTTGAGAGCTATGCTCCTAGCCTTCCTCTCCATTTTCCTGCTCCTTGAGTCGGTTCATCTTAATCTCATGCTCCCTGAGTTTTTCAAATAATGCAGCTGTGCTCAAAGTAGTAAGATCCCTTGACTCTGTGATTGCAGTGACTTTGGGCTGCCAAGCTCTGTCGAGACACTTTAACACTTTGATGTTGAGCTCCTCCTTGTCAAAGGTCTTGCTAAGTCCAATGAGGTGATTCACTATGTGTGTGAACCTTTTCTGCACTTCTGCAATTGATTCTCCAGCCTGCATGTGAAACAATTCATATTCTTGAATTAGTGCATGCTTCCTTGCCCTCTTGACATCACTTGTTCCTTCATGAGTCACTTCTAGGACATCTCACATTTGTTTGGCTGAAGAGCACTGCGAAACCCTGAAAAATTCATCTACATTTAAGGCAAAGGTTACAATGTTCTTTGCTATGCAGTCAAACTGAGCTCTCCTGCTTTCTTCTGCACTCCACTTAGACCAAGGCTTGTCAACAGCAGTACCATCAATAACAATTTTAGGAACATAAGGGCCATTCACAATTGCATCGCAAATACCTCTATCCAGAGATTCAATAAAGATTTTCATTCGCATTTTCCAAAATTGATAGTTAACACCACTGAACAAAGGAGGTCTATTTATAGAAGCACCCTCACCAAAAGGTAACTTTCCCTCAGCCATAGGATCGAAAACTTAAATACCTTTCAAGACTTAGCCCTTGATACCAATTGAAAACGTTTTAGGCTGAGTTCAAGAGGGGGGTGAATTGAACTTTGAAAGATTTTTCCCAATTTAGATCTTTGAAAATAATTTTCGCAATTTGAAAAACTTTGATGAATCTCGGTGTTAAGGATATAAGGTGCAGTAAAGAAATAAATTGATTCAAGTCACGAATGAATCAATTTGTTTTATAGGCAGATAGAATATTTCAAACAGCACACATAGCAAATTCACAATCACATATCAACACCTTATGCATATCAAGTTCACACAGTTTCAAGAACAATATTACACTAAGCACTGAATCACACAAAATTCCTAATTTGAATGAGAGTAAGGAAGAACAGAATTACAAAATACTAATTTGAAATACCTAATACAACTCTATATTGATTTCAGTCATTATTAACAAATCTCATAAAGTTTCCTATCAGCATAGTTGGCTCTGTCTTTGCATTAAGGTCTATGCCTCTGTCGTTCCATTTTCGTAGATGGTTTGTCGACGTGTTCTAAGTTTTTCGTGGTTTGGTTTTCCCCTATTTCCATTTCAAAAACACTCAACTTCCATTTCTCGCTAACTCCCTCAGTAATTTGGTCAAACACTTCCGCTTTCGTAAACCCGCACCAAGCAATTAAAATTTTGATTCACAAATTTCATTTTAGTGAGCACACATTTTAAAATACCAAAATTACCCTTTGTTACGTATTCAAGACATGCATGCCATGTTACTGTTGACATTGGAGTTATCAAATGATCTTTTTGCATAAATAAATTATGATCAAAGGTATAAGTTAGTCATGGTTTGATTTAAATGAATAAAAAATCAAATAAACTCTATTAGATCTATTGATCTATTTCAAAACATTGTTGATTACAACAAATCTTATTTTTAGTCAATAGGAACAAACACCTTCTAAAATATTAGTATTAAACATCTTTTCTAACATTCTAAAAGTATAATATATTATTTTTAACTATTATGATTGAATGATTTGAATAAAATTTTATATGCTTCATCAATAATTTGAACTAGTATTACGACAAATAAAAAAATGATTTTCTTAAAAATACTGCATCTAATCCACCATTAGTAATTATAAATTTTGTCTAATAAATTCGGAGACGTAGAATCTTTGTATAATGAAGATAGAAAACAATTAAACATGAAGTTTTCGTTTAAATTACTACCAAAGTAAAAAACCCTAGGACTTTGTGAAATGCTTAGTCTGATACAATTTGGAGAGACATTAGAGAAAACAAAATTGGATGTGAGAATATAACTCATGCATGACAAATTCATGACAAGGACAAATGGCCTACAAACATACATGAAAAATAGATAAAGAAAAATCGTATGAACGAAGTAAGCTATTTCATCTAAGTATTAGAATATGATAACATATTCATAGTCTTAACTAATCATTTGAAAAAGATTAAATATCATAAGATGAATAGATAAACTTACAAGACTGAAAACGTTTTAGGCTGAGTTCAAGAGGGGGGGTGAATTGAACTTTGAAAGATTTTTCCCAATTTAGATCTTTGAAAACAGTTTTCGCAATTTGAAAAACTTTAATGAATCTCGGTGTTAAGGATATAAGGTTCAGTAAAGAAATAAATTGATTCAAGTCACGAATGAATCAATTTGTTTTACAGGCAGATAGAATATTTCAAACAGCACATATAGCAGATTCATAATCACATATCAGCACCTTATGCAGATCAAGTTCACACAGTTTTAAGAGCAATATTACACTAAGAATTGAATCACACAAAATTTCAAATTTGAATGAGAGCAAGGAAGAACGGAATTACAAAATACCAATTTGAAATACAGCTCTAAATTGATTTCAGTCAATATTAACAAATGTGATAAACTTTCCTAACACCAGCAATTAATACAGACTTGAGAATTATTCAAAATGCAGATTCAATTGTCCAGTTATACCAAGAACACAAAACAAGAACACAAATTCTGCACTATTATAACAATTCAGCCAAAGTTCCATTCTCTGTAAAATCACAGATCTAGAATCTTATATGTAATACAGAATTAGAAAAAAAATAATCTGTTAAGCAAGATTTCTTTGACAGCTACAGCAGATTTATTAGAACCAACAATGAGTTCAAGTTATAGGGAACAACCTCAATATACAACAAAGAACTTAAACCAATTTTATCAAGATTACCAGAAATTAATTCAATCTTTCAATTAAACACAATGTGCAGTGCAAGAAAAATACAGAATTAAAAGAGAAGGGTCAAGAACAGCAGAACACAATCAATTATACTGGTTCACCCTTCCTCAAGGGCTACATCTAGTCTCCTTTACCCCTCAAGCAAAGAAAATTTCACTAACTTTAGTCAATTGTTTACACACAAACAATTACACAATTCTTACTCCCCATAAGAATCAAACACCCACTGAAATGAGCACCTACTCTATATAGTCCCCACTCAAATCAACAATCACACACAGGCTAAAACCTATAGCCTACAACAATACAGTATTTCAACAGTTTCACAGATTTGCAATCAATTTACACAAATCTTGATACAGAAAGGGATCAAGAATGGTAAAGAAAAATAAAACTCCCTGATTGGCGTGCTGAAGAGGCCTTTGCACAGTGTTGAAGAACTCCAATAGCACAAAATTGATCAAACGTTACTCTTCAACAAAAAGCCTCAATTGATTTTCCTCAAGAACTCTCAATTTCACTAAAGTGTTTCTCACTGGTTTTTCTGCTGTAATGATTCTCTATTTCCGTATCTGTGTTATGGCGCATTTTAGAAACCTCACTGTTTTTATAAAAGAAAAGGACCCAATTCAATTTTTCAGAAAAATCGTTAATTCAGTTCTACTAGGCATCGAATAACTTGATTTCATGAAAACGAGAATCACTTTATTTGAGCCCAGTGCAGTATTTAAAAAACCAGTTTAATCCAAAACTTGGCTAACTCTTTAGTTTAAAATTTTTAAACACTTTTAGACCTTTGTGCTGTTGGATTTCTCCTTGACTATGCATAGGTTCTTTGTAAATCAAGCCTAAACCCACTCACACCAGACCAAGACCTAAACCATATTCAATGGCTTGTTTGCTTTGTCTTGTTGGACATGTCTTGTATGGCTTCATCAAATCATTAGTCTTGTGAAAGTACTAACAAAGACTATAATTAAAGATGATTCTAATGAAAGTAAGAATAAGAGATTCTTAATTATTGTCATGATATGACAAATTTAATGCAAGTGATAAGACAACTAAGATTATTTTCTTTTATTGCATTAAAAAGCTTACTTGCGTTAATTACTAAATTATGTTTTTACCAATTATTTGAACGATTTATCTTTTACAAATTAACCATTGAAATTTTAATTCAATTGGAACCAAAATTCAGAACTAGAATTCAATTTAAGAGAGATGTAATCATTATAAGTAGGGACAGAGAATGAATTCGTCCCTGCCAGTATTGTGTGAACCTATCCCAATTTTGATGAGAAATCCTCTTGTTGATTGGTTATAGGATATGGGTATGGGTAATACTCAATATTTTAAATTGGGTATGGGGATATAGATGATCATGTAATTATTCACCTTGTCCTTTTCCCCATACTCTTCCAAATACTCATTATCGTCCTCATACCTGTCATTGTTTTAAATTACTAAAACATTTTTAATTTATTGGGTAACTTAAAAAAACTTATATTAATTTTTTTGTCTTTAGTGTTGTAAATTATTTTTAGGTCATGCATTTGATAATTTTTACTCTTTTTTATAATTATTTGACCTTTATTTAATTTTTATTTGATACTCTCATTTGTCTTTTTTAGTATAAAATTATAATTTCTTTCTTGATATTTGACATTAGAGAAAAAAAATGATCCTTTTAACATTGATTACTTGATAATATCATGTTTCCTCTATTGTAGTTTTTATTTTTTACAAAAAAGATTATTTAATTAATATTTGAAACAACAATGAGGCATGTACATGCACTAGTACGAGTATATCCGTTCCCAATAGAAATAGGGATGAGACAAAAAAATTATACCCACACCCATCCCAGTCCACTGTCATCCCTAATTACAAGTCACTATAGATATGACTGTTACCATAATGTGGGTACACACACTTTTGAAAGAGAAACAACAACTTCAGAAGATAAAAAACACTATTAGATCAACACATCAATCTTAAAAAATATTCAAGCAAGGAAATGAGACTGTTATTATTTTGCATACATACATACATGTGTGATACATGTGTGTGTATATATATATATACTTATGTCAAGTATATTCTCACTTCTTTTATTTTTCATGTGTGTTCTTTTTCTTTTATAAATATGATATATATATTTTAAGTACATATGCATGACATCTGCATTTGTGGGACAATTTTTTGCGTGGTGAACACTACATTTTCAAGATTGTAGAGGAATGTGGATGTGCAAAATAATACAAGAACATTTAGAAGACATGGATACTTTTTGTTAATTTTACTAGATGGAACCACAAACATCTCTATTCCAGACTAATCACCATTGTTTTTACTATTCCAACAACTATGATACATGTTTATCTCTTCTATATTGTATCAGTAGATCAAATTTCTTAAATACAGTGAATCAATATTCTGAAATTTTGTAGATACATATATGTATATAACTATAAATATGTATCTATGAAAATATGCAAATATTTACTTTAACAACTAAGACTCTTGAATGACTGAATTGTGATTTTTAATTATTGCTTGAAAAAGACATGATGTTGACAAAAACCATTAAGGTAAAACATATGAGGAAGAAATTTTTTTAAGAGACTAGACTCTATCGTCGGACAAACAAAGTTCAGATGGAACAATCCATCAAATGATAAGCTTATAACTATTTTACGAAGTTATAACAAGGAAGAGCCTTGCACCCTGCGTTTAATAAATTTGATGAATAATTAACATGATTTTACATTTATCTGATATATCCTTATTTCACTTTATGAGGAAAATGTTTTGAATATAAGTCTTTTATATGTTTGGTTATGACATGTCCCATTAAAGATTAACATCTAAGTTATTCTAAACATTTTTGGTTTAAACGTGGATCTCAATCCCATCCACAAGTTATGATAAGTTTATTGTACAACTAGTCGTACAATCAAACATATATAATAATGGTGCAAGAATTCTTCCTCAACTTTTCAACACCTGATGCCTTAATTCATGTAATTTAGAACATAAGTAAAATAATGATACCTTTCAATAATGAGTTTATGGACTTAATACCATAAATCACATACTGATTCAACCTATCATAATAAGTATTTGATCTCAAATCATCCAATCCAACAAAAGATACTCAATTCAATACACATACATATAATTATTCAAATGTCATCTCAACACAAACATGTGTATACACACATGCATGCATGCACACTCTCAATTATATACAACCCATACATTTTAATTACAACACACATTTTAAAAACATAACATATTCACTAAGCTAGATCTAATTTGGTGAGTGAATTTAAATAGAAAATTATACTATTGCTTTCGAGGTGATATGTGGTGGGTGAGTTTATTAAAATCACTATGTGAATCAATATTTGCTAAAAAAAATAGGCTTTGAAAACAAACTTGATTCTTTAGATGAGGTTTGTTGAGTGAATTCTTTTATGGTAAGTAAAATTATGTAAAATCTATAATAGTACAAAATTCACCAAAATAAGTTTCAAATCTAAAAGTCATTCAAACTACTTTAAAATGACAATTAAGAATATTTATTATAAATTTTATTTCTTTTAGTCAATACAATTCAATTTGACCATTTCAAACTCAATATGAAGTTCAAAATAAAGAGTATTTAAGCACCACCAATTAAATTCAAATACTTGAAAGCACAATATCAATAATTTTATTCACGTCCTTCCACTAATCACAATAAAATTGTAAAGAGTTTCTCTTACTTAACAATTTTTTTCATGTAATAAACAAAAGGAAAAAACACACTCAATAATATGGACTATGGAGAGAATAACATTTTTTAACTATTAAAGTTAGTGAAACTTTAAAACACTCATAAATAGAACTAAATAATTTAGAAAAACAAAGATATTTTAGAAAAAAAAAAAACTTATTCTAAAATGGTTTTTGATTGGAGAAAATTGTTTTATATCTAACTACTTCTAAATGGTAGGATTTATTCGGAAAAAATATGATAAATAACTTTAAAAAAAAAAAAAAAAAAAAAAAAAAATTAAAAAAAAAAAAAAAAAAAAAAAAGTAAAGAGGGATGTGTACATAAATGAGAAAAAATAAACGAGCTGAAGAAAAAGAAGAAGGGGAGGAAATGAGGAAACGAAATAAGAAGAAAAGGAAGAATGAAGGAAAATAGGCTTCGATGCCGATGTTTTACAATTATCAATATATAATTGAATATATAAAAGTTCTTGAAACATGGGTTGCACAAGTAATCAATTACTATTCAAAATAATCAACTAATTTGTTTCTGAAGGATTTGTAAAATTTAGCAAGAACAATTTATTGCCATCAAGAATATCTCGTTTACTTTGCTACGAAGTTTATATAAGAATGTTTTCGTTGCTTAAAAAAACTACTACATTTTACAAATTATATTTGTGAAAACAAAGAGTAATTGAAATTTCTACTCATTCAAAGACAGAGTTCTTAAAACAAGTTGCATAAAAAACTCAATAAAACAAATCATTCTTTGTTAGATTAAAAATAGGTCACATTCAAAGTGATTGCCTTTTATCAATAAGAAATAAATAATATTAAATAAGGAATAAACAAACATTCACATAAAGAGAATAATGACAAAGTCATAAATTTCTATTATGTATTTAGGATAAGAATCTATGCTCCTTCAAAATATTCAAAACACTTTGCCCCCACTTAATTCTAAGCTAGCTATATCATAATTAGATTTGTGTGTAATTTTCATGCTATCATATTTCCATGATATCATATTATTATATTTTGATTTGATCACTAGATAATTAAAGTGAATGTCCTCTTCCCAAATAATTGTATGGATTGTCTTATATTTTCCTTGCTAACATCTATTATTATTATTCCATCTCGATGAAACATTTAAGGTGATTAATTATGATCCATGTGATCACTTTATTGGTTATTGCATCTATATTTTATGTATTGGTGTAGTAAGCTTTACACTTATCTTTTTTCTTGTTGAGTTTTTAAGAAATTTCAAATTTTTATGTGTAATGCATGCCCATTACTACACAATATATATAACTATATTAAATTTATAGGATAATGAAAAATAAATCATCTCATTTGGAGCAATATCAAATTTCCATGCAAGACAAATCACTATGATGCAATGTACGATAATTGATAAACAATACGCATCTAAAACTTTTGGTTTTCTATTGCATGGCGTATAAATTTTGGAATTATATCAACTTTCTGTGGATTACAAATCAACTTGTTTATAATGTAATGTACGAAATTTGGCATTGTTCCTTTATGGGATTTGAACTGATTAATTCTTTTGGATAGAAATAACAATAAACAAATCTATGTCTAAGTTCAAATAAGAATAGGTGGAAGAATATTCTAGTTTCCTAGACAAATAAAAACAAAAAATATTAAGGTGGGTTCTGTCTTGTCTAAAAAACAAAATTAAGGTCGTGATAATAAATTCACGTAACGTTGGCATTGATTATGAACTAAGTATATTATATTCTATTTTGTTGAAAATAGTTCTCAAACTTGTAATAATACTAACAAAATAAACAATAATTATACATATAGTGGTTATTTACAACATCATGAATATCAATGTCCTGAAAATATTTATTACTTTGCATTGGATGTTGATTAGCAATTAATGTTGTTTCTTAGTTGCTTTTTTCTGCATCAGCATCGTACTCTTACCTAGAAACAAAATTGTACTTTTATACTCTAAAAATTGTACCATATATGCAGGGGTAGTGGATATGTAATAATTTCTATTTAATTTTCAAACATTAAATCTGATTCAATTATTTCCGGAAAAAATTATTCCTCAAATACTTTACCTTATTGACAAAAGGATTTAAATAAAATAAAAGTGTACACAAAAGTTTTTTCTTTTTCTTAATTTTTTTGAAGAAAGTTCACAATTTAAAAGTAAGATTTTTTGTAGTTTTCGGGACTATGCCATTTTAGTTTTTATAAAAAGAAATAATTATATTTTTATTTTTCAACTTTTAAAATATATGATATTAATTCACTCTAATTGTTAATAATAGTTTTAACATATCAGTAAGCAAAATTTAGATTTAGCTATATAATTATTTATATAAGTATATGGTTGAGATGTAGCTAGATTTATATTTTCACCCAAAATTAGTGATGAAGAAAGTTAATAAAGAAAATTAGATGTATATCTGGATGAAGTTGAAGTAAGGTCCATTGTGTGTGAAGTGAGAGCTCCATTGATGGAGGGAAGGACCACCACATTGTATCCTCCATCTCCACCATTTTTGGCTTGCAAGGAGATGCTTTCTCAATCACCAATATCTCTACTATGTCCCACAAAACAGACCTATGTAATGTCTAGATCTTATTTGTTTTTTTTTTTTTTTTTTTTTTTTTGGTAGTTGGTGATGCAATTTATTGTTGTTCTTGTTAAATATATATAAAAAAAGTTTTGCAGTTATATTTCATTTTAGAAAAAAACAGATTTGTTTAGAAATATTTAAGATAAATAAACTTTATTTTATTTACTTTCTTGGTATCTTTAGTACATTTTTTTCATCTATCATACCTTTACTTTATTTTCTTAAAAAATGTATTTATATTTTATTCCCTTATTGATAATTAAATTTTATTATATATGATCAATTTTCAACTTACTAATTAATCATTTTAAATCTTATTTTTTCCTTCATTTTTTTTCCATTTACCTGAAACTTTGTCCCAAGTTTATATGTTTGGAAAATAGTTTAAAAAATTAGTTAAAAATAAATGAAAAACTATTAGGCCATATTTGGAAAGTAACTAAACTAATAGTTAAGATATATTTATTTAATGTTTTAATATTTTAAATTTTATTGATAAAATATATGTTTGAAGGTATTTATAACTGTAGTTTTTTTTTATTTTTAAATTCTTGCAATTTTTTTTATAAATAAAGTGTTTTAATTATATATTATTTTTATACAATGTATTTTACTATTGATATTTTATTATATCTTAAAATATTTTCACCTAAATTTTTAAAAATAAAATAAAATAAATCTACACTTAAGTATATGTCATATTTTCGTTATGTTAACAAATAATGATTAAAGTTGCAGTGTGATATTAAAAAAAATTACTATTTATTATTATCATTATCTTGAAGTATAATACCGAAACAATAAAAAAAATACTATATATAAAGAGAGTAATGGCTACAATAAATAATATTATAAATATTAAAAATCTAAAAAATAATAAAATTAATAAAATTAATGTTTTTTCTCTACCAGTGTCATCTATTTTATGTGATAAAAAGTTAAAATTCATAAAATGTTACCTTATGTGAAAAATGATAAAAATAATAAAAATATATGTTATGAATGAGAAAAGAAAAACAAAAAAATTATGACAAAAATACTCTCATGAGGATTATACTTTACTAAATAACACAATCAATCTTTTATGATTTTGATAAGTAAACGAAAACAAACGATTAATTTTTTTTTTTGTTTTACATTCTAATTAAGCTTAAAATATCAAGACATAAAAGTGGGAAGGCTTGGAATCCTTTCAAGTATTTCTTAATGAAATCTCCTTCGATTATAAATTCCTTCTGAATAAATAACTAACATTCTATTTTTCTAATATAATTTATCCATTGATAAAAGAAAGCTTAATTTGTTGACAAGTAAACTCTTTATTCTCAATTATGAATCTAACCTCTTACACAATTATCAACATGCAATAAAGTCAGCAAATTACAATGAAATGCATCTAATCTTTTTTTACTCAATTCATAGGCACCCAAACTATATGGTTTATTATTAACCAGAACAAATTAAATTCCAATTATCCAATTGCAAATTTAAATTTCAAATCAATATATAAAGGTGTCAGTAAAAAAAATATATAAATAAAATCACATGAAAAGAGGTGAAATTTCGAAAAGAAACATTTTTATGAAAGGTTGAAATTGAAATCCATCTTAAACTCGTTCCTAAAATAAATTAGAAAATAAGAGAAAAATAGTATAAACAAATCTAACAAATACCCTAATCTATGAGTAGTACGTTTGAAATATAAAAGATAAAATTATTTAAAGTAATTTTAAATTGTCTTTGGATTAAACTAACACGAAATTCAAACATGCATTTTTCAGATAAAGGTGATAAAACCAACGAACCCAGTTGTGAAGACCAAAATTTGCTTTGGCAAAGTAATTTGAAAACGTGGAACGCAATCATAAAACTGATTTAGTTTGGTTTCTTTTTCATGAAAAACTTTACCAATCATAACGAATCTGTTCCTTCCTCTGCCTCTCAGTTTTTTCTGCCAATGGTAGGCCACTTTGCTGTTGCACACTGCCCAAACCACAACAATCAGGCCTTAAACTTAACACAATTTGAATACAGAATTCAGTGCAATCCCTTTTGTCCAAAGGCTACAAAATTAATTCATCATGTCTCACTTAATATTGAAAAATACCATATTATTTAATTCATATTCTCACATCTATATTTCAAAATAAATGTGTTACCAAAAATTATTCGGTGTTCTTACATTAGTTAGAAATTGAGGTCAAAATCAGTTTATATATATTTTTCTTTCTTAGGTTGTGTTTGATTGGATTGATTTAAGGAGATTTACTGTTCAAAAGGATGGATTTGAGTGGATGAAGGTGGTTTGTTGACCTAATTTGGAAGGAGAGATTTGCAGGATTGAATCTTCGCTCATATACACAGATTTAAAGTGAAAATTACAAAATACCTTGACTTTAGAAATTATGTTTACTTAATGTTTAATTGAAGTAAATCAGAAAAAAAAATATTTTTGTCTCCTTTTTTTAATTCAATATTTATGATAAAATTAAGAGGAGAAGATGTTATTTAAAATATTTTTTATTCATCTTAAAAATAGTTTTATTTTTTTTTAAATATAAAATTATTAAAACACAAAAGTAAGGATGTTCAGGAGTTAGATTAGATAAAATCATTATCAACGTACTAAAAAATATTTAGTTAGTTGATTCAGTTTCTATATTTTTTATATTAAAATAAATTTAATCCAATTATTTTAATTTTTTTCCATCTTATTTTATAAGGGTTAATTAGTAATTTCAGAAATATATCAATTAAAAAAATAAAAACAAATCTATAACATCTATCAAATCAAACCCAAACTTTCATAATTAATCCCTTCAAATCTTGTCATCCATCCATTAATCCAAACAACCCTCTCATCTACACACAATCTACTCAAATGCCTTTAAATTCATCCTCTCACTTCCCCAACCAAACAAAGCCTTAATCTTTGGAGATATCTTTTAAGGACAAAATCATGACGAACCCACTGAACTCTAAAACGGACAATACCTCAAATGCCCTGATTGATCTAATGATAGCCATCTCAAAGGACTTGAAGTTGGAACATAAATAAATTTTCTTAAAATAGGATAATTGAAAAATTAGACTAGTTAAAAACATGTTGCATTTAGTTTAAATTTGATTAGGTGTGTCTGATATTGAAGAACAGTGATAAATCAACATGAGGGTGATGTACCATTTGTATTCGAAATGAGGATCCAATTTTTAGTTGAGTGGGGTTTGTGTGGTGGTGATGATTCGTAAGCTTGCAAACACAACTTTTATTGGACATGGTTAAAGGACTTTCTCATAAAGGCCATCTAGGCCTCAACTAAAGGTGCTTGGTCCTTAGTGTTCATGTGCTGGTGGAGTCCATCATATCCCACATGCATTTATGCTATTCAATGTTCTTACACCAATCACTTCATCCACTTAACTTTACAATCTATATACACTGCTGCTAATTACTTCTATCATGTTACCAAAAAGTAAATATTATACCAAAAATCTTTAGAGAATTTAATGTCCTAAACCAAAACATGAAAATGCCATATCAAGGGTCTATGTACTCACTGGATAATTACCATTTATTCTTTTTAAAGTGAAAAACAAGTCAAAATTCTCCAGCTAGCTTTCAAATAAAGGAACATGGAAAATAGAAAATACATGTTTCCCAAATGATGTTTTGCTCAAATTTTTTCCTTTCCCTCACACTAGGAAAAGGAACACAAATATGTGGCTGTGTGTGTATTACGTTCTCACTTTGTCTTTTGACGTTGAAACTTAACGTGTAATAAAAACAATTAGTGCATACATCGCTTTTTCTTTCCTTCTTCAAGTCACTGTCTGAGTATGTACACAATGACAAATCAAAAGAGCATTTTTCTTCACAAATGCATTCCAGTTACGGCATTATTGCATTCCCCTTTATTTTTTGAATGATTTTTTTTTTCTTTTGAATATATGTTTGAGATGCCAAATCAACTAGTTGATGGTGATAAAAAAGTTAGTATGTGTTTGGAAACCATTGTTTGATTCTCTTACTTTTGATAAAATTCCAAAAGTTATACAAGAATAAGGTATATAAGTCATAGGTGATGTTAACTTTGGATGTTTAAACACATTCTTTCCCCCAGAATTTTCATTCAGTATTCACATAATCTTCAACAATCGATTATTGTGAAAAAGTATAATTAAGATGCTTAAAAGTTAAAAGTTTTTTATATTTTTAAACAATGTATTATTATTTTTATCTTAATATATATACTTTTAAAATTAAATACGTAATTAGTTATTTTAGTTTAAGTCTTTTCTATATCAATTAAACTTCTCACATGTCTCTTAAGTTGTTTCGTATCTCAAATAATTTTGAGTGTTAACTAATTATTAAGTTGCTTTTATTCTTTACATTATTATGAAACTTATAACAGACAAGAAACATATCGATTGTTATGATAAAAAATATTAAAGAATAAAAGAAAAAAATTAAAAACATTTCAAAAATTTAATCAAAATAATTAAATAAAATATTTTACTTAGAGGCTTATATAAAAATATTTAACTTATTATATCCTGAAAATTAAAAGGAAAAATATTTATTAAATATTCAAAATAAATTTTGTGAAAATGAAACTTACTCAGCCATTTTTTTAAAACATTTTATTTTTCACTTACAATTTTGTCTCGAAAGTCCACAAGAAAACAACGTTAAAATTGTTATTGGTCTGACCGAAACGGACAGATTGTTAAACTGGGCTTTGTACCATTGGGCCTTTAGGCCCGACAAGGTTAAGGCAAAAACGTTCTCCACCCCCATCATTTGTGACCTGCACCCATCAATTTTAAAAAATCCTAAAAATATTTTTTAAGTAAAAATAAATTTCGAAAAAATACTTTCTAAATATAGGTTTTAATTTCTTTTTATATTCTGAAAAATAATTTTAAATTTATATTCAGAAAATATTTTTTAGAATATAAAATTTACATTTCAGAAAAAATTTTCAGAATATATTTTTAAAAATCGTTTTCCAAAACATAAATTTATATTTCAAAAAATATTTTTTGAAAATATTTCAGAAAGTATTCTTCGAAATCTAATAAAAAGGATACTTTATAATTTTGCATGGTAAGCGTAAAAAATGATGGGGTACAGCAAGTTTTTGCCTAAAGTTAGGCCTATGTGCTTTAAATAAATTTTGAGGGTTTTTCATACTGCACCCCACGTTTTCCAGCCTTCACCTCCCTCTTCTTTAAAAATTTAATTTTATTTTCTCTTATCCTAACATTTATAGAATAGTAAAATATCATTAATAATGATAACCTTGAATTGTAATTCCGGAAGATATTTCTAAATTCATAATTTGAAATTTGTTTGATTGTATTTTGAAATATGTTTTCTAAAATATATGGATTTTAAAATTAGAGATGAGAATAAGACGGAATGAGTGTAAACTTCATTTTCTCATTTTTATTTTTAAAGTACAAATTTATTCTATTTTTATCTTCATATTAAATTTTTATCTTAGTAGTCGTAATATATTCACAATTTATAATATAATATTTTTTAATACAATCTGTTAATATTATATTATTTCTGAATTATTAAAAATATTATTATTTTATCAAAATAATATAAAACAATAATAATAATAACGAAATAAATCAAAAGTGTAACAACTTAAAATTTATAATAGAATATTTTCTAAAAACAATGTATTAAATTATATTATTCTGAATTATTTAAAAATATTGTCATTTTCTTAAAAAAAATAATAATAATAATAAAAGAAATAAAAATAGAAAAAACTTAAAAATAATAAAAAATAAATTAAAAATTTAATTAAGAAGAAGAAGATAAATAAAAACTTATCTAAAACGGATTATAAAAAAGATAATTTTAAAATAAATAGGGGTGAAAGTTAACTAGAAAAAGAGGAAAGGAAAGAGGGAAAAGAAAAAGTAATAGAAGAGAAAGGAAGAGAGAGAGAGAGGGAAGAGAAGAAAAAAAGGAAAAAAGAACTTAACCATCTTTTTTTGTTTTTTTGTCTAATTTGCTTAGAGGTACAAAACATTTACTGTTTTATTTATTTATTTGTTTTATAAATTTCTTCTTAATTTCATTCTCTTTACTAGTTTATATTTATATTATTTTATTTATTTTATGAATTATTTTATTTATTTATATTTATATTTATATTTATATTATTTAATTTATTTTTAGTTAGCATTAATCCTTTTATTTATTTTATTTATTTATGTTTGTATCATTGAATTTATTTTCAGTTACAATTATTCTTTTTATGGATTTATATTTATATTATTTAATTTATTTCCAGTTCCATATTAATTATCTTTATTAATTTATGTTATCTATGTACTTATATTTATTGATTTTAATATTCATTATTTATTATTGTTTTATTTGACAAATGAGTATGATAAAAATAATCTAAAAATTAGTATAAATAGTAAAATTATTAATAAATAAAGATTTGATGATATTTTAATTAAAGATTTGACTTTAAAGATTTAAATAAATAAATATTACTCAAATATTACTTAAGATGAGATCATCATCTTGTGTTATTTTGTTAATCATGTAAAACTTATTTATTTTCAACTAGTCACTATAAAGTTAATTCAAATATTTTTGATATAAAATAAAAAAGAAATATTATTGATAAAATTGTAAAGACGATGTTATCTTATTTTGATATAATATTATTTTATATGATATTTGTTCTCACTTTCTTATTTTGTCATACATGATAAAAATAAAAAGCATCAACTTAAACAGATGAAGGCAATCTTTTTAGGAATTAGTTGGAATATAGATATCATTGCTAATTGGATTATTTTTAGATAAATAAGCATGTAGATTTTAACATTTATTTCTGACATAAAAGTCATGATTATTCTAAAATGACCAATTCATGTTTTATATATCTTATATATTCATATCATCCTTAATTAATATAGAAGGAATAATGAGTTGCCAGAAGGATTATAAGTTATGAGGGTTGTCACATCTTTTTTTACATATTAATATATTATTAATATAATTATATCTTTAGAGATAATTATTTTCTACTAAATCATGACGAAAGAAAGTGGTGAGATAAAAATTTATATATATATATATATATATATATATATATATATATATATATATATATATATAAAATTTTCACTTTGTACATTTTTTCTATTTTACATGCATATTTGCTTATTCTCTAAAGAGGAAGGATGAGTTTTATTTATCTACAAACTCTTTCCTTAATACTATTACTTTATTTTACATGGACATAGGATACATATAAATTAATTAATTAAGTTGTTAATATAAAGTGTTGGAAACATGTAAAAGGTAATAACGATGGGTTTCTCTAGTTTAACTAGGATCTTCATCTTCAAAACAAATTTATCTGAAACGAAAGTTAGGGTTCATAGTTATGTTTCTTAAAAAGTAACTATTATCATTGAGTTCCATCTAGTTGATAATGACAGCCAAGAATGGATTTAGATAATTTGACACCTCTATTTATTTAAGTTGATACTTTTAAATATATTTTTCTTATGTACAAAGAGTAGAATAGAAAAGTGAGAACAAATATCATGTAAATAATATCATACCAAAACAATATAAAAATTATTTTTTACAATTTCATCAATATAATCTACTTTATTTTTTGTTAAAAAAATTTAAATCTGATTCTATATCATTAATTATGAATAGATTAACAAAGTATCCTCACTTTTTACCCATTATATTTGATATTCATTGAAAAAATTGACTCAAATGTTATGTATATTAAAAATATGTTGTAAAAAATATTATAACAAAATTCACTCACTAACAAATTTTCGTATAACTCGATTAGATGATACTACATTAAATATAATTTTAGCCTTAACATCAACTCAATTTGATTAAGTTGGTCCTAGTTTCACAAATTGGTTAAATTATGTGTTATGGGTATTGTTTTTGTTATGTAAATTGAATCTTACGTCAACAAGAAAAGAAAAGGACAAGGGAAAGAAACATTGTTGTGTACAGCTGGTAAAGATATGTTGTGGTGGTGTATCATTCCAAATAACAAGTCAGTCAGAACTCACCAAAGCTCTTTTGTGGTGAGGAGATGAGGGTAGAAAGTTAATTTTGTCTTCATTGAGGAGTGACATTTTAAATATGAAAAATTGAAAAAAAAGGCAATATGCTTTTATCCATAATTAAACCACTATTATTATTTTTATATGTTGAGGGATTTTTCCTCTTACGATTTAATTGAATTCGATATCGGGAGTTCATCTTGTCAAAATATGTTTCTAAGGTTAAAAAACTTTTACCAAAAAAAACTAGATTATTTACTGAAAATGTCCTACATCAATCATATATACATCTTCTCCCTGGGATTCTAGATTTTTAAATGAATCTTAATAGATGATAACTTTTTTAACAAAATAGCTAAATTTTATTATGGTATCTTAACATTTAAGCGGATTGGTCTGTAATATATTAAAAATATAATAAATTTATTATGAATAACAATATATATATATATATATATATATATATATATATATATATATATATATATATATATATATATATATATATATATTAAAAACATTATTATTTTTTTTCATCTAAAAGTTTAGATTTTTATAGACTTAATATGCTTATTATTATACCATTACCATTAAGGAAGTTAAAATATAGATTTTAATTGTAAAATCATATAATTGTATATATTATATATTATTCAAATCCAATTCATCATCCTCCCATTATATAAAGTTGTGAGATAGTAGAATAAAATTACAAATAAATGTGTGAATAATAATTTATTTTAAATTGTCTTATAGTAATTATTCATCTTTTTTACATAAATGAATCTAATTCAAATAAAACTTAACATTAATTCAACATTCATATTATTAAAATTTTACTTTGATATATGTTGTGGACTGTAACACCGTCTATTCAAATCTATTCAAAACTAATGTAAAAAGATTTTACATTATTTTTTAAAACTTGTAGTTTATTTCTCCATTGTGTTGATTCTTTAATTAAAATATATTTTAAATATAATTAAAAATTTAGAGTGTTTTATTCCTGAGGTAAATGGTGAATTAAAATAAAACTCAATTAAGACAATTTTTAACTTCAACATCAAATATCTAAGCAACATAATCTATATATAACAAAAATAAACTATTGTCATAATTTACGATTTTATGAATTTTTAAAGTTAAATTTATCTTAAGGTATAAAGTCTTTTTCTTATTGAAAATATTATAATAATTTTTATTAACTTTTCATAATTAAAGTAGCTTAACTAAATTTTATATATATTAGAGCCATAGACGATAAGGAGGCTTTGAATCTGATTACTACATTATGTATTGGATGTGGACTAAAACTGTGTCAATAATTTTTATTCTTGAAAACATCCAATAAATCACTTTAAAATATTTTGAAAAAAAACTCATATTTTAATTTCATACATGGTATTATAAAAATATTTATTTTCTATTGCAATTTTTTACCAATGATAAATCATTACACACATATATAATTAAAGAAATTCGTTAAAAATAAAGAAATATCTTTTATATGTTAGAAATAAGTATTTGTTGTCTTTAGAATATTGTTTCATTTAAATAATATATTTTAATCTAGTCAATTAAGATTTAGAAATTAGTTTACATATGATTTTACCTTGACAATTTTAATATATTTAAATAAATATTGATGTTTTAAGTAAAATTGTGAACAACTTTTGGTGTTTATTGGTCAGGACCAATATTGAATTTTAATTTTTTATAATCTAGTATAGTGGTTGAATTTATTTACAACTAGTAGGTAAATGCACAAAGTCTATCTCTTAAAAAAAATACAAAATATTACAATAACTGACCAAAATCAATGTAATATATGTCCTTGGAAGACATCAATATGATATGCCCTCTTGTCAACTCAAAATTAGCTTGCATTAACACATCCTTTATTGATTTTAGTTATAACGATTAACATTTCTTAATTTTTACCTCGATTTAAAATTTGATATAAAAACTATTACACTTATTACATCCTTAAAAGGAGACATAAATATTAATATATAAATAATATTATATGCTCATTTAGTAGTAGTGCTTCACTCTCATTATCTACATTAAGTGAGAGATCGATAAAATGATAAAATCCAAATTACATGGTAGAACAATGAAAATATAGATTCATGTTCTCTAATGTCTAGCGAAACCCAATGGAAAGAATTCAAATTTACAATATCAAAAACGCAATCCGAAGAACATGCTCAGAACTTTTAAATTTGTAGGCAATAAGTTAAAAGCAAGAAACAACAAAGACAAGAACTTGTGGCAATGCAACAAAACCTATTTTATATTTCCCTTCCTAACCTGAACATGGTTAGGTTTTGCCCTTTGTATTTTTTGATATGGACAATGTATTTAGTTTAATAGTTCTAAAAACATTACATTACTCACTTTTCCTATAAAAAATCCACAAAGACCTTACATTTCTGTCCTTCCCTTCTAAAGTTTCTTCTTCATCACCACTTACTTACAAATTCAATGGAAAGAAAATGTTGGTCACAAAATTTTCAGTTGGTGTTCCTCTTCACCAATTGTTTTCAACAAATATTTCATCATTCATAATCTCACACAAGAGGGGAAAAGATATCGTTAAATTTATTAGCAAATCACTAATGGCTCTGTTCTTTAGTGTTTCTTGCTTTCTTAGTTTGGACTCTTCTAAGTAGCCAATGGAAAAGATTTGTCCATAGTTAGTTTTGCAAGTTTGGATGCATGCCATTTCGAAAAAGTTATATAAATATTAGTACAACACTGCAAATTTTAAAGTACAAAATAAAGGTAAAATTTTAATTATTTGGTAAAATTTATTCAAGTCCCAATAAAATAAATCTTACATGGATCTTACTTAGGGTGTGTTACAAAAATTGTTATCAACATTTTCCTGTGTAATTTTTTTTTATTTATCTAAATATAAGTACTTTTTATATAATTGTTTTATAGTACGATTATTTCTCGAAATTATCTTAAGCTCCTTACAAAGCTTTTAATCACTACTTTTCGGAAAAATTCTTTAACCTTGAACTTTCACTTTAGTGATCAATATATATTTCTATTACGGTTGAGCCATACATTTAAACTCATCCATAAAATCTACAGGTTATATATTAGGCTTATTTCGACATGTAAAAATATAATTAAAAATAATTTTAGTATATTTTAAATAATATGTTTCTTAACTTAAACTAAATTCAAATAAATATTTTAAATTAAATAGAAACTGCTTAAATATTAGACTATATATAAGTAAAATATAAAACAATTTTAAATTTAAACGAAAGGAGTAGAAGTTAACAATATATATTGGTAGATAATAAAAATAAAGGAAATTGAGCGAACATGATTGCAAATGGCTTCAAGGACCAAGATAAGGAGAGGGGTTTTGAGTCTAAAAATCAAAATTGCAGAACACGTGTTGAAGAGTGAGTTCGTTCTTTTAATCTTAAACTATATATAAAAACTTCTTCTGAAATGTGAAGGTGGTGACGATAATAGAATGTGAAAGTTGATTGTGAATCGAAATAGAATAGAAAAGGTCGTTGTTGAATTTTTTTATCGATGAAAGTAATTTAACGTAAAATTAAATTGAAAGCCTAACATGTTGAGTTATTTAATCCATACATAATATGAATTAGGTTTTAAAAACTCACATTCTATTTTTAACTTAAAATATAAACTAAAAAATTGTGGGTTATATGGGTAGTATGTGAGTTTTTACCCAAATACCTGGATATAGCGATTAAACCTCTACATACTTGAACCAAGTATTTATAATCTTAAAATAAAATATCTTAGAAAAATCAATAATAGTTTGTTAATTTTTATGTTGGAAATAGATAATAAAAATGCCATAAATATCCAGATTTAAAAAATGGAAAGTGTAGTTTTCAAAACTAGAAACAATAATATAGTGTCTGTTTGACATGTTTTTGGAAGAAATGATCACTCAATAAAAATTAAAATTATATATCTCTTTTCTTGTATATTATATACATTATCTTATCACATTTATACTATATATATATATATATATATATATATATATATATATATATATATATATATGACTTTAATTTTCATTGTAAAAAGACTTTATGTATATTTATAACAAATATACCACTAGAATGTGACTGTTTAGGTGTGTGTTTTCTTTTATTATCTTTTTTGTTATTATCAATTGAAAGGTAAATCTAACTCTTTATTTAGTAAAGTTTTTCTCTTGAAAGGTAAAAAAAAAAACAATTTTGAAAAGGTTTTAAATAAAAATAACAAACACATTCTAACTACAGAAAATAATATGTGTATATGTTAAAAGATATATACTTAATTTTATCAATGAAGAATAAATAAATTAAAATGAAATATTTTAGAGACATCTAACCTTCATACAAAAGGTGACAAAGATTTGTTTTATCTATTTTCTACAGAGTACACTCTGTTACTATTGTAATCCAATATATTTTACTAAGATATGCATGAGACGTGTAAATATATCATTTAACATAATCTTCGACATCCAACATAACAACAAAAAATACAGAGTATATTTCACTGTTATGTCAATATTCCCCATTAGTGTATAATCACTTTGTCAGTGTAACACTTAATTGAATAATGACAGCCTGCAACATTTTTCCAAACTATAGCTTTATTTTTCCATGCTTTAGCTTGCCTGTGACATATAAAATGCCTTTAATAACCTCTTCACTTTAGTCTTCAACCTCGGCTGTACTTCAGTTGCTCCTAGCTCACGTAAACCTGCAATCACCTTATGACACATAGACTACCTTTGTTATCCTCTTTTGTTCAATTTTCAATGTCGCATGTGCCTCAACTGCTCCCAGCTCTAGTAACTCTGCAATCACAACAACATATACGACCCTCTTTGGAGGGCATAACATACAATTCCTTTCTCTACCATTCACGTTGGAATAGCATATACCTTATTAGAGCTAGGATTTAACATGTGATTTTGCATTGCTAATTTTATTTTGCATTTTTGACACAGATCATATAGAATACTTTAAAGCATAATCCTATGATGAGTAACTAGACTAATATCCTCATTACTAAAGAGCATTCCTTCTGTGCCCCTTTACAAGTTTACATCCTCCTATTTTCATCTGCTCCATATATACTTCTATTTAATATACCCATATTTGTACATGCTTGCTCTGTAATGTGTTACAATGTTTTAAGGCATTGTATTGGGCACTATAACCAATCAGAGTATGCAAAATTCAATCTAGAAAGTTTATGTTTAATCTGTACCCACCTTTTTGTTGAGCCATACAAAACATTTCATCTTCATCCACTTTTCCTCGCTTAAAAATATCCTATTTTGCTGACTCCATATCTCCCATATAATTCCATATAATTGCTACTCACACTCCCTTCCAAACCTTATTTTGATTAGTATTAAGTTTAGTAAGGTGAAAATGTAAGAAGTGATTACTTAGGTTATTGTCTCTTACTGAAATAATTTTCACCCATTTGTAGTACATATCTCAAATTTTTTTCACTACACTGCAACTAATAAATAGATGGTTTGCTGTCTCATATTGTCTTTGGCATAGTAAACATAAAGGATTCTCTATCCCTATCCTTCTTTTTCTCTAAGTTTGTCTTTGTTGGTATTCTATCCAACAATAGTCTCCATGTAAACTGTTGAGCCAAGCGGAGTACTTTTAAACTCTAAAAGTGTTTAAACACTTCTATACATTGGTTTGTATTTAGATTATTGAATGCATTATACGCAGAATTTATTAAGAAGGTGCCTTCATCATCTTCTAACCACACCCATGTATATTTGGTGTCTTTATTCTTAACAATTTGTATTATTTGTGACATAAGTTGTTGTTCCCGTATAACTTCCCTTGTAAATCTGTCTCTTTTCTACATTAGATTTTACCTCCAATTATTATTTGCCCAAAATTTGACATTTGTTCCATCACTACTACCCATTTTATCCTATTATCAAACCGATTGTTAGCTTACATCTCCACACATTGGACGTAAGTCTCTCCACTACCATGACTGGTTCTGACCTATTATATTCTCATTTAGGTTTCTTTATGACTTGTACTTAGAATCTGAAACCTTCTTCCATGGCCCCTGACTTTGCTAGTAAGGCTATGTTGAGATTCTCAATATCTTTTGTACCCAACACTCCTTCATCCTTTTGTTTACACAAATTCCCCCATTTGACCCAAGATGTCTTCCTTCCCTCACAACCACAACCCCAACCCCATAAGAGTTTCATTTGGATCCTTGTTGTTGCTTTGTATACACTTTTAAGGGCTTTATAGAATGATAGATAAAACAATTGGAAAGTAGTAATTACAGACTTAATGAGGTAGACACAAACCTGCAAAAGATAACACTCTTCCTTTCTATCTTGAGAGTTTTTTTATATAAAAGTTCATGTTAGGCATCACTATGAAACTTGATATTCTTAACTTTTTATCCAAATCCATCTCGAGAGTTTTTTCATAAATTTTTCTATCACATATATCCAAAATTGTTCTCTTCTTGGATTTCCTCCTATAGGCATTCATAAGTATTTTAAGAGTATTTGCATATGACTGTAATTTAAAATCAGTGAATATTGATACAACATATCATTATCAATACTAGTTGCACCTATTTGGCTTTTATGAAAATTGATCCTAAGACCATATATCAATACAAAGTATTGCAAAATGCTTTTTATAACCATAATATTTTGGTATTTAGGTTCACAAAGTAATAAAATATTATTTGCAAACTACAATAGAATTGCCTCTACCCCATTCCTTCCTACTTTCACTCCTTATAAAGATTTTTCTCAATTGTATATCTTACCATTCTGACTAGTCTTTCTGCTACTATTAAAAACAAAAAGAATATCATTGGATTGCCTTGTCTTAATCCTCCTTGGCTTAAATTTTCCAGTAGGGCTATCATTTATCAAAATTGAGAATATGGATGATTTCAAGCATGATTTTATCCATTCTATTTATTTACTATTAAAGCCTAACCTACCCATCATATAGTACATAAAGTTTCAATCTACTGAATCATTGATTTTTTTTTTTGTAATCCACCTTTACTATTACTCCACTATTTTTTCTCCTCTTAATGTCATCGACCATTTCATTTACTACTAAAATGCTATCTAGTATATCTCTTCTGTTATAAATGTTGACCGTTGACTGTTGATGTTTAGAAATATTAACTTAATCCTATTAGGCAATGTCTTAGTTATGATTTTACAAAAATATTTATTTCCTATTGTAAATTTTTACCAATGATAAATCATTACACACATATATAATTAAAGAAATTCGTTAAAAATAAAGAAATATTTTTTATATGTTAGGCATTCCTAAGTATTTTAAGGGTATTTTCTATATAGCTTCAATTTAAAATCAGGGAATATTGATACAACATATCATTATCAATACCTGTTGCACTTATTTGGCTTTTATGAAAATTGATATCAATACAAAGTATTGCAAAATGCTTTTTATAACCATAATATTTTGGTATTTAGGTTCACAAAGTAATAAAATATTATTTGCAAACTACAATAGAATTACCTCTACTCCCATGCCTTCCTATTTTCACTTCTTATAAAGAATTTTCTCAATTGTATGTGTTACCATTCCAACTAGTCTTTACTATTAAAACAGAAAAAATGTCATTGGATTGCTTTGTCTTAACCTTCCTTGGTTTAAATTTTTTGTATGGCTACCATTTATCAAAATTGAGAATATGGATGATTCCAAGCATGATTTTATCCATCCTATTTATTTACTATTAAAGTCTATCTATCATATAGCATATAAAGTTTCAATCCACTGAAATCATAAATTTTTTTTGTAATCTACCTTTACTATTACTCCACTATTTTCCGATTAATTTTTTGGAAATATTAACTTAATTTTATTCGTGAATGTCTTAGTTATGATTTTATATACACATCCCACAAAAAATCTTGGCGTAAACTCATTCAAACTTAGGGGATTTTCCTTCTTTGACATTAGAATTATAAAAGATGCATATACACCTGTTTGTTGGGAGATGGGATTCTAAACGAAAGCTAAGCAATTTGACATCAACATCAAGTAATGCAAAATATTAGACTAGGTAATAACACCACGTTCCCTTATAAGAACTAATTAAGAATAATTCTTTTCTTCACATTCAAGGGATCCCTAAATTCTTGGATAAAATGAGTTTGCTTTTTCGGTGAATAGCAGCAGAAAGTTTGACAAAAATAGATGCAAAAGAGAGACGAGCACAATTTTCTGGTTTACCTGTCAAATATTGCTTACTTAGACATTTATTATATAGTTTATTAAAAACTATGCACTCATTAGTGATTGACTTTGCAATACAAGTGCGCACGCTACACATCTCACGACAGAACCAATTTACCATCATCGCTACGAATGCTATTCAACCATATATATTTTATTTCCTACACATGTGTCAAATAAAAATTCATAACAAAACGACAATTTTATGAGCCTATATATACTCCAACTATCACAGCATAGAATCTCCGCACCACTTTGGCTGGTTTCGATATCTGAAATCGTTTGCAATGGCAAGTTTGAAACATTTATGCCTTGTCCTTCTCTTCACAACAATGTTGGTGTGCCATGATGCAACAAGGCCTCTTCCTTCCTCACTTCAAAGCAGCAACCAAAACCATGCATTTTTGGAGAGTGCCAAAACAGTGTTGAAGGAGATCATGAGAAGGAAGCAGCTGCTGGGAACACAATATGAGCCGAACCGTCTGAGTCCTGGTGGTCCAGATCCTCACCACCACTGACCCTTTTCCACTCTCAGATGGAAACATGAAAATGCAGAAACATTAGTAGGGTCTGTCACCTTTCCCTTTGGGATGATTAGGATCCAAATGTTCCTTTTTCTTTGTGTACTATGTAGCATTTTTGTGTAAGTTGTGGGATGATTGGATGAACCACAACGAGGGCATATGGTGAGTGATCGTAGATTCTTTGTAGATACATTTTCAGGTTATCATGTGCAAGTGGAAGTTTAGTGATGGTGAGATATGGCCAGATCGGTGGATAGTGCATTGGTCTCCGATTGTGTACTTTCGGTAATAAATAACAATATTATTTTCATGTAGTTTCAAGATATATTAATTACAATTAAAAACAGTTATTCATAGTAAAATATTATTTTGATGTTATCCCACTTAGTTTAATTTTAAACAATTTTTGTATGTGAGATTCGTATTAAAGTAATGTTTTTATTTGTATAAGTAATAACTTTCTTTAATTTTAAATAATTCATTTGAAATTTATGTTAAAAGTTATTTGTATTTATAAGTAATTTTTCTTGAAGATAGTGTTAGATATTAGTAATGTTTTAATTACTTTGTCATTTAGGAGGATTTTGTTTTCCGTTTTTAAGAAAAAACTGGATGTCATGTATCTAGTTTAATCTATCCGATGTTTGTGTGGAGTTAGTAGTTTGACTCCATAAAAAGTGAAATGTTGCCGATTAAAGTATTCTATATATTTTTCTCATGTTCTTCTCGATTCCTCTGTCTCATTGTCTACCCACTTGAATTTTTGTATGATTTCTAAATTTAATGAGGCATAAAAGAAACTCTAACTAACTTATAGATTTTATAAGAATAAAAGTATTATATATCAGGGGAAACCCTTCTCATCTTCTTTAAGAATTTAAAAAGTGAATTTTAAAGTTAAATTAATTTTACAAAACCAACTTTTAAAATAATAAATTTCACTTAATTATATATCATAAATTAATCTTATACCTAGTTAATGTAAAATTTTAACACATCTTTATCACATCAAGACTCTCAAACTAATAGATGAGATTAAATATTTATGGATAGTCTAATCCAATAATGAATAATACAATATATATATCTATTAAATCTTGTTAAAAATAAACTTTGATATCATCTTAAAAAATAGATTTTAAACCTAATTTAATCTTAAGAACTTATCTATAAAATGAGATTTGTACTTATTTATATATTATAAATTAGTTTTAATTATCTGTAGTTGATGTAAAATATGTAAAAAACCTAGTATATGTATTGAAATTATATGATTTTATATATTGCCTTAATATGATTTTATGTATTGACCATTTCATTAGTATTTTCCTTTATCAACTTAAGTCAGTTGATTAATAAATAACCTTTTTTAAACTCAATTTTTAATAACAATATCAATGGTATTTTAATGAAAATATCAATGGTATTTTAATGAAAATATCAATGGTCATTATTCAAGAGTATAAGTAAGAAGACTGTTTCAATATTAGGTTAGGGAGCCCTCTAACATAAATACCACATTAATTAAATTTATTATTCTATGCAATCCTGACAAAGCCTACGATTTCTTAATTTCTATCTTAGTTTTTGAAATTTTTGTGGGATTTCCATGTCCTCTGTAACAGCATTTCCGTATGAAACTTGCATGTCAGTTGCTAAAGATTATGAAATTATTGAGGTGTATAATTGTCTTGGACATGACATGTGAGAAGCATCTTTTGTTAGGTTAAACACCGATGAGATCGCAACTAGTGCTGCTCCACTCTTAGCAGTTTTCATAAAAAGACAGAGTTCAGTGTTTATAAGTTTTCTAAGTAAACCATTTTAGGTAACGATGCTTCTGCACATGTATCCCTCTTCATGTGCGTTTGTTCTCTCATGCATATCAATAAATATTAATTTTATCAATAGAAATTACCAATTTAAGATAAATCTAGCTTAAACACTTTAATACAAATTATACATTTCTTATGTGCATGGCATGTGTTGGAATCTCTCTTAGAATTAATATTGCTTCATATTTACTAATATTCTTTAAAATAGGACCGCAATAAACAATATTAAACAAAAAATATATGTATTAAAAAAGTAAACTTCACTTCACTTAAAACTGTGATAATTCATAGCATATTATAGTATAGTATCCATCTTCAATATTGATCAACACTTCAGTGCCTATATAATTTGCCTTATTTGTTTATTTATATTTATTATATTCACGCTGCAACACTGTTTAATCAACAATCAACCAAAATTAGTGAGCTGGCAGAAAAAAATAACATTAGATTTTTTAGGCAAAAAATATTTTCGAAATAAGAATTTATTTGAATTAAAGTTGGGATTGGAATGGAGTTAATACAGTAGAGAAGGTGAGTCCAAGGGAAAGCCTTGTGCTCCGATTTCATGTTTAGGGTTCTGCTCTTTGTGACAAAAACAGAAAAAACCTTCAACCCAAAACTACACCATTTCACATTTTAAAATAAATTTTTTATTAAGCTGCTTAAATTATCGGTTTCCATCAATTTTATCGGTTTATGACTAATTTAACTTATTTTTCATCCATTATAATAAATCCATAAAAAGGAAATGGATCTAGAGAATAAAATATTTAGACTAATTCATAAACTATTTTAAAATTGAGAATGTTGATTAGTTTTAAAACTATATTTTATTGTCACTGAATAGTTTTTTAAACTAGTCACTAATTTTAGTTTTAATAACCATGGTAATTATCTTTTAGGACTTAGGGATTCACTTAATATAGAAATCTCTTAATGGTGCCTTTACATTATTTGAATATAACTCACATATTGAAGTAACCTACTTTCACTTTTACCATTTTGTAAAAGAAAAATACGAGGAAGGCAATTTGTTAACATTGATCCCATTGACCGAACTCCACTAATACATTGGAAAAGAACATTAACAATTAATTCTTTTCTAAGTGCGATTTCCCTCACTAATTAATAATTTTGATTAGTGAGTGCCTAGTAGGGTCTGACGAGAAGGTGATTGTCCTATCAACAAAGGGTTGGGAGATAAAGAAAGGGATTGACATACTTCTATAATAAATACTTTATGCTTACACTTTCCCATTAATTATAGTGCTGTTTGGATATATATTTAGGGTTATCCCCAAATAGTCAATAGTCTTCATCATTAATTCTTCCGAAAGTCAATGTCTTTTTTACTCGTTCTTTTCAGTTGGAGGTTAGATATATATAGTTATATATACCTATGCCATCATGACATTAGGAAATGAAACTTATATTTAATTTTAAGTCTTATCCTCTGCTTAATTTGTATATACATTCATTTTTCAAGTGGCACCGTCCTGTTACAGTGACATGTTTGAAGATGGATAAATTGAGCAAAGATAAGATCAAAAAAATGATAATCGTGCATGCTTAATCTAATAGCAGGGTGACAATGCAAGCTAATAGTTTATGCAGTTAAGATCATTTTATGAGTCCTAGGATGTGTGGCACAGTTGTGGGACGGTTATCCCACAACTTTCTGTTATCACATGAATGCCACTATTTATCTTTTGTATGATAAAAAAGAAAAACTGTGACATGAATAGTACCTTAAAGAACATGGATAACAATAAATATTCTATGTTACGAGCATAAAGTTGAAGTAAAATATACCCTTCGTGTAGAAAGAAAAAGTGTTTTCAATATTCCATGACGGCTAAGTAGTGTTAAGGTAATCGTGTGTGGGAATAGGACATGTTTGTGTATGGAAGTTGGTTTTCTATGAGCAATGATAGCGCTAAGAAATTGAAGAAGAATAGGACTTGTTTGTGTATTTTATATTTATGAGAATCTTTTATCGTGTTTTTCAAAGTCGGCGTTATCATCATTGTTTTCATGATTCTTGTTGGTTGAGGGCGCCGCCATCTCACACTGAGGCTACCCCAAAAGTTAGTTTGGGCATGAAAATATTAATTTGTGTAAATGTAAAAAGCAGTATGAAGTATTAATGAGAAGTCTCTTAGTAAATACAAATGAATAGGTTACAATTGCAACTAATATATGAGAAATATTTGCAAACTTAAGAATGCGTTCCCAATTTTAAAATTGAATTTTTTTCAAAACATTTAAACATATTGAATTTGAATTAGTTTTATTTAAACTATTTTATTTAAAATATTTTATTTCGGTAAAACAAATTAAATTTATTGAATTTTAATTTTGTTAGTTGAAAAACATATTTCGGTTACCATTAAATAAAAAATATATTTAAATATTAAATAGCTTTTAATAGTTTAAAAATATTGATATTCATTATATTTTTAAAAACTTTTCAAACCTACTCAATTTTTGACCCGTCAATCTTATATTATTATGAAATTTTACTTCCAACTTTAATCTTATCTCAAAGCATAGTAAAAATAGTCTTTTTTTAAATAAAATTCATGGTAGGCATTACTATAAACTTTGAATCTCAGCTAAACTGACACCTCAAAATCAACAATTATATGTCATAACGTAAAATATATAATAAATAAGAAAAAAAGATACAAAATCATAGGAGGACTAGGCAAAACCCATGGTAATGAAAGATGACGAACACTCCTAAACCAAAACTCCCTATGTTCATCTTAAGAATAGTTTTAACAATTAAGATATTTTGAATTATTAGTTTATATATTAGTAAGGTATCGCATATAGAATATAACATATTAAATTTATTCTATTACTTTCTGTTGCAACACTTTTAAGGTGATTATTATGTGTAGTTTGTCCAACTTATCTTACTAATTAGTTAGAAACAAGAACGTATTAAGGGATCGTCTTGTCTGAAATTTTTTATGTTTGAACACTTATGTGAGACTCCCATTTACTAGAAGTGAAATCCTAGATGACTTTGTGTCACTGGTCCAAATAATTCACAATTTACTAAATTTGAACTTATCTGTCACGTAATAGAGAGTCTCAATTCACCTAATTATAGGTTTTATGGTTTCACTACCACACATATCTGTGCTTCATTTTCCATAACCCATTAGTAGAAAAAACACATTTCAGGACAGGATATCATCGCGGTTAAGAAGGAACTGCAATTAAAAATAATGTAGTGGCATTTTTGAAATTAAGTGCAACCATACCACCGCGGTTGTCCACAACAACCGCAATTGTATTAACGTTGCAGGAGATACTACCGCGGTTGGGGTGAAAACCGTGATGGTAAGGCACAAAAATATTTAAATTGAAAAATTGCAGGGAGATACCATCAGGGTTGTTTAAACAACCATGCCAGTATCTGTAAAATAATTTTTAAATTATTTTGCAAGAAGATACAAGGGTGGTTGTTTAAACAACCGTGATGGTATGTGGGATAAGAGCGCGGTTCCCACTAACAACCACACTCATATCCCCTGTTTTAGGGAACCCTCTCAGTTTTGCGCATTTACACTTTCGTCTTCCTCCCTCTCTTGCACAGTGCTTCCCTCAACCCTACCACCACTTAGGTATCTTTCTCTTTCTCTTTAGCTTCCGCCGCCACCCCCACCACCACTAAGAAGGCCATTGTTTTCTGCTTCCACAACCTCAAACCACCGCTTCTTCTCCCTCCTTCCAACGCCACCATCTTTGCCGCTTCCTACATCCTCTTCCTCTGTCGCAACTCCCACTTTCCGGACTCTTCCATCGCCATTATCGACTCAACCTCCGGCCACTGCCTCTCTTACAACGAACTCATCCACTGCTTTGAGAACCTAGCTGCCAACATCACCACAGTTTTCAAACTATCAAAATCTCACACTACACTCGTTCTCTCCCCAAACATCATCCAAGTTTCGATCCTCTGCTTCGCGCTCCTCTCCCTAGGCGTGGTCGTCTCTCCAGTGAATCCTCTCTCCACACCTTTCGAGCTCAAGCGCCTCTTCCACCTTAGCAAACCTGCAATCGTCTTCACAGTGACTTCAATCGCGGAAAAAACACGTGAGTTTCATGTCTGTATGGTCGTTCTAGACTCACCCGAGTTCAACTCCCTCACTCGGACTAAGATTCAGCCTCCGAGTCCAACCGCCTCCCCATCGGTGACTCAGTCCAACGTGGCAGCGATTCTGTACTCTTCCGGCACGACGAGGAAGGTGAAGGGCGTTATGCGGTGGTATGTTATACTTTCCATCACGGTTATAAAACCAGATGATATCTTCAATACTTTTTATCGCGGTTGGATTAACCGCAATTCTGAAACCACGCTTGTAAGCTTTGTATAACTACGATTAAATGTGTTTTTTCTACTAGTCACCTTATTATTCATTAATACATTATCCAATTATCAACTATATTTGAGAGGACAACCTTCAACTTGGTTGCCAAAATTTTGATTATATAATTTTATATATGCAACCGACTAACAATATTGGTCTATAATCATTTAGACCTACTGAATTTTCTATTTTCGGTATTAGAATTATGAAATATTCATTAGAATCTTTTGTTATAAACCCACGAAGTTACAACTTTAATCACTTCATGTTTTAATGATCTCCCCGTGCTTTTGATAAAAGCAAAATTAAATCATCTGGACCAGACTCTTTTTATTGTAACATTGTGAAACTACTTCTCTAATATTATCCTCCGTAATGTAAGCATCCTGGATAATTATGGATGGAAATTCTACATTCCCAAGTCGAACTCCTACATCCTTCTACTCTAATTTCTTCCCAAGACAGTTCTTCACTTCTTGTTCCATTGTATGTATGCTACTCTTAATATAATGTTTTTAATTTAATACCTACAGAATATTGTTAAAAATCTAAAAATGAATTATATAGATATGTTAAATCTTTTTAATCGTGTCTTCTTCTAAAAGTGGAAAAGCGAAGAGAGACAAATAGTGAAAAGAACCATTTTTCACAAACAGAGAATCTATTATTTTTCTTTTTGAAAATAGACAAAATTGTTTTGCTATTTTTGTTTGCGCGTCTATGGTTTTTTTTTTTTCTCTCTCAATAGTCAACAATTTATAAGAACCACAACACCGGAACGTGCAATTTCGTTGGCAAAACAAACGATAAAAAGAAAGAAACTGAATCTAAAAAGGGAAAAAGATCAAATGTGAAAAGAATGAATAGTTAAAAAATCCTAAAATAACATAACTAAGAATAATGCAAAATAAGTATTTTCTTATAAAAATACTGATTTATGAATAATTTTTTTCTTTAAATATTATCAACACATTCCCTCACTAATTTAAATTTAAACAAACGAAATAATATAATATCATAATTATGTAAAACTTTGAATAGTTTTTAGTAGAATATAAAATATTATATTTTAATTTCAAGAAAACCTTCACAAATAGAGTCAAATACTTAATGTACATGAATTTCCAAACCAGGAAATGTAATTTTAATAGTATGTCACTACTTTATAATATATGAGCTTCTTTATGTGTGTTATTTTTAATATTTTTTATATTGATCAATCGATAAAATGTGATTGATCTATAAAGTTGGAGAATTTCAATATGTACAAAGTATATTTTTATATGGTTAGTGGGTGTAAAATGTGTACTTTTTACTCGATATAGAAAGTGATTTTTGTTTTTCTTTAAATATTATTGTGTTTTGGAAATTTTTTTTTACCAGATAAAAATTATGTTGAATATTGAGATATGAAAGAATAATAACAATAATCTAACTTTCAAAATCTGTAATAATAAAAATAATAATAATAGTAATAATAGTAATAATAAAACTCTTTATATTTGCATGAGAAATACATAAAATGTTTCAAGTCTCAGAAGCTACAAAACATGAAACAAAAATTTAAGAGAATATAAAGAGTAACGAATTGGGGTACGCATGTGAGATTGAAATAGATCAGAAACAAAGATGGATGTCTATGGTTAAGTTAAGAGAGAATTTCATATTAACAACGTCAATGTAAAATACTCATGTAAATTATAACTTCAACCTATTGTTATTGAGTACAGAGGCACTCTAAAGGAAGGATAATAAATATATACCTAAGTACCTCAGCCTTATTATTGTTATAGTATATAATAAATAATGTTTGCAGTAAATATTTTGTTAATTAAAAATTAAGACAATGGGATATTGATTTAAATAAGCGTGAAAGAAAGTAAAAAGGATTCACACAGAGGAAATGAAGGGATTTTTTTATTCTGACTTTGTTGAAAGCTGACTTGGGACATCTTCAAAAAGGTCAATATGTTTTTTCTCCATAGGCCGCGTCACACTTTCCCATTCGAATGCCAAAGGGACGAATTACGAAAAAGGAATTTGTTTTTCCATGGATTATTATGTCGTAAGCAAATGTTGTAACAGGAATATGTGTTCCAGCAAGGTGATGACGTGGCCATGTGATTTTCTCTCATCTCAGAATGGTTGTGCCCATGTGATTGTGGCATGGATGCAAAGGATTTGGGTTGCTCTAGACCCAAATTTGGTACTACTACTTTCCCTAATCTATCTCCATTTAATCAATAATATAAGGTTTTTTGATGAACAGGACAACATAAGATGAATCGGTTTGGTCGGCTTTGACATTCATTTATGTTTCAGATGGAGAACCGACCAACTAACCTTCATCCCATAAGATTAAAAACATTAATTTTCTAAACTTGTTAAACAAAGACATGTGTTATCTTAACCTCCAATGGAACTCATCAACTTAAACCCTCCAAAGTGGATTGCATTGAACCTTAATCAGTATAAATAGGGCTTCTCATGCTACTTCATTCACATTGCTATAATATACATACACATAGTCATTTGAGAGCACTTGTTTTCTTGACATAATTTGAGTAAGATCATGGCTGCTTCAACGGTGTCAAAAATGTTTGTTATCTTCTTAATTTTTCTTCCATTGGTTTTTGTGAGTTCAGAGGCAAGAGTTTTGCCTAAGTCTTCACCCATCGTTGGTAAAAGGATTAACACTGAACTTCTTTTACGTGATTTAGTCGTCACTTTACGAATTAGAGAGTATGAACACAGGAGGTCAATGCAAGAAGCAAGATTAGAGAGGTTATCACCTGCTGGACCAGATCCTCAACATCATTAGAATGAAAAAGTTTTAGGTTACTTTTATGGATAATTTAGAGAAGTTATATTTCATTTTCTTTTAGACGGGTTTGCCAAAAGTTTGTTATGTTTTGTTTGTTTCCAAATAAGAAGGTTATTGATTAGTTGCTTAGGTTCTTTTTCTCGTATAAAAGAATCTCTCCATGCTCATATGTAGAAACTTCTATCAAATAAATGAAATTTAAAGTGATTTTTATTATAATTATTTGTATCAATAAAAAAAAAGAAAAAGAGATATGACATTACATAGGTAGAAGTAGTACCAATAAGAAACATTGTTGTTATCCAAAGTAAACAATTTAAGGTTTTTAATTAATTATCATCGGTTCTTTAATATATATCAACTAGTTATCAAAAGTGATAATTTAAGGTCTTTAATTATAAAGCAAAGTGATTACACTTTATTTGTTATACCCCACCGGTTATTTGCGTATCAAATGAGTATTCACGTAGGTTGAATTGTATTATGCAACTAACAAGAAGAAAACTTTATTAAATTTTGGTATACATTTCATATTACAAAAATTATAATAAAATATCTAAATTGACAAACAAAATATAATTTCTTAATTTTACTATTATCATATCTTATTAGTATAAAGTGGGGATAGAAAACAATAGGATAAAACACTAAAAAAATAAAATAAAATATTATTAGTCAAAAATCCATGTAAGGGTATGCAAAAGCCATTACACACTCACTCTACTTATTTGAATTAACATCCTATGATATCTATCTATTTAGAAGTGATTACTTTCAAATGTGTGTGTGTCCTAGTAAGTGATAGGGAAATAGTAAAATGAAAAAAAAAATCACATTTGATATGATATATAGAAAGGTAAAATATAAGGAAATTATTATTTTATAGTAAATAATTTATATAATATATATCTTGATAAACCCTCCAAGATTCAAATCAAAGTTGATTTGTTGGTTTTACTTTATGAGAACTCTCTAGCTACAAAGATAATCCATTTCTAACAATGATATAATTATTAATATGAGTTGTTAAGTCATTTTTCTAATACATGAATGTTTGACCTAACAATTTCACACATAACTATATCACCTAAGAAAGATCATTAGTCTTCCAAAACATCATAACCAACAAAAGAACAATTAATTGAATTTGGCATAATAGTATATTGCAAAACATACACCCATTCATGAATGCGATCAATTTATACAAAAAGAAGACAAAAAAATTGGATATTCTATTAAAGAAACAATATATGTCAATAGTCAAGTTAGAAATATCTTGCCACTGGACCAAATGCAAAATTAGCAACATTTACTTCATGTGATCCTAAAAAATTTAAAATCAACTCACCCTCGTTACGAATGCTAACATAACTAAGGAAGAGAGTCAATTATGAGACCAAAAGAAATTGATTCCAAACCAAAGGACATGGAAAATGTATTATACTTCTAAACAACATTTTTATTACACAAAATTTCAAATAAGAGTTTATTATACTTTTAAACAATTAAAGAGTTGACATCAACAAAAAGTTTCAATAGATAGACTAAATTGGATAACTTAACAATTGGATTGTTTTATGGATTACTATATCAACACATCTATAAATGATTTGATTTTTTGATGGTTAAGTCATAATTTGAACTTGTCGGTAGGTGTTAAAAACACAATTGTTCAAATTTGGTATGCATGCCCCATTATCTAGTATTTGGACTTGCAAATAATTATAAACATCGTAAAGGTTTGGAATAAGGAATCAAGAACTACTAATAATAAGGGTGTACAAAAACTTATTACACAAATACCTAAACTAGAATTGGGTGTATGACTAACTACTACTATCCAAATCATAAAACCTGACCATTACCTTGTCATTCAAAACATAACTCATAAATGTTTAAACACACATCCATAACATACTTTTGGCCTAGGTAAACTTCTTCAAACAAGTTTAAAAGTGCAATAATAAAAACATAAATATATTTTTGAGGTTGTATTTACATAAAAATAAGCACATTTAAAATAATTTGTGCAACTTTTTGTGGAAGTCCTAAAAACTCCTAAACTCTTATCTTTTGCATCAAATCCTAGCCCATAAACACTTTTTTTCACTTTGTTGAACTTCTTTCCACAAACTACTTTCATCTTGTTCAAAAGTGGAAGCAAATACAATAACAACAATATAAATATATTACTAAGGATGCATTTAAATCAAATTAAGCACATCTAAAAATAATTTGTATAACTCTTAATGAAATTTTAAGAAAACCTAACTCTTACCTTCTATCTCATATCATAATCCATAAATCTTGTTAAACAAACACACGAACACTATTATTACTATTATTACTAGTTGAACTTCTTCTTATAATCAACTTTCGGCTTGTTCATAAGTGCAAGAAAATATAAAGCAACATTATTGAGCTTGTTTTTAAATCAGAATAGCTACATTCCAAAAATAATATAACTCTTGATAGAAGTTCAAAAAAACATAAACTCTTACCTTTCATTTCATATCCTAATCCACAATAGTTGACATAGAAACACACAAACATTGTTGTTGTTAGTTAAACTTTCTCCTACAAACACCTTTGTCAAGAAAAAGAAAATGCAAAAACAACATCATTAGGTTTGTATTTAAAATTAGGGTAATTACATCCAAAATATTTTTGTATAATTTTTTAGTGAAGCCCAAAAAATCATAAATTCTTACCTTTTTCTTTAATTGAAATCCAAAAACCTCGTCACAGACACATACAAGCATAAATATCCTCTCCTCCTCGTTGAACCTCTTCATACAATGTTCATAAAATAAAAAAGTTTAGGTTTCTAAGTGAAAAACAAATTACTTAATCTCTATTATAACTATCGTTGAATGTTGAACCTTTGAACTTATAATCATTCGATCGTCTTCAATTATGCTTTGGTCTTCGTCTTGAGTGTAGTTAAGATTTTTTCACAAATGAAAAAGAAAATCTAGAGTAAACAAAAGTTGTTATAAATTAAGAAGTAGAGGAGGAATGGAGAAGTAAACCATGCGAAGTAAGAGAAATGAAACAATGACAAAAGCAGTAAAAAGAAAAAGACAAAAAAAAATGTAAACCTGTGTCAACATATTAAATGGGGTAATTTAATTATTTTCCTAATAGTTTATTTTCTTGTATAATTTTGAATATTGGGCAAATAGTTATCATTCAATATTTAAACTTAAATTTAAGGCTTCAATATAAATTTACTACTTATTAATAACTTGCAAAAGTTATTAACATTAAGAAATGTAAATATATTATAAAATTTAAGACTTAATTATCTTTTCAATCACACATTAAGTCTTTTCAATCACTTTAAGGACAGTGTCAACTAGTAGATAAGGTATGAAAAATAACAAAAAGGGCAAAAGTTGTTAATACTCTATATCAGCCATAAAGACAAAGTTTGGATGTTTCACCAAAAGTCACTGTGATAGAGAAAAGAGTGATCCATATCAATAAACACTCCAGTCAGCATAGAAGTCAAGAGTTTTTTTCATAGTACAATCATCTAAAGCAAAAGGGTACCAACCTTCTATTATAGAGAAAACATTGTCAATGTTCCAAAGGGAGACAAATTATGATCTAACACTAAACTTCAATAAGTTTCTTAGTTGCTAGAACAAAGCCCTTAACCCGGTTAAAAAACCCATAAAAATGTTTCTATAGCTACTAGAAAAATCACTAAAATAGCTTATCATGGTTTTGTTAGGGTTAAACTTGATGCGATAGTAGCTACTGATTTGGAAGTCCAAGAATTTCATTTTATCCCTTCTAGTTTGCACTTAACTATTGTATGTTAATGTTATGCGGGATTGTAGTCGAATGCAGGAGGGATACAGATTACTCAGGCTCTGTCTTCTAAGTTTGAGAAGAAGTGTAAGTTCATTTTTAAATTTTAGGTCAATTGGGTTTAATAAGGATTTCCTAGTAATTTGATGAGTTAGAATGATGTATTTAGACTTATAAGAAATCTGAAAAACTAAAAAGGGATATTTTCAAGACAGTTAAAAAATTTGTTTGAAAGAATACTATAAAAAAATAATAAAGAAACTTTTTATCTCAATGGACTTTTCTTTGTTTTGTTATTTTACTTTTTAATATAAAGGAGTCATTTAAAGGATTTTCATTATCATTCAATTATAAAGTATAATGCATGATAAATTTGTTAGACTTTTGTAAAAATCATCCTAAAAGTCATTCTGGTAACATAAAAATATTTAAAATAATTATAGATCATTATTAAATTAAAAAATAAAAAATTTAAAGTTTTTTGGTTCAATTAATTTAATCATGGGTTTGACCAACATAAAATACTTCTTGGTCTATGTACCGAAGCATTCCAATTAGTGCTAACAGAAACAATAATGTGCACTTAGAGTGAGTCCAACAATTGAAAAGCAACCATTAATTAAGCCATTCAAATGCAATACAACTTATGTTGGATAAGACAAATTGCTTAATTTATTGGTTACATGGTACCCTATTTAATTGTTTAATAAGACAATAAACCATACATGGTTTGCCTATTGTTGGATAGCAACTTATGTTATAATACCATATAAAACCCATGGCTAATAAGACCTTCTGGTAATATTTTAAGTCTTTAGTAACCTAAAAATAATTTTCTTTGTCTTTAGTTATGGAGCAATGGTTGTCTCTCTGTATGCACAACCATAGGAGGGATTATGTATGCGAGGACACTGCTAAGTCAAAGTAATAAATAATAAATAAAATAGTACATGCATAATAAAGAATATCTTGCAAAATATATAGTATTTTTAATAACCTCAAACATTAACTGCTGTTTATTGGAAGATAACACCAGCAATATGGAGATTGAATAATAACACAGACTATAAACCATGATGATGAAGATAAACATGTTCAAAGGATCAAGTAGTGAAGATTGATAAAAGAATTAAGGACAATTATAATAAATATTGTGGTTATTTATGACAAAGAAATTATTGTACTTCAATTTTAATGGCAAAAGTTAAATAAAGAGATTCAAAAGTCTTATGGATCCGCAAACAAACCACCCAAGTGATAAAAGCTACTTTTAAAAAAAGTAATAACTCTTTACTCAACTTGACATTAGAATTGATTAAAAAAAATTATACCTTTCAACCAAACATGTTTTAAATTGTGAATAATTTTCGGATGGGATGTGCACCTTAATGGCAATGAAGCCATGAATAATTTTTTACACCATTTCGCAAGCCACGCTTGTTATGAGGATAATGTTGTATGCAATTTATTAACAACCAAACTCTCATTTGAAAATAAAATAAATTATCATATACAAAATTAAATTATGTATCTAAGTCTAATTAGAATATATCTAAAAACCTTATCCGTAGTACAAATAAAGATAATTGGGGGCAGGTGTCTATCATAAACTTTTGACCGCAAAACTATTATAAGATACTCTTTATTTTCTCTTTTGTAATTTTGGTTTCTCTTCCAAACATTATAAAGGTGTTTATTTTTGGGAAGTACATTTTAATTTTGTGAATTTTTAACTTAATTCCTTTAAAGTATTTTTAATTTTGGTTCAAGATTTTAAGTGTAATAGTAATTTAAATTAATGACATTTATTAACTTGGATTTTTTTTAATTTAATAATTTATTATTTTAAATATATATATATATATATATATATATATATATATATATATATAAAAGTACGTGTGTGGATATGTGTACGTCCATGTGTTGTCCTCTAATATATAAAATTACTTTATTTTACTTAATATTTACACATTTAAATTCTCAATATCAAACCTTCAAATAAAAATTATTAGCGTATTAACAATCACCATCATAATAGATTTTCATTACAATAAGTTTTGAATTAATATCTATTACATTTTTAAAAATATAGATGTAGTTTTTATTTATTTATCAACCATAAATTTATATTTTAAATTAAAAAATACATATAATTACATTAAAAAATAAAATAATATATCAATATTAGTTAAATAACATAAAATAATTAACAAAAAGAAGGTTAAAACACTTATCAGATAATGATAGTTATAAATAACATAAAACAATTAAATAAGATAATATTAAAACACCTACCAAGTCATTATAGTCATAAATACATTTATTACAATTTGTGTGGATTTACTGTACAAGATGATGCATTGTGATGGATGAAGTCTTTTTGGTTGACCTAATTTGGAATGATAGATTATGGGAGATTTGCAGGATGGAATCTTCCATTATGGAAAATTATGAAATAGTCCTTGTAAATGAGGTGAAAATTACGAAATACCCTTAAAAATGTGTGATGAATTAGGAAAGTATAAAACATTTCTTTAAGTGGGTTTAGGGTTTGTCATGTGCACTGTAACATGCTGATAGGTGCAGCTTTGTGCAGCCTGTGAGATTCCTTTGCATAGATTGGAGAGGTGTACTGTAGCATGCTGACAGGTACAGCTTTGTGTAGCTTGTGAGATTCCTTTACATAGATTGGAGAGGTGCACTGTAGCATGCTGGTAGGTGCAACTTTGTGTAGCCTGTGAGATTCCTTTGCATAGATTGGAGAAGTGCACTGTAGCATGCTGATAGGTACAACTTTGTGTAGTTTGTGAGATTCCTTTGCATAGAATGAAGAGATTCATAGTGAACAACATTGACTACATTCAAATAAGTTTGAATATGCTTTTATAAGTCTTGAACAACCGTGGAGTGCCTGTATATGAAGGTGTTGTGTATTGTGAAAGTGAGATTATGCTTCTGTCAACGTCCTTGCACTGGTGTTGTTATAATCGATTGTGCTTACATTTTTGTTCTTCATTTTTGTGTTTTTCTTGTCCATTTGTTGTTTTGATGTTCATATCCTTGTAGGTTGCATTGCTTGAAGGTGGGTGTTGGTGGTTCCCTTGTGTCATGGTGAAAAAAAAATAACATCAGAAAGTTGAATTGAAATAGAATAAATGTTGTAGAATATTTTAAAGTATTGGTACATAACTAAAACAAAAAGGTATTTAATAAAAAAAATACAAAATATTATTTATATTTTTACTAATTAATTACAAAATGATTAAAAGTAAACAAATATCAAATATAACATTTAATGGTAATCATATATATCTTAATAAGAATATTTAATTTTGAATAGTTATTTTTAATTAAATGTTATATATTAATATTCTTTATTTTAAATTTAAATACACCTTTTATTTGTTTTAGTCAATTTAAGTAGACTATTTATATACTTTTTATTATAACTTATTAATATTTTTATAGAAATAAAATAAGAATTCACTTCATATTTAATCTCTTAAAAATATAGTAAAAAAACATTTAACTTTTTCAGTAAGAGAATTAATAAAAAGGTAAATTTAGAAAAGATTTACAATTATTATTAATATGTATCAGTATCCAAGAAATACAAATTACAAACTATTTTTATTTAGACTGATAATTTTAAAAGTTGTAATTTAAGTAAAATGTAAAAATAATTTATACTTACAAAAACATGAATAAATTTCAATGAAAAAGTAGTTTAGATTGTAAGTTTTTTACATATTTCAGTTAATTATGATTTAGACTAAATTGTATATTTTAATAGAATAATAAATTTGTGATTTTATTACATTATTTAGGATTTATATTTAATTTTAAATTATTTAGAAGATATTTTTTTTGTGGGAGTTGTCTGAAATTATAATTTTTAATTAGTATGCATGTTTATAATTTGAATTTTATAATAATTTCATTTATTTAGTATTTATTATTTAGGATTTATGTTTATTTTTAAATAATTTAGGAGATATATTTTTGTGAGAGTTGCCTGAAATTATAATTTTTAATTGTTATGCATGTTTATAATTTAAATTTTGTAATAATTTAATTTTTTAGTATTTATTATTAATTAAAAATATAATTGATTGATTGATTTATTGATATTTGTGTGGAAAATATATTTATGCTCTTTGTACTATATAATTGACTGTTTTAAATTATTTAGCTATAAAAGATGTTTAAAATTTTTTATTTAATTTTTTTTAGTTATAATGGAGATATATTTAAGATATTGATTATGATTATGTGAACTAATTTGAGATAAATTAACATTTTAATAAATTGTGGAATACAATATATAATCTCAAAATAAATTTTTTAACTTCATATCTTTACTTGTAACAATTATTTCATAATGCTATAATAAATACTATTAAAAACACCAAAAATAATTAAAAATAATAATTACATAGTCATATTGAACAGAAATCCACAAACAAAACATGAGAAAGTTTTTAAAAATTGAGAATAATATATATATATATATATATATATATATATATATATATATATATTACT
>Ga0209700_101062_pt1 | contig 55484 bp, 18 predicted proteins | sample SiratroredBW_FD_187528 | JGI IMG/M metagenome (GOLD analysis project Ga0209700, IMG submission 187528) | Root nodule microbial communities of legume samples collected from California, USA - Siratro red BW (SPAdes) (version 2) | ecosystem: Host-associated > Plants > Roots > Nodule | place: USA...
TTGTTTTGATTTTTCTTTTTTTTTTTTTTTATTTCTTTTTTCTTTTTTTTTTTTCATTCAAGCCAATAATAGCTTTAAAATTATATTATTTGTTTTAATTACTTATTTTAACTTTTTATAACACTTTTCTTTTCTTTCCTTTCATAAGTATAAACATAAATGTATTATGTATGGTTGAAAAAAAATAACATTTAAGAGTATTTTAAATTTTAAAATAATTGTAAATAAATAAATTTTTTGAAAAATTTGTAAAAAATATTAAAATTACTTTTTTGCACATTTTTTACGGTATGTTTAAGTATAAATGAGAACTTTATCAACTCGTTCTAATCCAACTAGACTCCGCATGAGTGATATTGGATTGGGTTTAAATTCTTAGCTGTAGTTAGGTTTACGTTTTCATATCCCAAAGAAATATATGTTTTTTTTTTTCAATTGAAAAAACAAAGGCAGTAAAATTATTTTGGTTTAAATTCACTTTTACAAGCTATAGTTTTTAGAATATGTAATTTTAATCTTTATAAAATTTTATTTACTTACTTACTTACTTATTTTTTAAAATTAAATAATTTTAGTTTATAATTAATATATCGTCCAATTGTTAAAAAAAATATTAACATATTTGTTAAAATAAAATGTATTACTTTTTTTAAAAACCTTATCATTAATATCTTTTATAAATGAATAATTGGCACTATTGTCAAATATATATATATATATATATGTATATACCATTCAATAAATATCAAATCAACAATTGACCAGAATTAATTTACTTTAAATTAGAGAAACAAATATGTAGTTAAACTTTTTTTGATATTAAAATTACACATTCACAAAAAGCGTGAAAACTAAGAATTTTATCAATATTATACTTATGCATTCGCAAAAAACGTATGAAAATTAAAAACAAATTTAAGCACATTATTTTAAGTGTGATATATTCATTGATAATTATAATTTGTGCCAAATATCCTTTAAACTGCAACTAAAGTAAATTTGTGTTGGTCCCGTGTGAAAAAAATAGTGTTCAATTAAAGTAAATTTGTAAGTTAATTGATGTTATTCATGTGCTCTTAATTTACTTTATATATTACTTCCTTCATTTGAAAGTAATCATTGTTACACACTAATTAAAAAAATAGTCATTTAATCCGAATTTAAGAAACAAATATCATCAACTTTTCAACTACTCTAAAAGAACTATTATTTTGAAATGGCATTTTTCTAGTAAGTGACTTTTTGTTTTTCGATATGATGAAATATTTTACTTTCCAGTATTGATTTCCACATTAATTATGTGGAGGCTTGATTTCTACTAGCAAAATTAAATATTTATACCAAGATTTTAACAATAATGTTAGTTTTGAAGTCTTCCTAAATCCTTTATAGACATTTATTTTTTTAAAAAAATTCTAACATTATTTTTTCTCAAAATTTTTAAAAACAAATTACACAGTTAGTCATTCTAACTAACCAACTCAATCTAATTAAAATTAGACTATTTAACAAATAATAAAAATAGATTTACTCTACCGAACCCTTACCACTCATATCTCCAATATAATAAATTTATGGGTAAATATGTTTTTCAAACAATTATTTTTTACAATTTTCGTTTTTAACGAAATAACAAAAACTGACTAATCTTTACAATAATATATTTATTTTCACTTGAGTTTCAACCACTTTCATTAAGTAAATCGTTAACTGCTTATTTAAAGTTACGTTACAAAAATTTACTTTTATATGCTTTTATTTTTTTCACACATAGGATTTTTGATAAAAAAATATTTTAGTAAAAAACTGTGACTTTCTATAAATTGTTTTGTAATTTTTTTTAAATTAAAACAATTTCTAACTATTAAAAATTGTTAGAAATTCTATACTTTTATCTGAATACACTTTCTTTAGTTTTTATAGCCATAAATAAAAATAAATAAAAGACATACACTTAACATGTCCGTCCATAATGGATGGAATGGTTAACAAGACTACATTAACAAGAGAGGTTGGGGTTCTCACATTGTTTTATTAGTGAGAACATATATTAATTTGTGGAATCTATTTTCTTTGACGATTCGATGATATTTTTTAATGGTAACTTTTTAATTATTAAGTTACTTGAAAAGTCGTAAAAAAAAAGAAAAAAAATAATTTAGTCCATAGTAGTATTTATCTCAAATTTCTATTATTTTTAATCTAAACCAAAAGACACTAAGAAAAAGTAAATTGAGTGAATAAGTTTTCTCTGCAATTAACGATTTTTGTGCTATTTAGCCATCTGATTTTTAAAATTTTTTAATAAAACCTGTAACAATTTTTAGAAGGCAAAAATCGTCAAAAAACACTTAACAATATATCATTAAATTTAACTTCATATCATCATTCAATGACAATAAACTTTAACAATTTTTTTTCTACTTTAAAAAGGTCTAACTACAATCACCATCCTAGAACCTGGTTGCCTGATCTATTGAAATGTAACCCATAAGGAGGATTCCATGTTTTGTCCTCTTTACCTGAAGTAGAAGTTATGAGTGATAACGAATATCATGCAAATTAGCTAAACAATCATTTTATTCATTTATCTAATTGGCCTAAGCCCTATTTTGCTTTTGCTTCAATTCACTCACATTATTATTACTTCAAGTTCCAGATCTCTATCCCAACAAATTCTTGTTTCTCCACTCCTTTTCTATCCAAAAGGCTATAGGTCAAATGTTTTGCCTAATTTTCTATGGGAAGAGTTAAGGAAGTGAGAGCAACACATGAAAGTTGCAATAAACTTAATTTAAAAAGAAAATTATTGAATACTTTAAATATTTTATTTCTGGCTTGATACCTAGTTTCTAGATAAAGGAACAAGTTTCCATGTACGCTAATATCACGCATGTAGAATGCAATAGTTTCCATGATGGGGAAATTATACCCAAAATGCATTATTACTTTACATCAAAATAATTAGGCACAAGGTAGCAGACCTAACATCCCTCTCTTCCTAACTGCAGAGCATTTCTTTCACAAGGTAGCTTTGGCCTTTAAGTTCTCTTTCTACCATAGTTTACCAATGAGAATGATACGTTACACCTTAAAAACCTACCATAACTTATATTTAATTTGCCATCGATGACTCATTTCTACTTACTCCCTAGTTAATTTACAAGGAAAAACTGAGTCACTCCACTCATCCAGGGTGGTGCTCCATCACATTGTGGTTTTCTTCCTATTCACAAAAGAACACAATGAACATTTTTCTCGAGTACTTGTGATTCCCCTATATCACCAACCACACAAAAAAAAAAAAAAAAAAAAAAAAAAACAATAAAAAATGTTTTTATAAATACAAGCTAGAGTTATGTGCATCCCACTTGGCAATCGGGAGAAGCAGCAGCAAGTTAAACTGCTGTAGAAGAGACCCTTTTCTTTTTTCTAAGCAAAGAATATTACATTTCTTTTTTACATTTTATTCTTCCTCTACTTTTGTAAAGTGAAAAAAAGAATATAAAAAATAATTTAGATACAAGCGCACAAAATCTTCACCTCTAAGTGGCGCGCAGTGAACATCAATCCGCCATATGTATAAAACACTTCTCCAACTCATCGTATTTTGATCCTGTGGTCCATTCAAAGCGAAGAAAGAACAACATCAATTAGAATAATCAAATTAATTAGAGACCAATTTACTCCTCCTCACTCCCCTTCCCACAAACACAAACAGACACCTATTAAGCCATTCGTAACATGCATTCCACCAAAATCCAAAAGCCACATTCAAGGTCCCTGCCCTATTGCCAATCATAAACAAATGAAATCTCAAAATCCATCGCATACATCTAATGCAAGAAAAATGACAGTTGACCATTGATTTGGGTTTACATTAACTATGCTGCAGATTCATGAAAAACAACTTTACGTTTTTAAACAATATACCTTTATAAATTTTGTATTTTGGTGAATGATTCACTATATTAAACACAAAAGCAGACAAGTTTGTTAATATAGCAGATTCATCACATAGCAGTGGGCCGGCTTGAGAAAGTTTTGAACATAACCAAAAAGAAAGGCAGGTCTTCAATTCCCCTACACATGATGTTTTTGTTTTTCCATCATAAATAAAACCTGCGTACATGTCATGTAATTGTACTAGCACGAACACTAAGAATTAACACACGTAACAAGTACATTGAAAAGTTGTGATCGATAAACAAACACTTATGGGGTCTTAAGATATATGTTTTTTGAAACAGAGATACCCATTTGAGAAACTAACACATTTGAATAGATGGCTTTTCATAGTATATACAGTGATCAAATTCCTGATAACTGCAAAACATAGTTATCTGATATAAATGTGGCACACCATGACGCTATGGTAGGAGTTAATAACAATTAAGAAAGAAGTATGAACATTGGTGGGTTATAGAAAGCATTAATGGAAGTGAGTAGTGTAGGTTACCATCTGAGGAGAGTGATGGAGCAAAGGGGAGGGTCTCCCTTTTCAAGTTTCTTCATGGGGACACCTCCGCATTTGATAGTGACGGCGATGGAGGGTGACTTCCAACCCTGCAAGCCCACACTGGTTTTCGTTTGAACCTCCACAGCGGGGACCAACGCTTTGCTCTCCACCGCGCTCTTTAGCCTTCTCCTCTGCCTATCTTCCAACGCAAGCTTCCTCACTTTCGTCTCCGCCTTCACCTGCGCCAACCCCTTCTGCTTCACCGTGAACGCCGCCACCTTCGACGACCCCAGATTCAGGTTCCCGTCGTACGCCGACACCGACACCTTGCTCTTCCCGAAGTTCCACGACATCTTCCCGCTCCGGTTCTTCACCTCCACCCGCGCCGCCGTGTCAGCGTCCAGGTAGGCCCCGTCGCTGGTGTTGGAGATGTTGAGCCTTGACACGCGGAAGGAGCCGAGGTGGAACTGCGGCAGGGCGGGGTCGTACAGGAGGTAGAACAATGCGGCAGCGATGAGGAGGAGGAGGATGAGGATGAGGAAGAGGATGCAGAAGGTGCAGCAGCATATGCGGCAACAGCCCCGGCGCTTTTGTTTGGGGCGGAAGGAGGGTGGGAGGACGGGCTTTCGCGGCGGCCCAGAGGGCGGTTTGGAGTTGGGGTCTCGGTAGGCGGGGGGTTTCTGTAGCTGTTTGGGTTGGGAGGTGGGGTTTCCATAACCGGGGGGTTTGGGTAGAGGTGGTTGGGGTTGGGGTTGGGGTTGGGGTGCGGATTCTTCCATGATGGTGGGAATGAAATGATGGAAAAATTGTGGAAGGAAATGAATCAATTGGGCAATGTGATGGAAGTTGAATGGTGTTTGAGAATGTAAATGAATGCAGGGGTTAAAGGGGTGGAAAGATGGAAGGTGATGGACATGTTTGTGAGTTTGTTTGGTGAGGTGAAGAATGAGAAAATGGGAATTGAAGAAGATGAAAATGCAGGGGAATTGGAGAAGAATGGTGATGGATCTAAATGTAGTGCATGGTGGGAGAGAGAAGATGACAATCTCAAAATGGTATTTGAGAGAGAAGCGGAAGTAAGTGTGTGGAAAAGGTAAGGTTTTGGAGTAATAAGAGGCTGGAAATGAGGAGCGCAGAGAGATACACGCGCCGCTTTTTGTTTGTGAGTGAGTGACGTGGCATCGGCGACACAGAAGTGCAGTGTCACAACCCACACCACAAAACACTTGTTTTCTCCACCTTTTACTTTCCTTCTTAGGCCTAATCACTTCCGTGATTCCATGCATAGTACAAACAAATGCATTCTCGTAGATTTGTTCCAACAATCTTAATCCCCCAACCCTATCTGAACCAGACTACACGTGGATTCATTCACAGGCACCGTGAGTATATTATTCCAAATTAAATAAATTTATTGTTCGTAATATATTAAACATGTTAGATGTGAGTATCTCATTTGTAAAAAATATTCAATACGTTAGTTATTTAATTGAGATTTTCTCATAAAAATCATATAATTTTTTTAACTTGCATTTATATTTTTGATAGTTAATTAACTGTAGTTGATAATAGGGACAAAAAAACACTAACAAAATGCGAGATTGTTAAAGGTAACAAATAAGATTTATAAAGACTAAAATATGATAATAAAATATTTGTAGAGACTTACAACGTATTTAACCTAACTATTTTATGTTCTTTATAAATTATATACTTGAGGACTTGTTCTTGCAACTCATTAATGTCTTTGGACTATTGATGTATAGGCCATGAAAAAAAAGTCATTGTCGTGGTTTATAATTTAATCCACCAAAACTTTTTACCTAAAACCAAACTTGACAGAAAATTTATAATTTAAAATATGTCGGTTATTGACTGTGTCAGGAGCAATAAATTCTTATAGTCATTGAAACCATAATCTTTGTTTTATTTAATTATTCGTTTAGTCACTAAATTTGTAAAGGGAAATAAAACTTTTAATCCTTAAATCAGAATAATAAAAATAAAAATATTTGCAGAGAGCTACTTTTGAAAAAATAGAAAAAGTAAAAGAAACAAAAAAATAATTATCTATTTAAAGGATTAACTTTTCTTAAAACTCTAAGTATGTCAAGTTACATGGTTATTGTCAATTACTTTTTTTTATCTCATGTGATGCTCGATGATTCATTTTTGTTATAGTTTACTTTGAATGATTTTAATGGAGTATATCCATTAACGTTTTTAATGTTTAATTGTTTATTTTGCATTACTTAGTTTATATTTAATTAATTGTCTCTTTTGAAATTGAAGTTGAGTGACTTTATTATGTTTTTTTAATAGTATTTAAAATTCGATAGGAAAAAGTTTATATAAATTATTCTAAAAATAAAGATATTCATTAAACTTAACTAAGTCATTCAAAATAAATTAAACATCAAATATCTTATTGGATGTACTTAATTAAAATCATTACAAAATAATTAATATCAAATAAAAAATTGGTGTATTTAAGTCAAATTGTTCAAAATAAATTACTAACGTTAAATAAATATACTAGTATACTCAATTAACTCGTTCAAAGTTAAGATATGTTTTATATACTTAATTAAAATCATTCATGACCATTAATATTAGTGAAACAACACTGGAATTATTTTATTTTCTAAAACATTTTCACTAAATCGAAAGAAGTTTTAAAATACATTGAATAAATAATTCGTTCAATAGATATATTTCATTTTTCATTATTATAATTTTAATATATATATATATATATATATATATATATATATATGTGCTTTTAAATAGAAATTTAATATTAATATACGTATGGAATAATTATTAAAAACTAAACACATAATTATATTAATTATTAATATCATTCAAATAAAATAATTATAACTAAAATTGTTGTATTAATACTGTAATGTTTTTATTATTGTACTATTATTTTCCTAAAGTATGCTTTTACTCTAAAATAATTATTTAAGTTATAAAAGATAAATTATTTGTTTTCAAATTTCCACGATTCATAATTACAAGAATATAAATTATAAGAATTTATATTTGTTTTAAAAGTATGAATAATTAAATAAAATCTTAATTAAAATGTATGTTTTATAAAATATTTCAAATGAAATTAAAGTTACATAAATGTTTTAAAAAGGATGTATAAGACTCACAAAAAAATCATTTAAGATCTCGTCTATTAACTTGAAGATTACTTAATAGTTACAGTGGAAAAAAAAAAGAGTACTTAGTTATAATTTTAATTTTAACAAATTTAGAAAATTTGTAATTTTGATTCTTATATTTTTGTAAGATTAGTAATTTTAGTGTTTCTTAATTTTTTTTAACGTGTTTTTTGTCCTATATTTTGTTAAATTAGTAATTTTGGCGCAACTATATTTAAAAATAAAACGCCTACTTATTAAATACTTACAAAAAATAATTCATAATTTACCAAAAAATAAGAAAATTAAATAAAGGAATTATTTAAAAAAAAGGATTAGAAAAAATATTAAAATTGTAAAATATGGGAATTAAAACTTTAAAAATATAGATATCGAAATTGCAAACTTTACAAAATATAAAAAAAAAAAAATTTACAATTAATTGAAATTTTTTCCAAAATAACCTTTTATTTTTACGTTAAGTACGAATGTCAATTTTTTATTTTAAAAATATATAAATACGTTGAGATTTGATTTAAATAATTTTAACCTCATTTAATAAACACATTTTGTTTTAAACCAAAAACTCTGAACACCTCGAACAAATCCTTTTTCCTCTGGTATTTTATTTATTTATTTCTTTAATTACTAATACTAAACAAATACTTTCTCTCTAGGCTGAAACGGTTCAAACCGGGTTCAGTTCAGCCGCTAATTTATTTTTCTAGAAAAATCAAATTTAAACACAGAACAGCGGAACCCTGCCTAGACTACACTTGTTTGCAGTGCCCAGACCAACTTCCGTTTTCGCCGGCGCCGCACGCAGCGTCACAGCCACCGTCACATCTCGCCGTCAGTCAGGTACCTTTTCTTCTCTTTCTCTATTGGTCATCAGAGTTCAAACCCTTTCAACGTTTGCTTTCTCATGTATAGTGCCTTGCAGTGTCACCCGGCACCACCCAATCCTCTTTCTGTTAAACTCGTAAACTTTGCTATGATTTTTTAAATTAATCAATTCAACGTTGTTCTTTAGTTATTAGTTAATAAGAGTGGCAACACTGTCCTTCTGATATATAATTGACTCAAATCTTTCTTCTGTAACTCTTAAACTAAAAGCTTGCTCATTCTCCTTTAGAAATGTGCTGAAATTCGGGGAGTGCTAAAATAAAAAAAAAATAATAATAGTCTGCAGTTATGAATTTGCTTCCTGGACCCCTTTACAATATCTATCTCTCCGTGCTTTAGTTTCCTCTTTTTCTTTGCTTGCATGAAGATTAAGGGCAAACTTAAATGTATAAAAGTGTAGTGACACGAGCAAAGTTTATTTTCTTTGAATCTTGCATTGCTATTTTGTTGTTTGCTAATTTCTAGTATTGATTCTGCTATATTATATACCTAATGTCCCACCTAGAGGGCAAAGGCTTGTTGTTTGTGTATATGATATTCGTTCAAAGTTCAGATTGCTTGTTGTTGGTTCTGTCTGTTTCCAATTGAGCAGTGTTATCTACACAAATTTCTTTTTCACTCCTCTCACTGAATCACCCGCTAACTACTAGAGCCGACACAAACTTTTAAATGGGTCAGATTCCGCACAATCTCACCATTTTGTTCCAATAACTTTTTTGAGTAGAAGATATAACTTTTTTCTTTGAAGCCAAGAACATAAAGGAATGCAACACAACTCCAGCTGCTTATTTGTCATCTTTTTCTCTCCTAATTTTCATTGCCAGACTGACCCTGAGGATGGAATACGTCAGCCCAGAAGGACTTCGCCTGGATGGTCGTCGACCCATGGAGGTACTGCTATTATTCTTTTAATGGGCTCTTTTTTTTGTCCTTTTTTCTTCATTTAATTTCCATTCAAACAAATTTCATTAGATCTGTCGAAAAATACTCACGAAGCATATTAAATACTGAGAATTAATAAATAATAATATCCTACATGAATTCTTTATAGTCATGAATTACTGAAGCTATGTTAATTAGAATATATTGATCTGTAGATAGTGCTGGATATAGGTTATACGTAGTTGAGCCATGGGTAATGGAAAGATGTAAGGGCACATCTTGAGCTAGATAAAAACATATAGACATTCGAAACAGTAATCAACGAGGTTTGACTCAAAATAAGCAGACAAGAACTGGTTCTGATAAACATTAAAACCTTGGGAAGTATCAATTAAAAGCTAGAAATTTTGGACCTTGCCAAATAATAAAAAAAGTAATAAAATGGAGGGTTTCTAACTTTAAGGATGTCTAACCAACTTTTTTTAGTGAGTTATATGAGTTAGGGCATTGGTCCTACTACTAGAAAGTGAGCTAATTGAAAAAGGGGCCAACCGCAGTGTTTTAATGTCTGACCTACGGAATTCAGCTGAGTTTTGTACATGATTTTGGGATTCAACTATTCAAAAAGAGGGGATGCACTTTAGAGGATAAGGTGAAGTTATTGCTGTTTATTAAGAAATTAGTAGTTAAGATTGTGATAAAACATATGTATATGTATCACAAACTATGAAGTTATTAAAATCTCAATGACTACTACTGCACTTTATCCTCTAAAGTGCTATTCCTTCACTGTAGAGGATCTAAATCTATGATTTTATATTTCTTTCACTCCTGATCTTTGCCCTTACTTTTTCTCCCTTCTTTATGGTATATCCTAGATGCGACAAATTCGAGCAGAAATTGGTGCTGTATCCAAAGCAGATGGGTAAATGAATTTTAGCTTTTCAGAAAATTAAGGTGTGATTTCATTGGAAGCATTTGATAATAATTTTTTTTTTTCATTTTGAAACCAGTTCTGCCATATTTGAGATGGGTAATACCAAAGTTATTGCTGCTGTTTATGGCCCTAGAGAGGTACTGTTTGATTATTTACCATGAAAATCTGTCTATGTAATTTGAGGATTGGTAAATATCCTTTTTGGTTGTTAGTCAGTTTAAATGTTTGAAAATGCTTTGATGTTGTGTTTGAGCTTTAGATGATTTTCTGTTTTTCTTTAGTAACCTCTGCATTTCAGGTGCAAAACAGGAGCCAAATAAGCAACCATGCTCTGGTAGGTATTTTTTTTTTCTTTTCTTTTTGAAGTTATAATATGTCGTGCGTATTTATAGGCATTGTATCAAAAACTTAATTGCTGCTTATGAGCTATGTATGTCTGTAGGTTCGGTGTGAGTACAGCATGGCTAATTTTAGCACTGGAGATCGCATGAGGAAATCAAAGGGTGACAGGTTGTGCTCATTTACTTGTTTTTCTTTAACTTCCTATTCTTTTTGGCCTTTCACTTTATTTTTTTATATATTCATAGTTTATACTTATTAAAATGGTATTGGAGAATAGACTACTAGGATGATAGTGAATGTTGCATTAATAGAATCTATCTATCTTAAGAGTGCCTTGTAATTGTAAATTGGACTTTTTCATCGTTTTACAGAAGTAGGAATTTAACTGCAAAAGTGGTGATGCACGGGTAGATTTTTATAGACTGTGAAGTTTGATTATTAATTAGGAGTATCTTTATTTTTGCCTTTTCTTTTTGCATTTGTGCATGTAATACAGTATAATTTTGCATCTTGTATTCAATTTTCGGTGTAACAGCTATCATGCTATCCACTAACCTACTTTAGTGTTTTTGGAGTTGACTGCTCCATGTCTGAGATCGAAGACTGCATGCTGAGCAATGGGTTATGTATCATAGAACAGTGAAAAACAAAACCTCAAGCACGATTACTGCCCTTTCTCATTTTTAATCTTTTCTCCAAGCTTTAACTGTTGTGAGGAATTTTTGGCCAAAACTCACTGAGTAGTTTTGAGGGCTTAACCATCTATTTTTGCAGACATAAATGTTATCTTGTTTTGCTTCTCCTTCGTAGTTTTAATATGGTTCTCATTGTAAGGTTCTCTTACACAAGGATAATAGGATGACTTCTTGTTTTTTACTACTTCTTTAGTGTATTGAAGTGTTCTCATGCTACAGGAGATCAACTGAAATTTCTCTGGTTATTCGGCAAACCATGGAAGCATCTATATTGACACATCTATTGCCTCGATCCCAGGTTTTATTACACATTCAAAACTTATTTAGTATAAATGTGTATCGCTTTTTTCCCCATTAATGATTTAGTTATTAAATTCGCAGATAGATATATATGTCCAAGTTCTCCAAGCGGATGGAGGTAACTAAGACCTGATAATGGGATCCTGTGATTCTCTTCTCTCATTGCCATTTTATTTTCTCTCTTCTACTCATTTAATGTCTATAAATTTTGGGTGCTGTTGACATGTCTTTTATAGGAACTAGATCTGCTTGTATAAATGCTGCAACTTTGGCCCTTGCCGATGCTGGGATCCCTATGCGTGATCTTGTAACTTCCTGCAGTGCTGGATACCTTAACAGCACGAGTCTGCTTGGTATATGTCTATTTTTACTTGAAATTTGAACTGGCTAAAGACAAGGGTGGTTTGTCTGCTTTTGTTTCAGTCAGCTTCTGACACTTGGGCTTGTCCTAATTATTAAAAGTTTCTGAATGTGTACAGATTTGAACTATGTAGAAGACAGTGCTGGAGGTCCTGATGTAACTCTAGGAATTCTGCCAAAACTGGATAAAGTGACACTTCTTCAGGTTAGTTTTCATGTCTTATTATTTTTTCTGTATTTATTTTGTAGTAAACCGAGTAAATTAGTTCAAGAGAAAGTAAAACTTGTATTCTTTCTCCTGGACTGTTGGGCGTAAGTTATGGTGTGTATTGCTTGTATATTGTGAAAGTTTCTACCCTCAACGCTATGGGTTTCAATCTTTTTCTTGGATCCCTTGAGCCCTTGAGTATCTTCTTTGTAGTAAAGGGCCTGGTGGTTTTGAAGCTATAATCCCTCTCCTTCCTTCCAAAATTGTTCTCAAATTAGACTTCCAAGATTTTGGATTTTCTCATTTGAAGTGATGGATGTACTCTAGAGGGAATAGTAGAGTTTTAACCTTTGGTCGAGGGAGTAGGTGCATGTTCGGAAACCCCCAAAGGAGTAGGTGCATGTTCGAAAAGCCCCGAAGGAAGCTTATCTAAGCTCGCCTCAGATTTAACAACTTGATAGTTTGCCGTACACATGAATCTATTTTTCAAATCTCGGTTATTTTTCAATCAACAGACATAACTTTGTTCTATAATGCATGCATCACTTTTAGAGAAGTCAAATTCAAATCTTCATTTTACTTTTTACAAAGGTTCTTGATAGAGTGATTTGGTGCTGTACCCTTTGACGGGTGTTAGACAAATCTTCTTCTTTGTCTAAGTTAATGTTTGATCATATGTGTAACTTTATTTTCCCTCAGTTGTATCATATGTTTCTAACTTGTGCCACTATGTAAAGGCTGGTTGAGATTGTGAACCTTCAAAATTTTAATTAGAAATTTACCAACATCATTATTATGAAAAGCATGCTATGCTTTTCTCTTGTAGTTTGTAATCCAGCGTATATCTTTCGGTCACTCGTTGTTCAGAATGGAAAAAGCTCCTAGTTTAATTTTATTTGTACTAATTTCTGTTCTTACTGTCTATAGATGGATTCTAAACTACCAATTGACATTTTGGAAAATGTTATGCAACTGGCAATTGAAGGCTGCAAAGCAATAGCCAACTATATTCGTGAAGTAAGAACCTGTTGCCACTTTTGTGATTATACTAGGAGGAATCAAAACATGTTTTACATTAATTTCACAGCTTAATCCTGATTTATTTGTTGGTTGGCAGATTTTGCTGGAGAACACAAAGCAATTAGAGTATCGACGAGGTGTATAGTTTTTATAGAAGTAATCTTCCCTCTGTGCTTCCATTTTTTGTTGGTTTATGGTAGCGCATGATGCTATGATTATTGCCAGATTTGTAGGTCCGTTCTTTCAGCATTTGTGCTTTTTTTGGTTATGGATGAGAATTCTCTTGTATTTTAGGTGAAAAAAATTTGTTTTTAGCACATTGTGCTGAATAAAACGGAAATATGTTGTAGAATTTTTTTCTCATTTCTGCTCGCTTATCTATCACTTTGACTAAAAGGTAACACATTTATGATTTATTTTGGGACCACGTTCCTGGATTTCCACAAATCCCCCAAAATTAGACATTTAGAATGGAACTAATGATCTAACACTTCAACAAATGAAGAATTAATAATTGAAGTTAGAATCAAAATAATTAGTGGGTTGGTTGAGTGTGTGTATATGGTGGTTGCATCCTAAGAGAACAAAGCAATGGCATCAGCATTGACAATTTAATTGCTAACTAATTTCAAAGCTTAGTTTCCTAAATTTTCTGTTTGGGTACGATAAAGTTTGATAAAGACAGCTTTGGTGATAAGTGGTTGTATTACAGTTAAATAGAGCGAATTAACTCATTAATTATATAAATATAAAAAGTAAATAATTGATAATAATTTCAAAATCCTGATTAATTTCGGATCGACTGCAGTTTAATTAAGTTAACACTTTATTTATTTTAAGTATGCTAAATCCGAATGCTGAAGTATTTGGTATAGGATATGTTTTTGGTAGAGTTGAAGCAATCAAATTTTATAGAACAAATTTTCTAATTTTTCTGAAAATATATAATTTCACAGATAAAAGTAACCTGAAAATTGATAATCAAGAAAATTTCAGGATCATTTCTATGATAATGACAAGTGTTTTGAAGCGTAAGTTTTTTTATATCGTTGTTATGAGTTATTTTTAATTAATACTAGACTTCATGAAAAATTATATTATCACACTAAATATTTATGAAAAAAAAAATAAGCTACGAAATATGTTTGAAGTTGTGAGAATTATGGATAATTAGAGTGATCTAACGACAATATGATTGAACACATAATTTTAACTTCTTAAAAGAAACCACTTGTGAATTATGAAAAAATTAGAATAATTATGAGTGCAGATGAACATATGAAGCTCACGTAGTCACGCAGTGTAAAAATAATATTTGATCAACAAAATTTGAATATTAGTATGGCCATTGAAAAAAAAAAAAAGTAGCATAAAAAAATAAATACCAATTTATAGTTTGAATAACCACCCAGAATGTCTCATATCTTAGCAACTTCAACCTTTTGATGCGGTCCCATTTGTACAAAGCACGAGGAGTGCTATTGTTTTTTGACGCACCACTTTTGACCCACTTTATTGAACAAAAACATTTATTGAACAAAAACATGAATTCAATTACATCATAGTCAATATCAAAATTTTTGACGATGTCATTAAATTGCAAATATCATTTATAATAAAAATATTGACTTCTAGATTGCTTTAAAAGTCATAGTTATAGTATTTTCCACCCAATTAACCATGAAAGGAAAACACTGACAGTATACACAAGTTAATCTCTTAAAAGTTATGTGAAAAAACTTACTAAATTATGCACGTATCACTATAAAATGGAAAATACACAAATTGGAACACGAAAGCTAAATTATCCATGCCGTGGAACATATCATAAGATCCATGGAGAGAATAAACTTGGCACCTACACAACAAATCTAATGCTTAAAGAAGGAACATCCATAGCAGAACTGAAGGAACCAACTAACACTTGAAAGCCATTCTCACAAAAAACATAGGCCTCTCTAAAGCACTATTTCTAGCCTAAGAACACAACAACATAAAACCTTAAACTCCTACTAAAGAACACTATTTCTACAATTAGATGCTACATTGGTGGATGTAGCAGCATAAACTCAGACCCATTTTGTACAATTCCTCAAAGACCACTTCTGTCAAGACCCAGACGGTCACTGCAAAAACTTGATGGCACAACCGATAGCTGCAGCCGCCCGGTCCATTCCTCTCCCGGCTTCAAGCTCACCGGTTTCTCTATCACCGCCCCGTCAACACAAAGCATCTGCTTGTACTCTTCATCACCAAAATCCACCATTGACTTTGATTTCTTCTCCCATGGATTCCACACAGCTGAACACACCATAAAATTTAAGATGAAAAGGACTGCAATTTAATTATCTACAACAACTTGAAACCTTATCAATAATTGTCATTTGTTTCTGGAAAAAAAAAACTACTAGTAGTAATAGAGCTTACCAACATCAGGGAGACCATCCTTCCTTATAACAAATGTTCGCTTCTTCTCATGATCTAGCACTGCAATTATGTTTGGAGAGCTAAGATAAACTCGATCCACCTGCCATGAAGGAAGTATGGATTTTCAAAACCTTTTCATTAGCCTTCATTGTGTCAAAACCTAAAGACTTTAGTGGATAGTGTATGCGATTGAAAAAACTGCAGCATAGGCCAGGAATATAGTGATATTGTTACCTCAACCTGAAGCAATAGCTTAAATTGCAGCACGGAATTGTAAATATGTACATGTTGTTACCATCAATATAACATAGAAAGATTTACCTCAGATTCAAATGTTATTGCATCTCCTTGTTCTGTAAATCGTTCCTTTTTGAAAAGGTTGTCTAGGTAATCCAGTGTCTCCAGACCTTCAATCCTTATCTCACTACAAAAAATTGTTAATGTGACGTGAATAATGATTGCCAACCTTAAAATAAAATTCCCTGTTCTAAAACAATCAAAAGAGGGATAGTTCAAATAAAAATATATAACAAAGGATCTATATAGGCAACAAGCACTGCAAGCAGTAGTTTGCTACAAATGCTTACAAATTCTATAGGCTGTGTAAAAACTTTGTACTTTCATTACGATCATTTGTTTCATGTTTCCCTATAACTGACCTGAATAAAACTTATATATTTCCAGCATTCAGAGAAGAGTCCAAAATTATCCATGGTAGTTTCAAATGATTAGAGTGAAGTTTTCAGTAGTTTCTAAAGAAGAGAAACAGTCCTCTAAGACCTGGTTGTTTAAAGCCTTCAGCAAACAATTCGTTTAGTGTTATATAATATATGCAGAAAATACGTCTCAGAACAAAAAACAAATATTTGTCTACAATAAATCTTGAACAAGGAAGCATCATTACTGCTAAATAAAACCCTAATTAAGTGTTCCAGTAGTCAATTTACTATGTAAAAGAAAAATGATGGTTGGACATCATCCCACACACTCAGAAAGGACTAGTACAACAAAGAATTATCCATACCTAATGTCAGAAACCAATAAGTAAGTGTGATATGCGAATGAGAAACTAAACGGCTTGCCATTTATATTCCTGACTCTAGATATCAAACTCAGGTCCCCATCTGCCGCAAGAGACACCCGAAGACGGAATTCAAAACTGGTACAATTATTAAACAGTTGTTAGATTACTACTGCTTGAAATTTACTGCCAAACCAAACACAGGAGAAAGTAATATCAAGTGCATATATGTCAGCTTCAAACTATGAAACGCAGGGAGAGAGGATATCCCGTTATACTGTCACACCATGCTATTCCTACCTGTGTGGCCAGCACTTCATATCTTCTTCAGATGATTTTAGCACCAGGTCAATGAAGGATTTCCCACTGGAATCATATCCAGGAAGAGGAGGAGGATTTTCATCAATTGCCCACATTCTGTTTCTTGCAAAACCATGCTGCTCCAGCGATCCACAGTTTCCAAACTGTCAAACAAATTCAGCTCAAGATATTATCAAGATACAACTTATGGAGAATGAACGTATAAAGGAGTAAGCTTACCTGTGGAAAGCACATCGGAATCCCTCCTCGGATTGCTTTTGGAGCCTTGAAAATTGCCTACAATCATCGGAAAATGAAACAAAATGGTTAGTTATTACTAGCATCTTTAAAATTGATTAAAGTTCTGTTTCTACAAAATCATCATCTGTGAACCAAGGTACTAAAAAGGAAGCCACTCTTGTTAGTTAATATACAAATAATGCAGATTATCCCAAAATGAACTCGTTTCAGACAGCAGGATTATGAAATGTTCACATATTTTCCTTATCAGCGCTGACAACTAACAAATTCATATAATCTGAAAAGGTATAAATTGATTTTTAATCAAAATTGAAAGACATACCTTGCTGCTTGTGAATAGAAGTTCTTCCCCATGCTCATTCCGCCATGAAGTGACCTGCGCCCCATGTAAGCTTACCTAATTTCAATTTCAAGACAAAAAGGTTAATCCGAGTACTCATACATAGTACTTAAATTATATACTCAAACTAGAAATATCTTTACAAACCAAGTCATCCACATCAAGAATTGACATTGAATGTTGTTATAGTAAATTTTAAAATCATAACTTCACCAAAGGTTAAAACCGATGCAAATTTTGCAATGAACAAGTTCTCACCCGTGCCGAAGAACCCCTAGGGGTCCGAAGCAGAATTTGATCAATTCCATTCCAGTCCTTGGTAATTTCAGTTGCTGCTCTATAGTCCCATACGGCTGCAGAATGCCCCATTCAAATAGTGTAGATCCTAAACTTCTTCAGCAAAATCCTATAAAGCTTCTCAAATTCGGCACATGCAAATGCCAGAGGATTGAAGGGGTTTCCAGCTCACACCTATACCGTAACAAAAAGGTGAATTAGCCTTCTCATCAGTTAAAGCCAAAATCCCCAACAGCCAATTTCACTCAAAATTTACCCTCACTGATATGATTCAGATCTACGGAACAATAAACCTATTTAAACAAGAATTAGGAATGTATGATAGAATTCCATGAAAAATCCAGAAACCATGAGCAGAAACATAACATTCTGAACATTTGGCAATTGATACCAATCTACCTGGCACCCATCTAAACATGTCCTTGAAACTTGTCAGATTTACAGCAGAAAAAGACAATTAAACACTGAAAACACTCTGAAAGATTAAAACACATAATAATTATCAATAAATAAATCACACACACATACATACACATGTATATATTACAGCTGTAATAAAATTAATAACCATAATTTCTCCGGGAAATTTCACTCAACGAAGAAAGACAAAATACTAAAAACTCGAGAATACTGAATAATAAATCTTCCATTAACCAAACACTAGTAATAAGTGTACTTACTTCAACAATCCGGAATCAGGAATTCTAAGTCTAAACCGACACCAGGTATTGGACGAAGAGAGAAGCAGCAGAAGGAGCCAGAATAATGCATGACCTCTGTGAAATGAGATAAGAAATTCACACATCCAATGACACGAGGCAGCACATGTTCATCAAGTACACAGACACATACATGACGAAGAAGAAGCGTTCAAAAAGTTGAAAGGTACCCTTTTCTTAGAAGTATGCATTCAAGACCATACTTGCAATTGAATCAAGAAAAGTTTAAAACTTTCAACAACCCCAAGATTTGAAAAACCAAAAAAAAACTACAGCAAACGGTAGGTGGCAATGTTGTGTGAGGGTGAGATAAATTTTTTACAAAAGCTTAAGATAAGGAGCAAAAACCGGTCCTGTAAATTCTGTGTCTCTTGGCTGCTGAAGAGATCTAGTTCTAGGACGTGGAGATACGAGAAGTACATGTACACATGTACAAACCGTCAAAAAATTTGAACATTTTTTAATGTCAATTAAACTATAATTATTTTGTGTACAAGATTTAAATCAGAGTAAAATATACACCATTCCAGTACAGGGTTGAAAGCTACTTTTTTCTTTGGACTGTGGTGGAGAGAATCAACAGTCACGCACACCACACAGCACAACACAATCGAGGGTGATGGATGAATCAATCTCAAGATGAAAACGAAAATGAAAAATAAAAAAAACTTATGTCTTAAACACAGAACACACAACACAGAGCCATCACATCAGTTCATCATACTATTATAAGGGCATGCGTAGATGTTCGGTATTTCTTCCAATGAGGTGTGCAAAATGGATTTGTCACCGCAATCCCGGGCTTATCTTTCAATTTCTCTTTCTTTTTCTTTTTAGCACGGAAACACTTATATTTTTTTATTTAATATAATATCCTTACACAGGGCACACAAAAAAAGAAACTGAAGTTCCCACAAAAGAAAATTTTAGTCTAATACATTAGCATTATTATTATTATTATTGTATTATTAGTATAAAAATAATAATAATTATTGTTATTGTTATTTCTTCACGGCTGTTCAAGTGAGAGGATAAGGCCGAAGAGACTTCATCGAATTCGACTCTTCAAATTGTCTGCATCACGGTGAGTTTTAACTTTTAGTTAAAATTATTCATATAATACATCGTTTAAGAATATTGTCTTCAGTGTCTTTTTTACTGTACACATTTATTTTCTTTCCTGTCTCTTTCAATCATGATTACATACACATTTTTTGCATTTTGTAGTACACAAATATTGTTTTTATTTTTTAACCTTTTCAATTTTTGCATTCTACAGTAAACCATTGAATTAAAAAGGTTTGATATTGTAAAAAAGAAAATTAAACCATGTTATAATTTTAAATTAAAAATTATAGTTGCTTCTTTGATCTTCTGCGGAGTAGCTTAATTATTTGAATCGATACAAAATACTGTTTTTCTTGTGATTTCGAACCCCTAAATTAACTTGAACTCACTTATAAAAATCACAAATTATAAACGGCATAATTTTATACATATATACACGCTCGATGTATTTATCTATATTTGATTCTATACAGAAAACCATTTTCATTTATCTGTTTAAAAGGGATATCTATATTTTAAAAATACTATTACTAATTTTGAATTATACCATTATCTTTGGTCAATATTTAATATGTTTGTATAAAGAGTGACCAAGAGATTGTAAATTTCAAAAACAATTTTTTATTTGAATAAAGATATTAATTTTTATTTCTGAATTTATGTGTCATCTTAATAAAATGAATAGATACAGGGAATGGAAGTAATACAAGTTTCATGATAATTGATCATCATCATCCTTTATGATATTTTCCCATATATATTGGGGGTATGGAGAAAGTAAACTAAATATTTTAAAATATGTTTGGTTTGCTTTATCATGTTTTTAATATAGTTTTATTAAAAACAATGGAACCACCTTTTAATCTCTGTGTTTTGAAACGTCCAAGGCCAATATCTAGAGTTTAAATTCTAGAATCATGATTTTGAAAAGGAAAACTTTATCAGCATCTTCATGTGAGTGTTGAAGACTGTGATTAAAAAAAAACAAAATATAAGACATTATGGCATATGGCAGTAAAGGTGAAGCTTGATGGCACAGTTGGCAGATAACAAATGTAACACATTCCTCCCGAGACACGAAGCTTCCATACTCGTTCATTTTACTGTTTTTCAATATCAAAGATTGGATTAACCCTGACCTATAACCATGTGTTCATAGTGATTAATGGTGTAGGGTTTATATTTGTTTCATATGAGATGTTGCACGTGTTGAGGAATGGGCATAGCAAACTACCTTCTCATGTACCCAACTACCACCGTCCATAACATGTCTCACACACACATCCTCATCCTTAATGTCCACTAATCAACGACATTGCTTTCCATACATGTCACATCTCCCACCATTTGTCAGACCACACCCAGACACAATCCTCAACTCACATATATAAATATATACATAACCTTTTCAAGGCCTCCAATAATTAACAGTATCTAAATATTAACTATTTCAATCAAAAGCTAAATATTAATTTTAGGTTACCACCTTCACCTCCTAGAGCCTCGGATTGCATCACAATCTCAGAACTTATTCTTAAAAATTCAACCATGTGAAAGAGTTTATAACAATTCACTTAACATATTTAACCAAATGAACTACTACATTTTCATTAATGTAGTCTAAATGCATACTTTGGTTATGAGAGATTCAATAGTTTAATTATTCTTATTAGTTCATTTGGCTACAGGTACATAATGTAAGGTCAATGCACATGGTCTAGATCTGAGATGGAGTTGTTATTCAACTTCCATTAAGCTCATGCATTTATGAATAAAGTATTGAAGAGAAAACATATATGCTATTTAAGTAGTGTCATTCTTGTTATCAATTGTTATTTATTAGTTAGTTATATTTGAATCATGTCAATTGTCAAATGAGAATAATATCAATACACCCAGGGATGTTTCCGTAATTTCTATAATTTGCACGGTAAGCTTTTTTAACATTAAAAAAATCTTTTATGTTAATAAGTATTCTATTTAGTTTTGGATATGCTGGGTAATGGTTCATATTGAAAATTGATAAATTTGTACATTCACTTTTTTCTTCTATATCTTTCAATGTTCATTGATTTGTATCAAAGTTATTTTTTATTATTATTATTTATTCATTAGAGTTGAACACAAGTATTGAGAGATTTGTAGTATTTTAATTTTCTTGCACACTTTTCCATGACTAGTGTCATAAAGTTATAGAATAGTGAGCCACATTGAAGAAGAGAACACCTGAAATGGATAAGTCCAATGTGGGCACTGTGCAGTACTGAGAACATTCGAGCCATGGGCTTAAATTAAAATAATAATACGCTGGACCAATTGGACCTAGTTCAGGCCTCAAGGCCTGTCCTAGGGACCACATTCCGCACCCTCATATTTATCCTGCAACCCCATATTACTTAAATGACAACATTACCCTTCTGAAAATGAATGGTGAGATGTGGGTAGCACTGTGTTTCTTTATTTATTGGAGCATTTGTAGGTGCATGGTGACTGGCGGTGGTAGGTGGTGATGCTGGTTGAATTGTGCAATGGATTTTGTGGTAATTTTAGTGAGTCTTAGTTTTTACTTTGTATGTTTAGTTTTGATATGTACAATTTAGTGATTTTTTGGATTATTGTACGATCCAAAATGTTAATAATTAGCTTTTTATATTCTGAAACATATAATTTTGAATATAAAATATTTATTTTGGAATATAATCTAAAATTAAATATATATATATATATATTATATGTTTTGGAATATAGATGTATTGAATTTTAATATTTATTTTAATTCTTTGTATTTTTGTTTCTGATTAAAAATTTGATGTATTTAATAACGATTATTGAATACAAAGATGCAATCCTAATAATAGAAAAAATATAATCGACAAAGTAGATAAATTATTTGATATAGATAAGTAGATGAATTGGTTCTAAAAGATTGTGTTTGACCATTTATAGCAGATGAGGTAAGTGTAATTATATTGATTTATATAAAAGAAATGTGTGACATTCCTATATTGAAATATTATGTATTTGTGTGTAAATATTAATAGATAATATGACATATTTTAATGGATGTGTAAAGTAACTTTTAGACTAGCTTTTGTAATTATTATATTAAAGTCTGACAAAATAAATAGACAATAAAAAATAAGACTAAATAAGACTTATGTGTTATTAGATTGTGAAAAGAATAATAATTATAAAAAATATATAAACGATTTGAAAATAGCTGTAACCAGTAAAAGAAAATGTAATTATCTTTTTAAGTTATTGAAAAAATCAGTTCATCACATAAAAGGTTAGATATTGAAAATAATATATAATAATCATAATCATAAGTTGTCTCATACATTAGTAACTCCTATGCTGATATATTAAAACCCAATAAAAATTTTAAGTTATTGACATATTAAGAATTATTCAAGTCAACAAACTTATTATTTACTTTTGAAAAAACACGATAAAATAACATCATAACAATATAAATTTGCAGTAGTGTTAGATATAGATAAGAGATCGCATAAAGAAAGCAAAACTAAAATATAGCAATTGATATTGTTGTTAAAATATAACAATTATATTAAGAGGAGACAGTGTAATAAGTTTACACAATTATTGTTGTTGTTACATGTTGACTTATTTTAATGCGCAACTAAATCAGAAATGGGTAAATTCTCGTGCAACTTGAATTGCTAAATTTTCGTTATGTAACAGGAAAACACTCTACCATGTTTATCCTTAAAAGTATTTTGATAAATTAATCTATATATATATATATATATATATATATATATATTTAAATTTTCATTGATTTTAATTTTTAAATAGCATAGGACTATAAAAACATATCGGAATAAGTCTGATAATTAAAAACCCAAAGAATATATTATAATTCTACTTGTCTAGCACGAATTTAAAATATGAACAAATCATTTAGCAACTAAATCTATTGTTTATTACTTGTAGTTCAACAATAATGGTACTGGCATGTGACACTGCTGATTTTGGGGGCAACACAGCTATTGTGTTCTCTGTTTGGAGAAGTTGAACTTATGCCTAAATTGTATGGCTCATTGTGGTGCACCATGCTCTAGAGCATTACTAAATTTTGTTCATATATTGTTTGAGGCTGGTTATTTTTGCAGAGGAAGTTAGATCCTGTTTCTAAGTTATAGCTTTCCCTAGTAAGTTAACAGGAAAATAGAAGTGGTGAAGTGCGCTTGTAGTGCACACGTTCATTATTGGGGCAAACTTTCTCTAGAAACAATATCTTTTCATTTCTTCACCAGCCGACATATTCACTTTCCCTGCCCCACCCCACTTTTTTCTTTCTTTCCACAAACTTTCTTTTGGTGTTTCTAAAAAAGTGGCAGACACGATTGCCTCCCCTTGGTCCATCCTTGACTCTCAAGAAATGTAAAATAAAGAATAGTGTTATTTATACACCACTATCTTACAACATATTATTGGACAATAAAAAGAGGTGCAGGAAGAGAACTGTGAAATGACGTAATAAAGAGAGATACTTACAAAAATGATTAAAAACAAAGGATGAGTAGGCATACATCCTAAAATAAAAGTTAGGAACAGTTAATCCATTTTACTACCTACCTTAGTTTTGGTGTTATCCACTACATCTAATAATGTTTTTAAATTGTCGGTCTGTAATTCTATATTTGTTTATTCTTTTCTTCAGCAAAAAATTATTCTTCTAGTCCACATATAGACTAACCTCTCCACATTTTACATGTTGCTTCCATATATTTCTTATTTTAAAATATTTATAATAAAACAGTAAAAACATTTTTACCCATAAAAATGTTTTTGAAAACTAAGAACAAACTGAAACCAAGACATATTTTATAAAGCAAATTGCACAGACATTTTTCTTATCAATTAAAAGTATAAATAACCATACATAACGTGTAAAGCCACCATTTTTTTCTCTTAAACATAGCCACCAATCCAAACACTACCTGATAAAATCAACACACTCATCAAGTACCCTATCGACTATCTACAATAGGCAACCCGTGTGAAAAGGTGTGCAGCAACAAACCCATCTTGAAATGTTAGTGAATGGATTTAATCACTTTCAAATGAAAGAGCACACTCTAAAATATAAAATGCAGATGTTGTTAGTACATTTATGAGTGGAGTAAAAATATAATTGAAATGGTGGCGAAATGAATTGATAGCAACAAAGATAAACCAGAATAACTTTATATCAGATACCATTGGAAACTCCACACCAATAGTTAATGATACAAACGCAATTATGAAAAGGTTCAACAACCCTCTCCAAACTGAAATCTCTAGTTCTCTTCATTTTACAAACTTGGTCATCCACTTTTGTCAAATCTAATAGTAACAGAGATTTTGTCCTAGGTAAACTGACAAACAATGAATTAGTTCTGATTTTGATGGATTTAGATACTAAAATTCAGCTGATCCATCCCTCTGGAAACTGTTAGCGGTAATTTTGGGCTTGTAATATGCCAAAACTACCTGATCAGCCAGTACAGTTACAGATTTTCTGCATCAACCAGCTGCCACAGCATCAGCTCTAGGACTTGTGTCCAGTAGTTGATGCAGCTTTGCACCAGAGTTTGGTTTATTTTCACAAAAACCATTCTCATCCTCCACAGTTCTATCATTGGAACTGGAATTATTGTTCACTCTAGATAGTAAGTTTTCTGTGCTTACAGGTGTAGCCCTCTGGCTGTCAATTATATTCAAAGTTATCTCTTGTGCTTGTCCCATTTGAGCATTTTTAAGTTTTTCCTGAGTCAAAGACAGGATGACATTCAGTAATAAAAAGTAACACAATGAAATGCATGTCCAATGAGGAATAGTTTATGAAGAGTACCCTTAATGTTGCATTTTCCACCCTCATTTTTTCAGAACTTTCAGTGAGTCGATTTAATTCTGATTTCAGTGTCTCATTCTCAGAATTCAAGGATTCAACTTTTCGTGCCAGTTCTTCAGTTTCAGCCTGAGCAGCAGGAGTGTGAGTATTAGTCACAAGCCCATAGAATACAATCTTTACTTTTGTTTTTCTGGAGGGTTGCATGCACGGGAATCACGTGCAACAAATGTAGAAGTGTGTCATAAAAGAAAGAAACTGCTCAATTATGATTTTTAAATTGACAACCGAAGAAGTAATAGAAGGTTTACAGTTTTTTTGAAGAAACCCCACAATGTTTATACCTGCTTCCTTAGTCTGGACCTTCTAGCAGATTCTCGGTTAGATTGTTTGCGCCTCTCTCGTTTCAGCTCACGCTCATTCTACATAAACACAACATACCCACAAGAATTACTTTAGTGTCAGCAAAAAATGAGGATACCGCATTATTATTACTTGTTTTACACGTGTATATAAACGAGTATATGATCTGAACTGCTAGGATGATATGCTGACCATACCTGTAACCAAGTTTCTGCAGGTAATACAGAAGGTTGTGGGGCACTTGTGGTATTTGCTTTAGAATGAACACTGGAAGGATTTCTCAGCTCCAGCACGGTGGTCATACCTGAAGAAACTACAGGTCCAACTATTGTTCCTGCAACACTGGCAGGGGCAACTGCCACGATCTTATTAGAAGCTGCAGTATCTTTGGACATGGGACTGCTTTGTATCTCAGTTTTCCCTTGTCCATCTGCTAATACAGTGCAGAAAAAAATAAATCATCAACACAGGTTATGTTAGAACCTACTCTAAACTTCAGATGCTGTAGTTAAAATTACACTTTGTCTTGTGAGACATTTCGACAGCAATTGCAATTTGCAACCACGGGACACCAATACCCCATACCACATTTATCAAACTAATGGCAAGTTGAAAACTTCAGCAATTTCAGCTTGATGAAAAAATATTTTAAAACAGCATCTAATTATCAAGACCCAGCTGAATAAACAGATTTGACACCATGTGTAGAGTGATGACAACAGAAGAATAACTGTGATCCCAGGACAACTCTATTATTCATCAAGATGTAACACTTGGTGAAGAACAGAGTCATACCAGTGGTTGGTGTTCCCTCACGGCTTCTTTTCCTTCTTGTTTGATTAGCCTGACCATAAGATGGGCAAATATCATATTTTAATGTTTCGATTTAGTCAAACCATTTTAAAAATAGACTATACGTGAACAATTTCAAATGGTCAACAAAGTGCAGCAAAATAATGCTAATTGCAAGCAAGTTCTCACCCCTGAAGTGTTGCCATCACTTCCATCACTGGAACCCTCAGTATCCACACTGTTCACATCATCAGTAAATTATTCAGTCATCCACAAGACTCCCTTACATAATCAACTCATGGACCACTATTCTAGACAGGGAGAGAAAGTAGGTTAACTCACTAAAGAGTATCAAATGACAGATTTTCCCCTCTCCACCACCCCCATCATATGGGAGGTGTCTAGAAACTAGGATACCATGCCATTAAAAATATTCATACAAAAAGAGAACAGATCAACAAACCTCTGTGACAGCCTGTTTTCACCTCCACGCTCTACACTTTCATTATGGCCATTGCCTATTGACATAGCAAGTCCATCAAACTCCTTCAATTTCTTCATTAAACCCTGATCAGTGTTTCCTGATGATTTGGGTGGTGTCTCTATGCTTAAAGGAGTCCCAGCCTGCATTGTTACACCAATTCAAACCAATCATAAACTGATAGTATTCAAGGACTTAGTGAGAGTTGGTCTTGGATGAAACTTACAACAGGTGAAGACGGAACTCCTTGAGTATGTGTATGTGGCCCCTATATTTTGTAAATAAAACTCATAAGAACATGCCGAAAAATTCCTACCAATAGAAGCATACTACTATAGGATGAAAGGCCTTTTATTGCCCATTTTATAGGCTATAAATAACTCAAGATTTTATTATATTAAGGTTATCATGGCATGGAGAGGTTAAGCAGCCAGGTACAAATAACTATGAAATTACTAAGGGCCAAAAGAAACAGCAGAATCACATCATACTATATTCTTGAACATCTGTCATCCTTCCATTTTCAACACATCATAAATACACCAATTCATAGACCAGAGAAAGAACACTAGTTCCAGCAACAAAAAATATTAATTAAACAAGCATAAAAGACAAAAGTAAATTGCAAGAATGCTAGCTTACGATAGGAACTGCAGGGTAAACCCCTCCATGTGAATAAATTGCTGCATAAGGAGGCCCATAAGGTGGCATCATAGGCTGGAAGAAATAATGTCAGCAAGTCATCTAGAATACATACAAAACAATGCAAAAAAAAAAAAAAAATTGCATTCATAGAACATACGAATGATTGCATTGAAATACTACTACCTGTGGTGGACCCCACATGTATGGGTGAGGAGCGTGACCAGAAGCTACAGCCGAGTTGTAGTATGGTGGCATGGTGACTCTCGGCCCATAATATGCCTGGAAATATACATCAGACATTTTAAATCACAATACAGTCACTATTCCCTTAATTAGAGGGCAAATATGCTTGAAAACATGCATGATGAATAGATTTGAAAGGGATAAAAACTAATAGACTCATACCATCAAATCTATATTATTTTTAATGACTAAGCAATCCAGGGGCAAAGCACATCTCATCCTAGATATTGCCACAACTGATTGCCAAAATCAGTAGCAATTCAGGCATAATTTCAGTTTGGCAAAAATTAGGGGAACATATTGATAGCAAATCACAAAATACAGACCAGGTAATAAAATGGACCAAAAGGAATGGCCCTCTAATACTAATATTCAAAGAGAATGATCAATAATTCACAAGAGGGTATATAAACAGCTTTCATCTGTTCATTGCTTCGTCCAGTTAAAACAAAATGGAAATACACAAACAGTATTTTTAAATATAAGGATAGCTGGTGTCTTCCCAGGATGATGTAGTTGCAGATCATTTCACTTTGAAACATGGAAGGAATAAGACAATGAAGATAGACAAAATCATTAGCAAAAAATCTTCAAAGAGAGCGAAGAAGCCAGAACGTAATCAAATAATTTACGTAGTCAGAATAGTACAGCTTAAACTACTATAATTTGAGAATATCAGTTTATATTGAAGCTAGCTAACAAGAAACTACTACGACTACTTCAGTCACCAACAAACAAAGTAATTCAAGGCAAAAGGTAGGTAACCTGCATGGCTGCCCAATCAGGATATACATGAATATTGGGCTGGTTGGTCTGATTGGCCTGATCCTGTTCACAAGTTTAAACAGCATTAAAATTCAAGCTTGTTACAAATTAGTCAACAACCAGATACACTCTTATAAACTCACCACTGTTACAGGTGAAGAAGGCTTTTCAGTCTTAGTAGATTTCTCTTCCTCATTGTTTCCCATTGTAAGCTCCAAGAGCACTACCAAGTCAAATAATGTATAAGGAGCTTTGTTACTTCTGGAAAAATGTCTTAACTGCATTCACAGGAGGCATGTTCAGCTTGTTAATTGATATCAGCAAGAACATGTCACAAGGAAATTAATAACTGACATTTAAAATTTACATATCATTCAATATATTCTTGGCAACCAAGATAATATGATGTTTGCGGATTATAAATGTTTAACTGTTGTAGATAAGTTATACATGAAAAGTATATAGTATAGTAGATAAGTTATACAATGAAAAGTATATAGTATATATGCAGTAGCAAAGGGGAAGGGTGATTCCAGCAATAGCAAAGCAATTTCCAATTATACCTGATAAATCAACTTAAGAAAAGGGGGTGGGGAGGTAAACAAAGATGCAGGGCTAATACACATCATTATTACATAGAAGGGATTGATGTTTTACAAGCCATATAACAGCAGCTGGAAATCTGATTGACCACAAACAAATAGTGCACAGCAATTTCTGCTATCTAGTTTACCTTCTAAGCTATCATGAGATAACACTCTAAAAAAATTCTAATTTCCTAAATAGAAAATTGAATGGGTTAATTTCCCATCTCAAATATAACCATCAGATCAACAAGTCTTAAGTGAAAAATCTAGAACCCAGCAAAGATAGCTAAGTAATTGACGATGGAGTTGGCAAGGTGAAACACGTTTCAAAACATGTCAGAATCACCGACTGATCTATACGGACGAGAAGTTCAACAGTGAAGAAAAATGACATGATTTCATAATTAACTAGAGACGAAGTAAAGGCTTAAGAGTAGATGGGGACCTAAAGATACTACTGGGCCATCAGAGAAGGTACCAACACACACTTCAACTTTTCTGGTTCCTTGTTTTAGAGAAAGTGAGATTTCAGAAAATACCTTTAAGGAAAGGCTGCAGTATTAATGGTAAGCTACAGATACATAATTCAATCCAAAGTAGACGCAAGAGTCAAACACAGAATGGTAAAGGGTCAATTCTGTCTTTTGAGCACTCCACAAGCCGCATGGAAAGGGAAGAACACACGCAACAGACCATACTATTATCCCTCCCAGTAACACCACCCCTTAGCTAAATGACAAAAATACCCTTCCAAATCAAACATTTTTCACTTTCACACGAATCAAGGAAGCTGAGAAAACGAGTGAAACTCCTTAATTAGCCAAAATAGTTTAGCCTGGATCCAGAGACCCTCTTCAGTTACAGGAAAACGAATTTCACAAAATTAGCATGAGGCCAAAAAAGAAAAATAACATTCACGTGAAATGAAAAACGCTTCACTGAGCAAATCAACACAAAGAAAGCTCACAAACTCGAAACTCTCACAGATGCAAAAACGAGATCCAGATGAACCCCAATTCTAACCTTGTTTAATTATACAAATATTCAAATAATAATAAAAAAAAACAGCAAATTTACGGTATCCCCAAGTTCTCTTGTTTCCAATGAACAAAAATCTAAACAGAAAAGCATATAAACTCTTCCTCTTTTAACTCACTCTCCAATCATGAAGCTTCAAATTTTCACCAATACATTCAGTTTTCACATGCCCCGATACAAAAAAACATTAAAAATGAAAACTTTCGTGCAACGGCACTGCAGAATTCCACGTACCTTACCAGATACCCAACTGGCCAATTGTTATCCTCACTCACAAAACAACAAGCAAAGGAAAAACATAGAAGAAAACACTACTGCTAGCTCCAAGTATCCTAAAAAAGGGTCAAAGGTATGGAGAAGCAATTAATTGAGGTGGTAAGTTTGCATTTTCTCTCTCTAAAAAACGAGGGAAAGAGCAGTGTGCCTTGACGCAAACAAAGATGGGGTATGGTGGTGGTGCTGCTGACAAGAAGGGAAGGAAGGAGCGCGAAGGCGAAGTCCACGTCACCACACACGTGTCGTATGTGGAATTCGGCGTATACGTATAGAAGAGCGTATATACGGTGTGAAAGTGGTGATTGGTTGAGGTGGCCGTTTGTTTATTCCAACGTCACCAGAGCCGTACACGTGGTGCTCAGAGAATCCATCTACGCGTCTTGTGCTAGGGTCCAGCCTAGCTAAGCCACACCACCACCCTCTTGTCATGTGCCTTACGTGCCCTTTCAGATTCACGTTATCAATTCTATTAATTTATTATTAATGCTTTCATTTCATTAAACTAAATTGAATAGCTCATTTGGAATCCACCAGTAGCCACTTCTGATCAATTTTCCTCACCCACGCCCACCTTGTAAGCAGGGATAACTGTTTCTGATATTTTGCTTACTTTTTCTTCACACATAAGTGCTTCATATTTTCTCTTTAATCCCTTTTCAAGGCTTTTTTGGGTGTAACCTATGCTAAAGCCTGTATTTTTTTAAATTAGCTTTCATAAGCAAGGAAAGTTAGGGTTGAAGAGGTGGCAAGGGTGAAACTGCATTAATTTAACTGGTCCTTCAGAAATTAAACATGGCAATTGTATTATGGTGGTGGTGAGATGCTGACGGGTGAAACTGAAAGGTGCATAATCCATATACATGGCTAATGAATAAAAAGTGGCATCAATAATTATACACCACTCCATTCTCTCTCTGTAGTGGGTCTGGATTTTGGGCAAAAGTTCTTATCCTATGTACCAATAGATTTTGTCTCCATTTTTTAATAGGATTTCACAGGAAGCCATTTCAATTGTGGGAAGTTGGCAAGCAGAGGAACTTCACTTGTCCATTCATTTTACTAACTTCCTATTGTTATTATTTGCTTAATAAATTTTTTTTATAATTTAATAATCTTTTTATGTATTTAAGAATATGGTGTGTTCCAGACACTTCTAATTTAGCAGTGGTTACATTACCTTGTCTTGTTGGATGATGACTGGGCAATTGGTTCCAAAGTCAATATTTAGCCCTGACTTGGGCTTAGTGGAGAGTTTCAACAGCGTTGAAGAGGCATAAATTTTTTATTATTTAATTATATTAAAAAAATTTATATGATTTTTATGTTATTTTTATAAATACATTTTTATGTCATATCAGTTTTTATTCAAATTAAATATCTACATGAGGTTAAAAAATAATGCACTAACTATTACTGGTTGAATTTATAAATATAAGTGCATATTAAATTACGAAAATGTTACTTTGACGGATACTCCGACGTGGCAGTGTTGTCCCACGTGGCAATGAAAGAAAAAATCCTGTTATTTTTGGCTTACGTGGTTTATCTTTGTCTTTTTGCAAATAGTGTTTTTTGTCATTTGCCATCTGAAAATGTAGGATAATTTAAAAGGAAAAAACAAATCTCATTTCTCATTGCACTCATTATCCCGCGTGCTCTGAATGAGAGAGAACAAAGAAAAACAACAAGATTCGCATTCGTTTTCCACCGTCGCCTTCGTTTTCCAGCCGCCAATCCACCGTCGTTGTGGTGTTTCCTACTTTGTTGTCGAAGCTCGAGCGTTTGCATTGGTGGTATTGACCCTAAACCCTAAGTGTTTTTTTGTGTGAAACATGCTTGCTGTATGTCGATGTTTGCTTCATTTAGGATTTAGGGTTTGTTCATATGATTTGGTTTTGCTTGCTGGTTATGCATGTATGCGAAAAATGAGATCTTGCTGTGTTATGGGTTGCTGGTGTCGATGTTTGCTTCGTTTATGGTTTAGGGTTTGTTCACATGGTTTGATCTTGCTTTCTGGTTATGCCTGTATGCGAAAAAAATGGTTTCTTGATGTGTTTTGAGTTGATGGTGTCAAACCTTGCTTTGTTTATGGTCTAAGGTTTGTTCACATGGTTTGCTCTTGCTTGTTGGTTATGCATGTACGCGAAAAAAATGGTTTCTTGTTGTATGTTCTAAAACTACACACAGCGAACCACTTATTTGAACTGAGCTAACCACTTAGACATTCCACCCCTGAGACACATGTGTGTGTTCCAAAACTACACACATCGAACCACTTATTTGAACTGAGCTAACCACTTAGTGTTTTCACCCCCTAAGACACGTGTGTGTGTTCCAAAACTACACACAGCGAACCACTTATTTGAACTGAGCTAACCACTTAGTGTTTTCACCCTTAAGACACGTGTGTGTTCCAAAACTACACACAGCGAACCACTTATTTGAACTGAGATAACCACTTAGACATTCCACCCCTGAGACACATGTGTGTGTTCCAAAACTACACACAGCGAACCACTGAGCTAACCACTTAGAACTTCCACCACTGAGACACATGTGTGTGTTCCAAAACTACACACAGCGAACCACTTATTTGAACTGAGCTAACCACTTAAACATTCCACCCCTGAGACACGTGTGTGTTCCAAAACTACACACAGCGAACCACTTATTTGAACTGAGCTAACCACTTAGTGTTTTCACCCCTAAGACACGTGTGTGTTCCAAAACTACACACAGCGAACCACTTATTTGAACTGAGCTAACCACTTAGACATTCCACCCCTGAGACACATGTGTGTATTCCAAAATTACATACAGCGAATCACTTATTTTAACTGAACTAACCATTTAGACATTTCACCCCTGAGACACATGTGTGTGTTCCAAAACCACACACATCGAACCACTTATTTGAACTGAGCTAACTACTTAGACATTCCACCCCTAAGACACATATATGTGTTCCAAAATTACATACAGCGAACCACTTATTTGAACTGAGCTAACTACTTAGACATTCCACCCCTGAGACACATGTGTGTGTTCCAAAACTACACACAACGAACCACTTATTTGAACTGAGCTAACCACTTAGACATTCCACCCCTGAGACACATGTGTGTGTTCCAAAATTACACACAACGAATCACTTATGTGACCTGGGCTAATCACTTAGTGCTCCACATGCTGCAATTTTTTTTCACTACACGTTACGTATTGACTAATAACATAATTTGTTTCTTGACATGTCTTTTGCAAGCATAACAATGACAACTGCTCTAAGTTCTGGATCAAAGGTATTTATCCTAATGTCGATGTTAATTATTTAAAAATTATGATTAATTGTATTTTTTTGGCATAAATGATTTTTTTTGTTGTATTATGTAGACTTGTGTCCGACATTGTTGTAGGACAACATATCTAAGACTTTCTAATACAATGCTTAAGGAAGACTTAAGGCTTTTGTTGCCAACACTCCTTTTGCATGGTTGATGTACCTTCAAGACAAAGTCAAATTGAACACGAAATTGCTGACAGAGTTATACACACGCTGGGTTGAGAGGAGGGGAGGTTGTTATTTTTAGAAAGAGATCCAACATTTCAGTGAAGAGTTAATTGACAGATAGGTGACCCGTGAGGATAACATTCATTGAACGAATATATTGTCAAAGTTTAATAATTAAGTGTATATTATAAACGAAACAATGTTGTTCTTTCCTGGGTAAATGTTCAAATCACATCTGTAATGTTATGGCTGAAGTTCATTTAAATGTGACTTAGTTGGCTTATCATGTTTGTTCATAATGGATTTTTTGTCAAAATATACTAAGTTTATATCCAGCTTTAATATTTTTATCCAAAAGTTATACCCATCGAACTGCATACATTAACTCAAGCAACCACGTGGACATTGATGTATTTAATGTCTTAATTCAATTTTCATTACCACTTATTAAGGACGACAAATTTTAAATACAGGTGTCACAACTATCAACATAGCAAACCACTTATATGAACGTAACGAACCACATAGATAGAGTAGGATGAACTGACACTTGGGGCTTTCAATACGGGCGTCGCAAGTGTCAATGTAGCAAACCACTTATATATACATAGTGAACCACATAGATAAAGTGGGATAAACTGACACTTGGGGCTTTAAATAAGGGTGTCATAACTGTCAACGTAGCAAACCACTTAAATGTACGTAGCGAACCACATAGATAGGGTGGGATGAACTGACATTTGGGGCTTTAAATACGAGTGTCGCAACTGTTAATGTAGCAAACCACTTATATGTACGTAACGAACCACATAGATAAAGTTGGATAAACTAACATTTGGGGCTTTAAATACGAGTATCACAACTGTCAACGTAGCAAACCACTTAAATGTACGTAGTGAACCACATAGATAGGGTGGGATGAACTGACATTTGGGGCTTTAAATACGAGTGTCGTAACTGTTAACGTAGCAAACCACTTATATGTACGTAACGAACCACATAGATAAAGTTGGATAAACTAACATTTGAGGCTTTAAATACGGGTGTCACAACTGTCAACGTAACAAACCACTTAAATATACGTAACGAACCACATAAATAAAGTTGGATAAACTGACATTTGGGGCTTTAAATATGGGTGTCACAACTGTCAACGTAACAAACCACTTAAATGTACGTAGCAAACCACATAGATAGGGTGGGATGAACTGACATTTGGGGCTTTAAATACGAGTGTCGCAACTGTTAACGTAACAAACCACTTATATGTACGTAACGAACCACATAGATAAAGTTGGATAAACTGACATTTGGGGCTTTAAATATGGGTGTCACAACTGTCAACGTAACAAACCACTTAAATATACGTAACGAACCACATAAATGAAGTTGGATAAACTGACATTTGGGACTTTAAATATGGGTGTCGCAACTGTCAACGTAGCAAACCACTTAAATGTACGTAGTGAACCACATAGATAGGGTGGGATGAACTGACACATAGATAGTCTTGTTTTTCTCTGTTCTTTCTCCTTCAGTGCGCGGGAGAATGAGTGAAATGAGAAATCAGATCTGGTTTTCCCTCTCAAATTGCCCTACATTTTCAGAATGCAAATGACAAAAACACCCTTGCAAATGGACAAACCTAATCCACGTAACCCAAAGCAAATACAATTTTCTTTTTAATTGTCACACGAGATTGCATTTGACACGTCGGAGTGTCAAACAGAAGTAAAAGAAAGAGAAGTGTCAAAGTAACATTTTCCATTAAATTAATTCTCAATTTAGTGATGTTGTGAAGTGTCAACGGTTAATAAATATATGGTGGTAAATTTAAAGTGTTTATTTCTTTTAACAAGATTAAAAGAAGGCAAATAAAAAGTTAAATTATAAAAAAAAAATAAACTACAAGTTAGTATACTAGTAAAGAAAAAATATTTGTAAGTTTTAAGATAAAATTGTATTATATCGGTAGTTAGTAATAACAGTGAAGCTAATATTTTGGAGAACAAAATTAAAATTAAGTTACAAACATATGTTAATACTTCAAAATGTAAATTAAAATTAAAAGAAAATGTGATGGATTTTTGTCTATTTGCTCTAATACGATGAATTTAAAAAGTACAAATTTGTTTTTTAAATTTAAACATTGCTTGTCTTGTATACACCAAAGAGAAAAGGAGAAAAACAAAAGGCTAACTATGTTATTGACGGGTCGAATTGTGAAATAATGTCTTTACACATGACTATTTATGTGCATTTTTAATATATATAATTAAATAAAAGATTATAAAATAAAAGTGATGATGTAGTAAAGGAAATTATATAATTGTTTGAGATTTCTTAAAATTGTGTTATTCATTCAATACAATAAAATGTATTATTTTTAGAAGTGTAAATTTCTATGTTAAAATATTTAAACTAAAAGGATCTTATTTATAGTTTCATCCTCAACCTATAAAATCTCAATACGGGCACTGTATTTAGCCCACTTATTTCAATAATATTTCTAATTATTATTGAATATTTTATCTTGAAAATACTAAATGCGTATTTTTTTTTTAATGTCAAAATAAATAACCTATTGAAGACAACAACAAACGTACTAGACAAAAAAAAAATCTGGATTTAAACCCAATTATCAATGTAGAAAACAATTTAAAGGGGTTTGGCCCAAAAATGAATATTTATCCACAAAAATTTATAAGAATAGGTACAAATATAGGTATTATATTATCAACTAGTTTCATGTGTGTAATTTATCATACAAATTACTATATATAACTAATTTTATTATTTTGATAGTACTGCTAAAAATAAGTAGCCAGTCATGTTTTTTTTTTTTAATTTAAATATTCTTTTTATAAAACTACTGAAATCATTTGAAATTATAAATGTAGAAACTGATATCAGACTACGAATAATTAAAATAACAAAATTAACTAATTCCGGTAATCTTTGTATAAGTGTATACAATAATAGGATGAATTTTTTTCGCGGTCAATGTTCTTATATTTCTCTTATTTGTTTTTCGTTAAATTTCTTTATCCTTTTAATAGTTAAAGTTGTCTTGTGTATATTTCTATTCTTATTCAAATCCTCAATTTTTACTTCTAAACTATTTTTATCTAATGGATCAAATCAAATAAATGATTAGTTAAAATTAATATCAAATCCTCAAATTTCCTTCATTCTCACTAAACTCATCAAATAACCTAAAATATATCCAATTTTTAATTTTTTTATTCTCTTGTTTTTATATAAATTTATTATGTTTCAATTTTATGTGAATAAGGCCATAAACAATGACATTTTTAATGTCTTTAGCACAGATAATATTGTCACAAATTTAAGAAACACTATTTGAATATCAAGCTTCATTGTTTTTTTTTTTTTTTTTTTTTTTTTAAGATCACGTAATACTTAGCTCAGTGAAAAAGGAAAAATGAAGTTAACTCAAAAACAACAAAAAAAATTAGGTATTTGTTTTTAAGGAAGATAAACTTTTTTTCATCTAATTATAAATACATATTTTAAAGGATTCAATTGTAAAAGTAACTGAAATATAATTTTCTTAAAAAGTTAAAAATGACAAAAAAAAAATATTTTTTTAACTTAAATTCAAGTGTAATGAATATTGTGATGATTTTCAAGGAACTTTAGACTTCACATAAATATTTCAAAAGTATATAAAAACACTAAAATTTAAAAAGTATTATATACTGTATATGTTAAATATTTTTGACAGAGCAAATGTAAATATTTGTATGTTATCATTGTTAGAATGAAACTATGTTTATATGTTGAGAATTTTGCCTAATTATCATTTATAAATATCGAGATTCCTTTTGAACTTCTAAATTATATGTATAGTAATAACTTGACCACTTTGAAATATTGGATGTGTTGATGGCTGCTAACAAATTCGAAGTTGCTTCTTAATAAAATTTTGTATTCGATTATTGCTAATTATATCCATGACTCTGCATTGCTTTACCTTGAACTTCCTTTTAGTGTCTTGATGACTGATGTAAATCCAGTAAAACAGTATGGTTACAAATATATAACAAAGTAAATCTTTACTTTTTTTAACTTAATTGTATAACATATATTTTATGCACTATAAGAACTTAATTTTTTTAATATATATTACTTAGTATCTTTCCTTAACTATAATACACTTTATTTGTTTTGAGAATGATTTTTCTAACCTTTATAAAGAATGTAGTATACCACTTTGTATTAGAGTGGCTAGAACACAGTACCCAAAAGGAGAGAGGTTTTGGGTACACAACTTGCTCATTTAATTTTTCACATAAATTCTTCCTGACTCTATATCTTGTTTCATCTTCTAAAATTTCAAATTTATCATATATGTTATACTGTTAGTGCAATGTCAGGAACCAATGCATTGTTTATAAACTCACCACTGTTACAGGACGAAAAAGGCTATTCAAGAGGCATGTTCCCCTGGTTAACCGGATATCAGTAAGAAAATTAATAACTGACATTTTAACTCTATGTATCGATCAATATATTTTTGGCAACCAAGATATAAAAACAAATACATTTAACAAAGGTTTGGTTCTTGGTATTTTAATGAGTGAAAACTGTGTGGGAAATGCTGTATCATACATAAATAATATGTGAATGTGGGAAATGCTGTATCATACATAAATAATATGTGAATGATAAGTTTGAATGAAAATTTTGAATGGGATATCTCTATATCATGGTTTGTTGTTTCGAATTACTCATGTATTTGGGATTCTGTATGGTTTAGAGATTGTAACACACATCTTGTGATCACATTTCTCATTTTATCAATGTATTGTCTAAAAAGATAAATTTAATTTAAAATAATGAATTAAAAACATAATATGACTAACTTAATATATATATATATATATATATATATATATATATATATATATATATATATATATATATATATATATATATTAATTTAGACACTTATTCCACGAGGTATTGTTGTTATAATTGACTTATATTAAATATTATAAATATTTAATACTATTATTTTACTGTCTAATAGTGTATATAGGATCATATCATTATAGAACAACAATGCTTAGATTTATAGGAAAAGTAAATAGTGTATTAATATATTTACAAACACATTAAATTAATTCTCAATTTAGTGATATTGTGAAGTGTCAACGGTTAATAAATATACGGTTTTAGGATTTAGAGTTAATAAATATATAATAATAAATTTAAAGTGTTTATTTCTTCCAACAATATAAAAATAAGACAAATAAAATTTTAAATTATAAAATAATAAACTACAAGTTAGTATACTAGTAAAGAACATATATTTGTAGGTTTTAAGATAAAATTGTATTATACAGGTAATTAGTAATAACAGTGAAGCTAATATTTTGGTGAACAAAATTAGAAATAAGTTACAAACATATATCAATACTTTAAAATATATAAATAAATTAAAATTTTGAAAAATGTGATTTTTGTGGAAGAGAAAAACAAAAGACTAACTATGTTATTAACTGGTTCAATTGTGAATAATGTCTTACACATGACTATTTTGTGCATTTATATATATATATATATATATATATATAGAGAGAGAGAGAGAGAGATATAAATAAAAGATTATAACATAAAAGTGATGTAATAAAGAAAATTATATACTTGTTTGAGATTTCTTAAAATTGTGTTATTCATTCAATACAACAAAATGTATTATTTTAAAACATGTAAATTTCTATGTTAAAATATCTAAACTAAAAGGATCTTATATTTTTTTCACCCTTAACCTATAAAATCTCAATACGGCACTGTATTTAGCCCACTTATTTCAAGAATATTTCTAATTATTATTTAATATTTTATCTTAAAAAATACTAAATGCATATTTTTTTATGTCAAAATAAATAACCTGTTGAAAGACCACAACGTACCAGAAAAAAAAATTCTGATTCAAACCCAATTAGCAATGTACTCACAAGAGAACAATGGTTTGGCCCAAAAATAAATATGCATCCACAAAAATTTACACTCAATGGTTTTTTAATTTAAATATTCTTGTTTTTGTAAAATCATTTGAATTTATAAAATGTAGAAAGTGCTACGAGACTACGAATAATTAAAATAACAAAATTAACTAATTTTATAAGTGTATACAAGAATAGGATGATTTTTATTGTTCTTACATTTCTCTTATTTGTTTTTCGTTGAATTCTTTTACCGGCTCTCTTAAAGTTTTCTTCTTTTTTTTTCCAGTATATTTCTACTCTTATTCCAATCCTCAATTTTTTTTTTTAATTTACTTTTATCTAATGCTTCGAATCAAATAGATGATTGGTTAAAATTAATATCAAATTATAAGAATATTTAAATCCTCAAATTCTTTCAGTTTCTCTAAACTCATAAAATAACTCAAAAATATATCAAATTTTTAATTTGTTTATTTTTTTTATAAAATTTCTATGATTCAATTTCCGGTAAATAACAAAAAAATAATAATACATTTTTTTAATGTCTTTAGCAGAGATAAATTTATGACAAATTTAAGAAACACTATTTGAATTTCAAGCTTCATTGTTTTTTTTACTTGAGATCACTAAGACTGCTCTCAATAAAAAAGAAAAACAAAATAAAAGTTAACTCAAAACCAACAAAAAGTTAGGTTTGCTTTTTAAAGAAGATAAACTTTTTCATCTAATTATAAATATATATTTTAAAGGATAGAGTTGTAAAAGTGACCAAAAAATAAGTTTCTTAAAAATTAAAAATGATAAAAGAATTGTTTTTTAAACTTAGATTCAAGTATAATGAGTATTGTGATATTTTTCAAATAAGAAAGTCATAGTATTTAAACTTCAATGTTAGAAGGTAAATGAAGTAGTTGAAAATTTTGTAGAATGTAAGAGCTTATCAAAAAGAATAGTGATGAATTTATATTTGACATAAATATTTTAAAAGTGTATAAATATACTAAAATTTGAAATGCAATATTGTTTACACTATAAGTGTAAATACTTTTGGCATAAGTGTATAATGTGTTGGGGAATGTAAATATTTGTATGTTATCATTCTTAAATAGAATTATATATGTATGGAATGAGTGAGAATTTTTCTTAGTCCTTTTCAATTATCCGTTCATTTCGTAACTTTCTTTTCTTATATATTTTCTTATATATAAGATGAAAATATCATATTTATAAAAAAAAAATATTTAATATTTAAGTTAATTTTAATAGACGATAGTGATAAATATTATAAATTTATATAAGATCTCTTCACATAATATCATCCATTTATAAAATTAATTTAAAAATTATGTTATTATTGATTGTGTTGTCTTGATAATTTTTTGAGGTGTTTTTATTTGTTTTTTTTTTAAAACTGATTTGGTTAATTTGTTGTCATTGTTTGAATGTGGTAAGGTGATCTTAAGTATTTGGTTTTGATATTCTTGTTTAAAAATTCTTGTTAAAAGTTATGTATTTATAATATATGCAAAAGATATGTCTCAAAGAAATTATAAGATTATTGATAAAATCTGATATAGATATAAATAGTTGTCAATTGTGATTTGTGTTTGAAATCATTATTAGGTGTGTAAGATATATTAAAAAATAAAAATATAATTGGATTTGAATATTATATAATATCTTAAAATTAAGATGCAAACAATTATAAAATTAACTTTTCGCTACTACTCTACTACTACTTTGACACTACAATTTCATATATTAAAAGAATCATTGATACGTAGATCACTCTTCAACGTGTAACATGTGCTAGTAAAATTAACAAGACATCATGATTTAATAGTAATCAGAAGGCACTGTGAAATCAGTGAGATATTGAATCAAATTTGAAGAGAATTCTAACATAATTGGATGATCATGAAATAGGTTTTCATCCTACCTTATTGTCACCATAGTCAATACTACATTTTTTATCATTTAGTATCTCGTTTAAAATTTTTCTTACAAAATCGCACGTATTCTTTATTTATTTCCTACAGCTAACATTACAGACATTGCTTCCAAAATTATTTTAATTAATTTCATTATCATCAACTGAATGTGTCGATATAACCTCAGTTATCTCGTTTCGGTAATGTTGTTTCGATCACAAATAATTTCACTCATATATGCAAAAACTATATCAAATTATGTTTCAAACATGTAATAAGAAAACTATAATAAGTAACATTGCCAAAACACCTAAATAGAATAACACGCATAAGAATAATAAAATTTTGTCATATCAAAGCTTCAAAATAGTGACAGAGAAATATAGTATACAATAATTTGTGGTGATCCATGTGATGTGTGATGTCTGACACATCAGTCCATTGACTCACCAACAAGCAGTTTACACCTTCTATTCCAACTCATTCACACGTGTCCTCCTTCCATCTGGGACCCACTCCTTCCAACATCACAATCACACTGTACACTGTATTCGCCAGCCAAGCCCCCAATGTTCAAAACAATAAAATTCACCTAATTCACTTCTATTGTTCAAGTAAAAGATTAATATCAATGACAAATATTGATTTGAAAGAAAAAAAAATAAACGCTTTAACCATTAATCCTAGAACACTAATTGGCACTTAAAAAGTGCTAAGATCTCAGAGAGGGAGCTGGGATGTTTTGGTAGGAGTGGTCACATGTATAAAAAATATATAGTACATATAGTATTTTTTTATTGAAAAAAATAGACCACAATTATTTACAAAATTAAAATTATGACAATTATTTCACATGAATATAATCATTTTTTAATATAAAGTTGTTCAAAAAAATATTTTTTTTAATTTGTATTTATACACAAATTTTCTATTTTGACTTAATAAGTTCACTAAATTTAGAATAATATATTTAGTTGGACGAGCATGAACAAGCCTATAAAATGTGTATAAGGTTGTATTATATGGAATATCAGTTTAAATTGATTTTTGAATCACATATCAGTTTAAAGCCATAGTTTGTATATTGTAAGAATGTTAATTACTTTTTTTATATTAATTTAGTTATATTATTATTATTATTATATTGTAAATGTTGACATAAAAAGGACATAATATACTAAATTTGTCCAATTAAATTACTTTCAACCAAAAATATTTTGTGAACTTAATATTTTTTTTTCCTTAAAAAAATATTACCCATAAACTTACAATAAAAAATAATTTTAATTAAACATAATACATGTTTTAGTGAAGGAAGTTGGGTTCACTTCAACTAAACTTTTAATTTTTTTATTATAGTTTATTGCGTACTCAAACATCTACTGTTTATGTTTATCAATATTAATATTTTTTTTCCTAACTAAAAGTAATTAAATTCATGATTATTATTTATTTTTCTTTTCTTAATTTAAACACACGGTATGTCTTAGATATTAAATTTGTGTGCTTATGCTTTTTAATTTAACACATATTTCTACTCATTTTTAATATTTTTGAACTCATTAATCAACAACAAAACCTTATAAGGTCTATTTATTGTCTATACTACATAATAAATACTTCATTATCTGTAGTTGTGAAAATCTTCTTCTTAGCTTTTCAATTTGAATTAAAAATGTAGAAAGACAAGTGGGGTGGGTGGCAGTGTTCTAGATAAATCTTCTAAGTCACCCACACGTCACTTCATCAACATGTTGCCACATGGTCTTCAATTTTTTTACTGTTGCAGGGAACTTTTTTACATGTTTCATAAAAAAATAATAAAAATTACTTTATTAAATGTACTCGGGTAATCACTTTATAAACAAATTGTTATTTTATATGATTGATAATTGTCACATATTATTTTTCTATAAAAGATAAAACCTAAAAACATAATATAGTCTTTTTAATATATATTTATTGAGAAATAAAATGTAACAAATTAATTCCTATACTTAATATGTTCTTTTATTACAACTTTTATATTATAGAAATGATACTAAAATATATACATGATAATTTTCCTGTAACAAAACAAGTTACTTAAGCTATAGCTAAATCTTATACTTATTTTTTTATCTTAATATTATTTTTATTTATTTATTGACTTTAACTTAATTTTATATTTATTATTATTTCATTATTTGTCCATTTGATTGGTGTATTTTGTGGCAGACATACTAACACATTATTCACTGAAAACCAAAAGTTATTTTGCAAGTTTCAATTAGAATCCAAATAGGCCTTAGTTGTTCAACTTTAAGTGAATTTTCTCAAGTTTTTCAAATAGTTGGTTGAAGATTGAGGTGTGTTTCCATAATAAGGTATATTTTTAAACCTTTGAATTTTATCTTTACTGAATAATTTTCTCTTATGTTATTGTTATTATCTAATTTGAAAAAAAAAAATATTTTAAAATATAAATTACTATTATATTTATGTTATATATTTTATTAAGCATCTTCAATTTAAAGTAGGAGGACTTCACCTTTTCCCCTCTTTGCCTTCAAGCTTGACATTGGGAGATTGTGGATCGATTGTCTTAGCCTTTTGGGTCAATTTTTGAAATTGTCTTTTTCACTCCTATAATTTCTACTGACACCCCATAGTAAAGACAAAAAGACTAAACACTATTGCCTTGATGAAAACATCATCGAAGGGACAACAGGCTTTCAAATAAAATATCATGGGTAAAAGGAGCATTTTAAAAGTTATGGGAGTGCAGTTAGATATTATGAGAAAGTAGGAAGCAAAACCCTTTTTTGAAATGTCGCACGGATCCAGTAAGCCCTTGGATCTATATTCAATAAAAGACAAATAAACATTTTAGCAAAGGAAATTGTTGAATGGGCAACCATTTTCCTAGGTAGCTCCCTCGTAAGTTTAGGTTAAAACCAAAATACTCATCATAAAATGTGATTTTATCTTCCTTGTATCATAGTTTATTCAATTAATATAAAATATTACTTTCTAACTTAATTAATTAATTTTAGTTTAATGTGTACTGAATTGTTTACGTGATACCATTACTTTAAAAGCTTTATAATTCAAAAATTTAAATTATAATTTGGCTACTAAAATTAATTTAATGATAATAATATTACAAATTATAATATTATATTTTTTTTTAAATTAAAGCTATTTAAATATTAAAAACTTGAAAAAATACTAATACAACACAAAATCATTTTTCAATTTTGCATCAGTTAAAATAATGAATGAAAAACATGATTCTGTTGGATATATTCCTCGGGAAAAAAATTCCATGTCACTTTGTTATGGAAATTTAATTTTTGAGCTATTTTGTTTAAGGAGAAAAAAATAAGAAGAGTAAAAATAAATTAATTTCTTTATAAGTTTTAAAATCAACACACATAAAATAAAATAAAAACATATGAAAATTAGTTTATGTATATATTATAAAAAAAATCCTTAGGATAGTGGAATAAAACTAATAAATAAGAGTAAATTTCAACCACCTAAAAATCACAATATATTTTAATTACAAAAAAATAAACAGAATAATTTCAGTTAAAAAGACGTGGGAGGAATATGGGAGCTAACAAATTAACAAATATCAAACTAAAAAAACTAGAATATGAAATCAAACCGAATTAATTACTAATTCCAAGCTACAACTCATAAAATAATTGTTCTTTACAATTCACAATGTGGATTCCTGTTGTTGTAATAAAACTAAGTTAATTAAATAAAAATATATTATATTTTTTTTTATTTTTTCTGTTTTATTTCACAACCGTTCATTGGCATAGGGCTTGCATTGCATTCAGTTGCATGTCATCTTTCTTCTCCATCCTTTTCCTTTTTTTCTTTCTTCTTCTTATTCCTTTCTCTGCTTGCAGTTGCAGAGGTAGGAGGGGTGGTTGTGTTGTGTGGATTAGAGGATGAAGGATTTCAGTTTGGATTTATTTGACCCAGGAACCACGATGGAGTCCTCCTCCTCCAATTACTCTCGTAGTGCATCCTCTTCCGATGCCGATTTCGGATTCGCATTTAATGACAGTAATTTTTCCGATAGGATCCTTCGCATTGAGATCATGACTGACCTGGTTGATGTGTCGCCTAATTTCGAAGGTTGCACCACAATTCTTGACTGGGCTCGTCATCGAAAAAGAAGGCGTGAGGATGTAAAGAAGGATAATGGTATATTCACTTCTTTTTTTTTTTTTTTTTATTTTTTTAACATATCAATAGAGAAAAAACACAATATTAAAATTATTTGGCGTTGATTTGGAAATTACCATTATCATTTTATTATCATTTTCTTCTTGTTTATGAGATTTTGTTTTCTAAAGTCTTAATTTCTTTTTATTCAACTATGTTATTCTCATTTTTTTTTATATTCAGTATATTATACTGATACTAAGAATTAATGCATTATTTATTCCATTTTTACTAAAAAAAATTAACATCTTAATGAAATGTGAGATAGAGAGTACCAAAAGGAGTTGAAATGAAACACTAAAATAAATAAAGTTATATTAGTGAAATATAATTTTTGTGTATATTTAATGAAAACAAACTTACATTGGGTGCATTGAATTACTCTTGATTATTCATTTAATCCTTTTTGATAGGTATCAAACTTGTTGTACATGGTGATTGCTTGTCAACTATTTTTTGATTTTTTAGAACAAAACTTGTTATTGGACCATAGAGTATGTTTATTACTTGTCATATAATTATTTACCATCTATAACACACTTCAAAAGTTGCTAATAAATATAAAACACTCTTGAGTATTTTTTAAAATTACAACTCATCCAAATAAGAACACAAAGTAACACACTAATCCAACTTATTGATAAATAAGAACACAAAATAACACACCAATGAGATACCATATAAAACTTTTGTTCACTTTGATAATTGAAAAAATGAGTTGTTGCGTTCTTCAATCTAAAAAAAAAATGAAAAATGGTAATGTATCATTACTTCATTTTTTTGGTGATTCATAAATTGTGAGAAATATTTCAAGTAAGCCTTATGTATAGGTTTTCAATGTTGTGATAAAAGACAAATTAACTAAAATTTTGTATTATGTATATGGATTTTTGCCTAAAAAATGTATCATTGTGCATGTGAAACTGAATTTATACGTGTTCGTCTTGTCATGTCATACATTATAATGTTTTCTTTTTCATGTCATACATTATAATGTTTTCTTTTGTTTGCAGTTGTTGATCTTATTTTGCCTGATGAGCAAATTTTGAACGAGAATCAACTTGATATGGATGACTTTATACCTCCTGAAAATCAAGATGAAGAGGCAGTTGCAATGGGTGAAGAGTCTCCTTTAGGTATTTGAACATTAAAAAACATTAATTTTTTTTATTATAGTTATTAAAAGATATTGTACCATAGTTATCAAATTATTCACAATAAAAAATGTACTTATTGTATGGTTTTGTCTAAGTCAAAGTCAAGGGATGAATGATACATAATGCTTTAATTAGCAACGGACTAAAATTAAATGATATTTTATCAAAATTGTAAATGGTAGATTTGAAATGCTTTAGGTATTTGAACATACTCTAGATTTCACAAAATCTAGAGGATCAGTAGAATTCATGGCTCAAAAATTAAATTGACTAATAAAAATTGGATGAACTTGTACACTGCTTTTATTTGTTGATTGATTTCATCCTATTAATGTTTATTGAGTCCTTGATTTTGTTTGAGTTTGATTGTTGAGTATTCTTTCAATGAAAATCTTGAATGCATGTGATAATTATGCTTTAAAGGAACGTATTTGAAAAGATAAATTAGTATGTAAAGGAACTTAAATACTTGACGCAGGGACAAACAATAAAAAAAATTAAGAATTTTACATTAATGAAATATATTTTCTTGAAGCTGTAAATTCTTTTTAATGATTTGAGTTAGTTATTATCAATGTAGGTGACGAACTCACAAATATCAATGATTCAGATTGGAATATGGATTGCCCTGCAGTTGAGAGAGTTATAACACTACACATCAGTTCTCCTATCTTAGCAGCTAAAAGTCCTTTCTTCTATAAAGTGAGAGTGTTTTTTTTTTTTTTTTAAATTAGCTTTAATATTAATACTAAAAATATGTTGAACTATCTGTATTTTGCAGCTTTTCTCAAATGGGATGAAGGAATCAGAACAGAGGCATGCCACTTTGAGAATTAATGCTTCTGGTATTAACATGTATATACATATATGAATATAATTTATATATATATATATATATATATTATTTCACCTAATTATCACCTTATAAATATCGAGTTTCTTTTGTATATTACAGAGGAAGCTGCTCTTATGGAACTTCTAAATTATATGTACAGTAATACTTTAAACGTATATTCACCACTTGAAATATTGGATGTGTTGATGGTGGCTGACAAATTCGAAGTGGCTTCTTGTATGAAATTTTGTATTCGATTATTACGAATTATACCTATGACACCTGAGTCTGCATTGCTTTACCTTGAGCTTCCTTTTAGTGTTTTGATGGCTGATGCAGTTCAACCATTGACTGATGCAGCAAAACAATATCTTGTTCATCGATATAAAGATATAACAAAGTAAGTTTTTCCACTTTTTGTGTAACTTATTATATACATTTCATGTATTATAAATTACATTTGTTATCCGCTTTTCATACTATAATAACTTAATTTTTTAATATATATTACTTTGGAATTTTACTTGCTCTTTTATTTTTTCTTAAAATGATGATATTAACGCACTTTGTTTGATCTAAGAGTGATTTCTTTAGGGTTCAGGTTCAACTACATCTAATTATTGAAACTCTTGTAAAGAACATTTTTGTGAATGGTTTCCATCCTTAGTTAACCAAGTTCAAGTATGAGTACATTTTTGAGTTGATTTTTATACAATTTTAGCCTCCTACGAGATAAATAGTTTTGCTAATAATTTGACATTTTGGAATTATTATGAAACCAGGAGATAAAAAAGTCATATATTAGATTGAATGCTATATTAAAGAAAAACTTATTTGTACCAAGTCAAGTTTGAAACAATTAATAATCTTATAAATGCTCTTTGCTTTTCTTAAATGTCTTTGTTTTTTAATCTCAGATATTTTTTCACTTGAATACTGATAAGTTTTAAATACGATCAGGTTTCAGGAAGAAGTTTTGAACTTGCCTTTAACAGGGATAGAAGCAATATTATCGAGTGACGAACTCCAGGTTGCATCAGAGGATGTTGTATACGACTTTGTGTTGAAGTGGGCTCGAACACAATATCCAAAGTTAGAAGAAAGGAGAAAGGTTTTGGGTACACAACTTACTCGTTTAATTCGCTTCCCTTATATGACTTCTCGAAAGCTTAAGAAAGTGTTAACTTGCAATGACTTTGACCAAAATGTTGCATCCAAGCTTGTTCTTGAAGCTCTTTTTTTCAAGGCTGAGGCTCCACATCGCCAAAGAATATTAGCTGCCGAGTCTGCTTTCTCCCATCGAGTTTTTGTAGAAAGGGCATATAAGTATCGCCCTGTTAAGGTGGTGGATTTTGAACTTCCACGACAACAATGTGTGGTTTACTTGGATCTGAAGAGGGAAGAGTGTGCCAATTTATTCCCATCTGGGCGAGTTTATTCACAGGCATTCCATTTGGGTGGACAAGGGTTCTTCTTATCAGCACATTGCAACATGGACCAACAAAGCTCTTTCCATTGCTTTGGTTTGTTTCTAGGAATGCAAGAAAAAGGGTCAACTAGCTTTGCGATTGATTATGAGTTTTCTGCAAGATCAAGGCCAACAGAGGAATTTGTGAGCAAGTATAAAGGAAATTATGTATTCACCGGGGGAAAGGCTGTTGGATATAGAAACTTGTTTGCTATTCCATGGACAACATTCATGGCAGAAGATAGTTTGTACTTTATCAATGGTATACTCCACCTTAGAGCTGAACTAACCATCAGACATTGACGTGGATTTATACTTGTACATTTTTTTTTTCTTCTAGCTGCTAGTATTAATTTTTGTTGTCATGTTTCTCCTTTCTCTGCTAATTTGTTGTAATATTGTCTAATATGGAGATAACGAGTATTAGGTGGTCAGTGTAATATGGAATCAAACAAATTATCAAAATATAATTTTTTTTTCTTTTTACCTATAATATATAAGAGTTTAATTAGTTATAAAATGATATTTTTTTAAGTGATTTCATCTTAATAACAAAAAAAAATTGTGTATTTTTTCAATATAAGTCGTGGGTCTATTATTGAGTGAGACTTTTTATTGACATAGATTTTTAAAGTGTATGTGATTTTTAAGTATATTAAATGTATTATGCTCTATTATTTGAATAATCTTATATTGTATTTGGTGAATAAAGGTGAAATGATATTGAAGAAATAAAATAAAGAAAAAAAAGGACTTAGGATATGAAAATTATTTGTTTTTTTATCATTTTCTCTTTTCTCCCCTACACTAAAATCATATATATTATTTTATTCTTTAAACTAGGTTAAAATTAATTTTCTTGAATCATGTTTTCCATGGAAGTAGTCAAATTTGAATTAGTGGTATTTTAAAGGACATATATTTTATCCATGTTTTGAGTGGTGGTTTTTAACAAAAAAATATTCATAAAATTTTAAATATATTTTCTAATATAAATTAGTTCAAACACATATTTAGATATAATTTAAAAATGAAACTTATATATAATCAAAAGCACATACATGATGATGACGGTGTGGTGAAAAAGTTTGAGCAAAGTGTATGATTGAATAAATCTATAAGAAAAGTATTTGTGGTGCTGTTCACCTAGTATCCATGCCTATAAAATCCTATTCTCTCTTGCTAAACAGGAAAGGAATGAATTGAAAATTTGGTATTTTGGTAGGATATGAAATTGGAATCCAGTTCTCAATCAAGCATTTCAGATAATCAAGTAATACGTTCCATATATCACCTGTTAACCTTTCATCAGAATAATCCCTTTTTATTTGTTATTTACATTTTATTCATAACAGAAAGCAATAACTAAAAAGAAAAAAATATTTTATTCATTACAATGTAAAGATTTTTTATATTGTTATTCAATTACTTCTGAAGAGTTTTTTTTTTTAATTTTATAAAATTATTTTATATCAGTTCTAATGAAGACTTGTGAATTGGGCTGGACCATGGATTTTTTTTTTGTTAGGCCTTGTAGTCTACGTTTTCGGAACACATTTTATCTTTTTATATATTTAGTTTCGTTTATATTATTAATGTAAATTAATATTACAATGGCATCATGGAAAAGAGGCAAGGTTAATTTATATTCTTATTCAATTAAAAATATATATGTATATACGAAGTAAATTAGCTATTTTTTACCGACTAAAAATGAATTGATATTTTCGTTAAAACTTGATATCAATAATATAAAACAAAATCTAATTTATTAAATATTTCTCTATGATTAAACAGAGTAAAAAACACTTAAAATTAACAGTGTTTAATTAAAATGGAAAAATTATTCGAAAAAAGTTTAGGGCGGTACACGTTTGAGTTGGAAGTGTAGATGGAAAAAGACGAAATGAAGCAGGGAGGTTTGGGGAATATATAAAAGGGAAAGAATAGGGTGCGATTAAGATCAGAAGAGAACACCACACGGCTCTCACTTTATTATCTGTGGTGTTTTGGGAGGAGAAGGGAGAAAGGGGAAAAAGGAACGAAATCGAGAGAAAGATAAGAGAGGCGTTAGGGTTAGGGTTAGGGTTGGGTTTTTAGGATGCCGAAGAACAAGGGAAAGGGAGGTAAGAACAGGAAGAGGGGAAAGAACGAAGCGGACGACGAGAAGAGAGAGCTGGTGTTCAAGGAGGACGGACAGGAGTACGCGCAGGTCCTCCGCATGCTCGGCAACGGTCGCTGTGAGGCCATGTGCATCGACGGCACCAAGCGCCTCTGCCACATCCGCGGCAAGATGCACAAGAAGGTCTGGATCGCCGCCGGTGACATCATCCTCGTCGGCCTCCGGGACTACCAGGACGACAAGGCTGACGTCATCCTCAAGTACATGCCTGACGAGGCCAGACTCCTCAAGGCCTACGGCGAGCTCCCCGACACCACACGCCTCAACGAGGGCATTGGAGCCGGCTTGGACGAGGAGGACGAAGCCACCGCCAACGACTACCTCGATTTCGAGGATGAGGACATCGATAAAATCTAATCTCCACCGCCATCACAGTTATTATCCATATAATTAATATATATCTCTAGTATTTGTACCTGTATTTCTATTTGCTTTCTTGCACCTCTCGTCACTTTACATCTGTGTTGGATTTTATTTTATCATGCGCTATTGTTCAATAACTCGGATATTTTCGACTGTCATCTCATCCCATTTTTGTTTCGTTGTTCCGCTGCTATGCTTGCTGTTTAATTCGAGTTTCCTGGACTGGATTGTTAGTACAAAAATATAATTGGAAAAAGTTGAAGGGATTCGTCTGTTGTTTTCCTTTACCTGTTAAAGGTTTTACTTGCTTTTTGCTGTCGCAATCTTTTGTATTCAGGTGAATTGCTGACAAAACGTAGCATTCGTGGCCGTAACTGTGGTTCCAGAGTGTGGATTTTTTTAAACCTTGTTCGTGAAGATTGCTTTCTCTTCTGGTGTTTTTTGCCTAATGTTCACTTTAGTTATGGTTTTATGTTGGGATGTGCAGCTTAATGGGATTATGTGATTGTTCTGTTTCACTCACTTGCTTAGGTGTTTAGATGTCTGATATAGAGTACAATTGAATGGGGTAGAAGGGATGAAAATGGAATAAGTTGTGTTGCATTTCCATACTTCCCAAGATTGAAGGATATTTCATCATGTCTTATTCTAAACTATTTTACCCCTTTGTATCTATCCAATTAGAGCCATGGGTGCGTTGTTCATAGACTTCCTTTTGTCTATGGCTTACAGATCCATCAAAGTAGAGCATATATTATAAGTTGGATTGTGGATAGTCAGTCATGTGAGAATGTATAACTGTCTTAGATTTGGCTATCTTTTGGCTTCACCTTCCTGTCAGTTATGTGGGTTCCTTGCCACTAGCTTATATTATTTGATTTGAGAATTCTAAAAGTTTCTTGACGTAAAGGGCCTCTGTATAGCATGCTTGGCTGAGGAGGGAGAGGAAAAAGTTGTGTAGTTTTCACGATTTGATAGTTTAAGAAGGGGAATGAGGGGACCTCAGATGTATCTTGGCTGTATGGTCTGCACATTTGAAAACAATCCTTCAGGCAATGCTTCTAATTGCGTTTGTGTTTACTCCTTGTCTTTTTTTCTTCCTCATCACAGGCTCTCTCCAACCTCTTAAATCATAAATTAAACTTCAACTTCTCACGCATCATCTTGTCGACTTCTCATTGACAAAGCCTAATAGAATGTCTTAACACAGGTAATGTTTTGTCGGTTGGATTATGTTTGAGTTCTAAGTGGAACCTCAAAGAAAGTTTAGAATATTATTAGCCTGATCGAAATCTTGTGTCAGGACTGGTGTAATAGATTAATCATTTACTTCTTGAAGTCCATCATAAAAGTAGAAGAAAATATTTCTTTTTTCACAAAATAAGGCCCTATGACATTATTTTCTTAAGGTGTAGTGTTGAACTTGTGATGGGTTTTCGCACGAGTGGGTGATTCAGAGAGACAGACCCGCCGTTTTTCATCTTGAACTATATTGTTTTTCCTTTTATTTTTTTGTACGCATTGTTTAACCAAGTTTAAAAGTACATTGCTTTTAACTTATTTTTCGACACAATATAGATAACTGACCTTGACCAACACGCTGCCAAAATAATTAGTAATTAATTTAAATTATTCTTTCCTCCGAAATTGTACATTTCACTTTACTTTTCGTACTTTTTTAGTATTATGATCAAACATTTTTTAGAAATAGATGATGTTAACTTTCAAAGTGAGGGTAAATACGCCCACATACAATTTTGTTATACATTTTAAAGTCGTTGGAGTTAAAGTTTATTCCTATTGAATTCAATTGTGTTGTTTCTTTATTCTAAATTATATTATTAGTTTACATTTGTATGTGCTAAAAAGTCCTGTCATTGGAATCCTTATCTCTTGAAATGAAAGAGGAAAATGTTTTAAATAAAAATGGATTGAAATGGTAGTACATGTGGCCATACACAACTAAAAGCTGACAGAAATAATACTAACTGCTTTTTGGCAAAAGATATGTGACTATATACAACTACAAAAGTAATGTCAAAATGAATGCCGGCAGCATTTTGTCATAGACAATCGTTTGATAGATAAATCAAACTTTATTCTTTAGCCAAAGTGTCCATTTATTGTAACTTTAAAGATTTGAGTAGGAACTAATCGTGTTTCTGGACACGCTAATAACACGAAAAAATCATGTTAATTTTGTCAAAAGAGGCAGGCATAAGCTACAGTTTTTGCTTCAATATGGACGAACGCACAATCTCAGAGACGTGGAATAAAACACGCCATGAAACTAGATATAAACTACGGTTATTATGCTTCAATAATCTAGGAAACGTGGAACGGACAAGAATTTGTGAGGGAATCTAATAAAGGCCAAAAACTATGGTAACTAGGAGTGCTGAAGGGGAGGTTGTTACTTGCTTAGGAATACACTGCCCCTAGGCAGGTAATGGACTCAACAATGATCTTCATCCATTTAACCACGTAAAATTCCTACGATTCGATAGCTGTTTACAAAAATAGGTTAATTCTGGCACACAGTGATTTGCAGTGTGCCTCATCAGAGTGCAATACCGTGGCAACTACTCACATTCCTATGTTTCTCATTACAAACTTGTCTGGCAGAAGAAAACGAGCTTTTGCTAATGCTAGCTCTAGAGCGGGATTTCTGCCTCTCCATCCTTGCTTCAAGCAGTTTTGCCATCAATGTGTCGTTGTCTTTTATAGGCAATTTGGAACAAGACTCAGACTTGTCAAAATCTGGGACAATCAATGCAGATTTCCACTGTTTTACTGGACTACCGTTACCAGTAAGTGCGGTATCTTCCCTGAAAATACTCTCTGGATAAACCTTATTATTGCCTTCAGAAGACAAAGAACTGTTTCTAACTGCATGACTTGAATTCATTCTCTTTGTCCACAATAATGTATTACTTTCTGGTGGACCTTGTTGTTGGGAACAACAGGGAATTTACCACATACACATATCTTCACATTGGTAAGATATTGTCCACTTTGGGCTTAAGCCCTCATGGTTTTGCTCTTGGGCACCTCCCAAAAGGCCTCTTACCAATGAAGACTACCCATGTGT
>Ga0209700_101063_pt1 | contig 55440 bp, 24 predicted proteins | sample SiratroredBW_FD_187528 | JGI IMG/M metagenome (GOLD analysis project Ga0209700, IMG submission 187528) | Root nodule microbial communities of legume samples collected from California, USA - Siratro red BW (SPAdes) (version 2) | ecosystem: Host-associated > Plants > Roots > Nodule | place: USA...
TTTAAAAAAAAAAAAAAAAAAGTGATAACATTTCTAAATCATTACTTTTGTATGTGTGCAAAACAAGTTTATTTCTCTCGCATGTGATTCCAGAGTCATTGTCAATAATTAATAATAACCTTCAACATAGAATCGTGTGCTACTTATATCTTCTCAAATGTTGTGAGATAATTAATGTATTTGTTAGATAGGGAGTGTGAGTTTTGGAAATTCTAGCAAAAAAAATAAAAAGCTTATACTTTAAAAAAGTTATACTTTTTCAACATTATACTTATATTAAAATGATATGATTTTATATATTATCCATGTTCCGCAGGATTAGTGTTAATAAAATTATATAATCTTTAAATTAAATCGTAAAAAATAATTAGATTATAATGTTTAGATTGACCTCTTAGATAAATGAATCAGTTCAAATAAAATATAATTTTAATTAAATGTTAATATAATTAAAATTTTATCTTTCTATTTATATTATATTAAAATCAATATAATTAAAATTTATCTTTTTTTAATTTTAATTTTACAACAACACTGGGTGGATTTTAATTAAAATAAATCACAAATCCAATTAAAAATTGAAAGAAGATTTTTACATTCATACACAAATAAAAAAAAACATTATTTAAAAAATAAAATTTACTATTCATATTATGATTTCAATCAATCTTAATCATAATTTCAATTTTAATTTATCTACTTGTTTATGTACTGAAAACATTTCTTTCATTTCTCAAATATCTTCTATTTCAGAACACTTTGACTCCTATGTTGTATTCTACAACTTATAATTATCCGTAATTTCACTTTTATTTATACTTTGTCAAGTAAACCTAGGTAGATAAAAATCATTAGTTAATAAAAAGAACGTGGTCCTTATAGTGGTGAAGCGTTGTTAAGTACGTCTTTACCAACTAGTTTTTTTATTAATGACTAACGAATTAAGCCAGACAATTTTCAAAAGCAATGGAGAAGTTGTTGAGTTTACCTAATGAAAATGTTTTGATACACGGATTAGTCAAGTAAGAAGACGTTAGGCGTGTGATTAGAAAGATTATTGACGATAAGTAGAGAACAAACAAAGTTTAGTTTAGAAGGTGGGATTTGAGTGTTTGAAAGATAAAAAATGAGTAGGTGATAGATGAAATTGCAAGAAAGAGTGGAAGGTGAAGAATATTGTAATGGTGATGATTGGTAAGTGTTGGGAGAGTAAGAGAGTGATTTGCGGCAAGGGATCCCTAAGGTGCGATAAAAAAAGTGAGGTTTAAGGAAGGGAAAAGTGAGTGTGGAGAGAAGAAATCACGGGTGTAGTGTCCCAATCTTCATGTGAGTGGTTAGTAACTAATCTGCATCAACCCATGTGAAGTGACTCAGAAGACTTGACCGGTAAAACTGAATTTTTTAAGTTAAAAATTGTTTGCATCGGTCTACATATATAAATAGTAACTGTTCTTCTTGGCTTCGGCGTCAACAATAAATAAGGTTTATGGAAATTGATGTGATGAGAAAGCAAAAGAGAATATGAAAATACGTTATGAATGCATGCGATGATGTGATGGGAGAGGAGAGAGAGAGAGAGAGAGTTGCATACGGAAAAGTACTACGGCGTTCTCCCACAAACTCCGCCCTCTGCACTAACTTTCTTTTGCTTTTGTACGGCCACAACTTTCTGTTTTGCTTTTTCATTTTTTTTACACTACAACATATATATATAAATAATTAAATAACTAAGTTAATTATGAATGAAAAAACAATAAAGATATAGTTAATAAAATATAATTAATGTTGGATACCGACTTAAAAATGATAATCAAATAAAAAAATCGAAAATTCGACATAAGAAAAAAAAGAGAGTATAACTTTAAAGTACCGTACCACCATAGAGTAACTCTGTCGCATCATTAATGCCTCATCAAGAATTTGAGTGCTTCGAGTAATTATCAATATGGTGTCATGTTAAATTTAACTGATTTTATTTCAATTAATTTTAAAACCATATTTAGGTATATTTTAAATCGAGTTTTATTTGTGACAAAACTTGATAGAAAATTAATATTATTCATGTTAAAACTATTTTATTGTTTATTATAAATATACACTTAGAGAATATAGTTAGTTTTTGTTATTATCTGGGTAATGTTTTTAGATGTTTTTGTTTAACATTTATATTATTACTTATTCTCTATTTAAAAAGTAAAATAACTATATATAAAAACCTGATCGATTATATATATAATAACGTAATTGATTATATATACTTTTATGATTATTTATAATAAAAAATATTTTATTAATTATTTTAAATTTTTTAGTGTATATATATATTTTTAAATATTTATTATTTTAAAATAAAAATAAAATATATTTTATATTTTATTTGGTTATAGTTGAATTAAAAAAAATTATTGAAAAATCAACTTTCCCGATAAATCACTGTATAAAAGAGAAGAAAGTTTGGAAAGAATTTTTTTTTTTCGTATTTTATGGTTTCGTTTTTCCAACTTCCCTCTCATTTCTGGACCTGGTGTGTTTCCATTATTACATAATTTATTGTTTAGAGTTTCGGCTAAGATATTTATATTTGAGATAATAGATTTTATTATTATCACATTATTTTGTACCATATTTATGATTTAGCATAATGCATGATTTATCTGTTTTTACATTGTAATTATATATTTATATAAGTTATTTAATTATTAATATTTTTTAAATTTAAAATTCAGTTATAAATTAAAAGAGGTATAATTAGAATCACATCTAAATATTTTATTATTAAAATGAAAAATTTATATAAATAGAACAAAAATTATATAATTATAATCACATCCTAGGTCTACTCATATATTAGGATCATAAATGAAGATATTCAGATGATAAAAGTCAAAGGAGATTTATATAGATAATTATGGTTTGAAATATAGTCGGTCAAAAAATACCATATGAATTAATTTTGTCATATGAGGACGACTGATTCATATATGTGTGGGACTATGTAGATTCACAGTTAAAAGTTGAAAATTGTATAATAAATACAAATCTCTAAGTTCGATTCAATGTACAATATTCTAAAATTATAATTAATTGTCAATTGTCTATATGTGAGAATCGGTAAAGTTATAATATGAGAATATTGATTGTGAAATATTATAGATACTTAATGATTGTGATATTACATGATATTTTTAAATATAAAAGTTAACATGTTTGTATCTTGTTTGAAATATAAAATATAAACTCATATTGATATTTCTTTTAATATTAAACATACACTATCTTTTTATTTGTATTTATTTTAAAATATATGATAATTGTATATTACATATAAATAAAAGATTTGATAGGTGATGAAACTATTCGATAAAATGATGATATATTTTACTATTTTATATTTAATTTATAGTATGCACATATTAAAATTTATATCACAAAATATATTTTTGAAATCTTAAATAAATGTGATATATATATATATATATATATATATATATATATATATATATATATATATATATATATATATATATATATATATATATATATGTCATACATTATATACCTAATATAATATAATCTTTAAGAAATATAATCGGGAATGTTATAGTTTTCTAAACACGTGTTCCATTAAATGTCATAAAAATATTCATAGTAATTATATATCATGATTACTATTTAATTCTCTTACACTAATTTGGAAAGTTTTGATTGGTTACTCCTTCCGTCTCACGTGTTTCAAATTTAAGAAAAAATGGAAATCAACTAAGGTTACGGTATTTAATAAATATTAACTATTTGTTTTATTTTTTTCTAAATTAATTATTATTTCCGTCTTATTTAAACTAATGCACTTTTGAAACATTATATATTTATTACTTTCATAATTGGCATAAAAGAATAATTTAATTGTAATTCTAGTCTCTTTATTTCATAAAAATATAAAATTATATTCCCTAATTTTGCTTTCCATAATTCAGTATCGTGGTTTATAATTATTCAATTTTTTATTTAAAAAACAGACTAGTTAAGTGTATTTTTTTAAAACTTAAAAATTAAAACTGAGACTAAAAAAGTAAAATATAGGATAAATATGTGTTATATGGCGCAATTTTTTTTTTCAAATTATTGAACCCTAACATAGTTTTATTCAACCAATAAGTCACTGAAGAAAAATACTGGTCCTGAGATTGGAAACGATAGAACTATAAAAATGAGGAATGCTGTTAGTGATCATATGAAATTAAAAATAAGAGTTTGAATTTAACTTGTAATTGTTAGACAATAAGATTCAATGAAAAGAAATATTGTATTTTAGATAATTTAAACCCGAAGTAACGAGTTGTTAAACGTAATTTAGTATATTTTAATTATTTAATTTATCGGTTCCATTTTATTTTCATATTTTAATGAATTAAAAAAATTGTAATGCATTAAAATATCTGTTAATTTAGTTTTCAAGTTATTACGTTCAACTGATTGAGATAATTTATTATTTAAAAGGATTGATTTAATTTTATTTATAAAAAATTGAGTGTTTGATATAGATTATTTGGGATTATTTGTAAAGAAAGTTTTGAGCAAAAAAATAGTGTGTGAAACAAAGAGAAAATGAAGGATTTGAAAATGTTATTGGATAAATTATTATTTTAACCTTATGTCCAATGTTTTTTTCAAGAAATACTGTTTATTTTAATTTCTTATCTGCTTTTTTCAATTAAAAATCTGTATACTTTAAAAATATTTTTAAAGATAATTTTGACATTATATTAAAAAACAATTTATCAATCTTTATTAATTCAAGCATATATATCAATAAATATTTTAATTAAGTCCACTATTTCCATTAAACAAAATCACCTCATTCTCCCTTCACATCATCTCCAAATCAATCATTTACTCTTTACACTTAAATTAAACGAAAAATGAGTGGAGGTGAATATTTTAAGGATTGAATTACAATTAATTAAAAATCAAAGTCAAAATTATATATAGAAAAAAAAACAAAAAAATGACATATGTTACAAAGTATACCAAATTAAAATATAATTAAATCCAATTTAAATTCCAGTTACTATTAAATAGGAAAGGAAGTGGAGCATACCCCATTCCAAGCTTCCATAACTTGTATGCAAATTATTAATTATTTTGTTACAGAGTAAATTAATAATTTATTAAAGTTGTTTTTAAATTAATGAAAGCAGAACAAAATAAAATATCATAAAAGCTAATTTAATAAGTACATTGGTGGTGATACATAATGTTATATCACATTACTCAATTTGAATCTGGCTAAATAATGCAAGAAAAAAATATCACTACCATGTAAGATAATTAATAATCTTTTAATTAATTATTAATTGTGTTCGTGATTAATTTTTTTTTTTTAAATATTCCTATGAATGTGGGGATTGTTATGGGAAAGGAAAGATAATAAGGGCACTTAGAGAAAAACACAATCATTCTCTTAAGCAGAGGATCAGTTCTCATTCATTGCTCCCACACACTATTTTATCCCTCTCTGTGCCTCTTTCCAACTCAAAAACCAAACCTTTTCTCTGTTTCTTCTTCTTCTTCATTCACCCTTCTCCAATGGCGGGTGCTATGAATAAGAAGGTCGAGAAGATTCGTCAAATCGTGCGTCTCAAGCACCTCATGTCGCGCTGGAAGCAAATGAGCCTCCGCCGCCGCTCCGACGATCCTTCCTCCACGCGCCGCCCTCCCTCCGGCTTCACCTTCGTCTACGTCGGCCCGGAACGCAAGCGCTTCTCCATCCCTGCGCGTTTCCTCAACCTCCCCGTCTTCGACGGCCTCCTGAAACAAACCGAGGAACAGTTCGGACTCCGAGGTAACGGCGGTTTGGTCCTCCCCTGCCAGGTCTCCTTTTTCTCTAACGTCGTTAAGTTTCTCCACAAGGACGAACACAAGTACGGAAAACTCTCTCTCCAAGACTTCCTCAACTTGGTCTCCGATGCTGATGTCTCCGATTCCTGCAAGGAAAACGTCGTCGTTTTCACCCCTCTGCTGCAGAAAGCAGAGGTTTGACGGCGTCCCCATTTCCGTTTTCCTTTCCCATTGTTAGAATCTGAATTTGTAAATGAACAACTACCCAGGAATCTTCTTTTTTCCCTTTGTAATGGGTTTTTGGTTCTTCTCATCCTTGGATCCACTCCTCAAATTTTCAAGGGAGGGTTTCAAAGAGATGTTTTTGAACTTTTCCTCAGGCTCTGTTCTTATTTTTGCTAGATTTAGGGTTGTCTTTCACTGTTTGTTTCAACTGATTGATGCCCAATTTTATGATCAAATTTTAGTGATCAATGAAGAATTTTATGGTTAGTGGTAGTTCTGGATCTGTGTTTTTTTTTTTATAATATCTAGCATTTTTTTTCGCTTAGTCTTATCTTCATGAATGCACCAAATGAGTATATATGTATAGGCTAAACTTATAGTAGTTTATTCCGTATACGTCTCAGGATTCTCATTTTGATTGGTTATAAATGCAACCTGGTTTGGTCTCTTTCGCGTTAACTTTTTTGCACGTTTCAAAGTTTGTACTTCTTCTTCATGATGTACTTCACTTTTAATTTGATTCCTACATGATCAAACCAGTAATGTGGATTATGAAACAATTATATGTTTAATTGAATGTGTTTGTAAAACTACAAATGGTTTAGATTTTGACACTTAGATATGTAACCATAATAAATAGTTTAGAGGATTTTGCTCCTAAGTAAGATTTTCTGGTAGAATTTTTCTGTAATTAGAAGAGTGATGGAGTTAGCAAAGTAAACACGTTTCTTTCTCTGAGCAAAAGCTTGCATTTTGATAGCCCTGTTTTAGAGGGCAAAAATAACATCAAAATCAAAATGAGGTGTATTGAAGAAAAGTCTTATCTACTAATCTAAATGATATTTTGGGCAACTATAGCCACTTTCGGTTTTTTATTGCCACTCAAACAGATTTGTTGTCATTCTGTGTACTCTAAACATGCGCAAAGAGATTCTGTGATTTTTTTTCTCACGTTGAATTTTAGCAAAGGAATCTCATCTTTCTGTTATGTTTTCCTAATTTTAGAATTATATTCTGTTTTCCTCTATCTGATGAGGCCTATTTAACCTTACCCTTGAGCTTAGATTCCCCAGATATCAACAAAACACCGCTACTTTTCTTTCCCCTTTTCTTTTTGTTTCTTATAGGAGAAAATATTGGGCATGTGTCAGTCGTTTGCGTGAAGATTCCGATGATCTTTCTAGGATTTAATAAAAGTGTTTTCTTCTGTTTTTGCTTAAATTGTTCAGATGCCAACGTAGTTTTTCCACATGACTTCAGGTAAAGCTGATGAATTTGATTAGATTCACGTTGGTAATGTTGTTAGTGTTTACAAATTAGCATGGATTTTGATCCCGTTCTAGCTTGCTACCACAAAATTTTCTATTTCATCACTGTGACATGTAACTATTGCATGTACCCTCTCTCGTGATTAATGATTACTAGAGACAAGTTGCAATCCATACTAACTTATACAAGGTTGTTTTCTTTCTCACTATGTTGTTTTTTTTTTAGACTGATAAAACAGAATAATTTGACTTTTTTAGGCTTCTTCTTGCTTTTGGTAAGGATGGATTAGGATCCTAGCTTACTTGGGACTAGCTGTAAAACACAATTTCTAATTCTTTAGATTATAGTTTTTTTATTATACTTTTAATAAATAATTTTTATCATTTTACACATATAATATAAAAATTAAAAAATGTTAAGAGGTCTAAAATTTTCGTGGTAGATTTAGTAAATCTTAAACCTAAAGCCTAAATTCATGGTAGATTTTGTAAATCCTAAACCTTCACTTGAACCTATTTTATCATATCTAATTATTTTTAATTTAGATGTGACAATATCAGCTAATCTATTTATTTTGTCTGACTAAGTTTCTAAACAATCAAAAAATAGAATAAGACAGATAAAGAAAAAATTGGCAATTTATTTTATTTGATGCACTACTTGCCTATTTTTTAAATATTTTATTTTATTTAATTAAATTTTTTATTAAGTGTTTTATTGATTAATTATCCTAGCTTTCCTTCCTTGACTCATTCCAGTTGCCATTTATTTAGCCTTAAGACTGTGATGTTAGTGGAAGGTTGAGAGACTCACTCACGTCCCTACTTTTATTAATTAGTAATTTTAGATATATAATTTGTTAAAATCTTAAAAATATATTATCTATTGTAGTTCTATTATACTCAAATAGAATTATCTACCTGTAAAAAAAACTCCTTAAGATCCAAAGCAACATTATTAAGAAATCAATTTGAATCATTAGGTTAATTGTGCCAATAAATTTAATAATAATTATTTGACTTTATTGTCTTTTTGTCTTGTTATTTTATTCAATTTAGCTTATCCTTAACTTAAAAAATACAACATATTTTGACACACAATTCAAACTCTCAAATTCTTTTATAAACATAACAATGTAACTCTCACTTGAGTTAACGTACCATGGTCGTTCTAAATTGTACTGCTTTTATAAATAAAATATTTTTTAAAGTTTAACGTCTTGTTTATTTATTCATCATCATATGATTTTTTTTAACAAGTTCCCATAAAAATTTTAATATTGTCATATTTAAAAAATACATTTATAGCACTCTCATTTTTTCAGGAACAATTTTTTTTTGGAATGAAAGAAAAAAAATGCCAAAAAACTTCAATCAAAACGTGATATATTAAAAAAAAACATGTAAAATTCAAACCAACAATCAAGCATTACCAATATTAATATTTTCTTTACCAGTGAATTCCTTTTACTCTTAGTGAGCGCGGGTATTAGAGTGAATTTTTCGTACTCAACATTATAAATAAATTTTATCATTTTACACAGAATATAAAAACTAAAAAATGTTAAGAGGTCTAAAATTTTCATCCTGCTAAATTGATGGTAGATTTTCTTAAATCTTAAACCTAAAGCCTAAATTGATGTTAGTTTTTTGTAAATCCTAAACCTTCACCTGAACCTATTTTATCATCCCTAATTATTTTTAATCTAGATGTGACAATATCAGCTAACCTATTTATTTTGTTTGACTAAGTTTCTGAGCAGTCAAAAAATAGAATAAGGGGGATAAAGAAAAATTTAACAATTTATTCATTTGATATTCCTCACTTGCCTATTTTTAAAGAATCTTATTTTATTTATTAATTAAATTGTTTATTAAGTGTTTTATTGATTAATTATCCTTCCTTTTCTTGACTCATACCAGTTGCTATTTATTTAGGCTTGACCGTGATTTTAATGGAATTTTGACTGACTCACTCTCTTCCTACTTTTATTAATTAGTAATTTTAAATATATAATTTTTTTAAATCTATATATTATCTTTTCTAGTTTTATTTTACTGAAATATATTTTTCTACCTTTACAAAAACTCTTTAAGATCCAAAGTAACATTATTAAGAAATCAATTTGAATCACTTTAGTTAATTGTGCCAATCAATATTAATAATAATTATTTGACTTTATTGTCTTTTGGTCTTGCTGGTTATTTTATTCTATTTAGGGAATCCTACCTCCTTAAATTAAAAAAAAAATGTAACATATTTTAACACACAATTCAAACTCTCAAAAATTCTTATATAAATATAAAAACTCACTTGAGTTAACATAACATATTTGTTATAAATTGTACTGCTTTTATAAATAAAATATTTTTTAAAAAAATTAACTTCTAGTTTATTTATTTAACGTCTAGTAAAATGTTTAATTCGTTATCTCATTAAATAATTATTTAATAAGAATACCATACAATTTTTTGACTAAAATTTTTATTTTAACTTATAAAAGTTAGGTTCTTATTCCTACCTGCTTTTGTTCTAAATTTGTTTCATTCAAGTAACATAATTTATCAGTATTGTTATTTTTAAAAGTTAAAACAAACATGAAAAACAATTTTTTAACTTCATATTCACCTAAAACAAAAACAAAAAATCTCTTACCAAATGTTACATTTCTTAAATTATGATCTATCCGAAAATTGTCTTTAAACACAACTTAATTATAATATTATTAAGTATATTTATTTACCCTCTACCTTTTTTATACACTTTCAGATGGACTTGTAACCCAAAACAATCATGCATAAAAAATAAAAACTTATTATATATCATTTCTCAATTATACATGTATCATGTACTTGCGTAAATTTTGGTGTAAAAAAATATAAAAAAGAAAAAAATATTATTAAAATTAGATAAAGAAACACTTTGTAAATTTTACCTCTCTCCAAATTCAAACAGAGATAAAAAATAAGAGATATGAAGTTGCACACACGTGCCTTTGAAATTGAAGTTTATATGCTGCTAATAAATCTTTAATATGTTAACAATAATTTTTTTTTCTCTCTCTCAACTATACAAATAAGTAAAATAAAATAAAAAGTAGTTAACTTTTCTTCTTTTTTATAAATATTAACAATTTTTTTTAATAAATAATAAAAAATTCTAGTAAATATTAAAAAATATTTATATTTTTTTCGAGTAATATTAAATTAATTATCACATATTAAATATTTAAAAATAATATATTAAAATAAATTTTTAAAACTAATTATATTAAGTTATAAATATCTTAACAGCTTCTAACAACTTTTGGTTATTTTAAAATATGACAGATATTTATGCAAATGTGAAAAAAAATTATTTAATGTATAAATTTTAAAATAAAAATATTATTAACATATTAAAATTTTTATAAATACATGAAACATTTTGTATCTTGTAAAAAACATTTTGTATCTGTAAGAAACAATTTTCTAATAAGATATTTTTTATTACATGCAGTTAGAAACATATTTCTCATATTAAGTAAGCACAAAATATTCCAAAATAACACATAGACAAAAGATGAATATGATTATTATACATTACAGTTAATAAAGGAAATAATAAAAATAATATAGCATAATCTTAAATTGATTTTTTTAATTTAACATTTTGAAAAAAACTCTCTCCCACCGAGTTACAGTCACGTGTCCACTTTGATGATTTTTCTGACAATATATTTAAGTTCTCCGCATAATATAATCTGTTTGAGACGCTCTTCTTGAAAATATCTTATAAAATAAAAGTTTTTGAAAAATATTTAATATAATTGAGTACTCACTATTCCAACTAAACATTATTACTTAACTTGATTAATCTTCTCTTATTTCATCTGCATATTGGGTAACTTCTTATCTTAAATTAACTCTATGACACAATAAATTCATATTTTCAGCTAGAAGGGATGATTGTTTAAAATTAATAATAATATAAGCTTAAATATATTTTTAATTTAGAGATTTTTTAGAAGTGATTTTAGATTACTTGTAATGCAAAACTAAATTACAAAGTTAGCTCTTGATGAATTAATTTTTAATTGATAAATTAATTACAGATTTTAAGTTAATAAAGTAATCAACTTAAGTGTTTCATAAAACTAAATGATAATCTAGTTGGTATATAAAATTATGTAAAAAATATAATTGCTTATAAATTTTAATATATAAATAAAATTATGTTGTATAAATAAAAATATATTATTATGTAATTATAATTTAAATTCAATAAACTTTATAGTATTTTTATTTATTTTTAAAAAATTGTATGTTTTTCTATTTGTAAAGATAATTTTATTTAATAGGGTTGACATAGTGAGTATTAGTCAAATTTAATTTTTATCTATTTTAAAAATTTTAAATTAGTTTATTTCTTAATTTAAATTATTGTTATATTGAATACCTTTATTTTATCATTTTTATGGGTGCAATTTTTACATAGTATTATATCGTAAAATATTAGTTAATATTTAATTTTTTATTTAAAGCATATAGAAAATTAAAATATAACTGAATAAGTACTAAAATCGATATAATAACTGATTATCATTATAAAATTAAAATAAGTAATTACAGACGAGAAAAAAGTTAAAAAAATACTATATTAAAATATAAGAGACACTAATATAATGAAACAATGTCAAATAAATTAAGGATTAACTGAAAAAACATGTAATGATAAGTTAATTAAATAAGATTGTAACTTATAAACTAACTAATAAACTTTTAAATTAAAAAATATTTAAATAAATAATTAAAATACATTTAATAAATATTATTTGCAGATTAAAAAGTTAATTTTTTAAGAATATAAATTATATATAAATATTTTAATATTAAAGTGAAAAGTTATAAATAAAAAAGTTAACTTATTTCATTTCAAAAGAATCATTATTTCTAAAACTCTTTTTTTTTATTCTTCATATTTCTTTCTAATTTGAATAAACTGCTTGTAACATCCTGAAATTTTCATTTATAATAACTATATCAATATCATCTATAAATTCTATAATTGTTGTATGCACTCCGCTTTGTAAATATAGACTTGTTGTTTACACTTTTTCTTTCTCATATTTCCACTTTACGTTTATAAATTTGGGCTAGTTTAGGTTTGTTATTTGCACCTCCTCGTTGTCATATTTTCATCCATATATTTTGAAAGTCTTATCTTAAATCTAGTGATTTTATCTAAAGAGTGGGTGTTAAACCCAATAATTTTACCTAAAGCTTGAGTCTTAAATCTAACAATTTTACCAAAAGTATGGGTTTTAAACCCAACAATTTTACCCAAAATTTAGGCGTTAAACCCAACATAATTACCCAAAGCTTTGACCTTAAACCCAACAATTTTATTCAACATATAGACGCTAAATCCAACATTTTTATCCAAATTTTAAGCGTTAAACCTATCAATTTTATCCAAAGTCTAGGCTTAAGTCCATAAATTTTACTTAAATCCTAGGATATAGACCTAACAATTTTACCATTGGCATAACACCTGAGCTTTAAACCCAATAATTTTTTTACCACTGACACAATTCAAAGTCTGAGCTTTAAAATAAACATTTTTTACCATTAGCATAACCTAAAAACTTGGGCTTTAAACCCAACAACTTTATAATTGGCACAAACCAAAGTCTGACGAGTTCTTCTTACACCCTAATAAGATTCTTCCTGCACCCTAATAAAAAATTCATTCCGCAATTATCCTTATATGAGAACCGGATGGCAGCTCCATCTGGTTGTCATTTGAAAAAAATTGACAACCGGATGACACCCCATCCGGTTGTTATTTTATTTCAAATGACAACCGGATGGACTGCTCATCCGGTTGTTAATCTTTTTTCAAATGACAACCGGATGGGGCTGCCATCCGGTTCTCATTTCCAAATCAAAATGATAACCGGATGAAACCCATCCGGTTCTCATAGTCAAAATCGAAAACGGATTAATTTTTCGATTTGGACTATGAGAACCGAATGAGTTTCATCCGGTTATCATTTTGATTTGGAAATGAGAACCAGATGGCATCCCCATCCGGTTGTCATTTGAAAAAAAATTAACAACCGGATGAATAATCCATCCGGTTGTCATTTGAACAAAAATAACAACCGGATGACCTGCTCATCCGGTTGTCAATTTTTTTCAAATGACAACCGGATGGGGGTGCTATCCGGTTCTCATATAAGGGTAATTGCGGAATGAATTTTTTTATTAGGATGCAGGAAGAATCTTATTAGGGTGTAGGAAGAACTCGTCCCAAAGTCTGGACTTTAAACCCAACGACTTTACCATTGACACAACCCTAAACCGACTTTACCATTGACACAACCCTAAACCTGAGTTTTAAACCCAACAATTTTATTATTTGCACACCCTCTTTGCATGCCACACCTCAAAATAAAAAAAAAAATCTTATTCTCTAAAAATCAAATTTTTTAAAATTAAAAAATATAAAATTTTCAAAAATTAAAAATTATCAATCAACAACAATTTTTTGTTTAGAACTACTAATTTTTTATTATGAATGGAAATATGTAGAAGCAAGGCTTGTTTGGTCAAAAAATATCTTTTTTTTACTTGCATTTTTTTCTTTTTTTTTGAAAAAAATAAACATTTAAAAAATTCATATTCATTTCACTCATTTAATTAAAGGTATTGTCTTAGATTAGATATTGTAGGGTGCTGTATTTACATGTAACCAACTTCGCACCCTTATCTGATTTTGCATATCATTTAATTTTCCTTGATTTTTTCATAGTTTTTTCACAATAAACTATGATGGTGACTCCTATTTGAAATAGTTATTCTTATATCGTTCTGTTGTAATCGTTGTTGCCACAAACAATGACTAGGGTAAAAAATATTTATTTTTTTATCGTTCCATCGGGATCCCCCGATAGCGACGACGACGACAACAACAACAACAACAACAAATGAATAAAATCTATTACATATTAACCAACAATTAGATTCGACCAATAACGAGTGTTAGCTATAAAAATTTAAGAAAATAAACCTAAATGCAAAAGTAAAAAGCGAAGGAAGAGAAAAATTCTAGATCGAGCTCGACATAAAAGGGATGACATTCGGTCTTGCAAATCGTAGAGGAATGCTCCTGATCCAGGTAAGTGGCACACAACACTAGTTCAATTCGAAAGCACCCTCTCAAAAATGTGTTCGACACACCATGGTTGCACTAACTCTTGTACCTGGAAAACAAGGCTCTAATATTTCGAAAAGCATAAATTTCCTAATACTTGACTATCTAACCACACCAAATACTATCTATTTATCATCAAATATCATTAAAAAAAATTTTTAATATTAGAAAAACATGTATATACCTATTTATCAACTACGCTATCTTTATATTCTCAAAAATCAAATCTCAATCCAACAATTTACTTCCAATCGAGACTAACAATGAATCTATAACTAACTATAATCTCATTATGATCTTTTAACCTACAGTTCTATTGAAAATAAAATTAGCTTCCCTTAAATGACTAGAAAAATAAACACTAACAAAGAGTTTTAAAGTTCTAAAACAACAAAGACAACCTAACATGCATCAGAGATCAAATATTGAAGCCTTAATTAACACTTATGATCATGAATATAAAGAAAAAATAAATATTGAAAAATGGACTCAAATAATTTTTTTTAACATATTCTAAACAAATTTTGGATTGAACTGTGCTGCTTTATTCATCGTCATAAGTCTAACTGGACGCTCTATCATTCTGATGTTAGATCATAATTCTATAGAAAATTCAGAAAAGAAAAGGTTAGAGAAACAATTATTTTAATGAAGTTTGAATACTTAAATTTTTTATTATACAAAATTTTCACTTTAATAATAAAATATTTATAAATAATTATATAAAAAATAATAAATAAAAATAATCAAAAACAATATATATATAAGTTATTTTAATTGTTATGATATGATTATCAAAATAATATAAAAAGAAAAATATTTGTCAAATCTATTGATATTAAGACACATATTTTTCAGTTGATAAAAATGGAATTAATTAAAATTACATATTAAACACAATCTTAATAAAAGGTTAAACATTTTTACAATCTATTACTTTTAATAATAGAATTAAGTTTGTGGAGTGGTTGAAAAAGTTGTGACGTGTGCAAAAAGGAAACTTATGCTGATACAACTTCAGTTAGAAGCCAAAATTATATCATATGCATTTCTATCAAATATTATACCGAATTAGAAATTATAATTGATAGAGTTGGTAAGCATGTATCTGGTCAAAATATTCAGAATTAAACCTTACACCAAAATATTTGGGGTCGCTTGTATGTAACACTTATGTGACATTTTTCACATTAGACATTTTTTTTAATTTACATTTAAATTTAATTTAATATGCATTCATTTATATTTTAAAATGTTGTATTTTTGTTTGGAAGATATATATTTTGGTAATTTCAAAAATTATATTTTCGTAGTCGTAACGCGAAAAATTATTGTTAGGTGAATATAATTTTAAAATATGGTTACACTGTCAAACTTGATAAGATGGCTAAACGGTCAGCGGTTTAAAGTATTTGCACGGCCTAACATTCTGTAAAAATGAAAAATACATAAATAATCAAAAAACTTAGTAAATTTTTTATTTACTAATTATTATATCACATATTACTTATATATAATACTTGAAAATAAGAGCGGTGTTAAAAAAAATATACTCTCTTGTTAATTCAAAATGTATTAAATAAATTATGTGATTTACTGAATTTTATAATTTCTAATAAATTGTAATATATTAAAGAGTGTTATTATCGTGTCTAGATAAATAATAAACAATATAATTTTCTACAGCATAATAACAATATAAATTAGTGTTCTGAAACTTGTACATTTAAATCGCATAACAATAAAAATAGACATATACTAGACTAATAGTAATATTATAATTTTTTTGGATAATTTTTTCAATAAATACGTTTAGAAAGAAAAAAATCTGCAAAGTTATAACCCTATAAACAGAGACGGAATGAGAAAAAAAAAAAATACATCAAGGAGAGAAGAATTTATCATAACATAAATAATATTAAATTGACTACAATCAATATGAATAATTACTTAAAGCAAAATATATATATAAGGATGAGGCGCAAAAACTTACTAGCAAAGCCTAGTTATTGAAATCCTATCTAAAGTGAAATTATATAAATTGATTATTTTGCTTTAATAAATTAATTTGAAAGTTAGACAATTTACATTAAAAAATTAAACATAGATATAAAATGTAATAAGCTTCTAACTAATTTTTATTTATAAATTTTATTTTCTATTCATTTTAAGATCTGTTATTAAAGTTTTATTACATGTTATCTTACAATAATTATATAAAAATAGTAAATAATTTATAGCATATCGTACTCCGTAGGACATGAGTTATTTATAATGTCATGTTATTAAAATATGTTTTTATTTACTTTTATAATTTGAATAGTTAATTTTTATTTTTATTTTAAGATATAATTAAGAGTAAGTTATAAATTTAAATAGGCCTATATGAAATAGGAAATTCTTTATATATTATTATAGATTATATAAGGGATCTGCATATACTATAATAGATTATAATAGTCTTTTTCAAATGGCTAGGCAAGAAAATTAGTGGTGAAGATATGATCATTATATATAATGTGATATGTCGAGCTTCTGCTGTGAGATCCAACAAATAAATGCATTTAAGTTGCGTGTTGTATATTGCTTTTTCACTAACTTTGGTCGTTTTCCTTGGAAATCATATACATATTCACCAAAGTGCACACCACCTCACAATTGAAAAGTGCACGTGATACTGTTCATTTTCTAAATCTCACTGCGTTTCTGAATCTTCCCCTGCAGTTGCAGAAATGGATGCGCAGTGTTGGCCTTCTTCTACCGAGGTACATTTTTCGTGTTTAAGTATATCCTGATCTGCTTGCCAAATTCTCGTCGTCGTTTTTGCATAACTTAATTTTATTGCTTCGTCGTTTCGATATTATTCGCCGTGCTGTGTTCTACACTCTGAAGCTGTTTTTTCCCATCGGTTAGTTAGCAATTGCTGTATTAAGCTGGAAGTTGATATTTGCGTTTTCAAATCAATCAATGAAACGATACTTTGTTTGTTTATACAAAAAATCGAGAAATGATCGGTAACTGACTGCACATCGTTTTTATATTTGCATTGCTTTAGAAGGCAAGAGTGTTGAATCAGTTTAGGATTGTGTTCTATTAGTAAAATTGATTAATCGAGGGCGAGGAGTTTCTGGTGAATCCTCTCCCCAGTGGCTCAAGCCAGGATAGTGTTCAGGATGAGTGTATTGTGCTAGCAACTTATTTAATTCATAATGTGACCATGCTGATATTTGTCGTTGTTGAGATTTTTGAGTAATTTGGAAAATCGACGAATGGAATGTTACAATGGAAGTGGAAAATAGCTGAAAAATATCAAGAGGACCTTCGATCAACTATTCCTCTTTCCAATACTATTGCATATTTGCGACTAATCTACATGTAATCTGCAGCTAAATGAAATCAGAGAGAGAGTATCCAAAATGGCGAATGTGAATAAAGAGGAGGTTCGAATTGTGGTATCTCCCTATCGAATATGTCCTTTGGGGGCACACATTGATCATCAGGTATTTAATAATCATTCTGTTATGTTATTGCAAAGGACACTCGGTGATTGATCTTGAGCAGTGAGTACTAGAACAACGGTGCTGGGCAGTTAAATTTCACGTGTTCAGTTGCCAGACAATATTCTCACAGATTGCATTTAAAGTTGAGTGGTTTCTCTTGCAATTTCCTCTGGTGTTTGCAGGGTGGGACCGTTTTAGCTATGGCAATCAATAAGGGAATACTTCTGGGTTTTGTTCCTTCTGCTAATAACCAGGTACAAATTGATCTTGTTCTGAATCAATAATCTTAAAAATGTATGAGAAAGCATCTGCAAATTTCCTTTGTTCAATTAACATCAGCTTAGCATATGTATGGTTGTAAACCAAAATTAACCTGTTTGACGCTTTTACTTGATATGTGCCGTATGCTCACAGAGTTGTTATTCATGATGCTTTCATTTGTTTGATGAATGATCCCTGGGACTTTTATTTTAGGTTGTAATTCATTCTGGACAGTTTCAGGGAGAAATTAAGTTCAGGTCTGTGGTCAGTGATTATAAAGCTTGCTGTTTATTAAATTTTTCATGAGTTATTTTCCATCTATTAAAAAATTATTTTGGGTGAATGTATGCTAGATGCATTAAATTAGATATATGCATTCTCTCACCGAATCATTAGGATTACAAGACATACTTCATAATGGTTGATGAAGATGAAGTATAACTGCTTACTCTTAGTAATTGACAAATGATGTACAGCTTTAGTATCATCAGGTATAATTGGCATATGATTTCAACTTCCATTCTTTATTTATTCTTTTGGTAACAAAGGAGGCGTGGGCAACTGGGCAGGGGAGGGGATAGCCAGCCTGGTGGAGATAAAACCTCCAACATCATCATCACACCCAAATCTTCAAGATTTAGGGCCAGTGTTGATTGAGCTATTGCATAAATTTCTCCTGTCATTCGGATCTGGGGCTATTCTTGTTTTTATTGCTTAGTTTTGTTATCTAGAACATTATATAATTTGCCCAATTTTTGAGATATAAAGTGATCGATATTTGATAGAGTTGATGAGATACAGCAGCCAAAAGATAAGCGTTTGGCCAAAGATTCTTCTGTGCCACATGAACAATGTGACTGGGGGCGTTATGCTAGAGGAGCAGTATATGCACTACAGAGTACAGGAAACAATCTCTCTAAGGTCAGATATATTGCCAGAGCTTCACCTTTCTGTTCATCATCACTTGGCTATGCAATCTTTCGGTTATATCAGATGGATAGCAGTTTTATATGATTGTGTATTTTAACCTGTCAATTTGATAATATGAATGATGGGTCAGGATAACTTTTAAATTGAATACTTAAAGCTCTGCAGTATAGGTTACCTAGGGCTCAAAAGTTGTTAACTAAAAGGCATAATTAACCCTAAGCTCGATGTTCCATACATTTCGGGCAAAGGGATTCATCCATTTTGATTCTGTATCAGTATTTAATGTAAACTTCCCTGTAGTTAATTTTTTTTTTTTTTTGTGAAATACTAAATTAATTAGCGAATCAGACCGAAGCTATTTTTTCATAGCTATTTTCTTCCTGCGCATATATTTAAAAATTCCTTGTGTTTGTATTTACAATCAATCCAAAGAAAAGCGGGATTAAGAGATAAAAGAATTTTAGCGTTAAAATTTAAATACTTCGGTGTTCGAGCTTGCAGGAGCAGAGGTTCGACCCATTAAAGAAGTAGTGGTGTGAGAGGCATTCCCTGATTTCTACTGAAATCTAGTCAAGCATTCAGTCAATGATATGACCACGTTGCTTATAGTGGTTGCAAAGTTTCTTTGTAATCAATATGGCCAGACTGTTTGTAGGAGAAACATTAAACCTGTCTCATTTTGTGACCTTTTCATCTGTTACGGACTGAATAGCAACAGATAATGCTTGTGGCAAAATTGTAGTCCGATTTAGTAAACACTCCTCCTCTGCAGCAGTTCTCCAAGACAAATCCAAAAAAGGAGTGGAGTCTGATTTAGTAAATCATGTACTACTTCAAATTCCAGTCAACGCTTAATAAGAAATTTGTCTTGCTAGACTTGTGGAACATCAGAAGCCAGTCTTGGGAAACATCCACATGTAAAGTAGTGGAATGATCAACCCACAAATTAAGGAACCCAGAACCCTAAATGAAAAGACTTCCTTGATGGTAAGTGGTTATTCCTCTGTTTAGATAAACTTCTCTATAAAAACTTAATGAAGTAGATATTAACAAGAGAAAACAAATTAAACTGCTATCATAACACAAGTTAAAATCAACTTATGCTCTTTAACTTCTGGAGAAGTTAGATGAGAAAAATTTTATAAAAGTGAAAGTGCATAAATTGATTTTAACTTATAGGAAAAACTTAATTCATTTTCCTAATTATTTTATTCCATTATAAGTGTTAATGGAGAAATTTATCCAAAATAGGGTCATGTCAAACTCCAACTGAAATTGTTATGTACTATTATCCTGGTTGTAAGCGGGCTTTATGGTAATCTCACATATCTTTAGTAGTAGAAAAGGGACATAAGTTATTTGTAACCTTTTGAATTTCAATGGAAGTGAGAATCCAAGTTACAATCTAGGCATCCTTGGTCTGCCATGCCTCTAATATAGTTTTGTCTGCAACGGCAGTTGATGTCACATCTAGATAGCCCAACAAGCCTTCCTTTTCATAAATATCTTGAATTGAAACTCCAAGACTTCATAATTTTGTGAGTAAAGTGGGCTCTAGGTTCTTTGTTGCAATAATGATACTATAACAATAAACAAGAACTAGGGATTATACCAGATTACCACAAATAGCAAGAACTAGGAATCGTCCCAATTGAGCATGAGACAAGTTGGATCAGGAGCCACAAAACTAGAACTAGGAATTGTAAACTAATTGAGAAACAAAAACTAAGAGGATTGTGAACCAGATAACCAAGAACCATTGAACAACAAAATAGCAAAAATTGCAAGCAAACATCTTTTTTGTCATTAAGCTGGGAACGTGCAAGATAGTAGGCATGGAACAAGGAAGAGTGACTATTGTTGCTAGAGGGCGTAAGATCATGCCACATTAGGGGGGCTTATGTCTATGTGGTAGGAGGTTTGTGATATCTGTCAAGAAATTTTGGCTTGATGCCCTCTTTGATTCTATTGTCCTTGATTGACAGCACAAATTCCTTTTGTACTCTTAATGACAAATTAATTGTAATCCCTACCTTGTACAACCTAAATTAGGAATTGTAAATATGTACAAATAATATAATAATTATTTTTCTAATTGATACAACACATAAAGAAACAAGAATAATGATGGCTTGTAGATCATTCACCAGCTCTGTTACTGTTATTTTTGAGAAATCCTTATTCCTTTTAAAGGAGACTTTTTATCCAAACCTCTAAGGAAGACGGATTAAGATTTTCTCCACCACATGCTAATCACTCAGTTGTTCTCCAAGCAACCTTATACGAGTGGGCACCTTTAAAAGTTGGTCACTAAATTCTTTGACAGGTTCAAACTCTATTATCATATTTAGAGCCTGCATCCTTTCTATTCTATCACTTCCTTGTTAATAAAACCTTTATCCTTTTATGTTTTTCAAGGGTATTGATGATGTTTGCTGACTTTTAATTTACTAGAAATAAAATACAACATACCTCTATCAGCTCAATCCTGTTAAGGACCGGTTCTTAGGTAAATGTTAAATGGGTGCAAGTGCAACTGTAAATATATTCTCTCCAGCCTCCCAGAAAATGAGAACTTATTGTGTAGTATTTATGGTTTTCTTGCAATGAAGATCGCTACTTGCAATTTATTTCCTTATTCCAAAATCTATTCCCATCCATCTTTATTACAATGTTTACAGGGTATCACAGGATACATATGTGGTTCTGAAGGTTTCGACAGTTCAGGCTTAAGCTCTTCGGCTGCAGTAAGTTAGTGATTTCTCCTTGTCTACTATCTCTTCATTTGGTCCTTAAAATTACTAGGATTATGAACGACCTTGTAATGAAGAATGTAATGAAGTTCATCAGAAGAAGAACTAGGTAGTTTAGCTTCTTGAGCAAAATTCACTTTCGGGCACGATCGGGTACATTGGAATAGAAAAATAACTATGAAAGGAGAGAAATTTGGTTGTCAATGTTATCTGCTCTCCTTTGTGTATCCATCCATGTGCATTTTAATTCCCAGTAGTAACAAAATAAATTATCATTGTAGAAATTATCAGTATATATTTATTTGACTGTAACATTATTGAATTTTTTTTATAATCCTGGAATTCCTATTTTAATTACAACCAGATCCCAATATATTATTCCACTCTCCAAATAATATTAATATGTACTATTCTGATTATGTGTTCATTTTTTGTTGTTTTTTAATAAGCTGTTCATTTTGGTTTCTCGTGAAAAGGACCATGATAGATCCCTGTTGGCAACTGCTCATGTCTTCTAATTTTCGCTTGGTGATTTCAACTTTTGTTGTTTTGCAGGTTGGAGTGGCTTACCTCATGGCTTTGGAATATGCAAATAATTTAGTAATATCTCCCACAGAAAATATTGAATATGATAGGTAAGCCTCTCCAAGTCCTTGAAGACAATCACAGTACATTTTTCTTGAACCATGGGCAAATGTATGAATCAGTGCAGTCAAAGGTATAACATTTTCTTATCTAATTGAAAGCATTTGATAAGGTGTACCCTCATTAGCAGAACCCCTTGTTAAAACCCTCAACACCTCTCAACTTTGGCTGGCCTTATTATGAACTGAATTTATTTTGTTAGAAAATAGGCAGTATGTTTCTTCAAATCTATGTTTCTTGCACTCTCGTTACACCTCTTTGCAAGCTGGTGGCTCACCATGTTGGAAAGTAAAATGCTTCTAAAGTGTTACTGTGGAACTTGAAAGTTGCCACCAAAGTTTAGAAGGAATTAGACCCTCATCCATTTAGTCATTGTGATTCTAGATATGCTACCGAGTCATATCATAACTGTATGGTTATATTAGATCCACCCTCTTAAATGTTACTTTTTTTCTCATTTTAGGTCGATTGAGAACGAATATTTGGGTCTTAAAAATGGCATAATGGATCAATCAGCTATATTACTTTCAAGACATGGTTGTTTGATGTGCATGAATTGTAAGGTAATAACTGGATTAATGTCTTGTTGTAAGTTCAGAATGTATTTTTATATTTTTGAAGCATATCCAACTGTTCAGAATCAGATTTGGTGCCTGGCATGTGCCATTTTGTCACTGAAGCTTCTTATTGTGTCCATATGTATATGCATCATTTTTACCTTTATGGAGAGAGTGGCAATGAAGGGGCATGTGTTTGAAAAGCAAGTTCCTTGACCCTAAAGCATTTATTTTTGGGAAAACACAGGACTTGCTACATGCAGGGGCAATTATCTACCCAAAACACTATACTCCAATAGTCGCTAACTTGTAGCATAAGTTGTCCTCTTGCAAATATAAGGAATTGATTGTTGCTCAAACTTGTATTAATTGCTAGATCCGATTCATGTAGGTATTTATTTTTGTTACGTGCTTAGCTCATATACATGAAAATTAAAACATATTTTGGTTTGCAGTGCAGCATCCCTTGGACAAGGATGAGCTGGATATCTTTTATTATGCAAATTCCTGGTTGTTGGGCTGATCTTGTTTTACAGTTGTTTAGCATAAAACTTTATAAACCTTTTCCCAGATATTTAACTTGTCATATTTAGCTGTTTTAGGAAAATAAGTTTTTTTTTTTTAATTTTTAATTTCCTAATCATAGAACATAGTATTAGTGACCCATGGACTTCCTGCAAATGTTATTACTGTATTCAAAACAATTAATTAGTATGACAGTGTTGTAATTAATTGTCTACACAATGCAATTATATTCTATCTTCCTGCTTCCCTCTTTCCCTCCTTTAGTCACAATAAGTTCAAAGTATTAGAAATATGGAATCCACCTTGAGAATAGTTTCTCCTTTCCATTGTGTCGATTTCATTGAACTTGATTATTGTCAAACCCTTGTTGCACATCCTCACAAGTTCCAGCTTCTTTTCGCAGATTGGTTCAATTTCATTCAGTTTTTTGGCTGATAGATTTTGTTTTCAGTTTATCTGCAGACCGGTTCTGTTCTAGCTTCTATTTATGCAATTTGGTTGTTTTTAAATGGGCTCTCAACATGTTAGCTCTGTTTCGACCAAAGGTTTCACACAGTGGATCCATCCTAACCTGTCTTTTCTCGTATATTTCAGTCTGTCATTCCTTAGCTTGGCCTGATCTAGATGCAGTCTTACTGTATCTCATATCTTAAATGCAGTCTGGCTTTATCTCAATCCCAGATATATTGGTTCCCTCTCACCGATCCCAAATGTTGTTTGCCCTATCTGCCATCTGTCAAATTTGACCATGTGTACTTGAGGTAGGGGGATATGTTTGTGTAATTAATACAATTTCATATTCGCACACTTATTAATTTAACACCATTATTTGTAATTAACTGTCTTCCCTATTCCTTGTATTTATTGATATCTTTTTTTGTTTCCTATACTTTTTTTTTTTTCTGTACAAAAGTAGAACTATATGTAGGCACTATAAATTGTCTACCCTAGCTTTCACATTTTAGCCGCACTGCAAATATCAAGTCTCTATGTTCTCTCTTTCTCTGTCCCTACCTAATTTCCCTTTAACTTCAACAAGCGTATTGTTAGCAATTAACATGTTGGTCGTAGTGAAACTAAACTCAGATTCCTTGAATAAGGTCTAGGGTTTTAGTCTTGTAGATAGAAAAAACATGGTTGGAAGAGATACTCCACCAAGGGTGGCCAGCTAGGTTTTCTAGCAGAGATCAGTCATTGACGAAGTTTGTGCACGCTTTGCAGCATTAAAAGCCTGCTTCAGGGCTTGATTGTTTTCATTCTTTTTTAGTTCTTGTATACATGTCTTCATTAGTTGGATCACTTGCTTTTCAATATATAACGTCGGATACCGTAAAATTTACTGTGAAGAAATGCAGTTTACTTGCACATAACGTTGTTGTTACTGTTGTCATTTTCATTCCTCTATTTCAACAAGCATGCTTGGCAACATGCAGACCAAAGATTATAAGCTTGTGTACCAACCAAAGGTTCTAGAATACAAGGTGAGTGAGCAACCGAAAGCAACCAGGATATTGCTGGCACTTTCAGGTCTGAAGCAAGCTTTGACGAATAGCCCTGGATATAACAAGCGAGTTGCAGAGTGTCGAGAGGCTGCACAAATTCTTCTTGAGTAAGTGTCTTTTCTCCTCTCAAAAGTTTGTCAGTGCTGTCGTTAATTATTTTAACAGATAAGAACTTGTCTTTACATGCATTGCAAAAAATTTAAGACATTTCTACAATATAGTGTCTTGAGAGCTGTTGCTAAATGTCAGCTTTACACTTGTGAAAAGGTGTCAATAAACTGAACTAGAGGTTGGGAGTAGTTAATTACCGAAGTGGATACAATATCTTTTTCTCCTAATATCAATTAGATCTCTCAAAGCAATTTAAATATAGTCAAATTTGCATCAGTTTAGTTTATTATAAGATGAGGGAGAGCCTTATTAGCTGCCTTGTGACCTGAAATTCAAGGGTTCAAATCCTAGAACAGTCTGTTTGTGTGTCAAGGCTGCTTACCCAATGTACTGGGTCACCTTTTTACAAACAAGCTACACCCAAACTTCAAATTTGGCTTATTTAAATAAATGAGTTAAGCCTGAATCTCATTTTTTATTTTCATGCAAGTCAAACTAGAGTTTTAAATTTTGTCCATGTAGTTTTTTTTGCTCACCAGATGTAGTTTCATACAGTTTCTTATGATTAAGGTTTTGGTCCTTATAAACCGATTTACAAATGGAACTAAATTGATGTATATATTTTGACGAGATAATGATGGCTCGGGAAGTTTATATTATGTTTATATTCATTCTGCAGAGCATCTGGAGATTACAAAACCGAGCCCATCCTATCCAATGGCCAGTATCTTGCCTTCTCACAAGTGAACTTAATTATATATTTTATCGAATAGCTAACTTATCTTGGTTATTTTTCTTTGTCTTTTACACTGAGCAGTTGATCCAGAAGTTTACGAGGCTCACAAGGTATAAAGCATTGGCATGTTAAATCGATAAGTATACACCTTTTTACATATCCTGGTTAATTTGTGATATTATGCACAATTCATATTTAGGGTGACGGTGCAAGTGTTTAACAAAAATGAAATGTATAGCTAAATAAACCCGTTTCTTTGTTTTAGGAATATGATTTTGAGAATTGTGTAACTGTAGAAAAGTGATAAATGAACTTACATATTTTATTTTTACTATATAGAAAAGTTAACAGTCTGTGTATTGTTATGCAATGACACTGAAATTCTGGAAAACCCACTGATGTTGGAAATTGAGATGCACAAAATGGGTACACATTACTTTCATAGGAAAAATGTATTTTGGAATTCATCTCAACGAGCAAACCATCTGACATATAAAGAGTAATTACTATACTTCTGAAGTTCATACAATTGGGGTTCGTTGAGATTGAGAATAATATATTTTAAGGGATAATAAAGATCAAATGTGGTTTTCTGAAATAAAATTGACTTGATAAAATTTATTACTGTTTTATTCAGCTCTCATTATATTTTTAAAATTTATGTCGATTGGATATGTGAAATTCATCAATAACTGTATTGGAGCTCCTTCAGAGTACAACCCACTTAGCAAGAAACTTATAAGGGAAGTTGTCTATGTTTAAATAGCGTGTCTAACTTGACCTATCTCATGCATTCATGCTCAAAGCAGGCTTCAGAATGTTTTCCAAGATAGCAATGCCATTCCTTATGCCAAATTGTAATGGATCTTGCTGAATTTACAGAAACTAAATTTCCATTAGTGATTGCAAAAAGTACAAAGAGTTGCTTGAGGCATTGACTACAATCCTATTTAAAAGGATCAGATATAACTGACAACTGTAAAGCTGTTACAAAGAGAGTTTGAGTTTTTTTATGACAGTCTAACAGTGTCAGTTATAACTAACTAACAAAAGTATTGCAAAGAAGAGAAAGTGGTCTCTCACCCAGCCCCACAAATTCAAGGTTGGTGAGAAGCTTTAGGCATCTCAAACATATTGAGTTTGTCATTAGCCCATTGATCAAAACGAGGAATATGCTGAACAGTGAACTGTTTGGCCAAGACTTTTTGTCTGACAAAAAATTAATCAAATACAAGATTATGAGCAAGATGAACAACACTGATATTATCACAATAAATACACGAAGAATGTAGGGAATATTAAGCTCAATTAGAAGATTTTTAATCCATAAGATGTCAGCAGTGACAGTAGCAAGACTTTGATATTCCACTTCTGTACTGACCTGACAGCAACAGTTTGTTTGTGAGACCACCAAGAAACTAAACTGGGTCCAAGATAAATTGCAACACCGGATGTGGACCTATGTATGATCATCAACATGGCAGAAGACTCATGGTGAATGGTTGATTTTGAGGAGAGGAGTTTAAAAGTAAACCATAATGTATGGTACCCTTTAGATACCTAAGTATTCTTTTCACTGCAGTCCAATGAGATTCCAACACCTTGGCCATAAATTGGCATACTTTGTCTTACAAAATAACTAAGCTCAGGATGTCTGATAGTAACATACTGAAGTGTCCCTACAACTGATCTGTAAAATGAGGGATCTGAAAGAAGATCTGAACCTTGTTTGAAGAGTTTTGCATTTGAAAGCACAGAGGTAGAAATATAATTTACATCGAGTCCAGCAGTGAACCATTAGTTTGAGAGCGAACTTCAATGCTATAAAAATAATGAAGGGCATCTAATTGCTTAAGAGAGAAAACAGAAGTCCAACTTATCAATGATTTTCTGAATTAGCACAAAAGAACTGCCAGTGATAACAACGTTATCAATGTATACCAATATGCAAACAATAGAGTGGTCTTGTGTATAAATTAATAATGACTGATAAACTTTGTGGTCTTCTGAACCATATGTAGTAAAGTTTGTTTGAGGTGCTCAAACCAAGCTCTAGGAACTTGTTTGAGTCCATAAATAGCTTTACGTAAGTGGCAAACCAATGACTTAATAGAAGATTGAAAACCTTGAAGTTGTGTCGCAGAGATTTCTTCTAGATCATCATTTAGAAAAGCATACATTGTAATCCTTAATGAGTTGAGGAATATCCAAGAAATAAACATTCTTGAGACCTAAATTCTAATATGTTGGAATTATAACGTTAAAGAAGAGGAAAACAGACACACCCCAAAATCTTTAAGAAAGTGATGGACAAGTGAAGAATGAAACAGAACAATATAAGGCACAAGAAAATTTAGAGTAGCATGATCCCAAATGGAAAGAGGAATTGAGGCTTGACTTAAGAGAGAGTCCAAGTTCAACTATATGACGATGCTACAACATCACCATTCTGATGATATGTGTAAGGCCAGATAACTCTATGTTGTAATTCTTTTCAAAAAAGGGGTAAAAGACCGAATTCCTTCCCCACCCCAATCAGTTTGAATGGTTTTGTGTGGAGTATTAAATTGTAGTTCAACCATAGTTTAAATTTGCATAAAAGCAAAAAAAATATATATATAAGATTTGTTAAGCAAATAAATCTGTATAAATCGAGAATACGCAGATATGAGATATAATAAAAGAAATTGTTAGTGGAGGGAATGGTAGGAGCTCCGCACAAGTCACTATTTACTAATTCAAGGGGAGAATGATAAGTGGTATTTGAGGAATGAGAAGGTGGTCTTTTAGCTTTACTGCACTACAAGCTAAACTTAAAGGTAGATGATCTTTATTAGAAAAAGAAATATTACAGCTTTGTTGCATTATGCACATTGCATGAGCATTAGGATGTCCTAATCTGCGACGCCAAAAAGCAATTTAGGTGCTACAGAGTTACAATTATTTGAAATTAAAGTAGTGTTTACACTGGGAAATTTTGACTAAAATGAAGAATCAAATTGCATTCCGACAAATGTCAAAGGAGATCATTTAACTGTATGACACGTTGACAGTTATATCTGGCAACTGTAAAGCTGTTACACAGAGAGTGTGAGTTTGTGGTAACAGCCTAACAGTGCCTGTTATAAAAAACTGAAAGGGAAAAAATATTACAAAGAGGAGAAAGTATATTTCTTACAGATTTCATGCTTCGAAGTTTTGGCATTTTGAATGTTAAAAATGCAGATAAATTTATGCATGTTATGTCAACATTTGTAAGGAAGTATTATAGATTTTCCTACTGTGCTAGTCAATTAAACCTGTTTGTTACAGCTTATTTACTGATGTTTAATGCTTCTTTAATATGTTGTATAATTCGAATCCCAGATATGATTTTAGCATAATCAAGGAGTCTTACATTTTCTTTGTCCAGCACATATTAGAACCAAATCTAGCCAAAAGAGCAGAGCATTATTTCTCAGAGAATATGCGTGTTATGAAAGGTATATTTAGTTGAATTGCTTTGATAAATTTCGTCTTGAGGGTCAATGCCCTACTCAATTAACCCTTGTTGCTGTAATTTAATTTATTTAATTTTTAACACAGGACTCGAGGCTTGGTCGTTGGGCAAGCTAAAAGATTTTGGAATGCTTATTACAGCTTCTGGTCGGAGTTCCATTCAAAATTATGAATGTGGTATAACCTAAATCCCCAAATTCTTTTTTGGAATGTTTTGAAATTCCATCTTCTTTCTCTTCTAATATGAAATACGGGAATCCAAAATCGGGTAGAAAAACATATTTCTTATGCAATTTTTTTTAACTTCCCGATATTCTTAAGTATATAGCTCTAAATAATTATGCAAAAATTAAAATTTGAGCCTGCGAACCACTAAAATAACATTTTACACAAAATAGTATTGTTTCCAATATTCTTGAAGTATATGGCCCTAATCTCTTCTTTCCTGCTATACCGTTCGATATTTTCCTGTAACATATTTCATTATTGCTTTCCTAAAGCTTTCTTCCAAGCCCTTCGCACATTCAGTCCAAATTCTCTGTACTATTTATTTTCTAACTTTGCAAGATACAAGGCAACATTAAGTATTATTTGGATTTATCACTAATAGTTAAACACTAAGTATTATTTAAAATATAATCATTACTAGTTAAAAATAAATATTTTTGGAACATAGCCAATTTTCACTAATAGTCATTCCTGATTAAATAATTGAGTATTATTTGAATCCCGTTACTACAAGTATTTTCTAGACACAAACTCTTTTAGTTATGTACGAGTATTTTTTACACCCAACTACTTTTGGTCAAACACTTGGTTAAATAAATAGGTGTGATCTAAAATAACACAAGGATTTTAACTAAAATACCGAAGACCTTTCCTTTGAATTGAACTAAACCAAAGTCTTATTTTTCATGTCATGTATATTGAATATGATTTCGCTTTGTTTTTTGTTGTGTGTGCTTTAAAAGTAATATTTCTAATAATTATAAGACATGACACTCACACATTGTCTGATGGAGATAATTTGATGTTAGAGTAACTAATGATGATCTTGTTAAATGATGTCTCTGCCAAGGTTGTGAACCACTGATTCAGCTGTATGAGATCCTTTTGAGAGCTCCTGGTGTATTGGGAGCGCGCTTCAGTGGTGCTGGGTTTAGAGGGTGTTGCCTTGCATTTGTGGAGGCTGACCTTGCAACTGAAGCTGCATCATTTGTCAGGAGAGAATATCTCAAGGTTCAGCCAGAGTTAGCAAGCCAAATACGCAACGACTCAGCAGTTTTAATATGCGATTCTGGTGAATGTGCACGTGTAATTTAAACTGCATTTTTGCCGTTAATACTTCTATTTCGTCATTCTTGTAATACCAATTACAGCCTGAAATCTCGTTGTAGTTCATCAAATATTTTATTATTGTCGTTTATTTCATGGTCATGGATTAGCTCACATTACATTTTATTTGATTCCTTTTCATGAGAGGATTATTTTACACGGTGAAATGTAGCGTTATCATCCTTAGCTTATAAAATTAATATGATAGATTTTTAATTACTTTATAATTTGTTATAGTCTAAATAAAGTTTTTGGCTCTCTATTTTGTTTTAAGTTTTTTTTTTTCTTTTATCTATCAAAACATTTAGTTCGATATTTATTTTTTAAATATAGGCCTCTTTAAAATAGTAATAAATTTTGGAACATGATTGTGAACCAATTTTTTGACTGAATCAAGAAGTTAAATTTGTTTCATTAGATCCACTTAAGTAAAAACTATAAGATCTAACTATATTAGAAGAAAAATTCGTCATACACATAGTGAAATTCATTGAAAGATTGAATTTCACAAAGAATTGAAAATGAGCTTTTTCAAAGTTTTATTGATTGTTAAACTAAGGTTGGAAGATTCACATAAGTCCACATAGTAAAAAAGAAAAAAAAAAAAAAAAAAAAAAACTAAAGATTGAACTGCAAAATGTTCTTATTGAGGTTAAATTTAGAATTAAAGTTAAATTATTTTTATCAACATCCTATTGAAATTTGTATAATAGATTGCATTAAAGATATTCTAGCTAGAGTATCTTTAATAAAAGATTGTTTTAAAATTTTGCATTATTTTTTGATAGGTCCCTCATGTTGCATTAAATATATATATATATATATATATATATATATATATATATATATATATATATATATATATATATATATTTCATTCAATTTTTACTCTAATGGTATGTCTCATTTAATATCTTAAGTATTTTTTTTGGAAGTTATGCAGTAATTTCTTTGTAATAAAAGAGAATTTAAAATATGATTTTTTTATCATTTTAAAGATTTTGAAAGATTGTGTAAACTCAATCTCTGCCATGGAGATTTTTTTTAATGTAATATTTTATAAATAATGAATCTTATGTTTAAGATCTTTATTAAAGATCCAACACTAAAAGTACTCATTAATATTAAGATAAAAATAATTTAAACAAGATTAACTTGAAAGCATCTAGTTGATATCAAATCGATGTCTTAATCAATACTGAATTAAAGATATATAGTTCGTTTGTGGTTTGTTTTAATTTTTCTACCAAGTGACTGGTAATATTTGAAGGTTTTTAATTTTTATAAATTGAACTTAAGTAGTTATTTAGATGCTTTTATATAAGGTTATTTGTATGCTGGTGTTGTAAATTTAGGTTGTTTTTGCTTTTATCTTCTCAAATTTTGATGCTACGACTTTTTTACTTTTATTTTGATTTTTATAACTTTTTTTCTTAAATTTAAATTACTTTATTTATTTTATTTTTGAAAGATAAAAAGAGGCAAAAAGAGCTTCTTTTTCCCTGGTATTTAAAAGATGCAATTAAAATGATATTTATTTAGATAAAAAGTTATGCTAAGGGAGAGCACTACATAATTTCACAAGAAAAGAAGAACCACTGTTTAAAATGAAATGTAATGCGGCTAATTATAGCAGGAACAGGGCCACAAGAAAATAGTAAAAGAGAATACCTGATATCACCTCAAAAATTTAAAATGTAAAATCTTTAATATGATGAGCAAAAAGTAAAAAGTATAAAGGGATTTCAATAAAGTGTATAAGACACTGCTAACACCCAGACAAATAAGAAACATAAAAACTCTAAATACATAGCTACTGTAGAAATTGAATATTGTTATGTTTTAATCTAACTGTCAAAATTTCAGTTCGATTCAACTAATTGTCAAATTTTCCGTTCCATTGTGAATGAATTTGCGGTAGTAATTTTAATATTGCAGTCGAGAATAACTTTCTCTCATTCTCTTTCTCAAATCGTCATATTCTAAGTGAATTGATACAATTCCTTTTACTGTCTTTTTATTTCAGATAGTTAAGTGAGACATTAAGTGATTTTTTCAATTGAAGTATTTTCCAATATCTAAAACTCTTTCCAAGCATAAACATTTTGTGCAAACAAACATTTTGGGTATAAACATTTTGTGTATCAAATTTATAGACGGTCTATCAGAAACTCGATATTATATAACATTATAAAAAATTTTATTAAAATAGATTTTAATATTATATTAAAAAATAAATTTAAATTTAGTTTATCATCAATGAACTGACTTATAAGATTATTTATTGATATATTGTAAATTAATTTTATTTCTTTTGAGACTAAACGGTAGTTGTTGAATTTGGTTTTTAGAAAACTTGTGTTTTATGAGTTTAGTTTATATATTATAGATCTAACAAGAATTTACTTTACCCCATAGATTTAGTAAGATGGTTAAGCTTCATTAAATATGTGTGTAAAAGATACACATAATTTAAACATTTTTCGTTGCTGAGTGGTTTAGTTGGACTAATGAGGATTAGCTGTTCAAAAAAGGACAAAATATACCGTTCTGACTTAGAGGCAAAGGAAGTCACATGGACTTATTTACTCTCTTGTGATTCTGTAACTAATTTTCCTTATTGTCTCCACTAATAATATAAAATTGTGTTAAAGAATAGTTTGCCGGCAGACACTCTTCTTGGGTTTAATCTAAAAATAAACCTTCAAAAACACAAAGACTAACCAGAATTATTATAGAAAAAAAATATAAATAGTTACCCCCTTTTCTCATTCAGGTTTAAGTTCATTTTATTTTATTTTATTTATTTATCATTTTATTATCACATCTACTACTACTATTATTAATTATTTATATCTTCCCTTTATTTTTATCTCCTTTCTTTGTCACCTCATGTTCATCCTATTTGGAATGTACATTAATCAATGCTCCTTGGTAGTATATACACACACACTCTCACTTCTTCTTTTTCTTAGTATTTTTTTTTAAATTTAAAAAATTAAACTAAAATCCAACTTGAACAAACAAAGTTAGCTTAATTTAGTTTTTCTTTAAATAGATTCTGTACTATGTATAAAGAATTTGTGCATTGTCATAATGTGATTGATACTTTAAACCAATAGCACATAAATATTAAATTCTAATTTTTGTGGTTATACTAGGATAAAATTATTTAATTCAGAATCTCCCATGTTAAGTTACATCAATCCCCACCTTTTAAACAGACTCTAGACTCGAGTTAGTTCAGTTTTAGCTATTAAAAAAAAACTTTACCAAACTCCAACAAACTCAACCATTTTTTAAAATTAATTTTAGCCTTGTAAAAAAAAATAATCCGATATATGAAAGAAAATGTCGTATATACTATAATTGTCCTAAAAGAAAGACGGGGATTTAAAGCAAAAGCACATTTGCATGCCCATGTTGTTAGTTTTTTTGTTTCTACAGTATTCGATTTTTGAAAGCCCTTTTTTTAACCATATTATTTGGTTTATGATATGGCGTATTGATAGGTTTATTTAGGTTTAAATATATTTTTTCTTATAATTTTAGTATTATTTTTTGTTTCTTTAATTCAAGATTTGTATTGCTTTGTCAAATGTTATTTTTAGTTTTTGAATTAGACATATAAGATGATAACGATAACCCATTTTATGTAAATTTAATCAAGTGACGTGATTTTATGAAATTTCATTAAAAACTCAAATATATTTTCAATCCTCTAAATTGAACTCTCATAAACACTTCCATTATATTTTGGAATGTCATAATATAACGCAATAACAAATATTTTATATATTTTTAAATTTTGTATTTTTATAATATTAGTTTTCTAATCTACTTTAGCATCACCTAATTTTAACTAACACATCCTTAATTGTTCTAGTTCACAAACAATAAATTATTTTTATGAAAATTGTAAAAATTAAGATTCTAAAAGCATTACCTTTTATTTATATTAATATTTTGCTTTTTTTACAATAAGAGTTGGTCTTTCCTTAGTTATTCCGCGTCTTCTGAACGAGTGCACCCACCATGACAACGAACGACCAATCACCTTAGTCTTTGTCGTTGTCGTTCCAACCTGCAAATGCTTCTCCATCTTTTCTACCCTTAATTGGATCTCACTCAACCTTCTTTCTCTTCCACCTTAACCACTTTCTCTTCCAAATTCCATAACCACAACCTCGGAAGAACCACCAAAATTGCTTCAAACAACTTCATCCAACATGGGTTCCAATCCCTTGTCTGCATTGACTTCCACAAAGCCCACACCGCTCCCAACCCAAGACCAAGACGACCATGACTCACCTTCTTCAAAAGCACTTCTCTCTTTCAGCACCGATTCTTCCCACTCTTCTTCTCCTTCTTCATCTTCCTCTTCCCGCAAAGCCCTCTTCATCATTCTAATCCTCACCACTTGCATTGCCTTATCAACATCCTTCGCTTTCGCCTTTCTCTACTTCTCTTCAAAGCCACCAACACCACCACCAATCTCTTCCACCACCCACACGCCTTCTCTCCTCGCTCGCCCTCTCTCCAAACTCAAGCGCCCCGTTGTCCTTTTAGTCTCCTCAGATGGGTTTCGATTCGGTTACCAATTCAAAGCCCCCACACCCCACATTTCTCGTTTGATCGCTAACGGGACCGAAGCAGAAGCCGGTTTGATTCCGGTTTTCCCCTCTCTCACTTTCCCGAACCATTATTCCATCGCCACTGGCCTCTACCCTGCTTACCATGGCATAATCAATAACCACTTCACTGATCCACTTTCCGGGGAAGCGTTTTACATGGGAAGCCATGACCCCAAGTGGTGGCTTGGGGAACCCTTGTGGGAAACCGTGGTCAACAATGGGTTAAAGGCTGCCACTTATTTCTGGCCTGGTTCCGAGGTAAAAAAGGGTCTTTGGACTTGCCCTTGGAATTATTGTCGCCAGTATAATGGTTCTGTTTCGTTTGAGGAAAGGGTTGATACGGTTTTGGGGTATTTTGATTTGCCCAGTGATCAGATTCCTGATTTCATGACGCTTTATTTTGAGGACCCGGATCATCAGGGTCATAAGGTTGGTGCTGATGATCCTGAGATCACTGAGGCTGTTGCCAGGATTGATAGCATGATGGGGAGGTTGATTAGGGGTTTGGAGCAAAGAGGGGTTTTTGAGGATGTTAGTATTATTATGGTTGGTGATCATGGAATGGTTGGTACATGTGATAAAAAGTTGATTTTTCTTGATGATTTGGCTCCTTGGATTGATGTTCAGAAAGATTGGGTTGTGACACATACTCCTGTGCTTGCAATTCTTCCTCCTCCTGGTCATGATGCATCGGATGTTGTGGCTAAAATGAATGAAGGGTTGAGCTCGGGGAAAGTTGAGAATGGAAAATTTTTGAAGGTGTATTTGAAGGAGAATCTGCCTAGTCGGCTTCATTATGCAGCGAGTGATCGGATTGCACCGATAATTGGGTTGATTGAGGAAGGTTTCAAGGTTGAGCAGAAGAGAACGAGGCGCCAAGAGTGTGGCGGTTCTCATGGTTATGACAATGCGGTTTTCTCCATGAGGACTATTTTCATTGGACATGGTCCTCAGTTTGCTAGAGGGAAGAAGATACCATCTTTTGAGAATGTTGAGATTTATAATTTGGTTACTTCTATTCTGAAGATAAAGGGAGCATCTAATAATGGATCAGCCTTATTTGCAGATTCTGTTCTTCTATCTGCTGCATAAGACTCTTGGAGTTTATGATGGTGGAACACTGAGTGAGTAAAATACTTGATCTCTAAGCTGTATGAAAGATAATGCGCTCTCAAGGAGTGATGCTCAGATCAGAAATATGAGCATACTCAAAAGAATAGGTATCGTGTGCCTTTGCATGCGATCACTGAAATCATTGTATTTGTAATAAGGTAGTTCCTGCTATTTGGTTCAAAATTGTTGTGATGCACAGATAGAGGGAAAGCTTAGCTTTAACAATGAATTCACAGGATTTGAATTTACTTGAGATAGGGTGAGATCCCCATTTGGATCTCTAATCACAGATTGCCTATAAACAAGGATCTATGGATTTGAGCACTAAACTGTTTCCATCTTTCTATTGTTTTGATTTCTCAGTTCTCATATTTGCTGGTTGGTCTGCATAAATTTCATCTTTTTAAATTTTTGCAATAGGCAGAGCTCTGATAGCTAAATATAGAATATGTATTAGCTACACTAACCTGCGAGACAATTCTTCTTTATTCGTTTGAAGTATTACAGAATCCTACTCTGTTTCAATCAAATCTCACCCATGTTGTTTTCCAACACATGTATTTTCATGCTAGCTTTTGGATCCGTAGACCACCTTGTAGAAAATGAGAGAACAATTCAATTAGGCAGTATATGGCTTTAGTTTACTCAGTATCAAAATCCTTGTTATTGTGCATATAGTGATGTAATGTTTTGGCTCAAAATAATGATAGTCTTGTGAAGAACAAAAAAAATCTTCTACTAAAATGTGTCTGGTAGTATTAAGATTAGATTATCATTTATTGGCTAGTTGTATACCTCGAGTATACTCAGAAATATTTGTCTAAACTGTTTTAACTGTTTTCTATTATCCTAACTCTACGTAGAAAGTTATGTTAAACTTTTTGAAGTATGTTGAAAAATGTGTTCTCTATATATAGAATTTTTTATAATTCAGTTTCATTTCTCTCTTTCGTCCCTGTGTGTTTTCTATATTGTTCAAACCCCAACAAATGGCTAGTTATCAAAATTGATGATATGGCTGTGGACATTGAATTATTACCTAGTTGAACTTTAATTGGTTCATTCCTTATGGGCAAAGTTGAACTTTAATGGAGGGAACATAGTATAAAACAGCACCTTCCTTATGGATCGTTCCCCAATTGCCATTCAAGCCTATATAGTCGTGTAAAATGTCACGGTGCTTGTTTTTGTTCATATTGTAATTGATTGTGTTTGGGTAGTATCTTTGATTAGATAATGCTGCGTTTGTGTGCTTCGTTTCTGTGCTTTGCGACTATGCTTTTATTGTTTACAGTTATTAGTTGAAGATGCTGTTCAGTAATAATAACATTTTAACTGTGATAATAGTTTTTCTATAAATAATCAACGTAAAATCTGTCGTGTTAAATGGAAAATGGATGTGCAAATAAGTGTATCCAGTCAATAACTCTAAACATCCAATGACTTCATCCGCATGGACGGTATTTTTATTTTAACCTATTTTTCTGCTGCTTTTTGTAGAGGAAAACTTGTATATTATTAAAAAAAAAAAGACACTTGCTTGCAAGATGTGCCAAAATCTGAAAGAAATGCAATACTTCTCAAGAAATGTCAATTCCAAATAGCAATATAACGTGAAAGTTCTCTCCCACATGAATACTCTCTTCTGCAAACACTTTTTGAGTGCTTGATCACACCCCATTTTTACAAAAAAATAAATGTATAAGGATCCTAACCAAATTAATTAATGACCAAATTAACTGGTAATTGTTAAATGAAAAGATAAAATTATATTGATAATGATTATAAAAAATAAAGATTGTATTTGCTTTTTTCACCATATAAAAAGCACCAAAATCAGTAATATATTAATTTTGGGATGAATAGATTGTCTACTGTTATATGAACGATGAAATCAGCTACCAATTTAAAAGTACTTGTGTACTCTGAACATGTGAACCACGTGTTTCTGGAAGATTATCTATTATTAGAATCGTAAACAAGGTACAGGTGCTGTCTTTTAACATTTTTCTCTGGCCCAATTAATTTTTGTCCCCTACAAGTTTTTGAGTGCTGATTTCACAATTTGCACCACAAAACTGAGAGGTCACCAATTCATACACGCCGCTTCCAAATGGCAGCCTCTGAATGTGTCATCATATATATCATTTTCGATAAGAGTTATTATATTCTATAATTTTTTGTATTATATTCTGATTTTTCTCGCTGTTATTCTCATTTTTTTTAATTACGGGAAAGGTTGTACAGAATACGGATAAAAAATGTCCGGGAACAATTTTAGTAGACTTCATTCGTCCTTGTATCATCCTTTTAACATCAGCTTTTTTTAAATAAAGTGTTCTTGGTAGAAGAAAACTAGTAGAAAAATAGATAAGAAGAAACAATAGGTAAGAAAACAAAATAAAATAAATGCGATAAAAAGTTGGAAATAATGTGTTGAAGACCTTCTCTTCGTACAATGAGTGAGACTATGTTGCTTCTTTTTTTTTTTTTTTTTTTTTAACACCATAGGTTTATTTATGTGACCCAATATGTATATATAAACACTAATGTGAAAGGAGCAGGAGTGATTCTTCCTACGTCTCCATATTGACTTCCTGCACCTCCATAATTTTAACATATTTTCATTTTAATATTGAAAAAGACAAAAATAGCTTTTATTGATGGTAACTAAGATTTTTTTTTTTTACTTTGCAGGTTACACAAACCGTAATACAATTAAAAAATAAATACATTAAAGATTGTACAACCCGCAATTATATTTTCTGCACCTTTTACATTGCGGGTTGTATAACCCGCAATATAAAACCTTTTTTAAATATATTGCGGGTTGTACAACCCGCAATATAAAACTTTTTTTAAATACATTGCGAGTTATACAACCCGCAATACAATTTTTTTTAAATACATTGCGGGTTGGATAACTTGCAATACAAATTTTTTTAAATACATTGTGGGTTAACAAACCGCAATATATTTATTTTTTAATTGTATTGCGTTTTGTGCAACAATAAGGCTATTTTTTTTTTCAAAGCTAAAATGAAAATATATTAAAATTATGGAGGTGCAGGAAGTAACCATGGAGGTGCAGGAAGAATCAGTCAAGGAGCAGATATCCTCTGCAGTTACAGGACAGGTCCAGAGAAAGACATTGGGCTAATGATTGTGTTGGTCCATGCTATAATCATAGAAACAGTCTCTGTTCCCATGGATGAAGCATGAAGTAACAATGTAACAAGAAGTTGTTATATTTCTATGTAACATTTTTACTTTAAAGTCACAGAAAGAAATTGTTATATTCAATGTAACAAGAAAATATAATAATAAATGTCTCTTGTCCTATTCTTTTACTTTCCTTAGTTCTGCATTCAGAACTGTCCCACCTCCAGTCACAATCTAGAATCACTAGATTTCAGATTTCTCCTTACTTCCCTTGCCCTATCATCAATTGGTTACTTACTACCATTATGCAATATATTGTTCTTCCAAACTCCAATCATTTTGTTTTCTTATCCCTGAAGCTATCTCATTCTCCATCAGAACCTAGTCTATTGGATGGTGGATATTATTATTATTTTATTCATACCTTTTTATAGAACTGAGAGTGAATAATTGAGCATATTATTATTACCTCATGGCGGGCAAAACAAGAAGTAGAGTATCTTGATTGTCATTTTTGTAATTTTCCTAACCCCATTATTTCCTCATACTATCAGTTGCATCCTAATTGAAACTCTGTCTTACCCTTTGTCCACATATGTAAAAGTAGAGTGACAAATTTACACATGGTCAAATAAACATGAGCTTTCATCTATTGAGGTGCAAGTTCAGCATCATCTCGTGCTAATTGCAACTTCCAAAAGTAGTTTCAAGTGATTATAATTCAGTCCTGCCCCACCATTCAACTTGCATGCAGAGCACCTAGTCCTGTTTGATAAGCCAGTAATGCTCTTTACAAAGTGAGTTGTTTGTGCTTAGACGAGTAGCATAGAGGAAAGTGTTGTTGTGTGATGAATGATGATAACAACCTTACCGTTTGATCAAAGTTCATAAATTTAAAATGGGTTCCTTTAGTCTTTGTTTGATATCCTTCTTTTGTATTGTTTGGTTGCCCCTATTAAGAAGTATATGAATGTATCAGATAAACTCAACTTTTCTGCATTGCTTTTTACCTAAATTGTGGTATCATAGTAGGCCCATAAAGAAACATTTTATGATAGCTTATGCACTAAGAATGGTTATTGACAAAAAAGAAAGATGAGAAGTTGTACAAAATTAATGAGGCTATGATTGATGGGTTTGTTTCACACACTTTTCATTAAACTTAAGGTGTGTGTGGAAAAGATTGAAAATTGTACCAAATCATACTCCACAAGGCAAAAAGAAGTGGGTCACAAAGAACAAGTGCCACTTATTTGGATACTGATACACAGTACACAACACCGTGCATGCTTTTCACATACGATCATCATCTATCTTCGTCAATCATCCCAACAATAGTACCTGAGTTCATGCTTCTTCTTGATAATCACCTTCAGTGGTGCAATATAGAGTGGTTCTTATAACATTAGTACTTGTGATTACAAATGCTTTCACTAAAAGAACGAAATTAAATAAAAAGGCATTATAGTTTTAATAAGATAATAAGATACTATCTCTCCTACATATGTATAGATTTTTTTTTAAAAGATCTCTTCTTACTTCAAGTATCAATTTATACTTGAGATTATATATTTGTAAGTGATTTAATAATAGTCTCACAGTGATATAATAGACTCATTAAAACCAGTTAAAATAGATTATTAGAAAATGAGTTTAGTCTATCTTATCTTCATAAAATTAATTTATATACTAAAAAATAGCTCATTTTTTTTTTCTATTTTCTTAATTTACTGAATTCCTCACTTACTTTAAAATATGTTTAACACATAAATTGTATAAGTAGATTAGGCTTAAACGCCAATTCAAATAAAAAAATTTCAATTTGAGAATTTTATTTGTTATTCAAAATTATGCATTTACCTGATCTAAATAGAAATCTCTTTTCATGTTACCTCTAAATGTCACATACTCCAAATATCATGCTAATTCCCTTGGAAAACTCTTTTGATTTGTTTTTCCTTATTTAAGCTTGTTTCTCAAAGTTGTTTTAACTTCATTTCAATTAGTTCATGGTGTTGATAAAAAAGATTACGTACCAATAACACAAACCTAACCTGCTACTTTTTCTTATTCTAAATTTCAGGTAGAAACGTATAAATGGTTTAAAACACAACGCATCAACTGTATTATAGCAACAGTCTTGGTAAACTATTTCCTTTGATTAATCCTGAAGCTATACTGAAAGGTAATGGGTTTGCAACTTCTTTTGTTTTGGTTCAAATTGGAGAAGGGTGAGTACCTCGGGAGAAAAATGAACATGCATAAGTCTCTCGACACAAAATAATAATAAAATATTTTGTAACATCTATTTTTCCTTCAACTGAAAAAGATTGCTTCTGCACATTTCAATGAAGTTGTTGTAATAGAACATCAGAGTTTGGTGCTGCGCAACTCTTCTAGGTCATGGTTATTACCGAGAATATTATGTACTTTCTCCATTTTTATTTATGATACTACTATTAATAATGATAAACTCTAAGTTAAAAGTGATTATTTTTTATAAAATTCATTTACAATGTCTTAAATTATATTTATTTTTAGATTAAATTATATATTGACAAATAATTAAAAGGGAAAAGAGTATTAGTAATAAAGATAATTTAAAAAAATATAAATTTAGGATAAAGTTAATATTATTAATTAAATTAACTATTTTACTTAATTCTAGTGAATTGGTAATTAAATCTTATAATTAAGAATAGAGCAACCAAACTTTTCCATATATTCTTTATGATTTTGATAACCAATTATTTAACAAATTCAAAATATAAAACGTTAATAAAATTTACATGAAAAATAAAATTCCAAATAGAAATGTAGTGGTGACATTTACTATTCAAAACTAGTCGTAGTTTGATTTTTTTTTTTCTTACCACGGTTTCCTCCTGCTGTTCAATGAACTAAAAGAATTAGTTATTTTGAACTCTTTAGCTATTATGTTTAAGAAAAATTTTAGAACTACTTATTTCTTAGAATAAGTAATAACTAAAATTATCTTAAAACGAATCTTACTATTGATTTATTCTTAATACATTCTTTTGCTATATCCTTATCTTACATTTCATATTTTAACCATTTCTTTATTTTGACAATCACAGGTGGCACACACCCACTTTACAATCTTATATGGCATTGATGTGGTCAATATAAATGACATAAAAAATATTCCGGCGTAATACTGAGAGTCATTTTTAGGGTTTACATATTTGGGGTTTTATCTAAAACGTTGCCCAGCATATTCCATCAAGGGTTGATAAACAGTGAGTTTGAATCTCAGATCTCTTGAATCTCGGCGTCGTTACAGTCGTATCCGCAGCTGTCACCGAAGTTGCTGTCTCCGCCGTCAATTCTCGACCACCGTCGCTCGCCATCGTCAATTCTCTCACCACCGCCGGTCGCCACCATAACCTCACACAAAATCTCCATTATGTAAATGGATGCACTGGACTCTTATCACATTTAAAATCTCCTTTATGCCTTTTCATAACAAAATACCCTAAATATTATCGTATTTTATCTTATCAACATGTACAATTAAACCACTAAACCACGTTGTAAAAACAAAGTTTCCCTCATTCTTAATTAATCATAAAGTAAATATTTTTCACACATTGCCTTGAGTAAGGAATGGGCAGAGGCGCATCTGGACAATCGTGTACACCTTTGATTGGTGCTTCTTCATTTAGGCAGCGAAGAAAAAAAGTGATCGAGGAATTAATAATAAAAAAAGGAAAATCTTCTCAGTTAAAGATAAGGAAAATGGTCACCCACCTTTTCTTAAGACTTGAAAACTTTTTAATAATAAAAAATATTATATTCAGATGATAATAGTAAATATAAATAAAATGTTGAAATAAAATAATAATATAAATGGTTGGATAATATATACAAAGGGTGAAAGTATTTTATTCATAAAGATAAGGCATAAATTAATAACATCTTATCTTATTATTATTACAGATCAGCACATGCATACTTGAGATGTAGATTCCAACGAAAAGCATGGATGAAGCTATGATCCTCTTGTTAAGTGATAGTAACTTGTTTTGTTTCCACACACACACAATAAAAAGATTAACAACAATAAAACATGTGGAACCGATCCATTTTTTACATCCAAACTGAACTCAAACAATAAACAAAAAACACGTTTGCTCATCAGCTTCCACGTTTATTACTGTCCATAAAAACATGTCAAACATTAAACTGTTTCGTAGCAGCGATAAATCGTTCCAACCACAATGTCTAAAGCAACAATGTTGTTCCTGTCATCGTTGTTATTGGTTCATGGAATTAGGGTGACGAAGGTTGGGAGTGGCAAAGGAATGTGCTGAAGTTGCAATCGGGCGAAATGGAGTGAAGCAAAAGCCTCGCCGTGTGCTCCTGTTTAACGGCGGCGTCTTCTTTTTCCACCAAGACGGCGTCCACAATCTCGTGGTAGTCGCCGCCGCCGGCGGCGACGAAGGCGACGAGCGCGGCCTGGACGGGGCCGAGGCTGGGATTAAAGGCGGCGGATTCCAAGTAAGAGCCTTTGTAGAGATTGCCTTGGCGGTCGAGGAGGGCGACGCCGGAGGGGGAGGCGGTGTAGGGTGCATGGGATTTGTTGGCGGCGTCGAGAGCCGCATTCTGGAGCTTGTAGTTGTGGGGGTGGCCGTTGCAGGGGGCGGCGGCGTCGTTGGTGTGGTTTGGGAGAAGGGTTAAGGCGTTGTGGTGGGGTTCCAAGAGAAGGGGAGTGCGAAGGGAGAGGAGGTCGTGGGGGCCGAATTGGTGAGGGAGGAAGTGAGAGAGAGGTGTGAATTGCGGCGGGGTATTGGAGGTGACAAGGATATTCACGTCGGAGGCGGCGCGGAGTTCTTGGAGGAATTGGCGGCAGTGTCCGCAGGGGGCGGCGGAGACGGCGAAGGAGGCGAGGTTGGCCTCCGCATTGAGGGCGAGGTTGCTGAGGAGGAACTGCTCCGCGTGGACCGAGTGGTGGAGGGGGAGGCCCGGAAACTCCAGATTGACGCCCACGAAGATGCGGCCCGAGGGGCCCAGGCCCACGGCGGCCACCGGGAAGTTGGAGATGGGGGGCCGGGCGAGTGACTGGGCTGCGGGGACCAGCCTGGGGAGGAGCTCCGGTAGTGTGATGGCGGCGGAATCCGCCAGGGCTTGGGCTTCCGATGCCTCGATCACGAACTTGGGTGGTTGATCCATTGGATTTGGGAATTGGAGCTGAGTGTTACGTTATTTATAGGGAGAGTGTGAGAGTGGATTGGATCTGGCTTTTATTTATAGACATTGTACCCATCACTCTTCTCGCTTCCCTCCACCCACCACACGTCATTCCCATTAGGGTTAAAATCGGTATTTACTCGTATTACTTTAGTCTCACCCCTCACCGTTGACTATAGTAAATCGTACATGCACAGTACTTTTTTTTTTCAAAAATCTAATTTAATCAATATCTTTTATTTTTCTATATCATAACACGTATAAACACTTGTATTTTCCTATGAATTAATTGTCCTCACAAATTTATTTATTAATTTATAATACTCACATTACAATATTTCTACTTTTTAAGTAAATTGGTAGTGTTTTAATTGCATTTTCATGTTGAAGTGGAAAACAAATTTCCGAATTTCAAATAACAGGTGCTCAAACGTGGAACCTCTCATGATGATAATTTTCTGTTCTTGATGATGTAATATTAGAGTGTTTAAATTGAATATTGTTTTTTTTTCATTAAAATTAACTTTTTTCAGATTTAGATTCAACTCCCGTTTTTATTTTCAATTTAAAAAAATATGGAAATTAACTTCTTGTCCAATGCTTTGGCATCTTCTTCGTTGTACCAAATTATCCTAATACCAAATTAAAATATATTTTATTAGCATCGTATTATCTCCATTTCTTTTTTATCAAAATTCTTCGTTGGACGTGAAGGTCGATTTATGTGTCTTAGGTGAGACGTTGGATTTGTAGGTTTCGTCAATTCAGATTTTAAACTACGAGACTAAGTAATTCGCCCTCAGATCCATTTGTGTGGTATTTTTTTTTCTTCAGTTTTAATATTTTTTTTTCTTTTTTCATAGAAGATTTCGTTAAATTTTCAGTCACTGTAATGGTGTTTTGATCTCTTGTTTCATTTTTGTTGATTATTTTTTTGTATTTATTGTTAATTTTCTGAATTAATTCTGATGATAATATTATTATATATGATATTAAGATAATGTTATCATACAGATAAAGTTATCATCTAAATTAAGAGTGATATTATCAAAAGAGATCAATACATGATAAAATTATTAAAAACTAAAATATAACAAGTGACATTTATCATGGTTAAAATAAAAAATATCTTATCTATAATCATATATGAGAAAAATAGATGTGGTTGTTTTGGAAAGTTGTATATTAGAAAAATAGTTGATAATTATTTATTTTTCTCTAATATATGAGACTTATTTCTTTGTATACGAAACCAGAGTAAAGTATGTGTCTCCAACTATAAGAAGGTCTAAAACTTATAGTCAGCAAATGTTATTTGTACATATTTTAGATCTTCTACTTTTAAGGAAAAAAAATGGTTTATTTTCACATATAAGAATATGTAAATTCAATTTATCTCATAAAAAGATTCTTTTGTTTAATTTGACCTACTGTATGAATTTTTAGGGTTGATTTGTTTGTCTAGTTTGATACTTCTATTTTTAACATTACAAAATTAAAATTAATAAAAACTGATAACTTTTTAAGTAGAAGAAAAGTTAAATTTAGTTGAATATTCTAAATTTTCAATAATAAAAAATTATCTCGTTGAATAAGATAATAAAAATGTTAATAAACTGTATTGAGTGTTAAAAGTCATTGTTTTAATAATTCTCCAATTTTAGTATTATTTTCTATTTGTATTGTTAGAAGAAGGCTTAGTTAGATTTTTAGTCACTGTAATACATGGCATGTTGAATATATAAATTAATATATATATATATATATATATATATATATATATATATATATATATATATATATATATATATATATATATATATATACACACACATCAATTTTATCAAAGGACATATATCCATTTAAGATATATAATGATTAATTATTTATGAAATACTAATATTAAGTTTGGATTTAAATATTTTATCATAATACCTTATTTTATTATGATATATATGGTCATTTAATAAATCAGGAAATTCTTTATTTAATGATTAATAGTGATTTTTCACCCTAAATTAATATCAAAATTCTCTATTAAATCTAACCATAAGAAATATTTGTCGCTATTATATTATTAAATTTCAAATATCTTATAAACTCTCTTAACTTCACATTTAACATTTATACCTCGTGACAACATCTTATTAACGTCTCTTTGCTTGTAATACATATAAGTATACATATTCATAGTCATAGTAATATCATTAAGGTTATTTCGTATAATATAATTCTTAAATTATTATATTCGTCAACTACTATATGATTTTATTATATTTCATTTTTAACAGGATACATCAAAATTATAAATATCATGAAATTTAAACCCTAAATCCTAAATTTAACTTAAAGTAAAGAAACACAATAATTTTTTTTTTCATTTTTACACTAATAAAGCAATGTTATTAAGTTATGATTGTGTCATTTAAGCAAAAGGATACACAAAAAGTTTTTTCCTTTATCTTTTCAAAATCATTTTATTAAACAAGGGGAACCGCATATAACAACATTCCTTTTTTTTCACGCAATGTTTTTCTCTTTACAAATGTATTAATTTAAGTTAAAATATTATTGAAAGGGTAGCTTATAGTAAGCGGTGATATGTCACTAGCAAGGCTAAGCCATAGAGATGCATTTAACTTGCACTAAAGTGGGAGTTGTATTCAATTCATAGAATTAGGTAAAGGAATCTTAGAGCAAGTATTCAAGTGCAATAACTATTGAAATAAATTATTATCGTAATAAAGTTATTTTCATCCCATTTTTACTATTTTAAAAGTTTGACCAAGTTACTTTCTAATATAATGTACCTTTTTAGTACAGATTTTACAGTTAGTTAAAATTTATAAAATAATTTTTAAAATCATGAGTGAAGAGATCTCAGTTCGTTTGTTAATTTTTTTTGTTAATAAAAAAACACATTTGAAAGTTTTTATTTGCTTGTTTCAGTTTTTAAAAATAATTGAGTTGAAAAGAATTTAAACTTGGCTAAAATACGAAGTTATTTAAATATATTGTCATACAACTTAAATGTTTTTTAAAGTATTTTTTTATTACTCTAAACAAATATAAATTAGGTTATGAACAACAGATTAAGAACATGACTCACAATATATATTTTTAATAAATTTTATTTAACAATATTTAAAAATAGTGTATTACGAATATCTTAGTATTTATTTCAAAGTTTTTTACGAATCTTTTGAAGTTCTTTTTATCAATAGTACAGCTTTATCTATAACTGTTTTTTTTCTTATTTAGGATGTATGATGTAGTTGATATCGATAACTATTTTTTATCATTACATACATCGTAACTTATACATATAATCCCAATAAAACTGACTTTATTAAGAAACATTTCATCAAGATTAACTCATGTTGTATCCGAAACTTTTGGATTTTTTTATAAGTGTTTTTATTTTGAAGGCCATTATCATATATTTTTATTTAAAAGAATTTAAAGATCCGACTAATTATAATATGAAAAAATATTTCTTAAAAGGTTAATTTCATTTTTTCACATTAAAAAGAAGAACAATCTTAATTTGGAAAACGCGCACATTAAAATTCAACCAACACACACATAAATTTGCGACCAACATGAACTGAACAATTAATTTAACTCGTAGACCAAGGACAATCCAAAATCACACTCTATTTATTATTGTTCGTGAATTAAATAGCTTAGTTATCCACAGTAGTGGATTTGAGCCCACAGCCCAGTAGTAATTCATCAGTATGCAAATTAAACGTGATATTGACTTCACATTATTGGGTTCATACGATAAAATGTGTAACTGACACTCGTGTTTGAGACTTTGACCTAAATTTGGTTTTCACATGAGCACATGAAGTTTAATATATATAAAAATTTGTTGGTACAAGGAAAAACTAAATTTAATATTTTTAAAATAATTTTTGAATTCAAATCTTCTAGATAAAAAACGTAATTAAAAATAAAACTTTTGTTAAAGATAGTCAGACAAAAATTAATAAAAATTGGTGTGTATATACACACACATAGAAGTCAATTTAGAAGGATTGCAAGTCAAGCTTACATTTATAAAGTCCCTACTCTGCAACTAGTAGGTCAGGTTTAAAACTTCTACTATGGGAATTTACAATATACTTTACATCAATTTTTTTTTAATTTTTATATTAATGGTGAAAACTTTTGTTATTATATTATTTTGTAAAGTTTGTCACCTATTACCTAATTGATTAAATTAGTTTGATAAACTAATAAAAAACTAATTTAGTTTGATAAAGAAATTTTAAGAGGCGAATCTTGTAATTAAAATGTATATAAGAAACTAAAAAGTTATTTTACCCATTAAAAACTAATTAAATTTCATTTTTTTAAAATTAAACCTCTTAATTTATTAAATATTATCCAAAAGTTTCCTTTTAATTTGCACTTTTTTTTTATAATCTTCTTTCACTATTTCTTTTATAAAATTTGGTTCGTGACTATCTGAAACGAAGTAAAATAATATTTGGTCCCCTAATATAGAAAGTATAGGTCTCACCCAACTGATTTCATTTTAAAATTGGAAAAGTTGAAGCTTTAATTAAACGATACAGCATCAATTGACACTTCATTGTTTTATTACGATTATTATTTTTAGCAGTCATTGTTATGATGACGAAGTCTGATCTGGGCTGAAGTCATTGTAAACTTCTTAGAGCGTGAACCAAATTTAGTCCCATCTATATTTTACCATTCCTTGTTGCTTTGTTTGTCTTCTCCAATTTTATTAAAAGTCACTTAATTTTTTTAAAATAAGATAAAAATGTCTTAATATAACTTTTGATTCATCTTTTTTTTTTCCACTTAGTTCTTTGGTTAACATCTTCCTATTCATTAATTAGCATAATCTTCTCCCATTTCTGCCTTGAAATGTCAATGGACCTTGGCTTTGTGAATTGTGATTAACCACATTTATTTTCGGTCATTGTCATCGTGTGAGGAGATAGTGAAGTTAGAACACTTAACATCACACTTATTTTAGGGTAGACATCATCATTCATGCACATCTTGTGGCTAAGGAGTAAAGTTGGGACAAAATCCTTAGCCAGAAACATTAATGAGTAGGTGTAACAATATTTTAGTTAGATAATTCTATAATAATATTTTAATTCTGAATTGTACCATTCATAATAGATTTCTAAATTATGCAATCTAAACTCTTTCTAATCCATGAATAATTAAGTATTTTCTGAACTCCCTTGTCTGGTTTCATGTACTATAGTAGCAACCATCGAAAGATTACTGCTACCTACGAAAAATATATACACGCGTCCATTTAAGAGAATCAAATTCAAAAGCACTTTTACAGTCTGCGGTGCCGGTGCCATCTCAACTTTTGTCCTTATCTAATTAAAGTAAGTATTTAAAAAAGTGAGTATTGAGTAGGTATGAGCATGGTATTATGAAGGTTTTGAATAGCAGCATTAAGTACCAAAGTTTATTTAAAACAAAAATGTACAATAACAATTCAATATATATTTCATCTAATCATACACTCAGAGAAAGTACAATTAGAATATTCTATTCTCTGTTTTCCTTGAGCAACGAATACACGTATTACTTCCAATATCTACACTAAAGACAAAGACTTTAACGAAGTTACAGGGACAAGAAACAAAGATAACCAAAAAAACGAAAACTTACGTCAAGAAGTTGCAAGTGTTGAGAGTAAATAGGATCAAACCCAACCCTGTTTGTAACGGTTGAAGAGGTCTTCTGTTTGTGCATTCCTGAAGGCACTACAAGCGATGACATAGACCCATATGAGGACCACCACTGCCACTATGAGAATGACGTTAGCTTTCCTCCATTCTTTTCTGAGGTTACCCAATAGACCAGCCTTGCACGCATTACAATCGTAGCATAGTTGATTTTGATCATTGCTCCACAAGCTGCAATCTGGATCAGCTGTAGGATTCACCGGGTTTGTCCAAATTATGGGGTTTACAAAGTTGTAACCACAAACTGTAGGAGGTTTGCAGCATCCTGACTGTAAAATCAATCAAACCAATTCATTACTACAATTTTAACTGCACAATTTCTGTTCTGTATTGATATAAATGGAGAGAGTATCTTGCAAAACATGAATTTGCTGCTGAGCAATATGAGAGTATCACTGATATTTATGCTAAAGATTAAAACGTTAAGTTAATAAACAGAACTAAAATTACACATCTGAAAGTGCAAAATGAAAATAAATACAAGTACAATTCAATTTAATAAAAGATGGAGCTAGGAGTCTAATACAGCTACCAAACCATACCACTGAGCAGCAGGCAACAATAATATAACTTTATCTTCTTGTGCTATACCGACAAAACAATGATCTTGACTTTTCTTGGATGATTAGTTTAATATGGCCGAATTTTGCATTATTTCTCTACATGTGAATCAATGAGTGACAATTTCAGCTGCATTGACCTTTCCGGGGATCAATTATACCGGAAAGGCCCCACACAGCACTAATGTGTTGTGTCATTCACGCTGGTAATAAGGGGTGTCTCTAAAGATTCATTCTCAAGTCATGCTCATTTTATGACATCTAAAATTACGTAAAATGTGTTGTGAATAAGTGAGTGTTACAAAATGCGAAGAGTGTCCCACCTTGCCTAGATTTATATGAACCTCAGTGTTCTACTGGTGTTAACATCAAATTTTAACCTAAAATTTAATCCACACCCTACTGGTTGTTCATGCCAGGAACAAGAAGGAAAATCGTATGATACACGACGTTTATCACTAAACAAAACTGTAATAATTAGTCTGACAATTTAGAAAACTTAAAGCATGTTAAGATCATAGCACCAGCAGAGTTTGAGATCATAATCCATGCTAATTAAGAATCAACAAAAGCTTATAGATCTAATCCACCCCCGAAAAGGAAGAAAAAAAATAGTTCTCAAATTCAGCCATTTGAAAGTGTGGTTGAAGACATAACGTGGTGTCATGTGATGTGGTCCGGCAACAACAATTGAGGAATAAAAAAATACTTTAAGAGGCAACATTTCTATGCAAGTTAACTCTTGTTTGTTTTTATTTTGAGTGTTTTTGGGTTAAATGTAATAATCCACGCACTAACTCAATTGTAAGCAAAACCTAGTTGATACTATTTTAGAATGTTTAGTAATTGGAGGAAAGTAAATAATAAGAGTAAAGTGTGAAAATTAAAGCATTAGGAAGGAACCTGCAAGGGGGAGATGTGAGAAGCGAAGAATTGATCGGCGGTGATGTAATTGAGGGTGAGCTTAGTGCAGACATCGGAAGCAGCCAAACAGGGCCTTATCTTGCGCCAGCTGCCGGAGCCGGTGATGCGGTTCCTGAACCAGGAAGAGAAGCCGTGGAGGTTGTACTCCTTGTAGGCTCTTCCGGGGACATCATAGGATCCGTCGGCTCTGGTGACGACGAAGGCGAAGACGAGAAGGATGAGGAGGAGGGCGATGAGAATAGCCATGGAGAAGAGGTAGAGGGTCAGAAGGCCCTGTTTGTTCCAGTAGGCACCCACAAAGCCCGCCAGGGACACCAGGAGGATGAGGAGGCCCATTATGAGAATGGGCCATCGGAAGTTGGCGACGCACTCGTTGTCGGGCTTTGAGCCCAGCCAAATGCCGGAGGCTATGATCGGAATTGAGCAGATCATGGCCACAAAATTCAGCACTGCGGTGATGTTGTTGCTCACACCCATCCCAATCCTAACTCACTCACTTACTCTACTATGCTTTCTTTCTCTGTGTTTGGTTTATCACTTATTTGTGTTTGTTTGCAGGGTTATCTCTCAATCTCAAGTATGGGTCCACTGGCTGAACACTGAAACTAACTAAAATGGGATATCAGTTTTTCCTTCACACAATCAGACATTTATGTGTATCTAGAACATACTCTCTTTCTCACACACTCACACTCACACTATACTTTAAAATTCTATTACTTATTAAAATAATAAAAATAATAAATATAACTTTTTTTTCTAAATAATTTGTAAAATAATATTGTTTTCATAGGATCGGGATGATCTTGTGAAACCAAAGTCCTCACTTTAGTTGATTTTCCATCTTCATGGATTCCTTTAATCTTCTTAATCTACAAAAATGTATACTTTCTATGTTCCGGCACATGGGTGTCTGGGGATTACCATCTTTACCTATTTATATTATTTCAATAAATATTTAATAATAGAAATTGATCAATTTTACTTATTTATATTATTTTAATAGTTTTTCTTTATCTGAATTAGTCTATGGTAGGGTGGCTACTTAATTCATCATAGCATTATATTATTACTTGATTAAGCGGTTAGTTGCTTAATATAATCTGAATATCTTTTTCCAAGGTAAGATTCATATGACTTTCGCATCTTTTTGTGATCGTAATTTTCTTGTGATCGAGGAGTACAGATGTCACTCTTTCCATAAATATACCATTTTAATTGAAAAAGATAATAATTAAGTTGAAAAAAATAGAATTAAAAAAATGAATTCTTTCTTGAAAGGTGGAGTGGTTTTTTTAATTCATGTCACGAGTATAAAGGGTTCTTTCCTGTTACTTCTTTATAATGTTTTTGTATTCACTAATTTTAGTAGCCTTTTCAAAATACTATTCCTATAAACATTTTTAGAAATCTGGTTTCTATCTTCTAAATTTTATTGTTATTCCTTTTTGTCTTTGTTAAAATTTTCCTTTATTTATACTTTTTAGCATAAAGTATGATTTCATTATATATTTATTATCCTGTTTTCCACTCACGAAATAGATTTTTTTTATTTTTATATAAAATTTTTAAGTTTTGGATCTTTATTTCATAAAATATTGATAGTGATACATAAAATGCTTATTTATATTATTATTAGTTTTTGAATATTTTATATGCATTGCACTATTTATATTAACTGTTATATTATTTATAATATTTATGTTATTATTCCGACATTATATATTTTAAGATATTAATATTGATATAGATAGTTTTTAATTTAATTAATTAAAAAATAAAAAATATGATCTTCCTAAACTTTTGTAATTTTCAATTTATTTTAAATTTAATTTAAAATATTTTAGGATACAGTATAAGATGAAATATTGAAAAATATTTCATTAAAATGCTTAATCTGTAAATAAAAAACGCAACATGTTTCAATTAATTAAAAACTAAAATTTCAAAACTCCAAATTATATATTTTTTTCAATGAAAATGAAAAAAAATCTATAAAATACCATATTAGCATTTTTATTTTACACTTATAAATCTTAAATACTAATTTGTTTTTTTTTTATGTTACAGTTACGAATATTAAATATTAAATTATTAATTTGTATTTATATATTTATTTGTTAGTCATAGTTAGAGTTAGCTATGATTAAGTCTACTTATTTAAACTTTACCAGCGTAAATGGACTCTAATTTTAATTTAACATCTTGCATCTCCTCTGTAAAAGTTGTGGTTATACCATCTTATCCACTAAAATTAACTTTTATAAATTTTGAAAGCAAATCTATTATTATTAATTTTTTGTATAAACTTTTACGCTAAACATTGTCACCGCTAAATTGGGCAAATAACACTTCTAATTATAGAAAGTATCATATAAAATTGTATAAAAAATCATACAAATTGTCTAAAAGATTAATTTATACGGCTAATCCTTTATAATATGAGAAATATTTTTTTTCTACTATATATTATTGTTAGAAATTTAAGCTTAATTTTAAGTTTATATTAGAGTAACATAATAAAGTCGAACAATATAAAAAAAATACTCGCAAATTCATTAATTTAAGATTTTGGTGATTAGTAGATATTTTATATAAATTATTTCGTGACTTAGTGTTCAATTTTTTTGATATATCTTCTTGAATGATATAACACTGATATTAAAGTTGATAGTTTAGTTTTGAACTAGCATACAAATACAATGAATATAACATGGAATAGATGTCAAATATTTTTTCCTTAAATGATCATAAAAGATTATGTAATTATGTAGTAGACAGTTCATCGTTACTCTTAACAAGATTCAAAACTTGTATTAAGCTTATATTTGTATATTATATAGGATGCAGTGACTTAAATCCTAAATCTTAAATTTTACATGTAAAACACGGTTAATCAATAAATATTATGAATAGGTTTTAAAAACACATATTCAATCTCATACTTAAAATACAAACTCATACTTGTATAGGTTGCACTAGCTTTTATCCAAATCCTTAGCTAGTAATAACAAACTGGTTATAATAAATGTTAATAATTTTGTTATAAACATTATAAATTAATTATTATAATTTTATTTTATTGATCATACGCACCAAGGAAGAAATAGAATGATTCCCAGATCTTTCCTCTAATATGACTTGTAGCTCACTTATATATATATATATATATATATATATATATATATATATAAAAAAAAA
>Ga0209700_101064_pt1 | contig 55420 bp, 32 predicted proteins | sample SiratroredBW_FD_187528 | JGI IMG/M metagenome (GOLD analysis project Ga0209700, IMG submission 187528) | Root nodule microbial communities of legume samples collected from California, USA - Siratro red BW (SPAdes) (version 2) | ecosystem: Host-associated > Plants > Roots > Nodule | place: USA...
TAAAGAATAAAATCCATAAATTTATTATTTAAAATTTTGGATTAAAGATGATATTCTTCTCTTATAAATTTTAGATTAAAGATGATATTGATTTCTTATGTAGTTTTAACTTAGGTTTTTTTTTTTTAATCTTTCCGATATTCTTTCTCTCCGATCTTCCTGACAAATAGTATCAAAATTAATTATATATCACTGTGACCAACTCTGTATTCGTAATACTTGTTAAATGGTAATAAATATAGGAAGAGCTTAATGATTTATAGATAGTTTATTTTATTTTATTATTTAACAGCACATGTTTTCATGAGTATTATTTTTAAAATAATTCAACAAACTTTTCTTCACATAAACATGAAAAAGGCTCAAAGAAAGAGCAACATAATTGTTGTTTGAAATTGAAGTAAAATGGAGAGGAACTATTGAGTAAATTCAATAAATGTCAGGAATATAACAAAAATTTTAATGTTCAATAATTTTAAAATGAATAAAAAAAATTAAATTATGATTAATATATAAATTATAATTTTAACTTTCTATTTTTTACTTATAAACTTTATCGTCGCTCTAAATTTCTTCTTCTCGCGTTCTTCGTACCTTTTTTTCTCTAAATTTGTGGCTAGCAATGTTACAAAAACAAATTTTTGCATGGATTATTAGAGTAAAATGTTGAGTTGGTTTGATTATTAAATTTTAATTAAAAATAATAATTAAAACTAAAAGAGTTTAATAAAAATCAGTGAGTTGTATTAAGTAAACATGAAATATAAAATGTGTTTAACTCATCAAAGTTTCATAACACAGTCCTAATTATGGTAAAATTTATCACTTTGATTCTGATTAAAAAGTGACGTCCACAACAAACTTTGGGACATACATATCTCTTTTTCTCTCTTTCTATATATTCTTCAAAAATAACTAATTATTAAATAAATTATTATTGGATGAAAACTTATATAATAGTTTTATTAAAATTTTATAACAGTAAATCTTTGAAAACGAAGTTTAAGAATAATCCTGAACTATATTTATAAATTGAACTAAATTTAATGTTCTTTCAAAAGTATGACAAAATTTAGGGTTTAATAGAATCTTGGACTTTGGGTTTATAGGCATTTCTTCCAAACCATGTGGATGTTTTTATAAATATTAAATTTTTAGTTTTATTTTTTAATCATGTAATTCAAAAATTAGAAATATCTTTTTATTGTAAATTTGAAAAAGCTTCTAGATTATATATGTAACAACTTAGAAAATCTGGCATCTAAGTAAAAATGGTAAAAGTGGAATGAGCATTTGATTATTATATTATTAAACTGAAAACGCTAAAAACAAACGTGTATTTATAGAAAAAGTAACTGGAAACACGTATTTATAGAAAAAGTAAGTAGTTAAGTTTCATTTCCACTCAAACCATCATCTCTCTAAAACCTTTAACTCTCTTTTTCCTCTGACTTCTCTCTAAGTCTACCTCATCAATTTCTCAAGCGGAGCTCACCATTGGACTCGTGATGGAGAATAGAGCAAGTCTACTCGTTCAGAATATCTGTTAGAGTAAGTTTGTTTTCTGCCCTCTTCCCTTAGAGCCATTTTTAGGTTTTCATTCTCCTCTACCTTATGAGCTTGCATGTGGCCTCTCAGTTATCAGATAGTGCTTTTGTGAGCTCAGTTCCCTAGTGTTTTAGTCTGATCGTTGATCAGAGGTCCTTTGATGCAGATTCGAGTTCTTGAAGATATTAGGCTTTGGGGCTGTTAGAGAGAGAACTTCTAGTGCAATTCAGGTAAGGGAAGCTGACTTGCATTTTACTTAATTCCAAATTGTTTGTGAGTTAGGGTTTCATTCAAAATATGTCTGTGAAAATGCATCTGTGATGGTTTTATTTGCTGGCATGAAATTTAAGTTGAGTTTGTGATAGTTTGTTCATTTTGGTATGTATGATAAGTACGTGGTAATTGATGGAATGTAAGTTGAATTTCTGGTTAAGTTAGTCATCTGAGACCTGTGTAGTAGCTCTGTAGTAGTAGAACTTGCATAAAATTTCTGATAAGTTATGTTTTCTGCATAATTCGCCTAAGCGACAGCATCTCGCCCAGGCGAGAATGGTTTCGAGTAGCAAGTATGTTCTCTGAACTGTTTTTGCCTAGGCGGGAAGTTCCTCACCCAGGCAGCGAGAAAGTAGTTTCGCTCAAGTGAGGGTACAGTCGCCCTGGCGAGAAAGTCCCTGGAGCAAGTGTGCTCTCTGGAGTGTTTTTGCCTAGGCGAGAAATCTTTCGGCCAAGCGATGAGGTATTCTCGCCCAGGCGAGAGTATTTTCGCTAAGACGAAAAAAGACCTTGCTCTCTGGACTATTTTCGCCCAAGCGATAATTTTTTCGCTTAGGCGAGGGGTATTTTCGCCCAAGCGAAATTGGTCTAGCCCAAGCTAATTTTTTTTTTGGCTTTTTGTTTTCGATTATTTAACTATTTTGAATGCAATGTATGTATTTAATAAATTAGATTAATTGATAATTCAAGTTTAATTATACTGATAGTTTAGTGACTTCTTTAAATGTTGAGATTGAAGTGAAGATTGAGATTTAAAAGTGAATGAATGCATCAGTAGAGATCTATATTGTGATGGGATATTGTTAAAAGTGTTGATAAAGTTGGTCAAAGCCTAGGCATAGTGTTTTCACTGGGTGACTGCAGCTTGAAATATAGCTGGTCAGGAAAGTCTCAAGGGGACTAACCCTGTCATACATGATTGATGATTCCTTTGTGTGGGGGCTGTGTAGATTCACAGTTTGGAGATGTATGATAGGTACATATCTCGGAGTCTATTTAATGCATGAGTCATGTTTGTAGTGTTAGATTCTTATATTGTGATGATACATGAAATTGAATGTTTTTTATTTGTGAAAATTTGGTCAGCTTACCCTTTGCTTTTGGTTTTCTTGTATTTGATTTTTCTGTCTGTGATGATCGTGTCTTGACACGGGAGCAGATGGTGTTGCAGATGAATCTTTGGGAGATCATCTAGGTTGAAGGATGTCAGTAGGACTAGTATTATATTTTGAAAAACATGTATCTGATGTTGTAAATATGTTTTGAAATTTCAGTTTAGCATTATTATGTAATCTTGATGCATGTTAACTATGGAATACTATAAGATATGTATGATGTTAATACTTTAGTGCCTTACTAGAAGCTTCAATTTTGTGGGGTGTTACTGTATAATTCAGAAAAGCTTTTAAAGTATATAATCGCATCCAGAAATTATTTTTGACTTATAAACTATACAATTTAAAAAATAAACTTTTCTTAATATAAATTTTAAAATTATGCAATTGGTAAGTTATTTTTGACTTTCAAAATCCTGTAATATAAAAATTAAAAATAATTTTCAGATTATAGAATCCAAAAACTAAAAATGAATTTCTTCGTCACCAAATTATAATCCTGCCAAAATTGGCTGCGAAAATTGGTGAATCGAGCGTGTACTGTCATTAGATAAAAAATGCTGATGAAATGGTTGTTGATTCAGATTTGCAAGTGACTTTGTGCCCTAACAGATTTGCAAGTGACTCCTCTTTCAATCTCCTTTTTTTATTTTCATACTTCTGATTTTACATTTTTATTGGTAAAATACGTGTAAATTATCTATAAATATTCAATCAAGCATTCTCTTTAAATAACAGTCTCTCTTGAGTCGGTAAGGAAAAGCATTATTCCTTTTATACAAAGTTGTAGTGCAATGTTTGTTTACCCTTAATTTATAATGCTTGGTTTTCGAATGGGATAACTTAAAAGATATTTTTTTGGATTATATAATTAAGAAATTATTTTTAATTTTTGAATTACATAATTTAAAAGTTGTTTTTAATTTTTTGATTGTTCAAAATTTTTTAAAACTAATTTTTGGATGATGTAATTCGAAAGTCAAAAATAACTTTTAATAATTTATATTTTTTTGAATTATTCAAAAGATCTTTTTAATTTTGGATAATAAAGTGTAATTTTTCATATTTTCGATGAGAAAGAAATAACGAAGGTATACGAAAGAAATTCCCTTAATCAATTTCCTAGGCTCATGTACACAATTTTACTCATTCATCAACACCATGTACACGTAAAATGAGCTGATACTATAATTTATCGTAGGGAAATCTTACATGGAAGTTAACACTAACCTGAAATAAATGCATATGATATAATTTTCTGATTTGCAATTATAAATTTTATTTATTTAATATAAACAAATTATCTAAATTAATTTTTTTTAATAATGCATGTTATGATCCAACACAATGATGGTGTAACATGGGGTTTTAGGCTGCTTTTGGTCTAACTGGAAAAGTAGAGAGGCATGGAAGTGCATCGATTAAAAGTATGGGTTCTCTACATCATTATTCATCGTGCATAACACCTAATCATTTCATTCAAACATTCTCACATCATAATACACTTTTAATATACATCAAAACGAACACAGTCTCACTCAGGAGAACAAGTTCCTCTACCTATCATTTTTTACCCTATTTTAAAAGAACATTTACATTTGTTTTTCTAATTTTATTCCTTATATATCGCATTCTTTCCTTAGACGTATAATTTTTTTATTTTGGTTATTTTTTTCATTTATTTAAATACAATAGAAAAACCCAAATTTTCCTATTTGATTTCATTGAAAATAGTAAATTTTTTTTTTTGGACAAATCGAGTATGAGTGAAACGTACTTTAAAACGGCCATATAGTTAAACTATAATACTTTGCATGCTAAAAACGAAATTAAAAAAAAATTGAAGAGAAAATAAACACAATTGATATTTATTCTTAAAAGTTAAATGAAAATTTGCATTTAACTTTTCAAGAGAAATGCATTATTATCATTATCATTATTTTATTGTATTTCTTCTTATTCTAGTGGACCAAGAATGTGAAGCAATTGCATATAAATGCAGGAAAGGAAGTTACTTAAGGGGTTAAACCATAAAAAGAATAAGAACTTGATTTTACCCTGTATGAGTTAAATATTGACAATTTAATGATAAGGTTAAAAGGAATAACTTTCCAGAGAAGAAAAACACTGCCCATTACCCAATAGCCAACACTTTATAACCTTTCAACGTAGAAAAAGCTAACCATATCCTTTTTCTATCTCTTTTTTTCTATAGAAAAGGGGAAAATAAGTCATCATAATTTGTTGACTTTGGCATAGAAGGAATATTATTTTCCTCCAAGTGGGTCATAGTCACGGCTCACATCTTTTGTAAAATGTAAATAGAACATAGCTTTTGGATTTAATTAAGGTTGAGATATTGACCTTGTCAAGAACACATCATTATTTGATGGTCTTGTTTAAATATCAGTGAAGAATCAATTTATGTTTTGTGACAATTAATACAAGATTTTCAATGGTTGCTGCACTAAAGGATATGCAATGACGTTAGGAGAAAGAAAAGACTACGACCAAGTCACAAAATTGGTGGCTAAGTTTGATTAATAGCTGTTGCAATGTTATTATATCACTGAATTTTTGAAATAAACTTCAAGCTGACCTGTTTATGGACAAGAACAAGACAATCTAACGGTTAATATGAATTGTAGTGCCAATTATATATGATTGCACCAACCATGTTACTTGTAATTAAACCTTTTGTTTCCAAAAGCAAATAAATAACCTATGAATCTTTTTATCCTATTTTATCATAAAAATGATTGATTAATAAATTTGCATGCAAAATTAAAAGAAAAAAAAACAAAAACATTACGTATAACTAGAAATCTAAAAAGTGTGACACAGAGGCCCCAACCAGCCAAAAGGCAACAATCGGTCCCATCCCATCATACACTTTAAACATTATACATTAAAATAAATAAAAAGAAAACATTTTCCAAGTGTCATTGCCCCACGCAAGGATCCACAATAATCCAACCAACATTGCTCTCACAAATTTTCAGCTGAATTGAAAAAAAAAAAAACATGATTCCAAGTTTATTTAAATTCGAGAGATCTAATTGAACTAGAAATTGAAGATGTTTGATTTCCATGTTTGGTAAAAGTTAAGTTTGGAAAGTAGGAAATGAATTCTGTTTTAGGACAACCTGCGGCGTCTTACAGTTTATCCATAACGTGGAAGCGACGCACATATTCGTATGTAAAAACGAATCCTTAAAACAACAAAGAGAATGATTTAATTTTGTTAAAACCAATAAAAGCCATATCACAGTCAAATAAGGTTCTCAGAGTCAAACACCTTCAAAGTGAAATAAAACTCCACTTTTCTTCCAACTCACCGTCATCATCATCATCATCGGCATCATCCATCCACCTACCGTCGTCTTCTCCGTTTCCGTCAGCCGGAGACATGGGGAACTGCAACACGTGCGTGAGGGATGACGTGGCAGAGTCGAACCGCGTGAAGAAGAAGAAAACGAAACCGAACCCTTACGCGGAGGAGGCGCTCCGTTCGGGCGTTCCGATCCGCGTGCTGAAGGACGTGACGTCGCGGAGCCTCATCGGGGACAAGTACGTGATAGGGAGGGAGCTAGGTCGGGGGGAGTTCGGGATAACGTACCTGTGCACGGACCGGGAGACGAAGCAGGAGCTGGCCTGCAAGTCCATATCCAAGCGCAAGCTCAGGACCGCCGTCGACGTCGAGGACGTGCGGCGCGAGGTGGCCATCATGTCCACGCTGCCGGACCACGCCAACGTCGTCAAGCTCAAAGCCACTTACGAGGACCAGGAGAACGTTCACCTCGTCATGGAGCTCTGTGCCGGTGGCGAACTCTTCGACCGGATCGTCGCACGTGGCCACTACAGCGAGCGTGCGGCCGCGCACGTGGCGAGAACCATTGCTGAGGTCGTCAGAATGTGTCACGCCAACGGCGTCATGCATCGAGACCTTAAGCCCGAGAATTTCCTCTTTGCGAATAAGAAGGAGAATTCTGTACTTAAAGCCATTGATTTCGGTCTATCCGTGTTTTTCAAACCTGGTATGCGAGTGAATGGATTTGTTTCTTTGTACTCAAATCAGATAGGACCGTTATGAATGCTTTGAGCATTAAAAACAGTTTCATGTTTAAGATGTGAACTCCTTGTTGCTAATTAAGTTGGGATAAGTGTTAAAGTGTGCTGATGTTTTCTTTTTTTTTTTTCAATGAATGGACAGGGGAGAGATTTTCTGAGATTGTGGGGAGTCCTTATTATATGGCACCAGAGGTATTGAAGAGGAATTATGGACCAGAAGTGGATGTGTGGAGTGCTGGGGTGATTCTTTATATTTTGTTGTGTGGGGTTCCTCCGTTTTGGGCAGGTGTGTGTTTTTTCTCATCGACAAATGTTGGTTGTTAATGTGTTGTTGAGTTTGTGTTTTGGGTGATTGGTGGGGTGTTTGAATTTTGGTGAAATGTTTTGGTTTGGTGTAGAGGACGAACGAGGGGTGGCTCTGGCGATTTTGAGGGGAGTGATTGACTTCAAGAGAGAACCATGGCCTCAGATTTCTGACAGTGCTAAGAGCCTTGTGCGCCAAATGTTGGAGCCTGATCCTAAGAAACGCTTGACGGCTGAACAAGTGCTTGGTAAGTACTTTATGGTTTGCGAAGCAAGATGGGATCAGAATTTTTAGGCTGCTCAAAATTTCTAAGTACGTTGTTCTTTTGCTTTTGTTAACTAAGAGTTTTCTCATTATCTTGTGGACTCTTTGTTCCATTGCCCCCTTCTCAAAGAAAATAAGAATTTGGTGCTTATTTGAACCCCTACGACTCAGGAGATCCCTTATGGCCTAATTACTTGGAAAGTGATGCTAAATGTTTACCGTCCTTAAATATGTTTGCAGAACATCCCTGGTTGCAAAATGCGAAGAAAGCTTCAAATGTTCCGTTAGGAGATATTGTGAGGACAAGGCTTAAGCAGTTCTCTGTCATGAATAGATTCAAAAAGAGAGCACTTCGGGTTAGCATCTATTTCAGTCTGTGCATAATTTTTAACTCAAGTTCAATATGTATTGGAAGTATAAGGAAGTTCGAAGGGTGGTGATTTGTGTTTCTTTGAACGAACGCTACAGGTAATTGCAGAGCACTTATCTGTTGAAGAGGTAGAAATCATCAAAGACATGTTCACATTGATGGATACTGACAAAGATGGCAAAATAACATACGAGGAACTGAAGGCTGGGTTGAGGAAGGTTGGTTCACAGTTGGCTGAGCCGGAGATTAAGATGCTGATGGATGTGGTAGGCTTTTGTGTATACCATCTATATTGCAGTTTCTTAATATAATTCCACTTCTTTAACTGGTTTGGATTCTATTGCATTACATAATCTAGTGTTCCATGCCAAGGCTGACTTAACCTCTTACTTTTATCGACTTAACTCCTTCATATTGTTTCAATATTTCATTTGACTTCATTTAAATTTAGTCTAAAACGACAAATTTAAATTGAATTGCCATTCAAACCTAAGGCCGGATTGTGAACTGAATGTAGATTTGCAATAACAATTTGTGATTCAAGGATGTTTTCTTTGCTATCCATTAATTAGGCTGATGTTGATGGGAATGGAGTACTTGACTATGGAGAGTTTGTAGCTGTGACAATTCACTTGCAAAGAATGGAGAATGATGAACATTTCCGAAAAGCATTCATGTTCTTTGATAAAGACGGGAGTGGCTATATTGAGTTTGGGGAGCTAGAGACAGAATTAGTAGATGAGTCGGGAGAAACTGACACTGCTGTATTGAATGAGATCATGCGTGAAGTTGACACTGACAAGGTTTGACACTCATACCATAACTACTGTTTTATTTTCCATTTTGCAGGTTCTTTTATTCTTAGAGACACTGCCAATGAAATTTAAAGAAAAACACACAGGCTTGCTTCTTTCATAAGATATGATTAATCAGGTGAGAATAATCATGTTACATCCTTAGCCCCACATTTCTAATTTTCTGTTTACACAGGACGGTCGCATCAGTTATGAAGAGTTTGTGGCGATGATGAAAACTGGAACTGATTGGAGAAAAGCATCTAGACAGTATTCAAGGGAGAGATTCAAGAGCTTGAGCATAAATTTGATGAAGGATGGCTCACTTCAGCTTCATGACGGTATTAGTGGTCAAGCTGTAGTGGTTTGAGCAAGAAATTATTTCTTTCTCTAACCTTAGTGCTTACTCAATTAATTTCTACTTACTATGCTTGAAAGCACGGTTTCTGTAATCTCTCCTTGAAAGAAAGGGAGTTTTGTGTTGGAGCGTTTTGAAGCATAGAGATTTGGGTTGCTTAGGTTTTTCAGTTGGATTGGGTGTAGCTTGAAGCATGCTTTGCTGCGTAGTAAAGTTGTTTGATAGATTGTCAGCACGAGTTGCGGGAGGACATGTTGCTGCTGTCCTCAAAATGTCACATCACATATTCTTTGTATATCTTTGTCCTGTTCCTGTTCCATGAGTTCGTTGGTAAATGTCATTTGTCTAACTTATTTTGTGTTGGGGTTTGTCACATTGACGCTGTGAACTTCTGAGAATGTAAAGTGCCTGTAACAGCAATTCAAATTTCTCCTACAAAAATATAGATATCTTGTGCTCAGTTTTCTTTCTCTTTTTTCCAATTGTTTAATTTTGATGTATATAAAACTGTGATGCATTTTAATAAATTTAAAGGCATTACTTCTTAATTTTTTTTAATTCACTTCAGTCTTTGAACATGATGGCTAGATGCATAATAACCAATCCACATAAGTTTTAGGCTCAGTTTGCTTCAGGGGAGAGGAAGGGATGATTGCACAGTTTTACACCATTATCACTTTGTCATTTTTTTTTTTAAATAATCAAATGATATATAACATTCAACCAAAATTGTTTGTTTTTAAAATAAATTTTGTAGGTTATATAGATTTGAAATGAAGGATGCTTTTTTGTATGTACTAATATGTCATTAAGTTATGGAAAAATTGTGAGAGAAAGGTGCCCCAACTACCAATAGAGCCTTTTAAAAGCATTTACCAAGGGTCAAATTCTTGAAATATTTTAAAAAAATTCTGTAAGCCTCAGAAAAAATTGGGAATACCAGCTAACTACTCCCTTGTTTAGGCCCAAACAGTATACCCCAACATAAACAAGATTGTCTCTTCTTGCACCTCCATAAATCAAAAGTAACATTTTTCCCTCTTCATTTTCTTCATCTTTTCAGTACATTCCTCTTATTTTTTTTATTTCGAATTATATAATATACTGGAATACAATTTTTTTCGATATAAAAGAAGTTTGTATTTCAGATTACATAATCTAAAATACAAAATTATATTCTAGATTATATAATTCAGAATATACATTTTTTTTATATTTCAGATCTAAAAACAATTGTATTCAGAATTAATCATAACTATGAAATCATGGAGGCGTAAGAAGAAAAGTATGGAGGTGCAGCAAGAAGCCGTCCCTAAACAAGTGGGTAAACTTTTACGAGCCCGTGACAACACCTTGCGGGCCAATGGCCCACGATCTACAAATAAAAATATATAAACAAATAAGATAGATTTTTCAAATCAAAAGTGATAACTATTTAGATATCAATAGCTTTTAATTTAAAATCAACTAAATATGGAATTGAAAGTCTTTGTTGATGGTTGTTATGATTTTCGTCTGTTTGTTTTCGTCTTTTATAATTAGTATAACTATGTAAACATAACATTCATATACTTTTCAGTAAGTTTTTGCATGTATGCATTATAGTATTTTTTTTGCACGTTGAGTTTCACAGTTTTCTCATGTGAACACAACACGGGTTCCTATAACTTATCAACACCTATGCATCTTGACATATAATGTGGTATCAGAGTATATTAGTCATTTTCTAATATTATACGCTTTGCTTTCACACATTAACATATTGTATTCATCCAGGAGAAATTTTGTATGATTGTTGTCAATCTTCATATTAGAGACAATTCTCATTAAAGGAGATGGAGTTGTGCTATGAGATGTGTACTTCTTTAAAAAAATTAAAATTTGTTGATGGGACCATAGTTGAATTTAGTAAAGATGATTCTTTGTATGATTCTTGGGAGAGATGCAATGTTAGAATAGTGTCTTGAATGGTGTCAAAAGAAAAAATGGAAATGTGAAAACCTAACCTAAAGTGATTATAAATATACATGCGCAAACCTTAACAGAGAAAAGGTTGTTTAATAGTTAGTTTTTAGCTCTTCTTTTCCAAATATCTATGGTTGCACTACAGGAAGTGATATTTAGTTAGAGAGTTTAATTTTTTAATAAATTATTACTGATATTTTATTCAGGTAAATATGAAAATTTTCATTTATCCTTTATGAATTATGTCATCTAAAAATTATTTTTAATTTTCAAATTACACAATTTAAAAGTCATTTTTTTAAAGTCTATCAAACTATACCATCTGACAGCTTTTCCAGAAAAATAAAATAAAATAGAAATATGTATATTTAAAGGAGTGAAGTATCAAATTATAGAAGTAGAAATTTCCAAACGGTTGTTGCATAAAACATTATGTCTTGGACTCAAGGTCCAAAACATGGGAATAGTAAGCCCAGTAAAGTAAGCTCAAAAGGTGCATATCTAAAGATAATTCTTCTTCTGTATGTTTTTACGTGTTTTTCTAAGTTTTTTTTTTTCAATAGGAGATGAGTCATCAAAATAACTTTTTTTTATTTGTTTATTATTTTATTTTATTTTTATAAATTGTTAGTTGACTATGATTTCTTTTGGTATGAATATATTTTAGTTGATATATTTAAAATAATAAATATCGAAGTTGGTTCTAAATATAACTTGTATATGGGAAATATCATACCTAATATTGTTGATGTAGGCATGCAGCATAAATTAAGAACAGCAACATGGTATAGTGAGTTAAAGTAGCGGACCTACTGTTATAACTCACCACTTCTGCAACTCAATTGCTCACAACCACTTGCCTCACCAACTAGCCACAAATTCATTACATCTCAACAAGTGCTTCAACCCTACATAAATACTATTATCTTATGTTCAAACAACTTCATGGCTAACTCAAACAAAACCTAAGATTCTGATGATGCTTGAAATTAATCACCACTAGAATTTATTTGTTTAGCAAATTTTTTCTGTGAATATTATAATTCAACTTTATAAATTTTTCAAACACTCACTTTTCAAACAGGATATAGCTACCTTGTAGTCAAAGTTCGGATGCCTACAAATTGATCTAAAGCAGTGCCAGAACCAGAAATATAAGCCATAAAGCAAATTAACTCGTGAAAAATATATATAGCAACAAGAATTAAACCTCGAAATATGTCACAACCTATGAAGTTCTTTTTTATTCAACTATATGTATACGTAAGATACGGAAATCCATGCTATTTTGCTTTCGTAAAGTTGATGACACTTTCTTCTTTTTCGCAAAGGTATAGAGAGATTGTACTTTAAATCATTTCACAGTGCTAAAAATGTCAATGAAAAACGTGTAAAGTATGATAAAGTGGAGGAGAATGTTAATTTGACGAGCCAACGATTCCACTCACAGAAAGCAATTCCTTTTTCTGGATATTCTTCCTCCAATCAAATTATATTGTCATTCCTTTTCCTGCTCATAACCCTACCGTATAATATATGTGAAGTGAGAAAATTTTCCCACTTCTAGATTATATTAACTATTAATTTCTTTATTTAACTCAAATACAATAACCATTTATACTTCAACTAGAATAGATAAATTGTTCCTCTGTGAATCCATACATTCAAGAACTCAACTATAACACTTTTTTAAAAATATACTTCTAAATGATAATATGGATTATCACATTTTTTTTTTCTTTAAAAATTGTTACATTGTTAAAACATGTGATAAGAATTTAAGTATGAGCATAATTCATCTCAATTTGAATAATTTAGATTGATGCAATTAGATATAATTATATTAATTAGACTTTGTGGCGGAGATTTTGCTGAAAAAAAAATACAGGAACAACTCGATAATAAAATATTGTGATATGGATTAATATAAACATGGTAATTATATAATCCACTTTTTTAAGTGTAGTTAATGCTCTTTAATATGTTTTGATTTATTATTTTTCAATAAAAATAGAATATATTGCACCCAACTTAATTGAATTCATATTCAATAAATTTGCTCAAATATCCATTTAAGTTAAATATAATACGAGGGTGCATTAATAAAGGATGTCTTAACAAGATTGTAACGATATCTTGATGAGAGTATATTTTATTAATAAGGTAAAAATTTTGCCATCTTACCAATTCCGAATGTTATTCTCAATTTGATAAAAACTTGTACTTCTATTATAAAGAAACCGACCAAGACTTTATGGAAAGTTTTAAAGGACTTCATCGAAAGGTTTAAGGTATTTAGGATGAGTTTGTATTCTTACACATGTGTCTCAAAATAATATATTTATGGAACTTTTTTCCCTTGACAAAGATCCAACATATATTTCACTTTATGATATCACTGTTTAGGAACAATTTTACTTAAAACATAACAGACACTAAAATGTTATAGCTAAAAATCAGTAAGGAAATTCTTAGATCTGATGATAGGACATTCATAATAAGTTTTATTTTCCTTTTGATGTATTTCTTATTTATAGAGATAGAAACAATTATTATTTAAATTCCTCTTCGTCAATGAGTCATGTTTGTATTATTATTATGACCTGATTTCCAAACTATAGTATATCATGATCTAAGTGGTGTACTTTACCAGAGATTATGTGATCACATACATGTGATAAGAGACGTAATGCACCTGCAAATATCGCATGATCATCGTTCACCCGCTTATATAATAATCGTTAGATATGAAAGTAATATTGTTTAAAGTAATTAAATTATTATGGACAATTATATGTTAAATTAATTCTCTGAATTAATTTACTTAAATACTTCAATATAATTATATGTTAAAGAATCAAATTCGAGGTAACAGTTAATCTAAAAACACTTGTACAACTATTGATATATAAGTCTTCTGTTGGATTTTTTTAAGAAAAAGCGTGATTTAAAAGAAAATTTTACTAAAGATGATAAATCAGTTCTTCCTTGGGAATAAGTAATCATTAATGAAATCAATAATTATATAAAATACACATATTCTGCAACAATAAACTAAGTTAAATACGCTCATGGCAATTTGCACTTCGCACAAACAAAAGTTTTATTTTTTAGTCATATTTGTTATCGAACTTTTTTGATGTTGCATTTATAATGGGACTTGCCAGTGTAAAAAATAGGCAACTTATTAATAATATTTTACAAATAAGCCATAATAATTTATTGTTAGAAACTCCTTCTATGAAAAGCAAATAATTTTGCATGTATAATAAAGTTTTACTTTTACAAGTCACAATAAAAAGGAAACAGATATTAAAAAATAAAAAATTATTATATATAAGTATTTTTAAATATTGAAATATAAAAAAACTTTTGTCATTGTTTAGTGATAATCAAGACACTTGAAAAAATATTATTATTATTATTATTATTATATAACTTCATTTTATTTTATTTTCATAAAAATAGTAGAAGAAACCGCAGCCTTGGCTTCTTATATTTGATGACATTTGTATATACTTTAGTATTAAAGTATATATTTTGATTTTCTTTCTCTTTTTTTGGAAGTTTTTTGGAAGTTTTGTCAGTTCTAATGATCGTTGAGTCTTTAATTAATTTTTATTATTTTTAAATTTGTCATATATTTTTTCTGCTCCAAGTTATGTCCTGGGTTTCGAGAGGGATTTTTATAAGTATTTCGATATTCAAGTCAGTGATAATTTGAGTACTCAAGAGTAATTAGGTTCAGAGTAACAATATTTTATGTCTTGAGATCACCTTCCTAATTATAGTGGTTCCAGATGGCCCTTTAAATGGTTGGGTTGGGACCTAATTGGTTATGGGTCTTTTCTGTGTTTTATCTCGCGTGTCTATCATAATCATCATGTGCCTGTTTGTCAGTGCCACATGTTAAAAAAATAATCACAAGTGTTGACTGAGATATCGATATCCTGGTCAGTTTGTGGATTCGTCTTTTCTCAAGCACAACTGAATCGTTCTCGGTCGGCTTATAGGGTTGCAACATTTAATTATGAACGACATGTAATCGAGCGACTAGATTCGTTATGCAATTATGAATTGGATAAGTCGGCCCTATAGTACACTTCCATCTAAGGTCCTTTCTTTTAGTGTTGGAAAAAGTAAGGAGAGGAAACATTACGAAAATTTCACAATAATGAGATATGAGTCAAATTTACATAAGAGATTGATACCACCTTTAACCCAAAATTTTAAGACGTTGAGTTTGTGGGGGTGTCTTATTTTTTATATGTTACTCAACTTTCTCATTTTTACTCAACGTGAGATTTAAACTTACACTTGGATTCCTAAGATATACTTCATAAATGACATAATCTTATTACACTTCATAATAATTGAGGAACCAGTGAGTATTTCTATTTAATCAGATTTTTAAATAGAGTACATTTCTATTTACTAGATCCCCTATTCTCTATTTTTTTTTCTTAGGTTTTGGTCATTAATCTTTGAGGGATCAGTTGAGAAAGTGATTCTCTCAACTTATTTTATTAGACACTAAATTTTGGTTATATTTAGATAATTTGCTCTGCATTCCTAGATTTTGGAGTTCTATCACAGTTTGACTTTGAAATTACCTTGAGATTAAAATTTTCAGGTAAGGGAAACTATTTTTAATCTTTCTATAATATCTTGGATTAGAAGATCAGATCTGGATGTGAATGGGACGTGGTCCCAAGTTTATTTATTTTTTTTGTAGGAATGTTATTTGATGAATTCGTGTTGATTATGTGTTGGGTGAACATGTTGAAATAGTTATTTTATTATTTGTTTTGATGTTAGAAAGGTTTTTGAATGTTATAAGAATTGAGTGATTTATAAAATTGAATAGTTATATATTTTTAAAAAAATATAGAGATATTAGATTTTTATAAATTGATATTTAAATGTTATTTTTGATGTTGAAGATGTTCTTGAATGTTGAGGAAGGTGAATTTTCTAAATCATATGTATTGATGTGAATAATGGGGTGAGTATGAAATTGAGATCATATATTTGAAATAATGTATGAATTATGACTTGATTGTATATTAAGTATTGACATCTATGTCTTAATAGAGATCTTTGATAATCTAAGTTATTAGACTAATATATCAAGTAATGATAAGTGAGGAAGTTTATACATACCGAAATCGTGAGTATATACTCATTATTGAATGTTCGAACATTAACATGGTCATTTCTCTTAAATTCGCTAGTAATATAACTTTTGAGTATTGGATTAGAGCATAGTCTTTGGTATAACCTACTTAATACGAGTCTTCGTGAAAATGTATGTTAAATATCTTAGTGTATGGATCCATGCGTTATTTAAACAATTTATTAATATTGATATTGGAGTAAAAATGAATTTTAGTAGTTGGTATATGAACTTAATATATTTATATTTGTACATGAATTATAAATTTTATATGTTTCATCCAACTTATACTTTCATACTTTCTTATTGTATTGTGAAATACGATAAATATTACATATAAATAATTATGCAAGTGAAACGTGTTAACAAATCTAAACTTCTATTTTAAACTTCATTATATGAAATGAATGTATTTTATATAAGTGGTGTGTCTATACAATAGGTATTTTTTGAAAGTAGATGCCTTAAGTAAAAGTTAACACCTTGCTTTTAATATATATATTAAGTTGTTAGAAATAACATTTATAATTCCTTTAGTTTTTAAATAAATATTTACTTCTTGTATGTTTTTAATAAATAATATTTACCTTTTCATATTTTTATAAAATAACACTCATTTCATTATTATATTTAAAAAAATATTTGATAAAATCTAAATATTTAAAATTTAATATAATTTTGTAAAAATATTTATTAGAAAAAAAACAATTTTTCATAATATAAATAAAAATATTATCGTCATTTTATTATAATATAAAAAAGGATGAGTACTATTGACTAAAAATTTGTGGAGTTTTATTAAAAAATTATAGAAGGAGATAAATATTTATTTTAAATCTAGAAGATATGTGATTTAATAGAATTTCAAAGTAAAATAATTTTCCAAAAATAATATACATATTTATATATAAAAAGTGTGTAGATTATCCACGGGAATTGAACGTTTTATAAAGTAAGATAACCTCGTTTTGCTTTTTTTATTTCTGACATAATTATCAAAATTTCTTTTCAAAATAAATTAATATTTTTTAACTATTGAATTAAAAATCTTACTTTTTTTTAATATTTAACATAATGGGATATCCATAAATCACAGTTAAAACAATATTCAAAGTTAAATTTCTATATTTTACGGTCATACACTACATATATTTAATATTACAATTTAACATTTAAATTGACAGGATTTACATGTGAAGAAAGTTATTTAATTTATAAATTCAGTAAAAAGTACACCTGATATTTAATGATCCTCTATCTCCCTCGATACATAGAATAATAACAACTCAAACATAAACATGTACCCACTTCATAGTGGAAACATAAGTTTATATATCAATATTTATTGAGAATGAATGAATATTTCAATCTACAGTATATATGTATATATATATTAATTTCTAAAATCATGCCTTATTTTAATTTAAATGTGCAACATTATTATTTAATCAGGCATAGTTATGTGTCGTAAAAGTTAATTTTGTAATGATTAGTTTGAAATTTATACTTAGATTTTTTTTACTGAATAAAAACATTAAAAAAAATCTTATTAATTATGTGATAAAAAATTAAACTGTTATAATATTTGGATATGTTCTAAAGATGTTTTCTAATACATTATTGAATATGTGGATCAATAGTAATAATCATAAAAGATGATTTTTAATTAGACTAGCACTCTCGAATTCGAGTCATTTTCATGCAATTATTAAATATGAACTGGAGAATCTTTTCTATGAATAAAAAAGAATACATGTGATCCATAGATAAAATGGTCTCCTGTATTATTTAAAAGATTGATCTTAGGCATACAAATTACAAAAGTACTTCTCATACAAAGATTAACTTTTTTGAAATAAATTTATTATAGAAAAAATGATCGGAGAAAATATTTATGTAATAGTTTGAGTGATAGGTTTGGTGAAAGATTAGGGTAGTGCCAGCCTAAGCGTGTCGCGTTGAAGAGATACGGTGAGGAAGCATTAATGGTTGGATGTAACGTGATTTCAATAATGGGTCCAAACAGAACCTAAATAGGTCCCTCTTTGTTCCTATTTTATACAATACTACATGTTACAAACTCATCACCATCACTTTGCTTCTCCATTAGTCAAAATGATAAATACTACATCAAGAATTCCAAAACTACATTTCTTAAACCTTCATTAATCATATTTCTCTATCTCAAAATAGTGCAAAGAATGTATATGTATTTTTTTTACAATATTGAAATTATTGAACAAAATTTGTTTTCTCCTTTCCTTTTGTTATAGTTTATTTCATGCTAAGTAACACTTAATTAAAAGCAAACATCTATTAAATTTATCAACCAATATTAGTTATTTAAGTTTTTTTTATAAAGTAAAAAAATATTTTTGTATTATAAGATACTTAAAGAGGCATGGTAAGATTTGTCAGCTATTTTAAAGATTAGATATGAGTCAAATCACTATTGAAATCATAACTTTTAAATTATCATGTTCTCATGAAATATACTCTAATTATAGGTTATAACGTTTAAAAAATCATATTACTAACTTAACTCGAATTGGTTCATGCATATTGAAAAAAAAAAGACTCTTATTATTTATGATATTCTATCTTCATGTATTATTTACTTTGATTCTTTAATTATATTTAAATAATAAAACATAAAGCATTGGAAGTAGTTATTAAATTTTATTCTTATAACGTAAGAAATATTAGGTCAACGATAAAAGGACATGACAGAAAAGATTAACATCAAGTTCACTTAATAAGGGCTTGAAATATTTTTTTAAACAATAAAAATGGAATATCAGAAAAAAAAATGGGAAAGAAAAAGAAGAAAGGGGTAAAAGGTGTGACAGAATGGGAGAGTACGGAAGGTACTGAACTGACACACATCATGTGATGGGTGGATGGTGGGCTGGCCACCATTATAGATCTGCTTTTAAATCTAATCTTTTTCCATTGCCCAATTCAGCCCGTTACACATGTCTTTGGGCCCCTTTTCTGTCACATTTATTGTCCCTAAACATATATGCTAATTAAGACTAGCCTTTTTTTTTTTCCAATGTTATTAATCATAATAAAATTCATTTTTCAGCAAAAATTAGGTCCATATTTTAATACAATTTATTCTTCTAATTATTTATTTAAATTCACTTCATTTTGGACAACAATATTGAAATCAATTTTAGTCAGATGAAATGTAAATTATTGAGATGAAAAAACTATTTTATCTTTAGCTAGATCGGATTAGTGAAATAGAAATTGGTTGAGTATTAGTTGGAAGCTTCTGAAAGACGTGGCATGGAATGTAATCCTCTTAAATATTTGTGCATTCAGTGTTGTTAATTTTTAAATAAGGAGATTTTTTTTTAAGTGAGAGAAAAAACTTGTTTGACCAAAATCAGACATAATTCAATCTTTTAAAAAGCAATATGTATTTAAACCTTAAATGTTATACATAAATATGTATAAGGATTATAAAAAATAAATAAATAAGTCCAACATGGTTGTAATACTTTATATGACAATAAAAATCTAAAACAATTTATGTCTCGGAGAAAGCCTGTAGATCACAAAGAAAAGGTTAATAACATAAAAAACATTTGATATAAAAAAAGAAAAATTAGAATCCAGTATTTTAGCGCAAAATCATATAGATGCAAAAAAAGTTTAGGGATGATATAGTTATAACATTCATCTTTGAAATTTAATCTATATCTAATTTAGATTTAATAAAATAAATGTAAATTTATATTAACTAAATCAAATTGAATTATTTTTATTTAATTTAAATTAGATTAAATATAGTTTTTCAAATTAAATTAAAATTAGATTAATTTTTTTAATTTATATTTAAAATTTGATTTTTACTCGATTAATAGTTTAAGCGAGTTCTAATTTAATCTTATCAATTAGATTTTTTGGTTAATCTTGACCCGTTTTTACTTTATTTAACTCATTATAACATAAGTTGGTCTCAACTCAATTTATTATGGTTTGACCCATCCAACTCAGTTCTAACTTGACCTAAATTTGATTTAATTTATTTAATATTGGCTTATGTCGAACTCAACCTATTTCAACTTGACTTGGTATGATTTCTCCCAACCTCATATGGACTTAACCAAATCTAACATAACTAAGACATGATCGTGTATGACTTAAGTCCAACCAACCCGACTTGTCCTGACTTAGATCCAATTAAACATGTGTTTACCTTGACTTGGCACGATTTAGGTACAACAAGACTAGGCAAGACCAAGTTCTGGCTCGACCCAGCCTAACTTGAGTCAAGTTTGATTTAAGTTGACTTAAGTCATACCTGATTCAACTTGACTTAGGTTAAACCCAACCCAATTCGACCTAGTATAGGCTTGACTCAGCCCGTGTCAGACCAACTTCGACCCGACTTAGGCCTAAGCAAACCTAACTTAACATAAGCTAAATTCAACCCAATTTGACCTAAACCCAACTGAAGTCAACCTAGCTCGAGTTATGCTCGACGAAACTTAACCTTACATGGCTTAGATCCAATCAACCAGACTTTTTCTATCATAAACCCAACTTAGTGTTGTCCCAACATGGGCGTGACCCAATTCTGCTTGATCTGGATCTACCCCGTCTCAGTCAAACCTTAGCCAGAGTCTTGACTTGACATGCGTGGGCCTGACCCAACAAGACATGGACCCAATCCAACTCGACCTAACTTGAGTTAGGTGCAACTCAACCGAATTTACATGGTGTCGATCTAGCCTAATCCCCTCAAACTAACTCAGGTATAGCCTTACCCAACTATACTTTAGCTTAGGCCAACTCAACCCAAATTATCCCATGCTTGTCTAATCCAGTCCGACTTGTGACTAGTTTTACTAAACTAGGTCTAACTTGATTAAGCTTGACTTAGACATAACCAAGTTTGACATGTCATTCAACCCGTCCGACCCAACCTTGTATGACTTAGGTCGAATACAACTCAACTTTACATGAGTTTAACCCAAAATAACACAATCTTACCTTACTTGAATTTGAGGTTACTTGACCTAACTTTAGATAGCTTGAATTGACTCAACTTCACCTTTATTTTAGATTTTCAAAATCTATAAAATTATATATTTTGTACCTAATCCAAATCCAAATATAAGGATCTAAATGAATTTGAGATAAATATATTAAAATAGACTTAAAATAATATGAATTTAGATATTTGTGGATTGCAGTTGAAAATTTGAATTTTTTATCTGTCTTTGTAGAAACCAATTCTCCTAATAATAATTAGATTATATAAATTGATCTCAATCTGCTCTAGTCTAGGTAAGAAAATTTAAATTTTTATTATTTAAAATTAAGTATAAAATCAACTTGTGTTTCTTTTTTTTTATCTAAAACATTTAATCTTTTTAAAATATTTTTTTTTACTTATCTCTCAATCTATGATGTTGTGTTTCATATTTTCTTACTGATTAATATATAGATTAGAAAGCGATAAAATGTAACATAATCTAACTCGATCAAATTTTATATTAATTAAGATTTTTCTTTCCCTTAGATTTCAATTTTCTTGGATTTGGATTTAATTGCAGGCGAGGGGTTTTCTTATTGCATTTGAGATATGACTCAAATACATGAATCAATTGTACTCTAAGTTTGTATTTATATGTTTTGGTTTGGGAATCAATTTCCTATAAATAAACTTCGTTAACTTTTCTAAACTCTGAGATAAATTCTTGAAAAGCTTGAGAATAAAAGTAAGGAAAACTAATTTGATTTACTATTTTTATAAATAACTTAAACTCTAGGATAGACATTTGTGAATGTAATTGTGGTGTTGTTAAAGTGAGATTTCAGTTATTTGGATTTTCACAATGATATGAGAAGTATATCATTGGCAAGGATTTTGTGATGATAATATTGAATTTATATACAAATGTGTGTGATTGAGAATTTTATTAGGTTTATGTAGACTTATGAATGTGATGATAATATTGAATTTATATACATATGTATGTGGTTGAGAATTTTATTAGGTTGTAAACCTATGAATATTGTTGAATTTTATTAGTTTGAAACAGGTCAGAGGATATTATTTTGGTTTAGTTTTTATATGTGGTGTATGAGTTTTATTATTGGATATTTTGTTTTAACATATTGTTTCTTTGGATTCTACTTAAATGAAAACAAGTATAATTTGAATATATGGAAGAAAATTTGTTTTAGATTGTAAAAAGTATTTTTTTAGTTAAAATAATAAAGAATATTTTAATTAAATTCTAAATAATTAGATACATACAAATTGATTAATTGAACATAAACATACATTAGTTTCACTCTCAATATATTTATGAAAACTATGTATCAATTTCATATATATATATATATATATATATATATATATATATAAACATTCTCAATTATAAACAAATAATATATCTAAAATATTGCATATCAACAACTTGTGAAAGTATAATTTCTTCGACAAATTTAAATAAACAATTAGTTGTACTTTCAAGTAAAGATTTGTTGAAAGAAATTCTCATTCGTTTGAACTATGCAAAACACATAAAAAAATAGATTTCATAATATCAAAGACATTATTAATTTTATTTTCAAATTTTTCAATCAAAAGTATTCAAATAATATAAATAACATCACAATTTTAATTTTAAATAATTCGTTAGAGGTCATACACCTTTGACTCAACCAAGTGCATAATTAATTAATATGCACAAAATAAATGGTATGTCACCTATTAGTTGTTAGAGTTCACACTCTTTCAGTCTTATTTATTTGTCATCTATCCTAGAATTGCAACACTAAAATAAAATGTTAAAACAATAGTTATTGTGTAATACTTAATGAAATCAAAACCATATTATAATTCATCTCAATTCCAAAAATTCACATAAATTCATTATATTTTAAAATCTCCTTTCACTTGTATAGATTTAAAATTCATTATCTCAAACTTTCTATCAGCAATATTTCTCATAGTATTTTTTTCATTAAAATCAACCTAACTTAAGACAAACTCAACAATTCCAATACAATAACATTCAATAATCTTTCATAATTAGAATAAAAATTAGATTATAATTCAAAATACTTTCTCTTATTTAGAAATGAATTATTTTCAAACAATAGTAAAAATAAAACTAAAGTTAAACAAAACTCTTAATAACATAAAGAAATATCACAAAATCAATCAAAAACACTATTTAAAAGATAAACCAGTAGAGAGAGTAACATTTCTCACCTAATAGAATTAATAAAACTTTCTAATACTTACAAATAAGGCCAAGAAAGAGATTTTAAAGGTTAGAGAAACTTCCTCTAAATTAAATCCTTCACTAGTTAGAAATATTTTATTTTTTATCACCTTTTAATTGGTGGAATTTTTTTATGAAAAATGTGAAAAAATACTAGAAAAATTAGAAAGTTGTTGGAAAGTAGAAAAATGTTAGAGAGAAAGGCATAAAAAACAAAAAGAAAGAAAGAAGGAATATAAAAAGAAAAAGAAAATGAAAAGTTATATGAGTCTTGGCCTAGCAAATTTTTTGTTCAAGTCTCTTTTATTATTTGGGTCACTTCTATTGTCCTTGTATTTGTATAATTGTTTGAAGTTACACCCGATTTTGAGTGATGACTGATAATAAATATTAACTCCATTCAATTGATTATATTGATATAATATGTCATCATATCATGCAAAATATAACGATTGTTGTGATAAAAAATATTAAGAAATAAAAATAAAATCTAAAAATATTTTATGAACTTAAATAAACAATAAATGCAAGTAGACATTTGATTTAAGAAAATAAAAAAATATTTAATTTATTAGGTGCTAAATTCTTTACAAAAATTATTGAATACTCAGTAGAAAATTAGAATCTACTGAAACTTAAAACGTGTTTGAACAAGATAAAAAAAAAGTAAACAAATAATGTAAATAAGAAATATTATTATTATTATTATTATTATTAAATTACTACACTCGTTTGCGAACAAAAATAAAATGTGAGACTCAAATTCTAATATTTCTAAAATTTGACATTCTGATTAAATCTTATAAGACAATACCTCACAAATGTATACAATATAAACATATATTTAAATATAATTAAATACTTCAAAATATATTCTTTTTATATGAATTTTATAATATTAATATAAAATAAAAGAATAACACTCAAAAGAAAATAAAAAATTTAAATATAAATATATCAAACTTTCATAATTTATCTCAAACATACACTATAATTATTAATTTTCTACAATAACTTATAACCAATTTTTCATGTCAAAAAATACATTAATTTACCTACATAAACACTTGACTTTATTTATAAAAAATATGTATATTAAATTAAATTCATATATGTTCTATTTCGATAAATTCATATTTCAAACTTCATACATGTGATGTAATGAGAGAACACTATTAAAAAAATCACATTTATCTATAAAAAATAACAAAAATCTGTACGTAATGAATAAAATTTATATATAATTTAAAATTATCTACAAATTACATACAAATTTTATTATTAAATCATATTCAATGCATGAGTATTTCAAAAATAAAATCATATGTTTTAATATATGGGTTTCTATATATATAATTATGTTATTGTATAAAAGTAATAATAATAATATAATGTATGAAATTGTTAGTGAATGTCTAAACTGTGTAATCTAGTTGAGATAAAAATTTTAAATTTTATGATTATATTTTTGAAATTCTTTAATTTTCTGTAGGATACCATTTTCGAAGAATTAAATAAACTGGCAATATCAAAATAATGTATCTGTCTATAAATAAAAAATTAACAGATGTTCTCTAAAGTAGAAAATAAAAAGACACCAACTGAAATTTGGAGAAAATGTGATTAGTCCAAAAAAAAATCTACATATTAATATTTAACAGGAGATTTGATAAAAGATATTATAATAGATTTAATACAAATTTGTTTACAACCTGAATTATTATTCAGGAAATATATTATAAATCGCTTTCACAATCTCTCATCCTAAGAGAAAAACAAAATGGTCGGAATCACACTTTTGGATGTTTGTTTTTGATTCCCTTAAAAAAGCAGTTTTGTTTTACAAATAAATCAAAAAGTAGCACTATTCTTAGCCCTTCTTCTGTTCTCTTGGCCCACCATTTTACAGTTTTTTATAAACTAACTTATAAAAACTTTAAGATTTCATATTCAAGTCTTATAATTATAAAAAAAAAATCAACTTAATACTGTACATGATCACCAATAGATTTGTTTAGAGGACAATGTTAATAAATACTTTGTATTTATAACACCTAAAAAATGTCAAATACATCTTGTAAAACTTATATAATGATAAAGTTATTTTCATTTGATAATAAATTTTAATAAAATTCCATATTAACAGTCTCATACAAAAACGTGAAATTGGACTCTATATAAATATCATATTTAATAATTTATATTATTATAGTTTTTTATTGTTGAAGGGCCAATTTCTCCTTTTCTTTTAACTTATACATGTCTTTTTTTTAAAAGATAAAATATATAATTTGAAATAAAAGGTTTTTTTTTCTTACATCTGATTGAAAAGTACTTTTTAATCAGCAAATATGACTTGTTTAAAATAAATAAAGATAAAATAAGTAATTTTAATTATTGAAACCATGGTGGTAATTTTTTAACCAATGACCTCTCCAATATAAATAAAAAGTTACTTTATAAAAAAGTTTAAAGGAATGAATAAATTAAAAGAGAAAAAAAGATAAAAAAAAAAGGAAAAGGTTAGCATATGGTAGAGGAAAGCGAAAGGAATATGGGCACCGTCAAAGTGTCACTCACTCTCAATCTAATCTTTTTATTTGGTATTGACACGGCATGTTGAATCAACAAGGCATCCCAAGCTGTCTCACTTGTTTCTTTTATTAACATTCTTTAACTATAAATATTTACTAATATTCACTTACTTTTTCTTAATTACAATATATTAATAAAAAATATTTTGAGATAATTGTTAGTTATAAGTTGCTAATCACTAAAAGTAAATGTATGCTAATCAAATTCTAATCAAAATATATTTTGCATTTAATTCAATTTTAAATATTTTATAAATTTATATATTTTTAATCAAGTTTTAATTATATTTTTATTCTATTAAATATTAAAGGTTTATTTTTTTTTATTTTGTTATTTAATTTTGTCGAAAAATCCTATTTTTCCTCCACGATGATAAGGAGCTAAAAGATCTACTACTTTTATTCCTGTTTCAAAAATAGATAATTTTGTATTTAATTATATAAAGGTAGGCGCATATCTATGAATGTTATACTTATTATTTTCATTTTCTTAATCTGTTTTGGTATTTTTTTTTCTTTATTTTTCTCTAACTTTTGCTAGGAAGTGCTTGCATGTGCATCTGCTGACATAGATTTAATGGCCAATGGTCCAGCCTCCACCTTCTCTTCAGCGCCGCACCGCACCAAATAACACAACACACGTCCATTTTCATTGTAATAATTTAACAAATGATACTAAAACTCATTGTTTCTAAAGGAAAATATATTCATTTAATGTTTCCACTTGTTGTGTTTTACTAGTGAAAACTGAACAAATCTTTTGATTCAGGTCATGGATTAACTACTTTGCCAAAAGATAGTGGATATCTTATTCTCATGACGTACACATAGAGTTCAATAATATGTACCAAGGTTTCTTCAAAAGATAATAAGTACCCAGTATGTAACTTTTAAGCTAATAATTATATAAATAAATACATCACATATTATAGCTTAGAATTACATGTACCATAAAACTATTTTGACTAGAAAAGATAAAATACTTAGTTATAATTCATAACTTTGACTCTTCAGTATCCTAAAAGCTTTGCAGCAAACATGGTCCACCTTTTTTGGACTGATTTTACTAACAGTAATTTCCTCAAATAAAATTTCTAAACACCATTCTTACATTTTCAATACTCTGTGAACGTTTTCATTTTTCTACATCATGTTTTTGCTTGGGTGTGTTATTTGTCATACCTGTTCTTAAAATATTTTGAGTATTAAATGATAATATTTCTTACCCATGATAATATCATAAGCTTCAATATCACTAATAGGAAAAATTCCTATGACATGTAAATGATTAAAGGATAAAAACATAAACAAAACCTAAGATAGAAATGGTAAAAGACAAGATTTTGAAGTGATTTAATACCTTTTACCTGTGTCTACACTAACATTTCAATAAATATTCATAATCCAAAAACAGATCACATATTTTTATGACAGATTCCTGAAAATTCTTCAACAAAACAAGCTTTTTTTGAACAACCATTCACTCAGAATGATGCCTTCTTTCTTCTTCACACAAATCTCCTTTTATAGCAATATAGTAAATGGTTTCATTTATAAATGCAATTTAATTCATTGTCTTTTTTTCTTCCTACCATCTTAATACTGTAATGTTGTTTTACAAGAGACAAGATATATTCTCCTATCTCTTATAATGCAATTCTGGAACTTTTACCCACTTGCATTTATTAAGAAATTATTTTTTATATTGATTTCTCCAGTAAGTATAAAACATTAGTCATCAATGTGAAATAACTCTGAACATAATCTTGTAAACAATTATCATAAATGCTATTTCTCCATACATTACTAAATATAATTAAATTCTAAAATGAGACATAACATTAGCATAATGAAAAACTAGTTTGAAAATTAACAGTGTTTTCAATAATAAAACATTTATATTCTTAAAATTTTATTTCAAAACTTTAACCATAATTATTTTAGAACAAGACATGTTAGCTACTAAATATTAAAAGCTTTGATGTCAAAATGTTTTAAAATATAATTTAAGTCATAGAAAATAACTCCAAATTTATAAAATCTTATTATGCCGCATCTATAAAACCGTGTAAGAATTGTAAGACTGTGGAAGCATATATGTTAAAAAAACACTTTTACAACACATATTTAATGAAAACTATTTATATAAAAAGAACAACCACATATCACAGTTTAAACAAATAACTTACCAACATAAATGTAAAAATACAATGTCAAATAATGTGAACCAAGACAAAAATTTTACATTTATTAAGTCACATGTTGGACTTTCAGACTGAGACATTATCTCTTCAGCTGGATTTTTATTATAAAAAAATTCTTGATCTAACTTTTGTCATTTTATTTTAGATTTATCTTAAATATACACATTTGCAATATAGCTTGGAAACGCTTTATGTCCATAACAAAACGTCAAATTATGAGAATTTCTATATTTTCTTAAACATTATCTCATTTAAAAAGCAAAATTTAAAGAAAAAAAAAATGTAAAGGAAAGGATAAGCAGAGAGATAAATAAAGATGTGACTGTTGGTATGTATGTTACTGAGCGAGTGGTATGTGTATACTACTACTACTGCAACTCTAACATGGTTTCTTTTACATGCATATGCAATCCATAGGAGTTTGTGTTTCTGTTTTTCTGTGTTGTGAAGAGTTGTTGTTGTTGTCACAGTACCTGGTTTCAATCTTCGATCCAAAACTTCGGGGTCACAGTTAGGTTGTCTACTCCTACCTATAACCATACCATACGCCCTTTGCAGTTTGCACACTTTTTTTATTTACTTGTACTTAGTGCCAACTCTTTCGGTTGGTGCACTTCTTCTGGCACGCAAGCTAACTCTTGATTTCTGAACGGTTTTGGTAGTGAGAACAAAGTTGGTAGCTATAGAGATACGCAGAGAAGAAGAACAAGAAGAAGCACAGGATGGGGGACAAGTCACAAGTGCTAGAGGCTGTGTTGAAGGAAACTGTGGATTTGGTAACATTAACACAGATCTGAATCACTCTATTCCTTTGTTGTTGCTTGTTGAGTCTTTCTTGGTCTATTTTTTTTTTTTTTTTTGTTCATTGATGGGACTTTCTTTTTGTTAACTCTGTGAATGCAGGAGAACATACCCATTGAGGAGGTTTTGGAGAATCTGAGATGTGGCAGGGAAGGTCTCAGCAGTGAAGCTGCTGAGGAGAGACTTACCATTTTTGGTCACAACAAGCTTGAAGAGAAGAAAGTACTTCCTTTCTCTGTTTTTTTTTGTCATTCATTAAATCCCACTTAAAAAAATTGAATTTTTATGGTGAATTGTCTTCTGGGGTACTTTTCAGGAGAGCAAATTTTTGAAGTTTTTGGGATTTATGTGGAATCCTCTATCATGGGTCATGGAGGCTGCTGCTATAATGGCAATTGCGCTTGCAAATGGAGGGGTGAGTGGACTTAGCTTTTTGGACTTTATATTGGCAGTAAAGGTGTGTGTTTGTAGGTTGATTCTTTGGACTTGTTCCTTGAAAAATTGTGCAGGGAAAAGCTCCTGATTGGCAAGACTTCGTGGGTATCATTACCTTGCTTCTCATCAATTCAACCATCAGTTTCATTGAGGAGAACAATGCTGGTAATGCTGCAGCAGCTCTCATGGCTCGGCTCGCTCCAAAAGCAAAGGTGTCAAACTCTGTCTTTCTTTTGTTTTATCTCAATACTGTCTGGGTGCGTGGATTCCATATTCCTATTGGTCCAGTTTGCATCTGAAAGGAATTTTTCTTTCTTTTCCCCTTTATAGTTTCATTTCTCATGAATGTGTTTGTGAAGGTTCTTAGAGATGGTAGGTGGAATGAGCAAGATGCTGCGGTCCTAGTTCCTGGTGACATAATCAGCATCAAGCTTGGAGATATTATTCCAGCAGATGCTCGGCTTCTTGAAGGGGATCCTTTAAAAATTGATCAAGTGGGTTATTTGTTTATTATTATTTTTATATATCTATCATATACTATTTGTTCTTTGAATCCTCCACATGCCTAATTGGTCAATTATCCTCTTTTTTTCTTTGTGCTTTGTGCTTTTCAGTCTGCACTTACAGGTGAATCACTTCCAGTGACAAAAGGTCCTGGTGATGGAGTATACTCTGGTTCAACCTGCAAACAGGGAGAGATTGAAGCTGTGGTCATTGCTACTGGTGTTCATACATTCTTTGGGAAAGCTGCTCATCTTGTTGATACCACAAATCAAGTGGGTCACTTTCAAAAGGTAACTTATGAGAGAATGTAACTTTTCACTCTTCCCTTGGAGTCTTACTGATTTTCACTGTTCAGAATTTCAGATTTCATTGTTATATTCTTTTGCTGCTTTTTTTCAGGTCTTGACTGCAATTGGGAACTTCTGCATATGTTCAATTGCTGTGGGGATGGTTATCGAGATTGTTGTTATGTATCCCATCCAAGATAGACCCTATCGTCCTGGAATTGATAATCTCCTTGTACTTCTGATCGGAGGAATTCCAATTGCCATGCCCACAGTTTTGTCTGTGACCATGGCCATTGGTTCTCACAGGCTATCTCAGCAGGTCAGTCAGGTTCTTTTGGTTGAGCACCTTGGGTTTGGGTGCACATATGCAGGTAAGAACTAATAAAGATAATGTCTGCAGGGGGCTATCACAAAGAGGATGACAGCCATTGAAGAAATGGCAGGCATGGATGTGCTTTGCAGTGATAAGACTGGGACTCTGACATTGAATAAGCTTACTGTTGACAAAAATCTAGTTGAGGTTAGATGATTAATGCCTGAATGGTGTTATTTGGTGGTTATTTTTGTGTTTGATATTCACTTGTTCTAATAAATTTTGATTTTAATCAAGGTTTTTGCAAAAGGAGTGGATCCAGATACTGTTATTTTGATGGCTGCCCGAGCTTCAAGGCTTGAGAATCAAGATGCAATTGATACAGCCATAGTTGGGATGTTAGCTGATCCAAAGGAGGTTAGTCATATTCATACATCTATTATTCCCTTGCATTCTTCTTGAGGCATATTTTTCAGCTTCGAGCCTACAACTATAACATGCACGTTGACACACATCTTTCTAAATTCAAGTTGACTAGCTTTTCCCTTTTTTAACTTACGCCACTTCAGGCACGCGCTGGTATACAAGAAGTACATTTTCTTCCTTTCAATCCTACTGATAAGCGGACGGCATTGACTTATCTTGATCAAGACGGTAAAATGCATAGAGTAAGCAAAGGTGCACCGGAACAGGTAATTTGGCAACAATGTTTACATAGTTTTATATTAAAACAGTTGGTCTTGTGTATTGTCATTGTGATGTGATCCGTGCATGATATTTAGATCCTGAATCTTGCACACAATAAGGCAGAGATTGAACGTAGAGTTCATTCAGTGATAGACAAGTTTGCAGAGCGTGGTTTACGATCTCTTGCTGTAGCATACCAAGTAATTAATTTATTGCTTAATCAATCAGTGCCTTTTATACTAATGTTTTAAGTTCGAAACGTTAATTTAGGCTGCTTCTTTTTTATACAGGAAGTTCCAGATGGAAGGAAAGAGAGTGCTGGAGGTCCATGGCAATTTGTTGGCCTTCTGTCTCTCTTTGACCCACCTAGGCATGATAGTGCAGAAACAATACGGAGGGCACTGAACCTTGGAGTAAATGTCAAAATGATTACAGGTTTGCAACATAAGATAGTGATGAACACCTTTGCTTTGCTTGTGTTATGATAATGAAATCATAATTCTTTGTAGCTTATATAACAAGTTTAATAAGGATTGGGAATAAGCTGTTGTATTATATAAGAAACTGATGTGATCTTAGTCCTGTGACATCTGATTTATCTTGCTTGTTATTCACCAAACTTGTTACTTATTGATCAGAACTGTTTTTTCTTTTTCTGTGGACTTTAGTTGTCTGAGTTATTATGGAACTTAAATTTACGCATACCAGTAGACAAATCCGCAATCTAATTATCTTTGTTATGTACTGAAAGAATTTGTGATCCATTGTATGGTATCTTTGGAAATTAACTTGTACATTTAAAGGATTTTGTTTCTGAAAATGGCTAACAATATAATGCTTGTATGAAATTATGAACCCCGTATATTCTCCTCCCAATACTCAATTATGTATCTTCTTTTTTCTATTAGGGGATCAGCTAGCTATAGGAAAGGAAACAGGTCGTCGCTTGGGAATGGGTACCAATATGTATCCTTCATCAGCTTTGCTTGGGCAGGACAAAGATGAATCCATTGCTGCCTTACCAATTGATGAGTTAATAGAAAAGGCTGATGGCTTTGCTGGTGTATTTCCTGGTATGCTTCTTGCAATTTATTGGTTTGCTTATTGTTAACATGTGATGGATGGAAGGTTAATTGGTAATTGTAGTAATTTAATATTATATGTTTCTTTGCTCATATTAGTTGGTTTGTATATTTGGTCAGAGCACAAGTATGAGATTGTGAAACGCTTGCAAGCTAGGAAACATATTTGTGGAATGACTGGTGATGGAGTGAATGATGCACCTGCTCTCAAGAAGGCAGACATTGGTATAGCTGTTGCTGATGCTACTGATGCAGCTCGTAGTGCATCTGATATTGTTCTAACGGAACCAGGCCTTAGTGTTATTATTAGTGCTGTTTTGACCAGCCGAGCTATCTTTCAGAGGATGAAAAATTATACAGTGAGCTATTTAATTACTGTTAATATGTTCTCAACAACTTCCCCCTATTAAATCATTGTTACTTCTACTGTTATGATCCTCTCTATCATACATTAGTGTTTGGGAAATATTTTTGTCCTGGTCCTCCCGCTTGTCATAATGTGTTTATTTTACTTAAATTTGACCAATATGTTACTTCTATCATGCAGATTTATGCAGTCTCAATTACAATTCGTATTGTGGTGAGTAATTTTGCAACTCCAGGTTTAATTTTTTACCTGACATGCCATTTTGGATGATGTACCGATTAGACGGGTCTAATTTTTTGCTATGTTCTACATGTTTGACATGCTTACAGCTTGGTTTCATGTTGCTGGCTCTTATATGGAAGTTTGACTTTCCACCCTTTATGGTGCTTATTATCGCCATCCTAAATGATGGTTCGTTGTTTCTTTCTTTGTCATTGTTTCCTGTTGCCTGTCTCCTGCATCATGCTTCTATGTATGTGACCTTGAGTTTTATTGGTGACTAATGTTTATTTAACGTTTCAGGAACTATTATGACAATTTCAAAAGATCGTGTAAAACCATCTCCTCTGCCAGATAGCTGGAAGCTAGCTGAGATATTTACTACTGGTGTTGTGCTTGGAAGTTACTTGGCGATGATGACAGTCATATTCTTTTGGGCAGCATACAAAACAAATTTTTTCCCAGTATGTCTTCTATGATTTCAGTTTCATATCTGAATTCATCGTGAGATCTGTGGACGTTGTTTCACCCTTTATGGCAGCAATGCTAGGACTCATTACTGTTATGATCTAATGTTTCCTATTTATTATTATCTACTGTTATGATTTATTTATCTCGTCTGCTATATTTTCAGCGAGTTTTTGGAGTCTCAACTCTTGAAAAAACTGCTCATGATGATTTTCGAAAACTTGCGTCTGCAATCTATCTTCAAGTGAGCACTATTAGTCAGGCTCTTATATTTGTAACTCGATCACGAGGTTGGTCATATGTTGAGCGTCCTGGTTTATTGCTGGTGGTTGCTTTTATAATTGCTCAACTGGTAAGCCACAAAATAATTTAATTCTGCTGTACATTTTTTTATTGCAACAAGTTTGGTGATGGATTTGTTGTGTTGTGCAGATTGCCACTTTGATTGCAGTATATGCCAACTGGAGCTTTGCTGCAATTGAAGGAATAGGTTGGGGTTGGGCTGGTGTTATATGGTTATATAACATAATATTCTACATCCCACTTGATATCATTAAATTTTTAATTCGCTATGCTCTCAGCGGTAGGGCATGGGATCTTGTCATTGAGCAAAGGGTGAGGAGAGCTTGTTTTCTTGAGTTGATTAAATTAATCCAAGGTTGGTTTTAGTTCTTGCTCTATGCTCATGGATTTCATTGCCTTGCAGATTGCATTCACAAGGCAAAAGGACTTTGGGAAGGAACAACGTGAACTTCAATGGGCACACGCGCAAAGAACATTGCATGGATTACAACCACCTGACAGCAAGTTCACTGAGCGCACACATGTCAATGAACTCAATCAAATGGCCGAAGAAGCTAAAAGGAGAGCCGAAATTGCAAGGTAATTGTTTTTATTTGGCAAGGAATTAAGGTGGGGATAAAAATTTAAGTTAAGGATAAAATTATTTTCTGCATACTGCAAAAAAAAAATTATCCAAATTCGGTCCTAGTTGGCTGCTATATACCGCAGTTATTTATTTCCTAGTGATTGTATGCAGGTTGAGAGAACTCCATACACTAAAAGGTCATGTAGAATCAGTTGTGAGATTGAAGGGACTTGACATAGACACAATTCAGCAGGCATACACAGTTTGAATATGCTTATCATATATTTGCATAGTTATACTGTAAAGAGTTACATTCTAATGTTGCTGAGAAGAATATAATGTAATGATTACACATGTTCAACTTTAATGTCCTTTTTGCTCTGCCGTCTGTTTCGAGCACTTAAAGGAGTGCTTTTGTGAGATCAATCTATTGATCTTGTTTCCTGTTAGTTATCATTCCACCTGCCACGTTTCCTCCACAACAATTTCATGATGATGCCACGAACTTTGAGAAATTCATCCTTGTATTCTATGCTTCTGAACTCATTATCCTTCTATATGCCTCCTCAAGTTCTTTCTTTTTTGGAAATTAAATAGAACGAGTTGGAATTGAAAAACTATCCATAGATTGTGTTTCGTTTATTTATAAGCATAAATGTTAGGGAGATAAACATCTTAGTTAAAAAAAAAAGTGAATGCTGACATTTCGAGGTGAAGAGAGTGTTTTAACAATAAAGTGCATTATGGTAACTTTCTATGATGATAGAGATGTCATGTCATGAGTTAATTTGGTCACTAATTGTTTGGATTGGTGAAAAGGGGGTTCACCTGCTTCTGAGTTCAAATGAGTTGGTTTACCTAACTTCGGGTCAAAGTGGCTATGAGCTGAGTTTCTTACCTAACTCTTTAATTCACTTAAATTAGGTTTTTAAGATTGAATTCTCTAAATGTTTTATAAGGTTTAAGTTTATTACTAGTAGTATTTCCTTTATTCTATTTCTTTATAATTTAGGTGAGTTAACCCATCAAACTAGGTTTGCCTGAGTTGGATTATAATTGTTTGCTTGTAAAAAGGTAGTTTAAAACAGATTGGTGTATTTTTTTGTCTACTATATGAGTTAATTTAGTTACATTTTTTTAATATATAATGATAACTAAAATCGAAATGTGAGTTTACAGACATCTCTTTCAATCTTCACTACTTTTTTACTTTTTTTTGACTTAGAGGGTTTAACTTAAACGAGTTAAGCCGCTTTGAAACTTTTTGATGAATGGGAAAATGGTGAATGCTTTGGTAAATTTGGACTTATTTGCACAGAAGTTAAAAGTTGGTCTCCCTCTGACTGTTTCTACAATTAGAAGCAGGAAAGTAGGATAAGAGATAATGTATTTGTGGTTCAAATACTAATAATTAACATACAGTTTATGAAGCCAGTCTAGAAGGAAAAGGGGGTTTGGATGCATGAGTATCCATATCCATATTCTAGAAGCCAAAAAGAATAATGACAGAAAGCATGGTAGTGCGATGATGGTACATCACCAGTATGCATTTGTCCTTTAAAGTTATTATGAGATTCTTCACTATGTTGGGCCATGCCATTTCCTGAAATATGTGGTTAACAGGGAGGTTATAGGCACTCCTTGTCATGGACCAAGTGCCAAAAACTTTTCCAATTCACACTTTCAGGAGCAATCATCATCCTCAGACTCACAAGCCAGGATTTTGATGATAAAAAGCTCTAGAGGGACAAAAATCCTGTCTGGTGCTGGGAAAATGGAGGAAAAAAATAAGGAGAAGATCTTGACACTTTTCATTCATGAATTAAACGGGCTGATCATTGTTATTCATGTAAATCTTAACTTAAAATTTATTTATGATTTTTTTTTGTGTTATTTAACTTTTTTTTTTTTAATTCTACTATTCAATATAGAAGGTGGACTCAACTTTAAATTTTTAAGCTTCCCTTTAATGTAATTATAGTTCATTGTTTAATCAAGTGTAATATGTTACAAATTTAACACTAACTTTCCTTCAACTTCATTTAAGTCAACTTGAGCACCATTTTACACAAAGCAAACTCCTTCTTTCCTATGACCTGTACTATCCCACATTTATTGCAATTCAATAATAATAATAATAGTATTATTATTAATTACATTATTGTCCTATTAATATTTTTTTATTTAATTTGGTTCCTTTATTAATAAAAATTTCAATAAAACAATGCAACCATTTTAATGGTCAATGAAATGCTTTTAACAATGTGACTCTTCCCGTTAAAAGATTGACTTTTAGTTTTATAAATTGTCACTATCTATTATTAATAAATTCTTAAATTGAGAGACTTAAATTTATTAATATATTTTTTAACTTGAGAGACTTAAATGAAAATTTTATTAGTGACACTAAATTGAATCAAATAAATAAATAAATAACAAGATAAAAATTATAATTAGTCTAATATTAATAAAAAGAAATTGCCCTTAATTGCTAAATGACATCACGTCTTCTAGTTTTAAAATACAAAGTCACACCCTCTCATATTTTTAATAAAATACGGTTCACATCTCCTATAGTTTTTAAATGCACATTCACTTTCCTCATATTTTTAATAAATGATACTCACATTTTTTATAATTTTAATATAGTGAAATCATTACAAGAAAAATGTTATTTAGAATCTAATTTTTAAATACTAAATAAAAATTAGTCTCTAACTTAATTAGATATCAATTTAAAATCTAATGATATAGGTTATTAAAACTTTGGTATTTAATGTTGGATATCAATTATTTGACTTAATTGGTCACTAAATTCAATCATTACTTATATTTTATAGTTATTTAGCAATTTAGTGACTATTATTTAGGTCACAGTTAACAACCATTCCATTTGGTAGCTAAATAAATAGTTTTTTATCTTATAGTGAATTCATCTCCCTTAATTTATTTATGGAAAATAAATTTTTAATTTTATTATAAAAACTATTTAATTTTTATATTTTAAAAGTTTAATTCTTAATATAATTTTTATTTGTTTTAGTCAATATGATTTTTTAAAATAAATTAAAGAAGTGAGTACTAACTTCATTAAAAATATAATAAAAGTGAATGTTATCCTTAAAAACGCAAGAGAAATAGGATCTAACATATCAAGGCAACAACTTCCTCTAATAATAATAACAATTTCTCAAACAAGCACTAAGTTTTTCATTTTTTAACTAATTTACAATATAAAGAGACCAATCCCCACATGTTTAATAAATTTTATGACATAAATTACATACTGTGAAATATTAGTAAACTGCCTATTAAGTAGTACACTGCAAATTACAGTTAAATATATATTAGCAATGTATTTTTTTTATCAACAGTTAGAATTTACATCAAACTGAATAAATTAAGAGTGAGAATATTTAATGGGTCTTAAGTGATGATAAACATTTTATTGAAAAGAATTGTATGAATCATGTGTGTTGGCATTTCTTGATACAACAGTTACATCTTATTTATAGATTATGCAAATCTGCAGAATGCAGCAATGTAGTGACCATGGAATTGAAACATTGCTTAGATTTTTGGATAGCTTTTCCTTTTTATATAAAGATAGGAGCATATCTTATTTTTGAGATGTAAGAAGTGAAAGATCTGAAAAGATAAAACAAAAAAAAAAAAATTGATACAATAGGAAGAAACTGTCAGAAGAAAAAAAAAACATGCAACAATCCTTATCCCCTCATAGATATTCAAAGATTGTCACATATTCTGAAAGGCATCAAAACTATTTACTTTTCATGTTGCGAATAATTGGTGGGTTTTGTGGAAAAATTGTTTAACCCATATTATGAAGAATGATTAAGTTAAGAACACAAAGTAACAGTTATATTACCTTTATAGTGTATGATAAAACCTAAAAGTTGACTTTGTAATCACCATTTTTGTCCCACTTTGAAAGTGTGACTGTGGTGTCATCATCCATCCATTATGAGAAGCATTAAAACCAATATGAACAAGATAATGTTTGAAGAATAAGGGCACTCGGTGAGCAATAATTGAGTCTGAACACAAACACATGTAATTGTGTCTTGGAACCATTTAACTCAATTTACATCCGAACTATATCAGTTAAAATTATATTGCTTTGATTTTTAATATGATATATAATCTTCATAATATTAGATAACTAATTTTTTAAAATGTAGCAAATGTAAAAACTATTTTAATTACTTTTGTAAATTATCTTAAACATATATGCATTTTATTATAACTATATCACAATATGTCTTTGGATTTAACGATGATAGGGATCAGGGCTACTAGATATCCGAAGCCAAGTCAAAGAGTCAATTTATGTTTCTGTTTCTTCTAGAAATCTTTTGACTCTGTTTCATCTTTAATCATTGAAGACAATGGAGAAATTGGATTCCCTTTTTCAACTGCAACCCGAATTTAGGGCATCTTTATTTATTCAATTTTCTGGTAGTAGGTGCAACCAAAAACCCTAGGATCCCACCTGTTACAGACATAAAACAGGGAAAAAAAATAGAGAAAATAAGAAAAAATTAAAAAAATATTTATTATTTATAATTATATATAATTAATATTATTATAAAAACTATTTATAATTAATTATAATTGAAAAAATATTTTTTATCCTATTTATTCAGACGCTTTCTACCCAAATTAATTCTAATATTTTGAATGCAGAGAAAAACTAAAATATGTGAAAGGATATTTGAATATAAGAGAGTAAAATCAATTAGATTATTCTATAAAGGATTTGTATTAGTTTATATATTGCAACAACATGAGAAAGAAATTTGTATTGATCCCATGTATTGCGCTAGCCGAATCAACCTGCTTAAGTTTTATCCAAATTTGACTTACTTCATAAATGGTGAGTTAAATTTTTTATAATCTAACATATTAAAAGTACAATTATCATATCATTATCTTTCGAGGACAACTTTTAACCCTGTACATACATTCTCAACTTGTATGAACATAAATTATACTTAAATAGAACCATAATATTATATTAAAAAAGAAAACCATAATATAATTATTATATAAGTTTCTAGAGTTATAATATCTTTATAATATAAGTTTCTATAGTTACTGTCCCGTTCAAATAATAATTCATATATAATTCAAAATTTGTATTTAAATAATGTTTTATGTACATGTATATTATTTGATAAATATTTTATTTATTATTATAAGATTTGTTATTAGAATCCTCAAATTTTTCTTATTAACTTAAGTTCAAAATGTTAGTTGAGTAAGGAGTTTTAAAAGAGGAGAGGACAATCACAACCTCTCCTTTTACTTAGTGAGAAAAACTAGATTCAAACATTTAAATGACCACTCAAACAATATTTTTTTTTTCTCTAAGTCAAAGTCCTCCTGAAACAACAATTCAATACTTAAAAAATATAATAGAAAATAATAAATTATGCAACAACTTACAACATTTCTAAACACATACAAACAACCTATTTTAACACAGTCTCAACAAGTTTGAACTACTTAAAAACAATTATTTGATATACAATCCCATTCAATAAATCAGGTCTCCGCATTCCTACCAAACTTCAAACTTCCATTTAAATTAATCTTCAAATCTAACGTACCGAAGTTTTATCCCATACTCCATTTCGTAAGCAAAATACTAATAATATTCTAAACTTTCATAACTACAAACTTAACAATTTAAATTATCAGATTTTTCTGTAACTCTAAACATTGATTCAAACAAATGTAATTCAAATTCTATGCTTTAATTAAAAGTAAACTACGGTTTTATTAGTAAATATTATTAAGGTACTACTGAATTCTCAATTTGGCTTCTACAATCAAAACTACTAGTTTCTAATTGAAAAATAACTTTTACAATAATTAGTTAATTTTTTTATAGATTACCAATGGAATTATCTCTCTCTCTATATATACACTCATAATTTATCTTATTTGTTTCACACGTACTCTCTTCACTAAAGAATCTACGTTAAACTAATAAAATGTCATGAATAATGAGATAAATTAATTATATTTCATCAATGAACTGACTATAAGTAGTTATTGTGTCTTATTTTATCTTCATCATTAAACAAATCCTTGATATAATTGCAATAGATATAAAATAAAATGTTTAATATAAAAATGTCATATTTAGATATATTAATAAAGTCCATCGTCTAGTTAAAGTGATTTATTTTGTAAAGTTTCACGTAAATATGTTTATCAAATCAAATAATTAACTTTTTACAATAGTTGAATGATTCATTCTTTCAAGGTTTGATACCTCTATTTTTATTTTTATCTTACACTCTCAAGTTACACTTTTTTTTTTTTATATATATATATACATGACAAGTGTTTTTCAAAATAAAATATAAAATTAAAATGAAAATAATAAATATAAATAAAATGTTATAATAAAATAATAATTTATAAGAAAAATTGGAGGTGTCAAACCTTCCTTACCCTTCTTTCCATTAGAATAGAGAGGATAATTGATCTTTTAAAAAGTTATTAACGATCAATCACAAATTGAAATTAACCATCAATCACAAATTGAAACTTTGCTGTAAAATTTATCCATACAAAGTTTCACAGTATCCCAGTAAGAATTATTTTCGAAACAATACTCATGCAAACCAAAAAATATTATGGCAAGTTAATCATAATAAAATTAATAGCAAAATATAATTCTTCTAGAAAAAAGCATGCATAGAATCTCTGCTCCATTTTTGTCTAAAAAGGATCACTACTTGGTATTCTACCTATTACTATTATTATAATTATACATTAATTAACTTGGTGGTTAAACACCAATAGTGGATGTTTCAGATTGTTTGGGTACTTCTTTGAGTTCAAGGCTACTGCTATCATTTTCCCTGTACTTGAACCATTTTGAACACAACATGAAGTAACCCAAATTTATGATTTCTAGAGCAGCAATCATGTAATAAAACAAATCCAATCTCCCCTTGTTAAGGTCTTCAGGTAACCAATTCCCTGATGCAGATTTGGCACTGGTATTGTGAACAATTGTAATCAGAAGAGTGCTCAAATAACTGGACCCTGCTATGCCACAGTAGAAAAGTGACCCTGCAATGCTTCTCATGTTCTCAGGGAATTGTTTATAGTATAATTCAACTTGTCCAACCGCAGTAAATGACTCAGATAGACCTGCAAGGGCTAACTGAGGAATTAACAATAGACCTGACATAGATGAAATAGCACCTTTTCTTGGTTGCACTCCTATAGGGTTGCTCAGTGCCAAACTTCTCCTATGCTCTTCAACAACTGCGGCTACTAGCATGCATAGTGCAGAGAAAAAAATGCCAATTCCCATCCTCTGCAGGATTGTGATGCCACCCTCTTTTCCAGTGAGTCTACGGAGAAAAGGGACCACTATTCTATCATAGATTGGTAGCCACAAGGTCATGCTCAACATCAAGAAGACATAGTAGGTGGCACCGGGGATTTTGAATTTACTGTGTCCAATACGCCTATCAGATTGAAGGGCTTGAAACACAGCAAGGGTGTGATTTTGGACAATAACTAAGTGGTACAGAATGGCTGATAACCATATAGGTAACACTCTCATCACACATTTTGCCTCCTCCACTTGCTGTATGCTGCAAAGGTTCCATGGATCTGCTGCAGATCCATCTGGGTTTATTTTATCTTTTGGGGTCACAATGGCTGCTTTATCCAATAACCTATTCATTTAATACTCATTTCAGTTAGAAACTGAGGACTTGTTTGATATATACATGCATATTTCCATTTCACAAATAATTACAAAACCACTCCATTGCTTTTCTGAGTGTTTGAAATTCACATTATAAATGCAAAAAGTAAAAGCCACTACATCTGAAAATTCTGGGAAAAATCTTGACTTTCTGGCCTCAAAAGCCATGGTAGAAAACTTTATAATGTTTATGAAAGAAGAAAATATGTTCCTAAAACAAATAATCCTTACTACTTGAGAAGCCAATTATGCACTCAAATTGCTGAAGTAAAAAGTTAAGGTTGATGTAGTTACCTGAATTGAAACGTGTAAGGGAGGCTAGAGTTAATGCTCTTGGGAGGCACATAGTTGAAAAGGGAAATCGTTGGATGTTCTGCAGGTAGTTTTAAACTCCTTTTCTTGATTGCAACAACTAAAACTTGCACAATACTAGTGATGGGGCTACCACTTGGTTTAACCTTGACATAAATTTTGGCCCCCATGAAGTACACTATACAAGATATGAACATCAAGGCAGCAGGAATTGCCAACCCTATTGCCCAGCTCACATTTGACTGTACATACACAATCAGTGTTAAAGAGACCATCTGGGCAAAAGTGAAGGTAAAAAAGTACCAATTGAAAAAGCTGTTGATCCCTTTCTTCCCTGAATCTGTTTTGGGATTGAACTGATCAGCTCCAAATGCCAAGTTACACGGTCTGACCCCAGCAGCACCCACCAGAAGCAAACCAAATCCAGCCAATAGAAAAGCCATTTGCCCTGCAGTTGGTCCTCTGCATGTTTTGCTCTCCTTTCCACAGTGAGGTGGATGCAGATGCTTAAAAACTGCCGTAAGTTGTATCACAAGCAATCCCTGTTTAGATGCAGGTGAAACAATTACAAAGGCTCATATATGTACCACTTGGCTTAAGGATCAAGCCGAATAATGTCTACTAAATTACTATTATACAAGTAATTGATGTAGATGTGTAAGTTTTTCTGTAAACAGTGTCTTTTGTTAGATAATATTAGATATTTGATGATGAAATTTAATGAAACTGTACCAAAAATGAAGTGAATGTGCAGAATCCTATTGTCTTGTAGCGACCAAAGTAGGTGTCTGATAAGAAGGCACCTATGATGGTAGCAAAGTTGGTGCTGCCACTGAAGATGTTGATCACATTTGTGGCTGTGATGTTCTTCAGGTTGAACACAGTGGTGAGATAGACCAAGAGGTTGGCTAAGGTGCCAATGGCTCCCAATTTCTCAAAAGTTTCATTTCCTGCCAATTAGACACACAAGTAATTCAAAAACACACACAGAGAAAGCATTTAAGGATGTCCCAGATTTTCATTCCTTACCTATGATAAAAGGCATGGCCTTCCATCCTCTGTAGTTAATCTCAGGATCACTGTCGGTCACATGTTTCTCATTGTTCTCCATGCTTTCTTTCTTCATTGTCTCCATAGTTGTTCTCCCTGCCTCTTCAGCTCCCTTTACTCTGTTGCTCCTTCTCTGTAGGGATAAATAAATGATATTTTGGTGTTTGGTAATGAAGCTTGAAGTAGACTAAGAAAAGGAGAGCACTGAAGTTTGTATATAAAATAACTAAGACATCACCTTTTTTGTAGTTGATGGTGAAAAGTGAGATTTCACTTTAAAAGGAATCTTAACTATCTTCTTAATGACTGGGCTCACATTTAATAATTTAATAATCTATGGACAAACATGGAAATTAAGATAGTTTGTTAAATGTTTTTTTCTTTTTTTTTAATCAAAGGTCTAATGAAGTGAACTTTTTGGTAATAAATAAAAGAGTTTGATGTTCTATTTAGTTATATAAATGATTCAAATTCGTACTTGATGAGTTTCTTTTTTCAAAGACTGATCAATAGCTTATATCAATACATATGTAATGAAAAATAATCAATGTTATTAAAGTAATTATAATAAAAATTACCTTATATAAATTTTGGATAATTAATCTATTATTCATTTTTTGTTTTCTTTACCTTATAAATTATAAAATTTTAAATAAGTTGTTGAAAAAAATATTATCCAATATTATGATCTCTCTTTTAACTTTTCATTGAAATACTTTTATTTATTTTTTCTAATTTTCCAACTTATTTTTTATAATAATTGTATTATAAGATTGACTGACCTATCTATCTTAAATATATTTGTATTTTAAAATATTTTTGGTCAATCATTATATTTTTTTCTGTTTATGTGAGATCTTCATTTTTATGTGTCATTAAGTAAAACGTGATGAATTATTATCCAAAACATACAAAGAAATATATATGAAAATCTTTAATAAATTTGGTCTTTCACTTAGATACTTAAGACTTATTTGAAAACTTACAAATAAATAAAAAGATGATACCAAAACATACTATAATGTTATTCTAATTTTATTTCCTCTCTAATACTCGAACTATTAAAGCTATAACAGAAACTTAAAAAATAGTTGAAGCCGGCCGCAAACTCAATTATAATCTAGATTAACTGATAGTGGAGTAAAAATAACTAATATTTTTCATAGTACCATATAGATGAACGCGGGATGGTTTGGACCCTTATTATTCTAAGTATACTCATAATTACTTTTACTCACCAAAAGAATTTAAACATTTAATAAAAATAAAAAGGATCGTGCAGAAATTATATTTACAATGTAACTAGTCGTAAATTTTTAAATTTTTCTAAGGTGAAGCTTACTATAAATAAAAAAAATATAAATTAACTTTATTTTGTAATATTATCCATAAATATTCACGAATATATGCATGTTTTAAAATATTTCATTAGGTATCTATCTATAAGGTACCCATGCAAGTCCTCTACAAGTAAGATGCAAATTATTCAATTGTTAAACGGTAGCAGGTAAGACTCCTCCTTCATGCGCTTCCAAGCCTTCTTCAAGCACTTTTAAACTTCTTCAAACACTTTTAAAATTCGAAAATATATAATATATTTTTTATAAAATTACAATTTTATCCTTATGGAGGTGGTTAGATGAAAGGTAGACTGTTCCAAATTTAGAGGACAGTTTCGAAATGAATAATGATATTTTGAAATCACTATTCATATCTTACTCCTATTTAACATTAAATTATATTATTATTTTATTAATTTATAATATTTTATTAATAAAAACAGTGTCAAATGCGAGTAATAGAAGAATAGTGGTATCAAACTACTTTTTCCTTTCAGAATATTTCATTCTATAACTGATTTTTTTGTATAAAGTGAGTTATGAAACGAGATGTTCCGGAATCGAAGAATAGTTATAGAACACCCCGTTCCACAATTGATTTTTCGCATAAAATGAATTGTAGAAGGGAATGTTCCGGAATTGTTCTCTGAATCTGGAGGATAGTTCCAGAACATCCCATTCTACAACTTATTTTATATGGAAAACAATTCACTTCAAATTGCAAACCGAACGAAATTTTCCTAAATATTCTACAAATTCTTCAATATATCATGTGTATCTTAAATAATTGTCAAATGTGTTACTATTGATGGATGACGAAACGAAACTGATCAAAGAAGCACAAGACGGAATGCTGAAGTGGAGCTGCTTGGAGGTGGCACGGTAGGAGAGTGAAATGAGTAAAGGTGAGTGTAGGAATTTAGGGTTTAAGAGTATTTTGGTCTTAAAGACATTTTAGACAGATTAAAAAATTTGAAGGTGTCGAAATAAATGCTTGGAGGTGCAGGAAGAAGCAATCAACGTGTAACTATAACTTGTCCTATTGGCATTCTAATTATTCTTTAATATTCTGTATTGTGATACATATTTCAATATAAATGTTTAAAAAATTTTAAATCATCTTTTTTTTTTTGTAAAATGTGTGAATTTTGGGTTTAGTTCCTACAAAATATTTGTTATTTTATCCCTCCAAATTTTTACATTGTTGTTTTTAGTTCCTAGTAGTAATTTTACCATAAATAATATTTATTTTAAGAATTTTTTTCGGATGACATGGTTTGTGTTACTTGGTATAGTTATAGGACGTCAGTAATTTATTAATATCATAAAATACTACTTAAGACGTGGTAATTTTTAATTTTAGAAAATCAAAGGCAAAGCAAAATTTTATGGGATCAAAATAAAAAGTCACTCATTTTATAGAACTAAAAGTATCTGTAAGCTTATATAATTTAATAATAATGTACTTTTATATTATTGGTCATGTTTAAATTTAATAGTAAATTAAAAATATTTTAAAATTATATTTGATAAATAAAATAATAGTGATATAAATAAATTAAATTAAAAATGTTATTTTTTTTATATTTTTTAATTAGTTAATTATAAGTGAGAAGTCTTATTTATGTTGTTTTGAGTAATTTATCTTATTTAAGCTCATTTTCACATGAAGAACTAAGTTTCTTTAGACAAGTTTCTTATAAAATATTTTTAAGAAATAAAATAAAAAATTGTGAAACAGATTTTTTTATATATTAAAATAGCTCACGAACAAGTTAAAAAAAACAAGAACTTACAAAAATCATATAAAAGCGTTTCTATATACTAACATGCATATAAAATAATTTTAATTTATGAATATTCAAATTATTATTTTTCTAAAGATATTTAAGGTACAAAAGTTTACAATTAATATAAGGAACAATTTGTCATATAAATATTAATAAAGAGTTTAAGATAGATGAAAAATAATTATTTTTACTTAAATTAACTGACATATATTATAAAATTATCTTTAAAAGTTAATTTTTTAATGTTGAACTAGATTTAAAGTTTATTATTATAGAAGAAGAGATATATTAAAGATCTTACATTAATTAAAAATAAAATCAATTCATAATATATAAGTAAGGTGTATATTTCAAGCTGATTTTATAAAATGAAGTTAAGTTTGATATCCATTAAATAAACTTTAAAAATATCTGAGACGAAATAAACCTCAAAAATATAGTTGTTGAAGATTTTAAAATTAAGAAACATCAATCTCACTTTCATGGTGATAACATGTTAAATCAAATATTGAATATTAAGTAGTATTTAACAACTGCAACAAAGTATACACACACTTCAATTAGGTTTGAATATTGTATCCCAAAACCTTTATCAAGCTCTGAAAGATGTCCATAAACGGACTTATGCAATTAAAGATAAGATTCAAGAACGTGGTCCTGCACCTCTTTTATGTGTCTTATTATTTTCTAATTTCAATCGACTTTTATTTCCATGATTATATTCAATCTAATATTTTTGTGTCATTAATAAAATTTCATTATTTAAATGTTTAATTTTACTATTTAAAATTTAACCTTAATAAAATAAATCCAAGTACATTTTAATAAATGATTAAATTAATCAGTTAATTCTTTTTTTTTTCACTCACATTAAGCACATCAACTATAATTTTTCATTATTTTCAATTACTTTACATTTAAACAATATCACTTCTACTCTTTTCCATTTTTTCTAACACCACCCGAATCCAAATAAATCCTAAATCCTTAGTCATTAATACTATTAACACACATTTTAGCATTTTTATTTTTCTTTGATATTGAAGTATCAAATAAAATCAGATGCAAATGTATAAATTTTGTTCTTAAAAAGTATGTTGATAAATTAAAAGAGAGGAATATATATCATTAAACAGTATGAGCGAAAATATAGTTATTTTCAACAAATGTTCCAACACTCAGACCTGACCAACTTCATATATTAGAACAATATCCATGTTAAAACTCTGCTCTAATTGAAGAAACATTTTCTTCAACCATTACCAATTTACCTTTTCGAAATATATTTAACAAATCTTTATATCTTTTTTATATATCTAATAAATACAGGTTAATTAGATCCATGCATTTTTAACTACATTAATTCACTAGTTGAATGTGTAATCGACATGAACTAATTTTGAAAACATTGGACCGTGTCCTTAAACGTTGAATCTTGTCTCGTCTTCATGATCCATTTCAACTGAATCGAAGGAGTTTTATGACATATGCTAATTGTTGACATGATTTGTTGGAGTGATACATCAAGGAAATTCAACACCAAAGAAACTACAGTATTACATAGAAAGATATTAAGATAATGAGTTTTTTTCTCAGATATTTTTATGTGAGACTCAGACTCATTATTGAACATATCATGATTGCGTTAGGTTAAAAGTGCATGGGTATTCTTCATTGTATGACTCGATTACGTGCACTTTCTGGTTTTTCAGATTACCACTTACGTTTGATTCGAAACCCAAATGAATCTCTATCAGTTTTGTCGTTTTGTTTTGGGTCTGTTTCACTGCCAAAATCGTCGCTCTCACTCTCGGGATCTGAAATGGGTTTGAATTGGTTAAATAATTGACATGGACATAAAAAATTCGGATTGGCACACTTAGAACACGTTAGCCTACATAAATGCATGTAGTTATGCTTTACAAGGCATGTCCACTTTCTTCTCTGATTGTTATTCTTAACTGTCTTTTACAGCACACATTCAATTATTAGATCCAAGCTAACATGGGGCTAGGTTCTTGTATGTGTGTCTTCACTGCACTGCATGAGATTGCATGAAATCGCAACTGCACAAACTTCAGTTTATATACGTGTGTGTCTCAGTGTCCTCACTCCTCACCTGTTGCTTAAATTCAAGCCTATTGTGAATTGTTTCTAAGGAAAAGGTTACCATATAAATTAAATATAGCCACCAACCATGTGGTAGCAGTGTTGAGAGGTACTGATACCAGTTGAATACACAGTTTCAAATGCACAAAAGTCAAGTACGGTATATAAAGGTTTCTCACAAGTTGGTGACACCATTAAAGGATCAAACCTGCACTAGGTAAAACTTTGATCCAGGAGGAAATTATTATAATAGGGATACTATAGTCAGTGATTATAAAAATGAAAAAGAGACTGCGTTAAGGAGTCCTATTAAATGTATGTAATACCTTCAAAACTAAATATAAAGTGACTTTTGTATTTATAGTAATGTAATGATAATTATTTTCCTTTTTTATTAGAATTCTGTACTTTAACTTCTTTAAGTACTAATTTGCATGATCCTTACTGTACTACAGATCCTAATTGTCTCTCTTCTTTGAACCCAATTGGTTAGTTGTATTAATCTAAATTCTAATCATACGCCATAAATTTGAGGAATTAATTTTTGTCTCAGAAGTAAGATTCCATTGTAGCTTTCAACGTGCACCATATATAACTAGGAGAATACTCGAGACCTTAGAAAAACTATTAGGCCTCTAGCTTTTTTCTTCTTCTTCCCCTACAACTACAAACTCATTCAGCGCGTTATTGCTCTGAGTTGTATACTTACAAGTGAACCAAAATCATTGGAATATTAGTGTCAGCTCATATACCTAAAATAAAACAAGGTGCCGTGTCTAATGTAGATTCAACTTTTTTGTCTCAGAGGAGAACAAAATCAAGTATAATATTATCACCTTTTTGGCCTTGTCTAAAAGTGGGTTTGAGAAACATGATCAAAGAAGGTCTTCCTTTGGTATAGCTACCTCAATGCGTAAAAAAATGATTTGTTGGGATTTTACTGAATAAGGAAGTGGATATAACACTTTTCTTCTGGACCAGGGTCCTTCGCTATTGGACTGCAAGTCCAGCTTCGCGTTATTTTTCGGAGAAAAACATTAAAACTCAGAAAGAGAATACCTCATTGAACATGATAAACCGAATTATGTTCGTAATTGTCAGTCATCAGATAAAAGTTATTGAATAATCTCACCAAAAAAGCGACCAAAAACATAAAACAAATCATAGAGTTCATCTTTTGGATCAAACTATCTAAATGCACATGCAGCTCAAGAGCAGGTAATTCAAAATTTCAAATCAGTCCTAATAATGTTGTAATATTAACAAACTGAAATTGAATCAAACCGTGCAGAAAACAGTGTTTGATTGACTGGACAACCGTCCTAGGTGTTAATTACTTAATAATAGTGTGAGAAATACAGAAATCAAAGTAAAATTAAAATTTTACAAAATCAATGACAATGCCTATAATAGTGTTCTTAATTTTCTTTCTCGCGAGATCTTTTCGGGTAAGATGAGCTGAAAGACCACCAACTCTGACCCACTTCAGGTGGTTACAATCATTATCTTCTTCTGTAGGAAAACAAATTTAGGAAAATATAATGGTTATGTCAGTGCAAACCTTTTTCCACTGTCATTCAGCGCTTTAAGGCAAAAGTTTCGGATGTAGGCACCTATCCTAGGAATAATGCACCTCATCTCTCAAGATGCATCAACAAATACGTATCTATCTAATGGTAAAAAGCACAGACTGTATTTTTGTTACTATATTCAATCTTGATTTTAACCTTTTCTAGTTGTGGCTCCACTCGATGAAATATTGTTGTAGGCTATTTCTACGCAGTAGCTATAGACTCGAATCATTATTAGCACTTTTTTCCGATTGTCTTGTCACTTTTTCGAGTTCAACAGAACTGCTGCTCGTGCCTTTGTACCTAAACCACCTTGAGCATAACACAAAGTAACCTAAATTAATAATTTCTAGAGCAGCAATGAGGAAATAGAACTTATCCAATCTACCCTTGTTAAGATCCTCCGGTAACCAATTCCCAGTTTCAGATTGGGCAGTGACTTGGTGGATAACCGAAATAAGCAGACTACTCAAATAACTCGACCCTGCATGTCCACAGTAGTAAAGAGAACCTGCAATGCTTCTCATGTTCTCAGGAAATTGTTTGTAGTAAAACTCAACTTGTGCAACAGTCATGAATGCTTCAGCCAATCCAGCTAACATCAGCTGAGGAATCAGCCACAGACCTGACATTGATGAGATTGCACCTTTTCTCATTGTTACTCCCAGAGGATTAATCAAAGCCAGGGTTCTACGGTGCTGTTCAACCCTAGCAGATACTAGCATGCTGAGTATAGAGAAAAATATTCCAATACCCATTCTCTGAAGGAGTGTGATGCCGCCCTCTTTTCCAGTGAGCTTTTGGAGTAAAGGCACAACTTTTCGGTCATAGATGGGTAACCAAATTGCCACACTAATCATCAAAAAGACGTAGTAGGATGCTCCTGGGATCAAGAACTCGCTTTGCCCAATACGCCTGTCAGATAGAAGGGCTTGGAACACTAAAATGGTGTGCTGTTGGACGATTACAACAAAGTACACAATGCCTGAAACCCATATGGGTAACACTCTCAACAAGCATTTAACCTCTTCCACTTGCTGCATACTGCAAAGATTCCAGGGATCAGTAGCAGATCCATTGGGGTTTATTTGATCTTGGGGAGTCATGATTGCCGCTTTGTCAAGGAACCTGTTAACATAAGCCATCTGGTAAACACTTCCTAATAATCTATCATAAGTAACGACAAATGCTAACTGATTGATGTTGTTTACCTGAATTGATATGTATAGGGAAGTTTAGAATTGACTGACTTGGGAGCCACATAGTTGAAGAGTGAAGGATATAGATATTCGGGGAGCTTCAGCCTCCTTTTCTTTGTTGCAACCACTATAACTTGCACTATACTAGTTATAGGGCTACCACTTGGTTTAACTTTCACATACAGTTTGGAACCCATGAAGAAGATTATAGAAGATACAAACATCAAAGCAGCAGGAATTCCCAGACCCACTGCCCAACTTACATTCGACTGTATATAGACAATAATTGTTAAGGATATCATCTGAGCAACAGTGAAAGTGAAAAAGTACCAATTGAAGAAGCTAGTGATCCCCTTTTTCCCAGAATCCGTGTTAGGATTAAACTGATCAGCACCAAATGCTAAGTTACATGGTCGAATCCCTGCAGCTCCTATCATCAATAAACCTAAAGCAGTCTTTAGAAATGTCATTTGGCCCTCTGTTGGCCCTTGGCATGTGGGGGAGTCTTCACAGTGAGGTGGATGCAGCCTCTCAACTGCCGCTGTCAGTTGGATTGCAAACAAACCCTGTATGAAGCAGGGAAACCAAGATATCAGATACAAAAATTTAACAAGCCAATCAGATAAACCAAGCATCTTTCTTTCTAAGCATTTTAAAATAGAATTACTTCTGTTTGAGATGATCTTAAATCATATTTTCTACTTATCAGTGTCGTTGGCTTTTACAAATTCAGATATCCCTAACTGTGTTGTGTTTATCCATAAACAAAAGGCACCAAGCAGCAGCAATTTACCACAAAGGAAGCCCCTGTGCAGAATGCCAATATCTTGTAGCGACCGAAAAAGGCATCAGACAGAAAAGCTCCTATTAATGTAGCAAAGTTGGTGCTGCCATTGAAGATGTTGATAATATTTGTAGCCGTGATGTTTTCCAAGTTGAACACTGTAGTAAGATACACCAAGAGATTGGATAAAGTGCCAATGGCTCCTAGCTTCTCAAAAATCTCATTTCCTGCCAATTACACAAAGAATCAATGAAGGTCTAAGGAGAAAAACCAACAAGAGAAAACAATGCATATAAAATCACAAAACCCTCCTCACCTATAATGAAGGGCATGACCTTCCACCCTCTGTAGTTAACCTTAGGGTCATCATCTGTTCCACTATTATCGCTCTTCAGTAAACTTTCCTGGTCATCATCAAAACTCTCTCTCTTTGCCATTCTTTCTCCAATTGTGTTCATAATTATAAGCTTTAAGCGCTACCTTGAAGAAGGAAAGGAGGGCAAGAACGACCAATGAGAGAGATCATGAGATAGGGGGAATTTCAAAACCACACCAAGTACTATCATCTCACCTACCTACTAACAAATTTACTCAAGCTGATTTAAAGATCTAGTTTCCACTCTCAGGTTTTTGCCCTAAATTTTAATTTTATTTACCTTTCCCCAATTTCTTTTATAAATTACCCATTTTTGTGTGGTTTGGTTGAAGCAAGTAGATCTTCCTTGGTGACCAACATCTTTTAAGAGAAAAAAGCAAACCCAAGCAAGAAGAACACAATACAAAATCTCAGAAGTTTGTTGCAGGTAAAAATTTTCAGTCACACATACACCGTACAAAATGCTACCAAATTCATCCAAAATGCTACCTTCATAATTCTGTCTTAATTTTAAGTCTGTGGCAAATTTTCCATAAAGCACAAAACTTGCTGCAATCTAATCAAACCCAGAAAAAAAAATATAAATTTAATCACCAAGAAGTCAACTCAGTACATCATAAGATGATATCTCGAATTAAAGGCATAAGCAAACGAATGCTGAGGAATGAAGCAACATAAAAATTGAGAGAGGAACCGAAAAGCAATGAAAATGGGTGATGGCAGTACCTTAAACGAGAGATTTTAATTGGTCACCTGCAAAACGAAAATCATGGACGGAGCGTTCAAACTCAACTCAAAGACTTGTTGTCAGAGAAAGAGAGAGAGACCTCGTACTCGGTGTATCTTAGCTTAAGAGTTTAATTTTAGATTTTGTGTTTTAGTTTAAATATATTTTTATTTTCTGAGATATAATTTTGGTTTTGTTTTTCAAGTTGACCTTAAAAATACTTTTAGTCAATAGTGAACGTTTATTTTTATTAAAAAATTAGGTTCATCTTAAAACTGTTTGAAGTTTTATCTTTTATTTCTATAATTAGTAACACTCTATGTAAAAACACTGAAGGAAAGGTTGTCCTAAAAAAGAATAAATAAAAATATTGTATATCATCTTCAACAGTTTGCCTGAATATAAATACTATATTTTAAACATTTATAATTTATATATTAGCAAAAGACATTTATATAATTATTGGAAGACATTTAGATTTATACATTAGCAAAAAAAGGTTGAATATTTATTTCAAATAATATTTAGCTTTGACATACAACATCAACATTTAATATCTTTAAAAAGAATTTTATGTCTCTTATTAATTTTAAGGTAAATAATAATAATAATAATAATAATAATAATAATAATGTTATCATATTTGAATTTTTAAAAAATTGAATAAATAAATAATAAAAAGTGTATAAATATATAATATATATTTACTTTTTATTTCATTTAAAATGTAATATTTTTTTCCAAGTTCTCTCTAAGGTTAATTTTGACTATAGTTACTATGTCAGATCATACACTTTTATATGGTTTAAAAAATTTTAGAATCAACGTAGATCTAGGTAGCAAGAAAGTTCAAATTTTTATCAGTAAAAAATCATCAGAATATGTCTTACTTATTATGTTAATTGTAAGCAAACTATCATATAATATGCAAAAAAAAACTATGTAAAATTGATTTTTTTATACAACTTTATATGATAGTGATGGAAATAATAATCATTAAAAGTAACTTTCTATAACAGCTATTGATGTAATCCAAATGACACTTTTTATGAGTTTTTAAAATAATCAACATATGTAATGACTAATAACATATCATTGAAAATATTTTTTTTTAAAATGTTAATTGTTTTTGTGGCAATAGCCGTCTTAATAATATCATCATCTACGTATAACGTACAAATGAAATTATCACCAAACACATTCATTCATAATTAAATGAAATTAGGATATTTATATAATTAATAATATTCACAATTTTACTAAAAATTAAGAATTGAATAAACAGATCTTAAGAATATTATATTGTAATTGAGAATTCCTAAATGATAAACTAATGAAAAAGTTTATCCAAATAATGAATAAGTCTTGGTCCTTAAAAAGTTTACGGTAGAACTTTATCCAAATAAATCCTAAATAATAAAATAGTGGAAAGAAAAAAAAGTTAAATCAAAACAATTCGAAATTGCACTTACTTATCTTAAAACAAATCCTTTGAAAATATGAGGTAATTTTCTAACGGTTAGAAGTAAATATAAGAATTCAATAGTCAATAGTCTAAAAAACAAACAAACTCTCAGTTCAATATTTATATTAAAGTAAATACTTAATTCAATTGTATAAGTAATTATATTTAATCTAGATTATGAGACGAATTAGTATAAAAAATATTTTATGTAAATATCTTTTATTTTTTAATTGTTTTATATTGCATGATATTTACTTATTACTAATCTAAGAAAGAAAGTTTTAGAAAAATACAAATTTGTCAAACTTAAAGTTTTATCTAAAATTTCTCATCAAACATTATCTCCTAAGAAAACTATTTGATAATTTATTAATCAAGTATAAACTTGATCTAGTTGAATTCATCTGATAAAACATTGTGATTTTTTTTAATTTTTCTAAAACATAATTTAATTTTCCCTCTTATGTTTTAACTTTTTTTTTTCCACAAGAGTGTATTTATATTATTATTTTTTAATTGTAAAATTTATGTTTATAAGATAAGATATGAACTTTATATTCAACTTCAATCAAGTTAGGCACAACTTTTTTTTTTTTTTTTTTTTTTTTTTTT
>Ga0209700_101065_pt1 | contig 55387 bp, 23 predicted proteins | sample SiratroredBW_FD_187528 | JGI IMG/M metagenome (GOLD analysis project Ga0209700, IMG submission 187528) | Root nodule microbial communities of legume samples collected from California, USA - Siratro red BW (SPAdes) (version 2) | ecosystem: Host-associated > Plants > Roots > Nodule | place: USA...
TATATATATATATATCTGATGGCACACTTTGTCCCAAGTTAAAAAAAGTGATTCAAACAGAAAATTCCTCACACAATCTTCCTAACCGAAAAAGAAAAGAAACACATTCATATTTAAGAGATGGGAAATTACCGTTTAATACGAAAGAATTTGTGATATGATGCAGAGACATGACTTGTCGCTTGAGATATGTGTTATTTGATGATTTTTGTGTTTTCATATTAGGAAAGATTTTTCTATGACATGTCATTTTTATAAGTTTCGTATAACTTTTGTTTGATAGGTAATGTGTTTGGACTTTGGCTTTCTTCTTTAACATTTTCTTTTTCTACTTGAAATGTCTTTATAAATGTTCACTTCATCCTTCTATCATCTTATACTTTGTTAATGTAAAGTATTTCTACAGTTAAATTTGAAGGTAGTTATGCTTTTTTAATAGAGTTACATTTCTAAATGGTATTTTTTTTTTTTTTTTTTTTTTTTTTTGTCTTTCTCCATTGCTACTGTAAATATGATATGTATGATTTCTTTCTCTAATAGTACCAATTCCATTTTTGGTGCTAAACGACTGTGTCACCACTCTCATCACAGCTTTCTTTTTAATGCTTAAATGTCAAATAATTGCTTAAGTGATGGTTTTTAACCTATAGTTAATCTGTTTTATTTATTCTTAGTGTTGGTTTCCTACTTTCAACTTTCATATCTCTAATTATTTTATGTTCCATGAATGCTATCATCACTCCTTTGGCCTTTTTTTCTTTTCTCTTTTTAAATTCTTTTCACTATTGAGTAGAGATTTTTATATTGGGTAACCTAAATCTATTTTTCTATAGGGATAAGCTCTAGTCTGATAATAAACAAAGTCTTGAAAAGTTAAAAGTTAAAAAGTTACAATGAAAATATATTTTAGATAAATATCTCATTATTTTTTTTTATCCTTCTACTTTGACCCTTCTCACAAGTAACTATTTTGTCATAATGAAATTGTATTGATATACACATTTGACTTTAATTTTCAAGCATGGTTAGCATGTGGAAATTTTAGTTTGTCAATTAGAATATACACCAAAGAGAGATATGATATGCGATGATTGATATGAGGAATAACGATATCGTTATCGTACAAATATTTGTGAAAAGAATTGTATATATAAATGAAAACTGTTGTGGCCAATGTCAATTATAAGCTTTGTTTAAAACTTTTTTTAATGTGTTGACTTAGTGTGTAAAATGAAATTAAAAATAATAATTAAATTAAATTTTTATTTGAACCTTAATTTATTTAATAATGTATTTAATACATATAATTAGCTTTGATTTTGAGTTTGGCAAGAATAGGGGTGCCACTAGAAATCTTTAGAGCAATTATTTCATGCGCCTCCGATTTTTAAACCTATACTCCATAATTGAATGAAATGATTAAATTGTGTGAAAACTTATTCTCAAAAATACTTCAGAAAATATTATATATGTTTCAAAAAATTTACTCTGAAAATTTAAAAGTTTGTTTTGAAAAGTTTATCTGAAATGATTTTATGCGTTTTAAAAATTTTATTTCAAGAATCTTAAAAAAAAAAAAAACTTATCATATTTTAAAATTGAGAGATTGCACGAAGGAATTGCCAATATTTAATTCATAAAATTAATCTTTTAGGATTCACTCAAGTTGACTTCTCTATTTATACTTTTAATATTCCCTCAATTTCTTATCTTCTAAAAACAAATAATAAACATTTCATACCTTCAACAAGCTTTTATATATATATATATATATATATATATATATATATATATATATAAAACATATATTTTTTATATATATATATATATATATATATATATATATATATATGTAAAGCATAAATTTTGAAATATTTAAATTTTAGTAATGATAGAAGCATAAACTGTGATAATTTTAAATATTTCAATTTAAAATATAAAAGTAATTTAATCTATAAATCATTTTTCCAATTTTAATTTGTAAGATTAAATAGGTAAATAAAAAACCAGAAATTAATTGCTTTCCATTCCATTAACTTTCAAACCCCTTCCTATACAATATAACTTACATCTTGAGATTTAAGTGATAAATGAGTTTTGACCCTTGAAGTGTACAAAAATGATCCACCTATTGTTTTTCTTTCCAATTAAATATTGTTTGACTGCCTTTAAATGATTAATATGCTATCATTATTTGATTTAGATTACTCTAAAGATTAGTTGTTATGTGTGACTTTGTTGAATAGTTAAAACTTGAATTTGATCTGTTAAATATTTTAATCATGCAAACCAATTCTCTCTGCCTTAAACCAATACCAAACTTTGTCTCTATCAAAGTAATTAATAGTCAAACTAAATCCCATAGATCTTTTGCTTTGTAGCTATTGGATAGTTCTAATCTATAGCTTCATAACCCCGTGTGTTAGTACAATTATGTAGAATATTTCAATATTGTTAGTTTTCAAGGGTTGAAATTAATTTTTGAAAGTTGTTACAATAATAAAATAATATGATTAAAATAATTTAATTTTAGCTAAACTTTGGTCCCTATATTTTGGTTCTTATATTATTAAAATTTCCAATTGAGTTTCTCAATTTTTAAATTAGCGTTAAAAGTTAGTCCTTCCATCGATTGACACACACACAACTTCATCAAACGATTTGATCAAATGAACCAAAATGATGCTCATTTAAAATTTGAGAACTTAATGGAAACTTTTTATAATATGAGGACTAAGTTGAAATAAATTGTATAAATATAGGACAAACAAATAATTTAACCTAGAAAACACAAAAACTACAATTCTTTATTACTTTTCATTGTTTATTAAATTAGCAAAACCATATGAATTAGTATGCAAAAAAACCTATAACATCTCTATAGCCTTGAAGTAAATTTTGAAGATTAAATAAAAGTTACATTTTTTATGGTCTTTTAAAAAATAAAAAATAATAAAAATGTATTTAGATGTATTGTTAATATTTTTATCAATAAGAATTTAAAATTAGTTCCAATACATTTCATTTGTTGGGATTCATTTAGACTAAAAAAATATTATCTTCATATATCAGGTCAATACAATCATTCTAATAAACAATTAGTTATATACTTTATTAAGTCGTCGGTGTTGTATTTATATGATTTAGACTTATATTTATATAATTTATATTAAAAACTTCAATTGATATTTCAATTTTTAAATTAACATTAATTTGATAGCCTATCATATTATTTTATAATACTTGTGTTAATTGATGGAAGAAAACAATTTGAAGTTAGTATAAAAGTCAAGAAATTGAATTGAATTAACATAGCCACCAATTTGAATAAATTATTAATTTAATCTTCAATTCATAATATACATAAATGTTTTATACATTCCTAAGTTTGAAAATAAGCACAAATATTTATTTGTGTTTTCTCTATTCCATTCATATATTTTTAGGTTGTGTTAGGATTATATCTTCTATTTACAACTTATAATGTTTCATGAGTTTAACTTAAATAGTAGTTATTTAGATTTAGGTCTGTTAAGATAATATTATTAAGTTCATCATTATAACAAAAATATTATTTTTTCTTTATTTTAGAAGAACCATATTGCTTTTGAAGAATAGTAATTAAAAGCCACAAATAAATTATATAAGTAATAGTAATAAGTTAGTCAATCCTCTTAAACAAAGTTTTAAATTAGCACTAAATACAATTATATATGTGAAATTAAAAAATGTGTTACCAAAATACAATACTAATAAAATATAATTTTTTCAAGTGACTGACAATAACATGTCATCTTTATAAAAGAAAAATCTTAGGTGGACTTCATTATATATGATATATAATTAATAATGATAATAAATTTTGAAGAGAGAAAGGTAATTTTGAAAAAGAAAAGGCAATGAAGAATTGCCGCGTAATTAATTTTCATTGCTATTCCGTTATTACCCTCCAAGCTCAAAACCTCTATATATAAGCCGTCAAAAACCCATTAATCAAACACACACTCTTCAATTTTCTCTCTCTTCTTCTATTTTCCCAGAAATATTTTCCCGGAAAATCCCCCAAAATTTTCTAGGCAGCCAAACGCTCCCACCATGAACAAATCCGCCCTTCTCGCTGCCTCCGTCGCCGCCGCCTCCGCCACCGCCGTTTCCCTCTCCTCATCTGCGAAGTTCTCCCTTCAGGTACTCGCCTTCAATCCCAAAATTTCTCCTTTTTCGCGTGATTCTGTGTCAAACCGCGGGATCTAAAAATTTACATTTGAAAAAAATTCTCCATTTTCCGGTGAAATTGAAACGCGTGTTTCGGTTGTGCAGGACGGCGCGGCGCAGAGGGACCGCGGCGGGTCCTCGCCGGCGGCGAGTGCGGCCTCGATGGAGAAGTTCGCGCCGCGGTTCGACGGGTTGCGGTTCATCGAAACGCTGATCACTGCGCACAGATGAACGCGCGTTGCGGAAACGCGCTTTTGGGGTTTTCCCTTCAGCCTTTTTGATCGTGCGCTGTCTAGAAATTTAAGAAAAAACATGGGAAAATGTTTGGATCTTATTTTTTTAACGTTGTTTTTTGCATTTATGTTGAGAAATTGAGTGAGAAATTGTAATACTACGGAATTGTTACTGTTATTTGTTGTGATGCTTTCTAATGAGATTTTTGACCCCTATTTTAGTCGTCACTATTTATTTCTTTGTAATCTATTAGGGGAATATGAAAAAGAAAATTTTGATTAATTTATTTATTTATTCTCTTTTTGTCTGTTATGTTTGTTTATTATTGGGAATTATATATATTGTAAATTTAATTTTTGTGTTTTGTAGCAATTGTTCCTTGTTTGATTTGGTAAAAACATGTTTTGGGTGTGTCTGACTCAGCTCGTGAAGATGAGATGGTTTTGGAGTGGGGAGGGACCACTTGAGGATATTCGGTGCATCCTTTGATTAATGCGTTATTTGCACTTTGCATGGAGATAAATGAAAAGACTTTTTTTTTTTTTTTTACAAACTTTTGAATAATTTGCATATTATTATTATTATTATATTGGACAAAAGTTTGAAATAGAAAAAATAAATTTAGAAACATAGAAAAAGTTATTTTACATACGTTGTACAATTAGACTAGAATAAAGAAACAAAACGGTAAACAAAATTGAGAAATGAATGAAAATTGTGATTTTTTTTTTTTAAATTTAAAGACTAATATTGTGAAAAATAGAATGATCAAAATTGTTTAAGTAATTCATAATTTATTAAAAGTATATCACTGCAATTTCTAAGCTGTTGTATTTTACTATTACCTACTTAGTATGATTTTTAAAATAATTTAGAACTGTTTAAGTATTTTTTTTAATTTTTTTTACTTTATGCATCACTTAGGAAAAAGATAATAGTTTAAGGATAAAATTAAGTACTTCTACTATTATATTTTTAATTTTGTTTCATCTTTTAATGTCACAATTATAATGAATATTGAAAACTAGATCTCAATCATGTTGGAGAATTGAAATGACATAAACTTATCTATAATGACATAAAAATATCCATGAAGAGTTTAATTATTTTAAAACAAATTTAAATATAAAATAGATGCCAAAATATTTCATTTTTTACTGTTTTCCCGTGGCTCATAAAAAATAGATTAGGTTAGTTGACCCTGTGTAACATCTCGTTAAAATATTGTCAATTTTCAATTTTTAATATATATATTAAAATACATTTAATTATGTAAATATTTTTTAAATTTGATTAATTAATATTTTCGTATTGTCACAGACTAATCACTCTGAGATTGGTCTATACTGATCTCACAAGTCTTTACATACAATATTTGTATGTTAAAGTAATCAAAACAGCTCAAATTCCTCAGATTAACTGAAGCAGCATAAGTTTAGGTTAGACCGAAAATAACTTTTTTTTTTTTTTTTTTACAATGAGTGAAAAAGTTGTATCCCCGTCTATGATTTTAACTCATTTAAAATTGATTCACTAACCCATTTTTAAAAAAATCATCTAACTATAAAGGTAAAGTTAAATTAATTAAATTTTAATTCTTTAATTTATTAAATATTATATATTATGTAAAAAATTAAAAAATTTAATTTTTACCAATAACAATAATATTTAAATTTAAAAAATTTGAAATTTATGAAGACAAATAGTGAGTGGTGTGATATTTTTAATTATTTAGGGGATTCACATTTATTGCTAATAAATCATGATTTATGAATCACCTATCAAAACCTCTTCTTTATTATATATTACTGAACTTAAAATACTTTCTCATTATTTATACTCAATATTAGATATAAGGTGAAACTCAAACTCATAGATTCCTAATAATATATCTTACTCAATTTTTGTTATTTTTCTTTTTTAGAGTCTTATATTGATTGGTTAAATGACCTATGTTAAGTTATTGTTTCGCTTGTTTTCTTTCATCTATTTTTATTGCTTTACTTCTAACATATCTTATTTATTGATTAAATATATATTTCAAGTTAATATACATAGATTAAAGAATATTTGATGAGTGTAAAATACTATTATATTTAAATAAAAATATATTTATTAAATATCTTGATTGTTGATGATACATCACTGATAATGAAATATTAGATAAAAACATAATTGCAAAAAATATTAATTATACTGAATTTTTAATAGGCTTAAACATAATAGTCTTTTAATTTAACAAAATTATTTTTAGCCTCTAATTTCTTTTACAATAATTAGTCCTAAAACACATAATTATTTATTTAATTCTTTAAAGCAATTAGTAAAAACTAGTCTTTCTAGAAAAACTGTTTGTCTCTTCTTATCGACTCTATTAGTATTATTATTTAAGTGGCCAACAAAGAAGATATTTTTCATAATTTTTCACTCACCCAATCAATTTCTTTATAGAGAGGAATAAGTATATGACTTTTTTTTTTCTCGTCAACACTAAATATTTAATAAGAATTTATAAAAAAAATAAAAATTCAAACATGTCTTATTTTAGAGTGTATCCTCTTTTTGTTATTACCTAACATTACGAATAGAGTGAAAAAAAAAAATAGATTACCACTGTTTTTAAAGAACTAATTTCTACATATTTTTATTAAAAAACAATTTTATCAAATTGAGCGAATTAAAACACATTTTAACCATTTTAATACATAGATGATTTTGAGATAAAAAAAAAACCCAAAATATGTAAAGTTCTAATAAACACGTAATATCTCACCAACAACATTTGATTAGTTTAGATAATAACTTTTTTTAAGTGTCTTGGGGTGTTATTTTTCCATTAAAACAGGAGTTTTCTTGCCAATTCGCCTTGACATTTAACAAGATATTTTATTACATAGATATTGGTATAAAATATAATTCCAATTAAAATAACCCTACAAATATCTACAAAATTACATCTAAATTTTGTCCACTCCTAACTATACAGCATGATCATCTTAACTTTTTTACTTTTCCATAAAAGATTAGGATGAGGGTAGGGAATAGTTTAATCCTAATTAAGATAGAATAGTACTAACAAACTTAGATGAAGATAAACAAGCTCGTACAATTATTTGTAGATAACTATTCCCTAACACATCGTGTTGAACAAACTCGAAATTGCATCAACTTTAATATATAGATAGGGTTTGTTTTCATTGGATACACCAACTATTTTGATTACAGCTTGATCTTAATCATGCAATGCACTAAGGTTTGTTCCCCCACAAGACATGATGCGTAAAGAAAGACGCAAGAAAATTGACATTTCCAAAAAAACTCGTCCTCAACTTTTTATGAGATTGAAATGTTACACACCATGATCTGAAAAATTTTCCCCTTTTGATGAGGAAATTTCCTAAAGCCCTTACACACTTTTTTCTGTTTTCATTAATCTCCTTTAGTCATGGATGCTTTAGGTGCTATTTTTGTCCATTAGCATAAAGCAATATACCAAATGAAATGAGTGGTGGAAGGGAATGGGATATTGCTTCTTAGTCCCCTAAAAGATTATATGTGATGAATGGTTTTACGTACATGTTGGGATCATGCACAAAATAGTCATGGCAGGTGTGAAACATCCTTAAAGAGTGTCACAAACATGTTGGTTAGGGTTTGGATTAGGTCAAGAATGGGAACTGTAGGACAAAGGTCATTCAACTGCCAATTTAATCTTCATGGAACTCATGGCCACAAGAATCTAGTAACATGGTAATGGTGTGGATGGCTCAGTGACTTTTTGTCCAGAAGCTACTCAGCTTGGTTGTGTATTAATTATTGTTGATGTGAAATTCTAGTAGGTGTTGGAAAATTGAAGTTGACATTTCAAGAAAAAAAAGGTAAAGGAATATTTTTGATCTTTCTAAGAGAAGATAAGCATCAAGAGTAAAAGTATGAGTGATTTGAGTGATATGTTTGATAGAAGTTTAGAAGTGAAAATTTTGATTAAAAGTGACACTTTTTCTTGAGAGTTTCTAAGTGCCAATTTCACCTCATGTGAAGTTTCTATTCGCAATTGAAATTAGCAATCAATAGCAATCATTATTTTGATGTCTCTCGTATTTTTTAAATATTTATTTGTGATTTTAACATTTAATGTAATAATAAAATGTTGACAAGAAAATGCTTATGCATATTATTAATGTAACAATGAATCTTTATTTTCTCTTGTGTAAAAAGTTGTTTTGTTAGCGAAAATCATAATACTATAATATTACGAGCAAAATCAATTTATGATACAAGAAGAGCCTGTAACAAAACAAAAAATTTATATTAATATTTGAAGTTTTATTTTAATTTATGTTACATTCGGTTAGACAATTAAATGTAAATTTTGAATTTTGTTAAGCACGACTTAGTATGTGAAATTTGAATAAAACAAACATAAACTAAGTTTATTACTTTTAAAATAGTGTAATTTTGATCTAGTAGTTTTAAAGATCCAACATGAAGAAATAAAAAATGTTAATTCTCGATAATGAAGAGGAGCACGTCAAAAAGTAAGTGCCAAAACGGGTAACTTCTACGTGTTTTGGTATAACGTGGTGTTGGTTTATTAATTAAAATAAGATGTGATATGGTGACCCATAATGGTTAAGCACACTGAGAATTTGTGCTTGTTCAAATGTTGTTTTAATTGAATACAGATAAAATTTTAAGTCTTCATGTCTTTTAATAAGTGCACACTCATATATTTTGATTTTAAATTTAGCTTTTATTTAACATTTGTCATTCTTTTAGGTCATTTTTTCATAGTTTTTGTTCTAAAATTATTAACTCATTTTATTATAATTTTTTTTCTTTGTTTTATTTTCTTTTAGATCGAGGAAAAGATTTCTCTCTTTTATGCAAATTAAAGTATTTGAGTGGGACAAATAAAAAATCTTGGTGATAGTTAGATACTTCCTCAAGACAATTTATAGACTAGTTTAAAGAGAAAGAAGTTTTCTTAAGCTGTTAAACATAAATATGTGACACGAAACAACAAATTAGGAACATTAACATCATATGGATAACTTTGTCATAGTTTTTAACCTAGAGTCATTCTTTGAGTAGGTTGTGAAGAAAAAATCTAACTCAAAATATTATAAATTTAAAATTAAACAGGTCCTGCGATTTTGTCATTATGCCCAGGTCTGCTCCACTATTGGACCGATCTTTGTGTGCTGCTAGCAACATATGTATTCTAAGTGAAGGTTAGTTTTTTTTTTTTAATTCTTATTTACTATTTTATTATATTTAATTAATATCTATATAGGGTTTATGGTTCATTCTTAAATGTGTTGATATTGAATCTAGGAGTGTTCAACTCCCGAAAAATATTATTAGATTTTGTGAAGTTCGTATTTTATGATTATGTTGTTCAATTTTTGTTAGATTTGTTTATTGAGAGATTAGTAGTTTTCCATTTGATGTTTAACTTGTGTAGTATTCTTCAATTTTAAAATTGTTCCTACATCACACTAAACTTTATAAATGGAGGTTGTACTGATAATAATTGTATTGAATCTTGAATTATCTAGTTAGATAGTTTGGAAAGAATAATTAATTTCTAATAGTTGATTGATTAGTGATCCGCATATGACTTTGGCTCAACTAGTCAATGTGAGTTGTGCGTTGACCATGATTCTTCCCCCGATTGGTGGCCATTGGGAAAAGCTATAAAGGGGCCACCATGTTACACAGTGTGCCTCTCCCCTCTCATTTGGTAAAGGTCGTGGTCATTACAAACCTTCATTGCCTAGCCTAGACATCTTGTCAAACTTACATCAAAGCCTTTAGTATATCTTTGTACACTAATATTCATACATATGAAATATGTGATATACTAACTAATGTTAATGTTTTTTTAGTGTAGTAGGAATGTAATACAAACTTGCCTGTGGAGCATAAAAAAAAATTGTCTACTGATGATTTTTGTGGCAGCATTGATGGATGTTATTACAATTATAGGTACAAATCTCATACATATGTCATGGGATGACAATGTTTTTAGGAGGGATAGTGATGAACTATGGTACATACACATGTTTGATTTATGGGAGAATACTTCACGCAATCAGGAGCTCAACATATATATTGTGCAGTCATGGATGATGTAAGCTCAGTGTTGAAAAGTTTTATATTCTTAACTTATATATGGTATTAATAATTTATTACAATGTAGGTACTTGTATGTTTTGTTTTTAGATAAGGGAAAACATGACAAATATATTTTTAGACCCTCAACTCATTCATCCAATGGGTAACAAAAGAGTAAAAATAGAAACATACATCACTAATACCTTAATCAAGAGACGAACATAAATTTACTCAATGTATCGATGAGTAAGTCCACCTCTATTGAATAATGTATAGTAAATTATTTGATATATTGTACTAATTAATTTCCAGTGTAGACATCATTGGCAACTACTGATTATATTAGTCCAAGATCATATTGCTGCATGATTATGCTACTTGCATAAGAAGCCTCCAAACTACTTTAAACAAATAATAGACTAATGAGAATTTTAATTAACAACTATTATTACATCAACTTTGCATAATATTATGTATTTTAACATCAGACTCCATATTTTTTGTGCTTACCCTTCATATACTATATTGAGTGGTAGGCCAAGTGAAAGATCTTAAAAGTTTACTTAAATTCATCTCAAGGTATTTAAAGTAAAAATATTGAGTGATTGAGTTATCTAATAAATTTTATTTTAAGTTGTGGTGGTGTAATAAACAAACTAAAGAATATGAGTGCCACTATTTAGTCCTGAAACAATGACAAACCTTATGCAAGCTTGTATTGATAGAGATAACATTATTAGAATTAATAATTTCATCTAATGTATTATTCACTTGAAAATTCAATGACTCTGTCATATTTTTGTTTTTGAAAGATACTTTAATAAGACAAGGAGGAGATGTTATAAATTAGTATTAACTTCTAGTCCTAACTGATATGATACTTTTTAAAGTTAGCAAAGAGTGTAATTTTTTAAAGCTAATTTTATCTATTAAAATTCATTGGACTTAATTTAAATTTAATTATTATGTTAATAGTTAGTGTGTGCTAATTTATTGTGTTACTTAAGATTGCATATAAAATGGAAGAGAAGAAAAAACAAAAACCTTAATCTTATCCAAATTGTAGTCAAGCAAACTTTTCACAACAGAACTAATCAGGCATGATTCACCTAATCACGACTTTTTATCTTTCTCTATCTCTCTCTTTTCTTTTTATTCATTAGTTTTGTATTATAGGGTCAACTAACCGACCAATCCAATCTATAATTGTTATGTAAAGTCAACTGACTGAAAGTATTACAGTAGCAACTAAACAATATGACCTTATAAGTCGACCAAGATATCCACATCTCGACAGATACAAAGAGCTCTCTTGAACATGTGTCACTGACAACAGACACATGACAATTATCAACTAGGACACACAAAATGAAGCACACAAAAGGCCCTTAACAAGTTAGACCTTTAGCCCAACTTTCCAGGACCCACCCAAAATCCTATAAATAAAAAGATGATCTTAAACACAAGGTACTATTACTTTAATCTTAATTAACATCTTATAATACTTAGATCGTTAACTAACTTTATAAAATACTTGTAGAAACCCTTCATGAAACCAAGAACTAAATCAATAATAGAAAAAAAAAACAATATATAAAATTTGAAGAGTTCAATATCAATCGAAAACTCCTAACTTTATAAAATACTTGTAGAAACCCTTCATGAAATCGAGAACTAAATCAATAATAGAAAAAAAAACAATATATAAAATTTGAAGAGTTCAGTATCAATCGAAAATTCATTGATCATGTAGACTAGTCAGTCACGTTATAATAATTATTCTTATATCAACAGTATCTTTATTTTATTTTATTTTTAAAAAAAAATTAAGTGTCAATTTTCTCTTGAGTTTTAATCAAGATGAAATTACTTATAAAATATTTTTCGACGTTTAACTAAATATTTAGTATTTAAAATATTAAATATTAATTAAAATATTAAACTATTTATACAGGCAAGACAAAAGTATTGTCTATGATAAGTCTAGATAGTTGTCACAGTTTTTTATGTTAATTTCAAAAATAGGAACTAATAGCAAACGAGTCATAATCGGATTAAATCTTCTTGTTGAATTATAGCGACAAATTTAATACGATGTTTAGGTGAAGTTAGACAACGAGCATGGAAGAGAGTGAGATGAATATTTGAGACCACTAATTTTGCAAGTGGGTACCCCACTTCTTTCAACTTGCATTCTTTTATGTTCATGCATGCTGCTGTATCATGGCATCAGCAACTCACACATGTTAACCCCACCTTAAATCAATCATCTTCACCTTTTCCAAGGTCATGTGTTGTTATTCATGCCACAATCATTTTTTTTTATTCAATCAAATAATAATATATGCAACTATTTTTCTTTTACATTTTTAATATGTGTTTAGTCTCTTAATTTCACATTGTTTTTTATGATAAATGAGTCTTCCGAAAATATAATTATATTTTATTTTTTTAAATTAATAAAAGTAAATTCTAAAAAGGTATTGAATTTTTCCGTTTATTTGGTATTGATATTTACGCGATAAATAAAGAGCACCTAACCAATTGTAATCGATGATTAATTAATGAATCTAAGACTAAAAAAATGCATAATTAAACACGTCAGGTTTTATTTTAGTTTATGAATTCTTGTTAAATCTTCGCATTAACGAGATAATGAGTAACTTGCTCTTTTATTTTTTTTCAATAAATGAAATTAGTTGGGTAGAAGAGAGAACGTGGAAATTATTATTTTTGTTCTGTGTTTACACAAGCGATCATGTGTTTTATTTATTCTCATATAATTTTTTGAGAAAGATTTAAAAATACATTTAAAACTAATTAATTTAAGGTTTAAGAAGAATTAATAAGTTAACGTGCTTTTAAAATACAGGAACAATAATGCAATAAACTTAGCTTAAATTACATTTAATTTGATACTCTCCATCAAGATAAAAAAAAAAAAGACGTAAAAACTTTAGCCTTAAAATTTATTTATGTATATGAATAAGTTAATGTTTAAATTCAAAAGAATTATCCAAAACATGTCTTTGATCACAAACTACTTATCATGATTATGTTCTTCATAAGATAATCTTAGGATCATTAAAGTTAATAGGCATATGAGTATTTTCTTTGTAAGTATTTTCTTAGGGTCATGTTATGCATTTTAAAAACCAAGGGATTAGCTTGTAGGTAGAGATAGATAAACTGGGATATATACTAATAAACTGATTAAAATGGTTTTATGAACAAATTATATACTCATTTTTCCTTCTAGAAAATGTTTAAAGTAAGTTTAGAGTGCAGGGCAGAGAACCACATTTAGCACTTTGTATCCAAGAAGAAAAACAATAATAAAACTATAGTAACATACTTTTGTGGAGAATCATGATGAGAACACATAAACAGCAGCATGATATGTTGAGTGAATCAATTGAAGGGGTTGTTGAACACAGACATTTTGAGGGTTGATCTCAGAAAGAAGTGAAGAAGAAAATGAGGAAAGAAGCAGTGGAGATGAGAGAGGTAAAGTGAGGAGGATGAAGAAAAATGGTGTGAGAAGTTTGAGTGTTATTGGGTGTTTTGACATTGGAGCAGTCAAGGCCATATTCCCCTCCTTTGCACTCATTGGCAAAGAGGCCAGGAGGGTATTTGCCATAGATGTTGATGTAGCTAAACATAACTTCTGCACAGTTAGTTGTCAAGTCATTGATCTCATTAGTAAAAGGGCAAGCAAATTGCTTGAAAGCCTCACAGCACACCTTGGGTGGGTACTGGGGTCCCTTGCATTGGCTTGTTAGCACTGTGTAGTTCTGGTTCTCAAAGTCAACTGCACAAGCTGCACACAACTTTTCACTTATTAGTCAACCATCATAATTAAAGAGTTCTCAAAAGTCAAAAGGTTAGAGGCTAGACATTCAAAAAGAAAAGAAAAGGAGAGAGATTCTCTATTTTTATCTCATAAGAGCAAGTAGTGAAAAGAGAATAATGGAATGATTGTTATTAACACTCTTAAAATAGAAGTGAATATAGAAGTGAATGCAAGGTTTTGCTTTTTTTTTTATTAGTTAATATGTTTCTTTTGTTAAATATCAGATAATATTTAATATTTTCATATCATTTAAAAGTTAAGATTGAAGTCATTTCAAATATATATTTTTTTCTTGCTCTTTTAAAACATTTTATAAAAAGAAAAATTGTGATGAAATTCTGAATTCTAAAACAAGACAATATCTTAAATCCAGTAAATAACTCTAATAATATTATTTTAATAAATTTGTTATGGAAACATTAAACATTCTTATAAATAACTAAAAGAAATCTCTCCAAGCATTTCAATATTATATTTAAAGATGTTTACCTCCCTAATTATATGTTTTGGTTAATGAATTGTAAAATTAAATGATTTTAATTTGTTTTTTAAATGAAAATACTATAGAAAACATAGATATTAGGTCAAAAGGAAAAACACTTTACCATGATTCAAATCCAACGTTGGAAAATAGTAAAGAGGTTCATAAAAGTTTGACTTAATGGGTTCAGAGTGCACAAGTATTTATATTCTGATAAAGATATTCTCATAAGTGACTAAGCATTAGTATGGCATGTGAGTCATGACTCCACTAAAACTTTCCTACATCCTAGAGATCAATGAAAAAAAAAATAAATGGCACTCTTCAAATCTAAGCTATAAACCTGTTTTTTTTTTCTTCAAAAGTAAAAATAGTGATATTTATTGTCATTATTTTATTGCTAAATTTGCAATTTAGTACTTAAAAACTCGGGTTCTTTTACTTGGCTTACAAAGTTTGGGTTCTTAATATTAATAAGTGATAGTGCTATTCTTGAGGGCAGTTAGGTAAACATTTGGATAAACTTATCTGTAAATATTTATAAAAAAAGAAAATTACAAAGATAAAATAAATTATTTTTTATTAATTTATATACTTCAAATTTTATAGAAACTTTTTCATTCTCTCAATGAAACCCTTTCACTCTATATAAATTAATTTTAACTTGAACAAAAAATTTAATATATTTACTTTTTTTATTAAAAAATAATACTCAAAAGAAATTTATCCAAACGTAACTTTATAATAAAACGTTTTATACTATAAAATATGGTCTAACTTTGACAAATCTATTTAAAAAAAAATTAGTCAAGGAGGACAAAGCGAGAATAATTGAAAAATAGGAAGAGGGTAAGTTAGATTTAAAAAAGTCCTAATAATAAAGAGCTGATTATTAAAATAAATAATTCAAAGGACTATGTGTCTTAAGAATTAATCTCTCTGTTTTTTCTCACACGTCACCATCCAACTTTTGGTTAGGCCATTGTCTTCTAGCAAGGGGTCATTTTTGGGCCAACAGTTGAATAGTTTTTCTTATGCACAATTTTATAAAAAGAGAAAATAGAAATAACATGAAATAATTTTTTTTCATACGATAAGGTGTTTGAAGATTTGGAATATCACCTTCAATATTCCAAATAACATAAATGCACTAAGTGGCTTTTCAATATTTACGCAAATAACTCTTGTTTTTCAATAGTTTTTCAAAATAGAAATCAAGCACACCCATATTCTCCATATTCCCTGTTAGAGAATTATAATTATAATGAACTAATTTTGTTTGCATAGCAAGGAAAAAAAAAATCAGGTTCAAAAGAATTAACATGATTTCAAGTACTTCTTTATACATTATATATGATTTCGACATTTGAATTGAAAGCAAACCCATCAAAGATATATGGTATGTTTGTGTTACAATTTAAAATCTTAGAACACTACTTTTAGAACCAAAAATACATATAGGTCAATTTTGTTCCAACATATTTTCAACTTTCAATGTGAGTTCATAGTTTCCAATAGTAATCCAAAAGAGCATTAGAAAATGTTACCTTTCTTAGCCTGTAGGAGGGCACGACCAGTGGATGCCCCAGACTCAAATATATCATCTGTTTTGATACAAAAAATTCAACCACATTATGTCAATCTTAACCAATATCTACCCATAATTAAAATGTGAGACATAAATATAAGGGTTTCAACTTTGAAGGAAAATAATGTACCAGAAATGAATGGAGCAGCAGAGGCCAATGTGGCTAGGAGGAAACAATAGAGAATGGAAGAGAAGAAGGCATTGGAACCCATTTTCTCTTTCACTCTCACCCTTTTGATTTTAAATTTTTCTTTTTCTTTTGAGGGGTGTGTTTCTTTTGTTCTCTGGTTTTGGTGAGATGAAGAAGAGACATTTCAGGAATCCTGGTACAAATCAAACGTGTTGTCAAGCTGGCGTAGTTCCAATGGCTCTCCGCAACTTCTCTTGCCTTTGGTAGTTTTTGGTAGTTTTACAATATGTTCTTTCTCCCTTTAAATAGTTATATAATATATGACATTTTTTTTAACTATAATTGGAAAGGTGAAGGAAGTATTGTTTTAACGGAATTATCATTTTAAAGGGTTGATTAGATAAATCTTTTTACAAATTTTTATTATCCAACTTTTTTCATGATTTTTTAAATAGTTAAATATTAATATGTTCTTCTCTTGTGCATTGTTCTTCTTTTTTGTTCTCTTTCTGCTACTACCCAAGAATCATATCAACTTAAGTTTCTGTGAAACAGAAATCAGAAATACCATGTTAATATGTTTTATGAGTTCTTTAAACATACAAGAAAGTTCTTTCTCATGGTTTATATCCAATACAAACTCTTTTAGTATTATAATTTCTTAATCAGTACCCTACAACTATTGATTAACTTAAAAAGATAAAAATATGTACAGGAAAAGGTAATAATTATCTTATTACAAGTAGCTTGCTAGGTTCTATGCAAAAAAGGAAAAAGAAAAAACAAACCAATAAGGTAGAAACGAACAATTAAATAGATAAGTTTGACAACATACGAGATGATGAATCGATTCCAAATGGATTTCATGACAAAGATTATGTCTATTTTGTTTGCTGCTCCCTCATGAATCCACGAGAGTTGCATGAGAAACAAAATCCACAAGGATGCCCAACTTATGTAATATTCATTCATTGCTAATGTCAAGTTTAATTAATTAATATTAGAAATTAGATTAATTCACCATCTCATATCATTCTCATATACCAACTTGAATGGTCCAAAAGCATTTTGAAATATACTAGTAAAGAAAGTGGTAGTAAAAACAAGCTTTTTGTACTCATTTGGATCAATGGCAGGTGTATTAATTTCAAAACAATTAATGACAGAAGAAGTTGTTAGGTATTAGTCTAAGTCCTACATTGAGATAAAAATGAGATTGTTGAGCAACATATAAGAAAGAAGACCCACAAATCCAATACTTTAAGGTTTTGTGTTGAAGGTGATGTCATTTCCTTATATTTTGGCTCAGTTTTCATTCTTGTGAGATCTCCCTACAAAAGTTGAAGGTGGTGTCATTTCTTTATATGTTGGCTCATTTCTCATTCTTGTGAGATCTCTCCACTAAGATGTGGCACCACACTAGTATAATAATTTGTTCAAACCATTGATTTCAAATTTATAAGAAAGAAAGTCAAACTTGAGGTCCATTTTGCCATAAATCTATGAAAGGTTTCTCTTCTTATCTTAGGATTGATATTACTTTGAAGGTTGAATTTATATGAGATATTGCTTTGAAGGCCGAACTTATGGTGATGTGGTTACTATTGAGTTAGTTATTATTAGAAGTTGGACTTCCTTATAGTTGAAAAGTAACTCTCTATATTGATAGTTAATTCTTTTAACAATCATAATATTGTACCTTAGGTATTTTAGAAGCATATGAAAATATTGTATGACTATGAGACGTTGCTTAAATTTTAAAGTTTTGCACATCTTTAACAAAGGCAACAAGAATAAATTAGCTATAAGTCTAAACAAGACTTTGTTCGGTTTGAATTTTTTTATGCATATATTACTTAAAATTGTTTTTAGAAAGAAATTTAATTTACCTCAATATATCGCTATAAGAAAAAAGCTATTTAGAGATCAATATTTAGCTATTAAATGAAATTGTTGCTAATTGTGACCAAAATAATCACTAAATTAAATTTTGGTAGCTAAATATCTATAAAATAGAAGTGATGATTGAATTTAGTGATCAATTAAGTCAAATAATTGGTATCTAACATTAGCTACCAAAGGTTTTAGTGACTTATGCCATTAAATTCTAAATTGGTATCTAATTAAGTCATAGACTAATTTAGAATCAAATAGTATAGGTCACTAAAACTTTGGTAGCTAATGTTAGATACCAATTATTTGACTTAATTGGTTACTAAATTCAATCATTACTTCTATTTTGTAGTTATTTAGCAACTAAAATCTAATTTAGTAACTATTTTAATCATAATTAGTAACCACTTTATTTGGTAGCTAAAAATTAGTCTCTAAACTACCTTTTTCTTGTAGTGTATGTTTTCTTGATTACATATGTTTTATTTATTTGTATGTTATTTTTTTTATAAACATATCCTCAATAGGATTATATATGATTATTGATGGATAAAATATCAACCTAATTGGAATGTCATTTCTTATAATATCAACTTAAAAAAACTTAAATGATTTTTCTTCTCCACATATAACTTTTATTATGTAATTTTAGTTCTTATCAAAATTTAAGATAAAATAGGAGTTATACTCACAAAATTCTTAGATATTAAATAAGTCTTTAAATTTTTTATATTAGTTTCATCTTTCTAAAATTTAAATATGTCAAATACGTCTCTAGAATTTCTTTTTATATTATTTTTGTTTTTATAAAATTTAAAAATATTTTTTAAGAAAGACTATATGATGACGTTTTTAACCAGAATTAAGTTTTATCAAAATCAATTTTAATTATAAAATTTATGTTTTAAAATTATAAATTCACGTAAGCAACATAAAATTAATTTCACCCAAAAATATAATTGATATTTGATCCTTTACATTTTCAGATAAAGTAAATATAATCCAATATAATACTTCATCTACTTTGCTAATAAAAAAAATATCCGAAGATATTTTGTGATAACAATTTTAAAATTGGTTATTAAACAGTGTCATTAATATTCTAACTGAAAAGTTAACTAGACGAAAATCTCTACATTTTTTTTGTCAGAATTTGAAAAACTTACTATCAGTATATTAAAATGGCTTAATTTTAAAAAATTGAATAACAAAAAGTGTAAATAAATATTTATAGGATCACATTCATGAAACTATAGCGACCAGAAATAAATTTAACCATAACTTAGAAAATAGTTATTAACAGAATCAATATAAATTTAACTTTATATTATTAGTGTATTTTAAACTGATATATTTAACTGAAAATTCATATTTGGTGTAAAGCAAAGGGCACTGAGAGTTCAATTTGGTTTCCAGCATGATTTCTCAAGTATATGTTGCATCTAAGACGCGTTATTCCTCCACCTCCATGACCTCGTCCTCAACCTTCACATATTTTTTAAATTTTAAAACTATTCTTTTTAAATTATACAATTCGATATATAATTTTTTATATTTTATATTTTACAATCTAAAATATATATTTCTTTCGTATAAATTCAGAATATATTTTTTATTCAAATTATACAATTTAAATTTTTTTATTTTGGATGGTACTACTTGAAGTGTAAAGTTCATTTATATTTTAGATTTTACAATTCAATTTTTTTTTATATTTCGGATTACATAATTCAGAAAATATTTTTTAATTTCGAATTGTATAATTAAAAATATATAATTTATTTAATTTTTCGTGCAGGAAGAAAGTACGTTCAAGAAGAATGCATCTCCATCTAAACTGAATGTGAGAGGTCTTAATGTTGGTTGGGCTTTTAACCTCATAGAAATACGGCGCTACGAACCATTCACTTGCAGGATAAGAAAGAGGGAAAATGGGGAAGGAAAATTCATCAAGTTAATGGATTGTTTGTAGGTACCACAATCTAAAATTTAAATTAATATTTCAATTAGTTTAGTATTATTTTTTACACAGATTTTATTATTATTCATCATGTGTTAATAAATTACTTAGCATACCTAAACCATGGAACATGTTCAGGAAATAACTTCTATTACAATTTCAGAATATTGAGAACACACCTTGTAGGTCTCACTCTTAACTTATTCATAGTTGGTCCCTAATTTTGGGACAACCATTGTAACTTATCATTATATTAATAACCACTGTGAAGTGATTAACATTCATACTCAATAATTGTACATGAATTCCTGGATATCCTAACCTCAGGTATTTTTCGGAGGATACATGAGCATTTGCAAATTGCACTTAAAATCTAAAGTAATAGAATGATGATACCGATGGATCCAATTGAAACATATAGATAGACAACCCAGGCAGTCCGGGGAAGCTTCAACGGTTGAAGGACAAAGTTAAGGTAATGCATTTTCATCTTGTGATTGTGATTGTGTTTTTTTTTTCTTTCTTCTTTGTAATGATGATTTTTTGAACTTTTTTAGTTTATTTTTGATTCGGAAAGTCTTCTAATAGTAAATATTTTTATAATGGGTAAATTATGCATAGTACTTCAATCGTGTTTTAAGAATATGATTTCAGTGTGTTGAAACTGTTACTGAAATCATATTTATCACACGATTTTTTTATGTAGAAATCATTAATATTGAAATAGTGTTATCTCTTTATGATTTGATTTTAAAATATTTGAAATTGTGTGATAGGAGTATAATTCTTTTGTAATAAAATTGTGTTTCCTTTACACCATTTATCCATTATAGATATACATTTCTTTTACTTATTATGAAAATATTGCGTGGAAATTGCAATAGTTTGAGATTTTTGTGATTTGTACAAATAATTTCACCGTGTGAAAAAAGAGAATAAAGAGTTTTCATGGTTGCGGAAGACGTGAATGTGGAAGCGAGAAAATCATTGTGATATGCTCATGTAGCTTGATGTAAGAAGATGATGAACATTAAAAAATTCGTTTTATTTTCTTGTGTACAAAATGAATACAACTACCGTTTTTATAAAACACAAAATGAGCATTTTAACGAAAGGGCACAATACATTATAAAATCTAATAGCCTCCCTCAAGTTGAAGGGTGGAAATCTAACGAAATTGAATGCAATTTGATGTAGTGTCTTGGTGAAAATATCATCGGCCTATTATGAGCTTTTGATAGGAAGGAGATGAAATAAATATGTTTGTAGTTTCTCTCTGACAACATGATAGTCTATACTTATATGTTTTGTTTTTCCACCGAAGACTAGATTTGATGTTATGTGTCGAGCAGCTTGGTTATCGCAAAGCAAATTAATAGAACCAACGTATTGATTTGATGGTCTTGAAGGAGAAATGTGAGCCCTTGTAATTCACATATAGTGTTGTTAATGCTCAGTATTATGCTTCGGATGAAGAATGAGAAACCGTGCTTTGTGTTTTTATTTTCCAAGAAATAAAAGATGATCCAAAATATACACAGTAACTAGTGGTGAATCTTCGTGTAAGATTGCAGGAAGCCCAATCTGAATCGTTGAACACCTTCAATAGCATGTTGGATTCACTGGGAAAGAAAATACCTTGAACGAGTGACTCGTTGATATACCTCAGGATATGGGTGATGGCTTTGTGATGATGAATATTTGAAGACAGCATGAATTGGCTTAAGAATTGAATTGAGCAATTTATATCAGGCCTTGTGTTTGTGAGATAAAAAAAGCCTTCCTACAGCTCGACGATAAGACTCCTCTTCATGAATGAAATCATCTTGTTTGAACATAAGCTTCATATTTTTCGTCATAGGAATAGAGCAAGGTTTGGCAGCGAGCATTCCATGATCAGTTAAAATATCAGAGCATATTTTCTCTGGCTTGCATGTATGCCTTTCTTCGACCTCATCACTTCTAGGCCTAGGAAGAAACCCAATTGGCTAAGATCCTTAATTTTGAAATTCTTAGTTAGAAAAATTCTTAACTTCGTTCATATAACTCATATTATCTCTAGCAATGATTGTATCATTGACGTAGACTAGTAAAACCATGAAGAAAGAAGTAGTTTTCTTTGTGAAAAGAGAGTGATTAGATGGAGATTGAACGAAACCAATATCATGTAGAGAACTGGTTAGCTTTGCATACCATTGACGACTGGCTTGTTTCAAACCATACAAAGACTTTCATGAGATGACATACTTGATTTGCTTCTCAACATTTAACCCTTGAGGTGAAATTCATATATACTTATTCGTTTAAGTCACCATGCAAAAACACATTGTTTATGTCAAGTTCATCGAGATACCAGTTTTTTTTTTTTTTTTTTTTTTTTTTTTGCAACATGTACGACAATAAGCAAGTGCACAATAGTCATTTTGGCAATTGATGAATATGTATCATGATAGTCGATACTTATGTTCAATTTCTCCGTTTGCACTAAAGTTTATACACCTATTTACAGCCTATGAGTGTATTCCTTGAAGGAAGATCAGTGACAGACCAAGTTTCATTAATCTTGAGAGCATCAATCTTAACATTTATGACATTTCTTTATTCTAGTATCTGAACTACTTTTTCGTATGATCGGCTCAATATGTGATGAAATGGAAGTGATTAGACGTAATTGTTTCTGATTCATAGAATTATAAGAAAGCAACACAAAACTTATAGGATACTTAACTTGTACGTTGGCGGGGTTGGTTTACATGAAATTGAAAATTTGATGATGGTAATCCTTCAAGTAATCAGGAGCTTTTTGCAATCTAGTGGATCTCTTTATATCACCATCTTCATGAATATCTTCTTCCAACTCCATGTTCTCATTAGCATATTCACTAGCAATTTCATATGATGAATGACAGAGATTTTGCTCAGGAACATTATCAACTTGTTTGTTTTTATTATCTAATTGACTGAAAGTTTCTTCATGAAAAATAACATCTCTTGAGATAAAAATTTCACTAGTTCTGATATCTAGGAAGATTTAATTTCTACTCCTAGAATCAAACTTATTTTTGTTACTCGTTATGGGAGAAGCAAAACACAAACACCCAAAAACCTTGAAAATAGCTTAAACACACCTATTAAGCACTACCCAACACAAAAACTTATCAAGAACACATTATAATCAGTAACACAATTTACGCAACACCTAAACACAGTAAGAGGCACAAAAGAGGAACACTTATCTCTTCAAGAACACAGCTGCCACATGAATCAATCAATTTGATGCTTAGTTCTTCTTCAAGATGTGAGAAACCAAGATGTAATTCGCAAACTGTTTTGGATTTTTCTCACTCAAGAACATTTTCTCTCCAAAAAGCTCTCTCTGAAATCTTTGAATTATCTCCTAAAAAAAACTTTTTGAAATCGAAAAAAAGCCCTCTTTAAAAGCGCGCATTTAATCTCCTTTTAAATTTTGTGCCAGTAAAGTTGTTGCTCAAATCAACAGGTTGTTTTCAAAAATAACATGTTAAATCTTTTCTGGAACACTTGTATTTTGAAAACCATTTTAAGAATATAATTTTCACATACTTTTTGAGTAAGAGCAGTGCATGCAAAATGATTAATTGACACAAACATATACATGTGAAAACTAAACTAAGACAATGCCAACCCAAACCTACACTCTAAGATCTTCAAGTAATTTCTTCATCAAATGATCTTCTTTTTGCTCCAACACAGTCTACATGATATCATACTCCCTCTCAACAGGATATTGGCACGTAACTTTCAGAAGAGCAGTAATCTATCTCTCATTCAACCTCTTTAAATATCTTTGATCTTCCACAATCTTGCATACCTCCATTGGCAAATAGTTTGGCCTCTGTGTATGAATAACTTGTAGAGAAGGCCACTGAGTGTGTTGAATGACAAACCCATATGTCTCCTAGAAGTGCTCCACAACAGATTTCATAGTTCCTCTTTCATCTACAGGGAAAGTAAACTCTCTTGTGCCTCATATGTAAAGCCAGAGATTCGGTATTTTCTTCTCATATTTCCATGGTAAGTTACTTCAACTTTTATTCCTTGAAGAGCCTTCTTGATCTTCACTAAATCAACATCAGAAGTGACCGAGCACAAAAACATCTCTATTCAGCAGTTGGGGTAATGAAGTTGATAACTGGCAGTGGCTCAATAAATACAGTGGAGGACATATCAATATTCAAAGACAAACCCATTTGAGTTGGATGAATACTCTGGTAGAAACCTCGCCAACTCTCCTATTCCTCAACTTTTTTCCAATTTTGATATATTTTTCCACATTAATGCTTAAAATGGGCAAAAATTTATTTATTCTTTTACCAAAATAGACAAATCGTGCCAGTTAAATAGGATTTCAAATTAAAAAATTATTCTAAACATAATTTCAGGTTGATCGAATAGAAGTGACATGATGACAATTTCAATTAAAGACGTTTAACAATTAACAAAAAAATAAATAATAATAATTAACAAAACCGTAACAAAAATTTTAAAAGATACAAATTTATTTTAAATTAAAACAAAATAATATAATAATAATAAGAATAATTTTAATTAAATTCATACAATTTAAATTTAAATGATAATAATAATTATGAAAAAAATAATTATAATTAAATTCATACAAATTGAATTAAAATAATAGTAATAATAATTTTAATAATAATAATAATAATAATAATAATAATAATATAATGATTATTTTTGAAAAATATAATATAATAATCATATAGTCATTTAAATTTTAGCATGTTAATTGTTAAACATAACAAATATAGTGCCAATGGTTAACGTCTTTAATTGATATTGTCTGCATGTTATCTTTATTTGATCAACCTGAAATCATGTTTAAAAGGATTTTTTTAATTTGAAATCCTATTTAGTTGACATGATTTGTCTATTTTGATAAAAAAATAAATTTTTGCCCATTTTAAGCATGAAAAAAATATATGAAACTGGGAGAAAGGTGGAGGGATAGGAGAGCTGGTGAGGTTTCTACGAGAGTATTCCTCCAACTCAGATGGGTTTGTTTTTGAATATTGATATGTTCTCCATGCATGTTTCTGCTCGACCATTATCTGATGCTGATCTAGTAAAGATCAAGAAGGATCTTCGAGGAATAAAAGTTGAAGTAACTCACCGTGGAAATATGAGAAGAAAATATTGAATCTCTGGCTTGACATTTGAGGCAACAAGAGAACTGACTTTCCTTGTAGATGAAAGACGAACTATAAAATATGTTGTGGAGCACTTCTATGAGACATATAGGTTTGTCATTCAACACACTTAGTGGCCTCGTCTACAAGTTGGTAATACACAGAGGCCAAACTATTGCCAATGGAGGTATGCAAGATTGTGGAAGGTCAAAGATACTCAAAGAGGTTGAATGAGAGACAGATTACTGCTCTTCTAAAAGTACGTGCCAACATCCTCTTGAGAGAGAGAGTGTGATATCATGCAATTTGCATATTACAATGCTTACCATGAACATCTTTATGCCAAAGAGTTTGAAATCAAAATTAGTGAAAAGCTTGCTCAAGTTGAAGCATGCATCTTACCTGCACCATCATGATACTGGTAGAGAGAATGATTGTCTTCCTCAAATTGGGAAATGGAATATGATGAACATAAAAATGGCGAATCAGGATACTCTTAAAACTGGTTCTGCCAAAATTTCCAAGAAATGTCCAAAATTGAGTCTTGGAAAACAGGTCATGTCATCGATAAGCTCTAGCTATCTGCTGGTCATGAGATGCACTGTGACGACATGGTCATCATCTAACTGCTTAAAACTGAAAAAAATAATTTAAAGATATTGTTTTAGGACAAACATAGTACGATGCTAATATTTTTTCTAACTGATTCTCAAATTCTAATTTAAATTTACAAACTATTTTCTTTTCTTTAATTTTTTATAATTTTTCTTAATAAATTATGACGACGAGTGTTCTCTCTAAAAATTAATTAGTTTTTTATTTTTCGTCTCCAAATCTCCAATGTGAGTTCGATTGCAACAATAATCAAAATTAAAAATTTCATTTATAATTTTTTTACATACAAAATGATTACAACTATTATTTTTATAAAACACGGAATAAGTTTTTTTAACAAAAAGGGCGAATACATTATAATACCCAATAGGTGGAATGCGAGCAAAATTTGGACACCGAAATATTTTCTCTTTATAAAATATAAGAATATTTTAGACATTTCATTCACACCGTTATATACTGGTATCAACTTTATAAGGTGGAGGAAGTAACTGCCTTCTAGATGACAGACAAATAATCATAGGACAATTGTTTAGTGTATGATACAAACTGCTTTATGTAATTAATAAATTAGTAAAATATTAAAAATGTCTTTATTATTTTTATTTTAAAATTTATTAATTATATAATTTTGTTTAGTCATACGGTAAGTGCAAGACAAAAAAATGTTAATAAATTAAAAGTTATAAATATCTCATTTTAATTGTAAATATTTTAATAATAAAATATTTCATTTTAACACACTTTTAAAAAATAAAATAACTATTAATATTTAATTGATTGAAAAAACAAAAATTGATATTATGTAATAAATAATTGTTCATAATTATACTGCAGTTAAAACTTATAGTATATGATAAAAATATTTATGAGTGTGTGAGAGAACAAAATTTATTTAATATATAAATTTTAAAATATAAAAATAATAAGTACATTATTAATATTTTATAAAATAATTTAGTGTAGAAAATAATTTATATCTTAAAGAAATCAACTATGTAATTATAGACATCGGCTATTGAGACCTTCTACATTTACTAGTATATTTTTATTGAATTTAAATATGATTTTAGTCTTTAGCTTTTTATTATTTTATCTTTCTAACATTAAAAATTACTAGCTTTGATTTTTTACAACCAGAGTGAATGGTTATACAATGTTAACATGTGACATATTAAAACACATTGAAATTTTAAAATAATAATTTAAAATTTAAAAAAATCAAAATAAAATCAAAATTTCCATATTATAAAAAGAAAAGAAAAATTAAATTTTATAAACACTAATATAAAAAATTAAAGTCAAAATTCACATACCAATTTTGAAACTCTTATGAAAGTAATAAAGGTATGAAGGAGGAGAACCTTCGCGTCTGTCCTCACTTCGGAGTCCTCACTTCGGAGTCCTGCTTTTCCGTCAAAGGCCGGCACAGGGTTTTGTTTTGGAAGACACATTTTCTCTAAACCTAAACGACCTAGTTTTACATTTCAGCTCACCACTTTATTTAATTTGTTTTTGTAGTATGAAAAAAAAAAATTAAGAACAACAATATTCAATTTGTAAAATTATTTTAATGATACTAAATAGAAACTAATTTTCATTGCAAATATTAATAGAGTCTTTAAAAATTTGTTTAGTTAAGTGAGTCAATTTGAGAGAATATATTTAAATAGATTTAAGTAAATTGTGCGTGATAAAATTGTTTGGATTAATAAATATATGTTTAGATTTAAAAAAATTAAATATTTTTTTTATAAAAGATAATGGAAGATATGATAGATATAAATTAATTTTAAATTATTTTTAAAAAATAAAATTTTATAATTATATTTTTACTCTTAAATTTAAAAATAAAATATGAAAAAAAATTAAGAACAACAATATTCAATTTGTAAAATTATTTTAATGATACTAAATAGAAACTAATTTTCATTGCAAATATTAACAGAGTCTTTTAAGAACATACAGTTACGTGCAGATGATAATAAAAAGCATTATATATATATATATATATATATATATATATATATATATATATATATATATATATATATAATTTTTAAATATTTTAAGGATCTAATCTGTTATGCTGTACTTTGAGAAATTGATTGTATTGCTTAAATATCGACGGTTAGGGATAGAAGAAAAAAAAAAAAAAAATCTAATGAACAATTAAAAAACGTCATTAAAAAACTTATATACTGTAATATGGATTGTTCTTAAATTTAGAGTTTGAATTATTCAAAATATAAGAGTTTAGCCCATTAGATTTTTAAAAAAATAAAAATAAGTAATAATAATAATAAAAAAGACAATGAAAATAAATTATAAAAGTAAAAATAATAACACAAAATTAAAAATAAATGAATAAATTAAAAACAAAAAGAAAGAAAAAAGAGAGTTAAAAATAAAATTAAAAATATTAAAGAAATTAATGAAAAAAATATATAAACAGAAAATAAAATAAAATAAAAAATAGAAAATATATTTAAAAATACAGAAAAATAAAGTCAATTTTGAAACTGCTTCCTACTCAGGAACTCGCTCACTCTCCCACTCTCTCATTCTCATCTCCTCCATAGTCCTCCTTTTTTCTCTTAACTTTACTCTCCAACACAGAGTACCGGCAAGAGCACAGACAGCACAAGGAAAAGGAAGAGAGAAAAAGAAGAAAAGAATCTTCTCTTCACTTCAGATTCCATTATCGTTCACTAGCAAGGAGTGATCGAAAAGCAGAGGCAAGCTACAGGTATCATTTTCAAAATTTAAAGAGTATGATATTTATTAGTTTTCATTTTCATGCTATAATATTCTCTTAAGCAAATACACTACATTCAACATTCAATATTTCATGGTATATTCTCTTAAGTAATGTGCTTAGTCTTGCCTCTGATTACAACAATCCCTCAACCCAACAAGTGCCAGGTTCCATGTCTCCAAAAGCTACTCTAACTTCCTCTCCATCAACCAAACAACAAGCACCCAACATCAAAACCAAATAAACGTTACAAACCGTCTTCAACCCCGTCGCCGCCGCGCTCTCCCCTCCAACGCCACCGCGCTTCGTCGTCGTACAACAACCTCTCTTCGCCATCGCCGCCGCCGCCCCTGTGTTTACCCTAATCAGGTTTGGACTGTGAGAAAAGGAAGAGCTCCGAGAGTCTAGCCGAGGCGCATTTGGCGGGCCTAGCCTTTCTCCTTTCGCAGTTGTTTCCTGCACTATACAATTTATACCTGCACTCACAGTTTTTTTAAAAATGTCGAAACTGTCCTTAATATTATTATTTTGAATGAGGATGAAGTGTAGAAACAATGCATTGCACAATGCATGAGTAGTGTTCTAGCATGAATGTTACATTAGATGAGGTTTTTTAATTGTTGTTGGCTAGCTTAGATCTCAATTATTTTTCTTTTTTTTATCAATCTTGTATTTATAGCTTCCTTTCAACATTTTAAAGCTTAATTTTGTGATTTTAAATATTTTGGATTTGCTGTCTCGATTCAATGGTACATCATTTTGAGATTTGATCAAATATTTGGAATTTGTTAAGATATGAGGAGAGGTTATTTATCAGTGATTCAACTTTTACCCATCTTAATTAGGTATTTGGCGTAGATTATGGGGTCTAAAATATATGAACTACTAAACGCACTCTCTCTAGGTTCAATTTGTACCCCTCCACACACAGGAGGGGACAAGTAGCATAATCAGCTTCTCTCATACATTATGGCAAATGCTAACTCCAAATGCTAACTCCAAATGATCATCCGAACTAGCGGCTTCAATGATCTCATGTGTCTGGTGGTGAGCAAGCTTCTTTTGCCATTTTGGTCACAACATCAACTTCCTTTAACTGGCACAAACTTTCACCGCTGTTCCCTCTTCAAGTGTATTCACAAATTTCAATGCATCACTTCATTGGACTTCATCCATGAATGCCCTCAAACAGTCTGTGCAGAGACATATAGAAAGAGAATGAGTTGTTTGCATATTATAGTGCAGGAAGTAACTGCCTTTTCCTTTTTAAAATCAGCGTTCCATATTAAGTTAAAATAATATTAACCTTTAGATTGCTGTGTTGCTCACTACCACTCATGCTTCTAAGGAAACCACTTTGACATCTTAATCCTTAAATCACACCACTTTCGTCATAGTCTCAACTTCTCAACTCCCTCTCACACACCCTTTCTTTGTGCTTCTGCTTCCTTCTCTGTTCTCATTCAGGTAATTTTCTACCCCTTATCCAATTTTCTTTCCTTTCCCATTCTGGAAGAGGGATTCGTGTGCTGAATTTTGGAATGAGGGAAGGTTGAATCTCTATTCAAAATTCAAATTTTGTACGGACCTTATATCTGTTTGCCCCTTTCACATTTTTTGCTTCTTGCTCTTGACGAAAATGGGGTGTGGGAATTTTGCTTTTGCTTGTGGGGGGTTATGGATTTTGCGTGGTTTCCTATCTATGCCTTCTTTGCATTTTTATTCCTTTGGGTGATTGTTACTAGTTTTTCTCTTGTCTTGCAAATTATTGTTTTTTGTGGTGGAAGTGCATAGCATTATACTGAGATTAACTATTACACTGTTTTTCGAGTTGATTTACCTAGTAACATAATTGAGGATGTCACTTGCCGTGGAAGTTGAGAATGAAAAATGTGTAGTTTAACATGGTTTTGTCGAATAAGGTTTTCTGTAACTGGAAAATATCTTGGGAAAGAGTACCCTAAATGGAATGTGTCTCAGAGGCATGGGTACTCCAAAAACCATGTTGTATCCGAACCAGGTAAATACTCATATCCTACTCGTTGGGTACTAATAGCTACGCATCAGAAATATTGCACCTGTACCCGGGTACTTTTATTGCACCTGTACCCAAGTCAAATAAATAAAAATTTTCAAATAAAAGAGAAGATCCTGGCCAATTTGATTCCTTGCAGGCTAGATGGAACTTGAAACCAAAAGAATGGTGGATCATGTATAGTGTTGCAATATCTAGGCTTCAATAAATTGCATCGAAACTCTTTCACAGCCATCACTGTCTTCTTGTTGTGAGAGGAACTAAAACAATATCCATTTATTCATTCTATGAAAAGAAATAAGTTTAATCTGAAAGGAACTAAAGATTTAGTTTTTCTATATACAAATATTTGTCTCCCCTCATAAAAGAGTAATAATAATAAAGAGGGTAAAAACTAAATCTGGGAAATTGATGGAGATGAATGAGATCCACACACTTGAAAGGGCTGAAGCTTTTGACATTTGCTAGTCTTTCTGGTGATGGACTATATTTGAAAGAATTTTTTTCCAAAGATGTTGGAGAAGGAAATGATGAGATTAAAAAGTATGAGATCATAGTTATGTTTAGGTCTTGTATCTTTTTTAAAAATTTACATAGTTTAGTTTTTTATTATGAGATATGTTATGGTAGTCTTGATTTCATGTTATACTGTAAATTATGTTTATTCATGTTTTTACTATTTATAAAACGCGAAGGTTCTCATCCTTCCTACCTTTATTACTTACTCTCGCTTCCTTCAACCCTGTCTGTATCCGTCAGGGACATTGAGAAGGGTGAGCACAAGATATGGCAGAGAGAAGAAGCAAAGAGCTTCTGCAGTTGGAGCATAAGGGCACACCCCTTTCTTCCTTAGGTACGTGTCTTTCTTCAATGGAATTTATTTTCTTATCTTCCTTTTTCTTGGAAACTCATGATGAAGTTGCCTTTGTTTGTGCAGAATCTGCTCTTCTTCTAAGTGGCAATAAAAGAGAAGCAGACACTCAAACTAGGAGATTGCCCTCTCATGGCACGCCCCTCACTGCTCCACTTCCCCCCAGCCAACGTACTGTTTCAAATTCATCCCAAGTCTTTAAATTTTACATATTTTTATTCACGCATGCCTCATATATGGGTTAATCACTCCATAGTTAAAATTGGTTATGGATGCTAGTTCTTTAATTTGCTTATGTTTCTTCTCTGTAATTTTCGTAAGGTTACACTGATACGATAGTTTATAAGAATATGGTTGTCAGTAATTCATTGGTTAAGAGTTTCAAATGAGATATGGATGAAATTGTATACAATACTTAAATATAAAGATAGAAATGATGGTATAAAAGACAAAGATCAACAGAAAGATGAGAACACACCAGTAATGAGCCCTTAAACATCACTAGGTATTTGTCATACATCAGAATGCTTCTTTTCACCCTTTTATTCCATTTGTACCACATTTCAAAACTTATCCAATGCATTTGATAGTGTTTTTTTTTTTTTTCTTTTGGAAATTGAAATTAAGATTTTATTTAGTATTATTTAATAAAAAGAAATGAAACTTTTTTATTTTTCTTATTTAGACTAGTGCTTTTAAATCTTTTAATATTAGAGAATTAAAGATTATATAAAATAATTTTTTAAATTAATTGAAAACAATAAATTTTAGGAAAACTACTACATCTTAGAAGTTTTTATATTCACTTGTATAGTAGAAGTTTGACTTTTGAAACAAATGTAAATATAAAACTTATGCACTGTATAAATCAAATTTAAGAACTTGGAATCAAATAAAATGGTACGAAAATTAAAAATGATTTAGCAAGAAAAGAAATACCGTAATTGAGTTATGTCAATAAAATAAATTAACTTGAATAAATTCAAAAAATATTTCATAAACTATAAAGAATAAGTAAAAAATAACCATTTCAAAACTTAAATATGTAAGAAATGTTTAAAAAAAATTTATAAAGGAAATGTGAACCATTTGAATAGCTCACTTGTAGAAAACCAATAAACAAACTGTGCTTCTTTGACGTTTTGAAGTTTATAGTAGTCAAAATATTCCATTACTCTTAAAAATTATATTAAATTTCCTATCTAAAATATAGATAATTATTAATAATAATTTTTTTATGTAGCACCTACTGTGTGTTTATGGAAAATTCACTTTTCATTATTTTGAAGGTTGCAACTTCATATTCAACATAATATCTATTTCTATTTAAGTAACTTTTTCTTTGAATGTATAATGACATTTTTAAGTTTTCAAACAATAATTTTTCTTTTTGATTATTTAACTTTCACAGAATAAGGAATATTATCTTTTCTTAATTTTATGGTTGCATATTTTAAGCTTTTAAGGATAAAAATCATTGTCTAGAAATCAATGAAGATTTTTATCAAATATCACATCAACATGGAAATCTAACTTCACTTTACCTCTTCAATATTCATTATCCACAATATAAGCCCCGTGACGTGTACGTGTAGGATGAACCAAATCCTCATTGAATTTAATTTTTTCATTCGCAGGTGCTCGCACCTGTTCTGCAGTACCTCCTCTGAATACTCCGCCAGTATGAAAAGTTCTTAATGTTAATTGAGTGCCCGGTTCTCCAATGGATTGACCCGCAATAATACCTACGGCTTCTCCTAATTCCACCAAGTGACCTTGAGTAGGACTTTGGCCATAACACAATCGACAGATCCAAGATCCAAGATGTATTCCTACAGGTAAAAGGAGTTTGTATAGATATTGGTTGTGTTTGAAAGATTTTCAATTGATTGAAAAGTCCAATTCCAATATCTAATTAAAGAATGTTATTATAATCACTTAAAATTAGTACTTGTTATTGTTAATATGATAATTTTATTACCTTTAAATTTCCATTTTTTAATATATTACTGTATGATCTGATGTCACCGTTTTTTACATGACTTAAAAGTTTAAAATACAAGAATTTTTTTTTTATATTTTTCGTAATCTTGCCTTAGTTATAATTTCTTCTAAACTCGACTAATGCACATCTATAATTATAACAAATACGAGAAACATAAATGAAAAGTTTTAACACATGACAATTTTGAAAATTTTCAAAAAAGAAAACCAAAACCAAAATTAAAAGGAAAGATATATGTGTTATGTATTTTGCATCAAATTGTGGCTTTCTTTGTGTCTTTGTATATATTATGGTACGTTATTTTCATTGGTCAATTTTGAATTTCTGTTTCATATATTTCTCTCATCTATCAAATCTTAATTTCAATCTCTCATTCTTGTCTCTCTCATTTCTATGTGAAGTGTCTCTAATGCTCAACTGTTTCATTTCTCCGTCTCTCCTTTTCTTGTCAAGACTTTCTCAGTGTCACCTCTCTCATCTCTTCTCTCATAGTGTTGCACTACATCAGCTCGAGTAACCATATAATAATTATAATAATGTTTGATGTTGTTTTAAATTGTGATTATTTTCTATATTGTTTTTCACTCTTAAGTGATACTTTGAGATTTTTCATCCACTATTATTGTATTTTTTTAGGTTTAAAATGTCAATATGATTTCAGGAAAAATAACTATATGTTGCTTCTTTAATTTATCTATTATACTGCACTTAATTATTTCTCTAGATTGTGTTATTTATTTAGAACATTGATGAGTAATATTTTAAGGTTAAAATAGATTAAATCCAAACTAAGGTAATATTTGAGGTTCTAAACTTTAATCGTATATATTTTTGTAAAATATATAACTTATTCATATTAATAAAGACTATTGTGTTATTACAATGTTTAAGGTGTTTTCTTGGACAATTATGGATGTTCTTTGCTTGGAAGAGTCACCAAAAGTGGCAACATCTAAACAATGAACATATTCATGACTTGAAGTTCGTTTACTTTGGGTAAAGTACTAAACTTTAAATTTATTAACACAATGTATTTTGTAATTGTTCTAGCCACAGAGATTTTTAATCACTCTCTAAGCTAGTCCAAATAGAACTTTTCAATCTATTTTCTCTTGATAGGACTGTTCGATTTATTTCTTCGTTTTTCTTAGAAAACAACTGATTCTAGTATCCAAGTTAAGAAACAACATTCTAGTATTTTACCTATTTTCTTTAACAAATATTCGTTTAAGTATTTGAATATTAATTATCTTAAATATTTGGTTCACTGTATCGGTTATAACAATCTTAACAGATTATTATCACTGGTAGAATCGATAGGCCCACCTTTTGAAACTAAGAATAAGTAAATACATATTAGGATTGTATTATCTATGATTCATTTTGTATGGACACATAAAACTTCTTACTTACACGTCTTTTCTACTAACAACAACCCCTTGAACCTAGGACGGGTCACAAGCCCCCAACCTGAAGCCTAATAGGCGAAGAGGCTTTATTAGGCCCATAACGGTTCTCGTAATGACTATTAAAGTTGTTTCAAATGTAACGCTTATGAAGATGTGCCTTTCCACGTGGCTCGAGTTTATTGGTTTTCATTGTGTAATTCAATTTTTTTAAATTATTATTTTGAGCTATGACTTTGTGTTGAGAGTTTTGGTAACATATCTCAAACTCTTGAAGTCGTACGTTTTTGTAGACCAAATTAGGCGTGCCTTGAAGATTTGAAGAGGGATGTCTTTGTAAACCGAATTAGGTAATGCCTTGGAGTTTTGAGGAGGCATACCTTTTGTAAATCGAATTAGGTCATGTCTTAGAGATTTGAGAAGGCATGCCTTTATAAACTGAATTAGGTAATGCCTTAGAGTTTTGAGGAGGCATACCTTTGTAAACCGAATTAGGTCATGCCCTAAAATTTGAGGAGGCATGCCTTTGTAAACCGAATTAGGTATTGCCTCATATTTTTTAGAAGACATACCTTTGTAAATCGAATTAGCTCACGCCCCGAAGATTTGAGGAGTCGTGCCTTTGTAAACTAAATTAGGTAATGCCTCGGAATTTTAAGGAGACACACCTTTATAAACCGAATTAGGTTATGCCTTGTAGTTTTGAGGAGACACACCTTTATAAACCAAATTAGGTTATGACTCAGAGTCTTGAGTAGGAGCACCTTTATAAACTGATTTAGGTTATGCCTCGTAGTTTTAAGGAGGAATACCTTTATAAACCGAATTAGGCATAACTTTATGTTGAATCATTAAACGGTCTAAAAGTCCATTTAGATTATCTAATCATCTAATAAAGTTTTGATGATAACAATATTCCAATTATGATTTTATATTTGATGATCTTATGTGTCTATTATAGTAATATTCACATATCTCTAAGCATGATGAGTATGTATAGATGAACTACTGAACCAGGTAAGTTTTTATTTACTATTATTTCATTATATTAATTTTGCTTAAAATTAAAAGAAATTGAAAGTTAGAAATAAATAAATATAAAATAGTAAATGTTTGAAATATGTTTTGAAATATGCTTTCAATTTTATTTTGAGATTAAATCATTCTTTGCATCTTTTTTCATGGTTTTATCAAGTTTTGCTTATAATAAAATTATTTGATTTAGCGTATTTTATTTTCCTATATGTATTTGCAGAAACTTTTTAAAATTAAGATTAGGCCGTTGTGTTGCTATAGCTAAATACAGAAACAATTCAAAATGATTTTGTTGCACACAATTTTTATTTGATTTGTTTCTAAATCTATAAATCAAATTAAATTATCTTTCACTAGAACATCAAAATCAGATTTATAGCATGTGCTTTAAAGTTCAAATTTGTTTATAATGAAAATTATTTTAATTATTATAGAATATTTAAACGTGATTAATTGTTTCAAATTAAAGATATCTTGTGTTGTTTAAATTGTTTCTATATGTAAATAAAGTCAGTTTCAATGCAGAATCAAGAATATAAGTTGTTCTTCCAACGACTAGTTTCACTATTAGATGGTTAAGATGTACCTTTCAAGCATTTAACGACTACTTTTTGCAAAGCTATATACAGAGGAACAATTTCAAGTTGGAGAAAACAAGAAGCAAAAAGAGAACTGCACTGTAGAATACATTGGAGAAATAGAGAATTTGAGTTGCTATTGTAAATATACTATTGAGAGCATCTAGAGTTTTGGGCTGTGAGAAAATTGTGTAATTCTTCACCTTGTGAAGTAAACCCTTGTGAACTTTCATTGTTCTCTTTTTTGAGAGTGTTTATTTCAATCTTGGGTGGTCTTGATCTTAGGGGAAGATTGAGATTGGTATAGCCTGGAGAGGTTTGTGTACTTGTTATAACCTTGAGATGTGAGAAAATTGTGTAATTCTTCACCTTGTGAAGTAAAACCTTGTGAGCTTTCATTGTTCTATTTTTTGAGAGTGTTTATTTCAATCTTGAGTGGTCTTGATCTTAGGGGGAGATTGAGATTGGTATAGCCTGGAGAGGTTTGTGTACTTGTTGTAACCTTTAGATGTGAGAATCCTCGTTCTAATAAAAGATTAGTGAAAGCTCTTATGCAGTTGCTTAAGGGAACTAGATATAGCTCAAGTTTGAATGAACCAAGATAAATCTTGTGTGCCTTGGAATTAAGTTTTATTGTCACTTATTTATTAACCGTTGCGAATCGAGTTTGTAGGCTCCATTCAACCCCTGTTCTGGAGCAAACTGAACCTTCATCTTTATAAACCAAATTAGGTTATGACTCGTACTTTTGAGGAGACACATTTATAAACCAAATTAGATTATGCCTCATAGTTTTGAGGAGACATACCTTTATAAACCGAATTAAGTTATGTCTCGTAGTTTTGAGCATGCACACCTTTATAAACTGAATTAGGTTGTGCCTCGTAGTTTTGACGAGGCACACCTTTATAAGCTAAATGAGGTTATGCCTCGTAGTTTTGAGGACGCACACCTTTATAAACTAAAGTAGGTTACGCCTCGTAGTTTTGAGGAGACACACCTTTATATACATGCTATTTTGAAGTTGTGGGGAATGGAATCAATCTGTTGACAATGATTCCTCTCGAAGATACCTTCTTTTTACTAGATGTTATATCACACATTAGCATAGTCGTCGAAGCAAGTTAGAAGATTATTTCTGATTCCATCATGAATTTCCAATTTCGTCTCTGTGCCAATAACTATTGCTCCTTCTTGGGGTTCAAGCTTAGACTACAACAACAACGGTGTGGTGGGAGAAACCCATTAGTGATAGAGACAACAAGGGAGAATGAGGTGTCGAAAGGGTAATAATTCTGTGAAATTTAATCTTATATCTTGTGGAGGTAGGAAAATTTGTACCTAACTCCACAGTGAGCGTCAATTTGTTCTAGCCACAGAGATTTTTTATCGCTTTCTAGGTTAGTCCAAATAATGTTTTCGTCCTTTTCCTCTTGATAGGACAATTCAATTTATTTCTTCTTCTTTCTCAAAAAAAAAAAAAAAAAAAAACAATTGATTCTGGTACCCAAATTGAGAAACAACATTGCAATATTTTACCTACTTTCTTTAACAAATATTCGTTAAAGCATTTGAATATTAATTACTCGAAATATTTGATTCACTGCATAAGTTCTAATAATCTTAACAGAGAGTAAGCAACTAAATATTATGCCTATATTATCTACGACCCATTTTATATGGACACATAAAACTTTTTACTTACACACATTTTCTACTAACAACACCCCGAGGCCCAGGATGAGTCAGTAATGTTTGCAATTTTTGTTTCTATAGTTGGAACATGAATTGAGGAACAATTTATCCATTGTTATTGCACTTTGTTGTTTTAGTATATTGTGTTATTTATTTGGAACATTGATCAATCTTTTACTGTTAAAATAGATTAAACCACTGGTAAGTATCATTCAAAACTTCCAAATTGAGGTAGGATTTGAGGTTCAAAACTTTAATTGTATATTTTGTGGAAAATATATAACTTATTCATATTAATAAAGACTATTGTGTTGTTACAATGTTTAAGGTGTCTTCTTGGATAGTTATGGATGTTCATTGCTTAGAATAGTCACCAGAAGCGGCAAGATCTAAACAATGAACATATTCATGGCTCGAAGTTCGTCTACTTTGGTTAAAGTACTAAATTTTAAATTTTTTAACATAAGGTGTTCTGTAATGTTTCCAATATTTGTTTTCATAGTTGGAACATGAATTGAGGAACAATTTATTCATTGTTACTGCACTTTATTGTTTATGTATACGGTGTTATTTATTTTGCAACATTGATCAATCTTTTACAGTTAAAATAGATTATATCACTGGGAAGTATCATTCCAAACTAACAAATTGAGATGAAATCCGAGGTTTCAAACTTTAATTGTATATATTTTTTTTGCAAAATATATAACTTATTCATATTAACAGAGACTATTGTGTTCTTATAGTATTTAAGGTATCTTCTTCGACAATTATGGATGCTTTTTTTTTCCTTGGAATAGTCATCAAAAGCGGCAACATCTAGATACTGAACATATTCATGACTTGAAGTTCGTATACTTTTGGGTAAAGTACCTAATTTTAAATTTATTAACACAAGGTGTTTTATAATGTTTGTGATCTTTGTTTTTGTAGTCGGAACATGATTTGAGGAACAATTATTTAAATTTTATAGTTAACTAGATTGTATTTTGAATTTTTTTTTGTTTCGTTGATGTTTTTTGAATGTGCTATAATAATATCTAAATTGTGACATGCTTTCTTCCATTTAATTTTTGTTTTGTATACTATTTTCTTTGTTGAAAAAATTGTGATCCTATTCTATTCTTCTTTTTTTCATCCACTATTATTGTATCTTTCTGGGTTTAAAATGAAACATGATTTGAGGAGGAATAACTATGTGTTGCTTCTTTCATTTTTGTAGATTTGTTGGATTTATTTTAATTTAATGAATGTCTTTAATCTGACATTGATAATACAAATGTGAAGTATTGCATACAATTATTAGAAACTATAACATTAATTAATCTTTAACAAAATATCTATTATCAATTACAACTAAAATTGTATCTAAACAAATTTGAGTTGTATTAATATTAATGTTAATTGTATGTATCTGAGTTGTATATATTGTAGTGCCGTGGTTTGATTATAGAAAATCTTACAATTCCTGATTTTCAAAGCATTCATCAAAAGCTAAGTGGTGCAAGTTGAAGGTCAACACAACATACCATTTTATTTTTTATTTTTCTAATCTAAAGAATGCACTTGCAATTAGGCACAGAAGAGCCCATCAAGGTCTTACCACGCGTTTATCATCACAAAAATCGAAGAAAAACTACATATGATGAGATGACCAGGCTGATTGAGAATATAGAGAGCAATGTCTCAACATACGAGAAAAGATCATAGTATTTGGACCATGAGATACCAAAGGTTGATCTTCATGTTGCAAGTCAAGGCTTTGTCCAAAATACACTACAAAATACCTTGCGTTCGTAAAATTTTGTTAAATATGGTATCTGTGACATTTTTTTATGATGTACCCATAGTTGAAGTTGTAGAGGAAGTTAATAGTTTTATCCTATCATTAATAGATGGTGAATAAAAAATATATCTCAATTCTAACAAACCTTGCCAATCCGATGAAGATTAGGAGATTCAAAGTAAATGGTTCACAAATGAATTCTTAAACAACACTAAATGTTTTAGGGATACCAAATCATCGAATTAAGTTGAAAGTCAATGTACTTATTATGTTTTTGAGAAATATTGATCAAGAAAATGATCTTTATAATGAGACAAGATTGCAAGTTAATGATATGGTCAACATTGTTATTTTTGCCATAGTTATCATAGGAAAAGACATTGGTGAAAAGATATTTATCATGTGTCCTCTCTTGGGCTTGGGTTTTGTTCTTTATAAAAAGGGAGGTGTGAAGTATAATCTTTTTATCCGAAGATGGGCCAAGCGGTATGAGCCTATTAACCCTTTATTTAAATATTAACCCTATTTCATAAGAGATGTAGAGCTAGTAACTTTACCAGTGGAACAATAATAATAATAATAATAATAATAATAATAATAATAATAATAATAATAATAATAATAATAATAATAATAATAATTTGTTAAGATTATTAAAATCAACTTCATATTATGAACAACAACTTGGAGGTTAAATTAAATAACTAATATTGGAATATTCAGTTGGGCTACTCATCCATTAGTTAATAATTAGTAATTGAATGCGGTTGTTTAGAAAAATAATAAGTTTTAAATAAGATGGTTCTTAGTAAATGGAACAACTTCTATTTAGACTAGTCAAGAGCGATCAAAACCTCAACAGATATAACATATTCCAATAATAAATTTGATTCCTTCTTATTCAGGATTGCCTTTCAAATTTCAAAGAAGACAATTTTGAATATCTCTATGTTTTATAGTGACAATAAATAAGAGCCAAGATCAATGAAAGATTTAATCCCCTTAAGTTAATGGGTGAGCTACTCATTAGATCATTAAATAGTCTATCATCTAACCCTACAAGTATTATTCATACGCAAGTGCGTAAATATACATACATTTACATACACAATAACATATAGATTAAAACATCACCATCACAACATCCACTTATTAAAGCATCACCATCAAAATAAAGTGTTCAAATTACAATTAAGATAAACCAGCAACTAGCAATGTTCAAATTACCACCAAGATAATCCAACAACTAGCACACACACAAACCATATTATTTCTCAAGGAGGGCTAAACAATATGAAAGAAAAATAATATAAAAGCAATGTTAATTGTTTACAATCCATTAAGCAAAGATGAAATTCGAATGTATGAAAATCATAATTATACCATCCATAGTTCAACTAACCGGTTTGCATTTCTTCGATCTGATCACCGAAGTGCTAGTATATGGCTGCAAATAACTCATAATGATCTGTTCAACATCATTCTTTCCAAGTTAGAGAGTGGTTCTCCTCTGTCTACTAGAGAAACATATGGGATGAGAGCATTATTGTCTCTAGCAATGCCACTTGGACCAGTAGCATCTGAGGCTTCACCAAGTGCTCCAGCAACATCTGATTTGTAAATTTTGTGATCATCATTAACCTTCGTCTGCCCAATCTTGTAAAGTATAACATTGGTGATTTCATTATGAGACTTCGTAGTCTCATATGACTCTCTCTGCATATCAACTTCAAAATACTCAAGAAACTTTGAAACCAACACTACATAAGAAACTCTATAATCTATTAGCTGCTTAGACTTGATCATATGATGCTTCATCAAAGAAATCTAGTGAACTTTGATCCTATTCATAATGCAACACATCAAAATAAGATTTTCTTTAGTTAATACAACAGGATTATGTCATCTTGGTGTTAATTGCCAGACCACAATAAAGCTAGTATCCGTGTATTCATATCCATACCTCTTACATTAAATTCTCTCATTGAGGCATGAGTATTTTTGAGACAAGTTTTAAAGAGTTTGACTTTGTTGTTATTGAAATGTTGTAATTTTCAATAGGTCCAGTGTTTCCTTTTCCTACCCTTGAACCAATGTATTTGAGTCCAATGATAACAATCCAGACAGAAGGATTTATCTCCATATCTACTGCTTTTACATGAGACCATGGTCTCTCCTTCAAAAGTCAAGTTTGTGAAGAAAACTCTAACAAGGTTAGGTTAAAATATGACCTGCCATTTCTAAAATCTTTCCAGTTTGATGTTTCATCATCTTTCTAACATCATTCAATTTATGTTCTTTCAGCCATAAGAACTTCAAGAACTTGGAACTATTGATCCCTTTGCTCATTTCATGCAGGAAGACTTTCATTTATTCTTGACTTTTAGAAAACCATTTCTTCAAATGACCATTATCAGAAGGTGACTCTTCATGTGGATGTCTTCTAGCGGTTCTAGTAGGCCTAACACATTTCTTGGCGTGGTTGAAGTAGACATTTTGGTGTGATTGATTCTAACTATAGAAGGAATACTCTAATGTATTGCACAATGTAAAATGACGATGGAACGTATGAATGGTAGGGTTTATGATGCGATATTTGTAGCAATTATAAAGCAATCTTGGAATGTTAAAATGCTTTTTAGTTGTACTCAATTGATTGTTCAGTTATGATAACTTGTTATTGTGTGTGTTTATTAAGGTGCATAATTGATTTTAATAAATTCTTATATGGCAACACTTAATTAGGAAACTTGGTTAATCAAATATGCATATTACCTTATTTAACTACCATCAGGGTGTTACCCCGTAGTTGTGCACAATTGTTCACATAGATCTCACAATCTTCATGGTTGAAAACATAAAATCAATTTAATGCAATATATTTGAAAATCAATTAATTTCCCCTAAACATATACTTTTCCTTTTGCCTTAAACTTTGTTGCATACTTAACACCATACTTAACACCATGTTAAGCAGAAAATGATACATTTGATTAATAAAGAAATATTTATTCTCATTAAATACAGATTTGAACAATTAATTGAAATATGTCTTTAATTAATTAGAATATGCATATTTATTTCCATTTTTGATAAAATTAGTGCCCTTGAAACTAGGAAATACTTGAGAAATATAAAATGCCTAGTTTAGTTATAAAAAAAATTGAATATGTATTTTTGCCAGAAGGTTTAGTGAAAAGATAAACTAATTGATTGTTGTTTCAATAAATTTTATATAGCAATTACCATTATTAGTATGATCTTTAATGAAATGATACCTTATTTTAATGTGTTTTGTTTTAAAATGTTGGACTGTATTTTTATTCAAGTTAACTATACTTGTATTATCACACATTATTGATACCTTGGATAATTTGAGACCATAATCACTCAATTGTTGTTTCACTCATAGAATTTGTACACAATAGCTTCCGGCTACAATGTATTCAGCCTCAACATTTGATAAAGCTACACATGCTTATTTCTTGTTGTTCCATGAGATTAGATTAGATTAGATCCAAGTAGATGGGAAGTTTCACTTGTTCTTGTTATATCCAGTTTGCATCCTACAAAAATCAGAATCTGAATATCTAATTAAATATAGGAAAACTATACAGATACTATAAATGAATATTGATTGTTCCCTTCAAGTATTTCAATATCCTTTTAGTTGCATTAAAGTGTGATTCTTTTGGATTTTCTTGAAATTTGGTATACATACAAACACTAAACATAATGTCAGGTCTACTTGTAACTAAATATAACAACGATCCAATTGAACCTCTATACTTAGTCTATCTACTGCAACTCGTCAACAAGATAAGATAAGAGCTTGTTGAAATAAGTGTGATTGCGAAGTTTAGGAGTATTCTATCGTTAACTATTTGACCTGCAATCCTAGGAAGAAGTTAAGCTCTCCCTTCATTGACATCTTAAATTCACCCTACATTTCTGATACAAACTCTTGGCATAGTTTTTCATTAGTAAAACCCAAAATTATCTCATCAAACATATACTTGTACCAAAATAATATCAGTACTAGCTCTTTTAATGAAAAGAGTCTTGTCAACTTTTCCTCTTTCATAATTTTGAGATAAGAGAAAGTTGTTAAGTCTCACATACCATTGTCTTAGAGCTTATTTTAATCCATACAATGCCTTCTTTAGTTTATACACATGTCCTGAAAATTTATGATCTTTAAAACCAAGAGGTTGTGTTACATATACTTCTTCATTTATAAAACCATTCAAGAATGCACTTTTGACATTCATCTGAAATAGTTTAAATCCACGCATACAAGCATATTCAAGAAGTAATCTAACAACTTCTAACCTAGCAATAGGGGCATAAGTCTCATCATGATCAATTCCTTCCTCTTGATTGTACCCTTTTGATACTAGCCTAGCTTTATTCCTAACAATTATTCACTGTTCATCCATCCTATTTCTATAAACCAATTAGTTCCTATTATATTCATTTCTTTAGTTCTAGGAACCATAATCCATACATTATTTCTAGTGAACTGATTTAACTTATCATGCATGACAATAGTCTAATTTTCATCATGCCAAGCCTAATAAACCGATTTAGGTTCAATTTGTGAGATAAAAAGCCATATTTTCACAGAAATAATTAAGATTATTTCAAATAGAAACTCCCTTCTCTATTTGTCTAATTATATTGTTCAATAACAGATCATGTGGAACTCTCCATTCTTTTGGTAGTTTAGTGTTAGTAGCTCTAAAGGTAATGGATTTGACTGTTCGATAGTATGTACATTGTCTTTAATTATGCAAATTTTTGAACTGGCTTTAATCTTCTGAAATAAATCATTGAATTGAATTCATGTTCTCATGCACTACATTTAGAAAAGTTCTACAACTTAAAGATTAGTTTCATGAAAAGGAAGTTTATAATCATCATTTAACTTAATTTGCTTATCTTTTAAAAAATTATCGAAAATTTTATCGACCTTAGTTACATAAAAACTACAAGTTCAATTTGTAATCTAATCTTTAATTTCTCCTTACAAACATAGGATAAACCATTTTTTAATTATGTAAATTGCCCTTATATAGTAATATGTTTCCTCGTTCATTTTGCATGACTCTTTGTTACTCACTAGGTTTATACAAATGTAATTTAATATTTTGTTATTGGTTTATCAAACTTTCGTACCTTTTCTCTTTTAAATTTTATTTGTTCAATACATCAAATCTTGTCAACTAGTTGTGCTATGTCTTTGCGGTTCATTCACTAGTTTTTTTCTTATAAAAAATTTTAATCTTGCTACTACCATATCAATTAAAAATCTTCTATAACTTTTAATTACCTAAACTGATTCAAATATTCATCAATATTAAACTATTGTATCTTCTAATGTTCATTAGGTTAATTAGACTTACTTGAGTTTCACCTTTGAAAATTTGCTCATGAATATTCTTTACAAACGAGAGTTAGTTGTAGATTGAATTTGGAGATAATGTGGTGCACTAGAAGAAATACATTTTTAATCAATTTCATCTTCAAGCTTTCATTTAGTGACATATTTCCACACTTTATGGATCTTACATCCCTTTGGTAATTTAGTCTCCTTTACAAAATTTAAAAAAAAATATAGAATAAGATTAATTAAAGTAACATATTTTAATCTTTATTTGGTTCATCAAATTACATAATTTGATTCAATTGAAAGTTATTTTAATTTGATAATACTTGATTATTTTCTAGACAGACTTCTCTTTACATAATTTCTCATTTGATAAAACATTTGATCAACAACTTGTGTCTTTCTCATAAATTCTTTCCTTAATTATTAAGATATAATTTTTCTTAATTATTATTTAACCTTTTATTACTAGAGTTTTCATATTAAAAGATGACTAAAATATGATCTATTCAAGTTATTTGATCAACTAACAATTGAAAATTGTCATTAGTAACAGATTTAACATTATAGTCATTTGTTTTTAATTTTTATAGTCAATTATAGTTCGATTTAAATAAATCCTTTAAACATATATCTTTAAATAATATTTGTTTTTATTCTTTTTCAATTTTATTGAAATAAAATATATATTTTTTTTATACATTGCATCCTATCTTATCTTGATCTTTTCATTTCTTGTAATAATATATATATATATATATATATATATATATATATATATATATAAGGTAAAAACTATTATAAAGAGATTAATTAATTTATTTTATCAAATTGCATATAAATACAACTTTTGAATATACAAATTTCACTTTTATCTCTTTAGTTTTATTTACTTTTATTCTCTTTTATTCAGTATTTGTCTCCTTTGACCACGACAATTTATAATTTTAATTTTTTCTTATTCTTTTGACAGTAGCAGAGGAAGAAAATATGCAGACGTAACTTTTGAATGTCTCACCGAACATTTGTTTCACTCCCAGGTCTCTGTACCACACTCTGCTCTGAATATGGCAAGCATGAAAGGGATACTCTTGTTTGTACTAGTAAGTGGTAACGAACATCAATCATATCGAATGAAAATTACTACTCATTCTTTCTTTTTAACCCTTTTAAAAATTGAAAATATATCAACCTTCTCCCATAATTATTGACATACAGAAAATAAATATTATGAAATAATGGACATGTTGAACTGATATAAATGTAATTAGCTATGCATACATCATAGGTGTATCTTATTATAAATTTTAATCACTTGAAAATACATTATTACAACACTAGTGGATCAGATTATGTAATTATTTTTTTAATGAAACATACTGTATCATTTATATTTTAATATTCTTTGAACATTTGAGTAATTTTATTGCATGCATATGTTTATTTTCATGCTAATAAAAAATTAAAATAAATATTATAATAAATTAATTAAAAATATTACTAAAATTTATATTAAATTTATAAAAATTATTTACATAAAATAATTATAAAATCAATTTTATTAATTTTTATAATAATATTATTATTATACAATAACATCATTTATAATTTTTCATTAAAATAAAAAGTAAGAAAATAATAAAATGTGCACACAAAAAATAGTTATATACTATTTTAAATTTTATTAATTGTCATAATTATACAATCAAATATTTTTTATGATTAATTTTTAAAATAATAGAGACTAAAATATTAATTAGTAAAAATAAAAATAAGAGATGTAAAATATATAAATATAATATGTACACAATTAGTTATAAAATTCAATTCCATTATTAGGTTAATACATTAATTTTTTATTAATCTATTTTTTTATGTAATGAAAAAATGGTAATAAATCTGTATTTTGTTGAAAATTTTTTTGTAGTGATAATTATAATATTATAATTATATATTATAATATTATAATTATATATTATAAAGTGTTAAAAGATATCTACAAATAAAAATCAATTTATTATTTATTTTAAATTATATAAGATAAATAAAAATGTTAAAATAATTATTAAAAATCACCAAGAAGACACGTCGGTTCCCTCGAACACGTGCTAGAGCGTCATACGTGGAGCCACGTCAGGGACGATTATCCGGTTACAAATGTTATTTAACTAAGTACGTGGCACGGCGTTAAGAATAGTTGTTTATAACACCTTTCACTTTCAATATTTTAGAGAATAATATATATTTTAAATAATTAAAATTTAGAGAATAATATATATTTTAAATAATTAAAATTTATAATAAACATAAATTTTAATATGTAAATTATATTTTTAAATTTATGATAATTTAATCCAAAGATACTTTTGTCCGCAACTAATAAAAATAATTAAAAATTAAAAACAAGATAAAAAGGTAGTATATAGACAATAATGAGGATGTTAGTACATAATAAACTAAACTCTGCATATTTATATTTTATAGTTTTTTTTATCATAAGATTTATCACATTTATTTATTTATTCATTTTTTCCGCCGAAATCATGTCATATTCTCCCTTAAGGTACAGTCATTCTACTATAAAATGCCTTTATCCTCAGTTCTTTCTTCTTCCCTCGTACCACAGCTTTCTCTCTGTTCTTCTTCCTTCTTTCTGTCTCAGTTCTTCAACCCCACTTCCTTTCTTTTATATCTACCTTATAAAAGCCTAGCAATTCTAATTGCTCCCTCCAAGCACAAGCTTTCCTTCTCTACTATCTGTAAGTAGTATTCAAATTCCTTTTTTCACTCTTTCTCTTCTTCTTTTTCTCTTTTTCTGCATATCATATGAAACATGCGCCATGCACTTTTGCTTTTATTTTCCTTTACTAACATAAATATATGTGTTTTCAGTCCCATGCGTTCATTTGGGTGTTGAAATTTTCCATCAAAAATGCTTTTTTTCTTCATTTTTGTGTTTTTGTGGAAAATGTTCTTCTATGGGTGTTTCTTAATTGTTCCATCAAAAACTGTTTGTTTTTCTTAACATTAGGACTCTCCCTTGATGGTTGAGATCCTGATTTCTATGTTTCTAACAGATGAAAACAAATACCACCGTCTTTGCTTTTTCTGTTCCACGCATGCAACTGTACTCCACAGTTCATTGATGGCTGAATTTTGTTTTCTCTCACTGCAGATCTAGAGAGAACTTTGTTTACAGTGTGTTTGATTTCTATTTTCTGAAAACTGATTTTAGTTCCTACCCGAATCGATGCAGTATGAAATTGTTTTAGAAAATAGTTTTGAAAACCCGAAAGGGAACAGAATTTTCTTGTTCCTGCAAAAAGTGATTTGGTGATGGATGGTGGATATCACAATTTTGTTTTTCCTTAGAGTACATGATCTGCATGATGCAGGATATCCCTGATTTTGGACATAGGTCTCTCTGTCTTTTCAACCTTTTGCTTTGAGAGATGTGCCATTGATTTGCTTGTTTCAATTGGAAAAACCTTTTCTGTTATGCCAGTGATAATTATCTCTCATATAATGTACTTAGTATAATAAATAAAATGCATTTACTATCAGTCAAAGTTAATTCTTTTGGAATATAACTACTAGTCTCTGATTATGCAGCTAATTAAGGATTGAATTGAATTGAATAAAGATATTTATACAGTATATTTAGTGTCTAACAATACTATGAACATATGTTTTTAGAAAAAGAATATTTGTGTACAAAAAAAAAAAGTAAATTGCATTAACTTGATTCTGATTAGCTTCTTTTTTGAAATTAGTTTTAATTTGTCAAATAAAAAAAATGTGTTTCATGTCTGTAGCTGTAATTGTCATTTTTCTTGCAATTTACCACAAGTGATTGTAGACTTGTAATTTTTTTCCCAGGAACAGATATTAATGGAGTTATTTTGTACGGATTTGCAGAATGTGATATGGTTAGACAGAGAGAGAAATGCAAATTTTGACAAATATAATTATGAGTGCAGTATAACCAATTATAATGAGTTTTTGTTTGATAAAAATAAAATAAAAGTTGTGTTTCTTTCTCCGACATAACCATGCTATGTTATTTAATCTTACCAGATAATCCGAATCCAGTTTCAACTACTTTCAAGAAATAAAAAAAATAGAATAATTGAGTCCCACCGCACCACAGACTTTGTATTTTTGTATTCAAGGTAGGGTCCGTGATGATAAAGTATTCTCCATTGTTTCAATTATATATATTTTTTTCCAAGATAAAGTCTGGTTAAATGTGACTGGAGAGTTGAATTAATTGGTTCTTCCTAAATTTAGCATTTGAAACAGTTCAAATATTTTTTGTATAAATTTTACTTTTCAAAACATTATTCTTTAAACATAAATTTTTGGTAGCTAGAGTGGTTGTCATGCATAACTTGAAGTTATCAACTCTAGCCAAAGTGGACCATACCCTCACCAACCAAGTAATGCCTTAATGAAACCCTACTCTAATAATATCCTGTAGACATTTCTCTGTTTTACATATACTAGTTATTTTTTAGAAACTTAAAACTAAAATTGCTAACCAAGTGACCATAATTCTCCTAATCTATAGATGATGAAAACACTGCATTTCATTTGGTTGGTTGATATATCTCAATTTTTTTGTCTTTCTTATTTACATATATTCTACATTCATTGATTTTGAAAAACAGTCAGTATACGTTAGATGTGGGAAAATTTGGAAATAATTGTGCCATTGTACTATGAAAGGTTGACTTTTCTTATTTCAACTATGGACAAATCTGTAATAACATGAGGCACTGAATTCAGACATGATGTGCTTGTGCATTTCAGGTTCAGGTACCCTACATTGTAAAACTGAAGGGGAAAAATGGCCATAGATAACTTGGAGGAGGAGATTGTGCCCGAGAACGAAAGGCGGAAATCTTCCAGTGAAATCATTGCAGATTCTGATGTAAATGCCTCTGGTGGCTTTGACTGCAACATCTGCCTTGAGAGTGTGCAAGATCCAGTGGTCACACTTTGTGGTCATCTTTATTGCTGGCCCTGCATATACAAATGGCTTCGTGTTCAAAATAGTTCTTTAGACCATGAAGAGCAAGAGAATCCACTATGTCCAGTATGCAAAGCAGAAGTTTCTCAATCCTCCCTTGTTCCATTATATGGCCGTGGCCTAACAACGGGACCTTCTAAGGGAAAGACTCATCAAGTTGGGATTGTCATACCAGAAAGACCTCGTGGTCCCAGATCATTGAATACTAGCACTGTTTCCCAACCTATTTCTCAAAGTTATGACGATCAATATGGTATTTCTCAAAGTTATGTTGATCACTATAGTGCTCCTTATTATGGTCGACCGATTTCTCATGATGATGCTTACAGTACTCTTTATTCTACCCGACCAATTTCTCTAAGTTATGATGATCCTTACAGTACTCCTTATTCTACTCAACCTATTTCTCAAAGTTATCATGATCTCTATAGTATTCCTTATTATCCTCCTCTGCAATTGAACTCATATACAAGAGCTTCTACCTCACCAATGCTTAGACTAGACAACATACTTGGAATGTATCGTGATATTTTAGAGGCAACGGTCTATGGTAACCAGATGCTAAACATGCATCGATTTGATTCTGAAGCATACACTCTTTTAGGGAGCAGTGACCCAAGGGTAAGAAGACAAATATGGTTAATTGAGAGATCATTCAGCAGAATAAGTCTTTTCCTCCTATGCTGCCTAGTTTTTTGTCTCATCGCATTCTGATTGACACTTCGGTTATATCTTTAGTTATAGCACATCCTTGCACAGAATACAATAGCCCATTGATCCAGATGTATTCTATGTTAGGGAAGTTGCAAAATAGTATTGAGTTATGTGTAATTACTTGTTACCATTCTCTCTAGTAGTTATATATGAAATGAATAATGATATTTACATGATTTATCTCTCTTGTGCAACACTTTTTATTGTTTGTGCATATCTGTTCATCATATTGTTGACTTCAATATTTTGTTATCCCATTTTTTTCCTAACTATAATATTTGTCATAAGAGTTTTGCTGGAGTAGAATTATACACTAGAGAAAGAAAGGTAGTATAACTTGATGATATTTTACATTGACTGTACCAGCTCAATCCACTGAGTTAGCCTGTCTGGTCCCAGACACTGACAGTCAACTAGAAAGTAAATTGAATATACCCTGCAACAATGACGAGTAAGTATATTACTTTGAAACTGTAAAATTTGTACATAAGTCTTGGACCCTACACAATTTATTACTAGATTTGCATTTTGAGAAAAACTGAATTGAACTATTTTATATAAATGATTTGCATCTGAGAAAAACCGAATTGAACTACTTTATACAAATGATTTGGTTAGATTGGTTCAGTTTTGCCCCCCTAAAACAGATTTATTTTATTATTTGACTTGATTCAGTTCAATTTGACTAAGCATTTAATATTTTTTTTTAAATCAAACTATTTTTTACACACCTCCAATCCAATTTATCTTAATTTATTTTAAAACATCCTCATAAACAAGTCATTATCAGTTGTGTAATTTCACCTTTATGACATTTACAGTTACTTTGTAAAATCTTTCAAATTTCTCACTATTTTTTAGTACTATGAGCAGTGCATTTGTAAGAATCTCAACCCTTTACTACCACAGACCTCTGTCATGCCAAAAGAGAGAACCACTTTGACAGCATTTTCAAGCTTGGTTGAAATCAAAGTCATACATCTCTGACCAGATCACTTGGTATTCTAATTTTAGCCTTTAAATTTGTTCAAAACCAACTAATAATACTTCTACTCTAGTTTTAGTCTTTGAACATATTCAAAACCAACTAATCATACTTCTACATAAAGGAAGGACAATTAGGAGCATTCAGGATAGGAATGACTTATTGGTAGAGGCAAGCATAGCATAGGACCTTGAAAGTAATACCTTATCCCTTGCTTTGGATGAAGTTAGTTGTTGTGGTCCGTGCAATAAAATGCCAACTGTAAATAGTTCTAACCTTCTTAGAAGTTTTGACTTTCCTAGGTAGATGAGTGAATATAAAGGGCTAACATTGAATATTAGTATTCTATGTGTTTCAAGCTTAGCATATACAAAAACCTTTATGGCAAATGGTAACTAAATGATGTCAATGCGTGGAGTTGGTCCTGTATTTTAGTTGTAAAATGATAAATGGTGGGAAAATGTTGAGCGCAAAAGAAGTGTTGTCACATCATTAAAAAGACTTATCTATATGGCATACTCTTTCTTTAAGTTATTTTTGTTCAATTTCATGCCTTAAACGGAAAATGACTAAGAAGGGGCACTGCATCTAGTGTTCACAAAAGATCAATTTAGTGATAATGAGAGTGACTTGTGGTCCAGTTGTTATTTGAACTGAAATTGCCACTCCTTCATCATTTAGATGCTAGCAAAGATTTTTCACGTGAAACACTGAAGAGGTGTGGCAGAGATAGTAATTCACCACAAAAGAAAGGATAAATGAAAATGGGGTTGTCAGGACTCTCAAATGCTGTTTCAAAAAAAAACAAATTCTTTATACATTGATAGAGCAGTAAAATAGTTCTTAGGTTTAAGAAATATGAAGCGAGATTAAAAGCATACTTCATGAAAAAGGATTGAACATTGTCAAACTATTTTCAATTATTGATAAGTAAATGATTAATTTTTGTCTAGGAAGTATGACATATTATCTTTAGTTGGTCTCAAAAATAACCCTAGTTGACTTCTTAAGGTTTGGTATGTAAAAGAGGGTTAAATTGCAAAAGAGAGGCTTCAAGAGAAAGGAAAAGGCCAAAGATGAAAGTAAAACTCCAATGCTTTGTTTGGTTGAGGAAATGGATTTGAGAGAAAAATTTAATTGTTTGGACAAAGGAACGTACGGTAAGTAAAAAAGGAAAAGTTTATAAAAGTTTGTAAGTGATGTAATATATATAGTTGATAAAATAATTTTTTAATAGATAAAATTATAATTAAAATTAATTTAAAATTAAATATAATTAATTTATTAAATATCATTGATAATTATTATTTTAATTGATAAAATTATAAAAATATCAATTATTTTAAAATAAAAATAAATAAATTTATAACAATTATTATTATTTTATTTTATAATTATTAATATTATTAATAATTATCTTATTTTATTATTATTTTATAAAATTATTTATTAATATTAATATTATTATTATTATTATTTTATAATTTTATTATTGTTTTGTTATTCACCTTATATCTTCCACCTCTTATATCTTTCTCCCGCAAATTTTCACATAAATGCAAAGAAACATTTCTTCACTCTCTCTTTCTCTATCACTGTAATAAAATAATTGTTTATTGTTCGGTTTTTCAACTTTCCACGCCTTCCATCTCATCTCTTGTTTCCGTCTTGTAATCCAAACAAGCCGTTAGAAAGAAAGAATGCCTTCCATCTCATTTCTTGTTTCCGTCTTGTAATCGAAACAAGCCGTAAGAAAGAAAGAAAATCGAGAAAAGAGAAGGATAAAAAGCAAAACCTCAAACTGAAAAAAACTTTAATTTTTTTGTTTAAATCTATTTCATTTACAAAAGGAGAAATAAGTTTTTTTGTGAAATCCTAACATATACTGAATAAAACCAGTATCTCAACATCTTTCCTTCAAGCTGGATGATCTATATTTATCATTTTAAGTTTGTTTATAATCAGTTGAAAACTTTGTCGATTTAGCGTTTTTGTAAAAAATCTGTTAATTGATTTGAAGGTCGTATAACTTAAAGTTTTTCTCACACCACATAATAGTTAATGTCGACGTGCTTTCTACTTTCATGGAAATAGGATTATGAACAATGTGGCGAGTAGATTGGTTGTCACAGTAAAGAACGGCTAGAGTAGTGGTTTGAACTTGGAAGGTAACACAAAATATAGCTGATCCATTGTAATTCACAGTCGTGGTGGCAAATGCTCTACCTTCGAACTTAGAAGAAGACCTATAAACTCTAGTTTGTTTTTTTTTTTTTATTTCCAAAAAATCAAAGAAAATCGCATAAAAATATAATACCCTATTGTAAATCTTCTTGTGTCAGGACGAGATACCTAATCTGAATCACTGAAGGCTTTAATAAGCACTTCAGAGTCAGCAACAAAGAATAATCCTTTTGTAGAATTAGCGTTGATGTATGTCGCGACCTAAAAATCACGACGAATATGGCGGTCCAAATAAAAACAAATAAAAAGAAAGAAATGGAGTCGTCACCATAATTTTTTATGAAAAAAACTATGGAAAAAAACTAAGAAAAGAATAAGGAATAAGTCTGCGAACTAGAAATGAGTTCGGGAGTCGGTTACGAGTGGAGAAGGTATTAGCACCCCACAACGCCTGTCTTAAGACAGTACCTTTAATTAAATAATCAAAATCAAATGTGGTTTTTAGAATATTTCTTTTTCCCAAAAATATAATATATAAAAAAAACAATTTAAAAGACAAAATAATAATTTTTAAATTAAAGGACCCGACAAGGATTGACCCTGCTCCTACGTATCAACATCCTTAACGGGTGAAGAATC
>Ga0209700_101066_pt1 | contig 55341 bp, 37 predicted proteins | sample SiratroredBW_FD_187528 | JGI IMG/M metagenome (GOLD analysis project Ga0209700, IMG submission 187528) | Root nodule microbial communities of legume samples collected from California, USA - Siratro red BW (SPAdes) (version 2) | ecosystem: Host-associated > Plants > Roots > Nodule | place: USA...
ACATTCTGAAGCAGTACAAAAAAAAAAACAACAACAACAACAACAACATTGATCAATTAAACTTTTCCAAATCAAGAAAAGTGTACATCAGTTACCTCATCATCAGCTTCATCCTCATCAACCTCGTCTTCATCAGGTTCTTCCTGTTCCAAAATAATTATTATTGCAATTATTGTAAGAGACAAGGAAAGAAACAATATCGATAGTTAAATGAATTATTCAAAACCAAGAAGCATTATTGTCTCCGAAGAGAAAGGGATATCAGAACTGAAAGTTAACTTACATTGTTGAAATAAGTAAGTGGATTTGGCCATAAATCATCCTTGATTAATTCTGCAACCTGCTATTTAGAGATAAATATAACACTCAAATTTATGACTCAAATATACAAACTAAAGAAATTAAATTATTATGAGATGCAAAAAAAATCAACAGCATGGATAAACATAGCATAATAATAAATCCAGAAAAAATATACCTCATCATGGATGTCATCAATTTCATCTTTTTGCTCAGTGTCGTTAAACCAACTAAAGAAGCTGCATACATTAACATGAGAATATGAAAACAATGATTTATTTTGTTTCGTAAAGTGTCTACAAAAAGGGATTTTTGACGATAATTATTATATAAAATTATTAATTGATAATTTATTAAACAGGAATGAAGAGTAAAAGAAAATTTTTTATTTATTCATCAGTTGTAGAAAAAAAAAACGTTTGCAAATTTACTATATACACCAGTTTCAGTAAGGTAGAATCATACACCAGTAAATTCAATTTTTTTCCAGATATTAACTATAACAAAATAAAGTCGGAACACAACTATTCTAAAAGCATTGCCCATCGAGCTTATGGAAAATGCTTTATAAATGAAGAAATAGAGCATAAACTATAACAGAAAAAAAATCTGCTAGTCCACAGTATAAAAATTGGTCTCATGTGCACTGTAGTTAACCATTTATTGATAGTTGATAATCCAATGTAATGCCAATGGATCTGTGATCTGGTCAAGCATATTTCTTAGCAGATCAGACATATCTCAGTCCCCTGAATTCGCAGGCAAACTCAAACAAAAAAATATATTTCTGGACATCAATCATATACAATGGAAAGCCAGAACAATTGCCAGTTAACAGAGTCTATATAAGCAATGTTTCTTTGTTGTCAAATTTTCACGGAAAAACACTTACAACACATTTACACACCAACCTGATATCAACAGGAGCCCGCTTGTTCCCTTTTTTCTCCTGACTAACTCCATTGGGTATGCTCTACATGTTTAAGGATTAGGATTTCAGAAACAGAACAAGAGCAGGACAAGTTAATAGAACAACCATCGAAAGTGACATTCGTAGCTCTACCTTGCCCTCCTTCCACTTTATGGGAGTGGCAGTGACTTTTGTTGTTCCTTCCTCAAGGAAGGTATAAGTCTTTACAAGTTTTGTATCTTCAAAATAGGGATTGGAGTTGAAATTCTGAACAAAAAATCAATTTTAGAAGGGGTTACTTTTCAACTAAATGAACAGTTCCTGCAAAACATAAATTTATTAAACTAACTGTTTTGCTAAACATTCAGTTGGCAAGGGTGAGAGGAAAAGCAACTTACAAAGGTGATTGAGTAGCCTGATTTGACATCTTTAAAATCTTCAACTTCAAGAGAACTCAAATACTTAAATATCTACAAAATAAGGGTATCGCTAATGAATTAAAATTACTCATCAGAAGATATCTGTAATGTAACCAAAGTAACAATATTTGACGAACTTCCATGGAAAAATTGGGTCCCAAGTAATTAAAAAGAACAGAAAAGTAAACAACTTAAGTACTCACTCAAGTAGAGCTATCTGTTTATGCAAGCACATGTCAATTTAGGGAAAGAATATTCAAAAAAACATCCATCGCCTAAGTTGCTTCGTGTTCTACTATTGAAAATGCTTGTCTAACAAGCTTAACTTCTTGGGAGCAAAAACTAACACTGAACAACTTCCAAGGGTTTCAAATGCCACTTAAATACTATCAAACAAACAAGACCAAATCACTTCATAAATGCACAGTGGTAGACAAACTCAAACAAGCCAAAATAAGCCAATTCAATTTTAGAAAGACTAAAAAAGAGGCCACACCTTCTGATCTTCATCGTTCAAAAGATCACCAAGAGCAGGATGACTCAAAAACTGCAAAAGGACAAAAAAACAATAATAAACAATGTATTCCCAACAACACAACAATTTCACAATCTAATAAATAGCACACATGTATATAATTATAATGTGCAAAGTCAAACTCACAGCAGTTAACCAAAAATCAGGAATTGACTTGATAATATCATTGCGCTTGTCATAAACGGGCTTCCTAATCTCATTGTACTTCTGCTCTATCTCGAGAACTTTGTCGCTGGCCTCTTCATTGATCTAAAACAACACAGCCAACAAATAAAACAAAGCATAAACAACAGGCTAATGGATCACGTTCCGAAACCAGAAACAGATAATCAAACATAAAACCAATCACATTCAGCGCGTGCAACTCGGAGGCTCCAAAAGCATAGTCACACTTCCAACGTCACATAAAAACCTCAAAGAAGGCGAGAGAAGATCCGCAATCCGTGATATTGAAAAACCAAAAAGGATATTGTATTGAAGAATTGGTACCTTTTCGAGCTCGTCTTGGATCTCCTGCAACTTCTCAATGGAAAGGACGAGTTCTCCGTCGATTTCGTCGAGGTTCTCACCCTTGTCGGAAACCTTCAACTTTTTGGTCCTGTCGGCCACCATTTTTCTTCCGTATTCGGTTGTGGACGCGGCCTTAGGGTTCTTGCGTAGCTGGTTCGTAAAACCCTAACACAGTTTAGGCAGAGCGAGACAGGGTAGTAGTGAAGTAAAGAGTTAGGGTTTTGGGGTTTTATATGTGTCGTCTGTGCGCAGTGTGCCGGGTGCACCAAATAAATGAGCTAACGCATGACATCTGTCCGTTTCAGGGGTAAACTTGTCGTTTCCCTTGCCCTGAACTCGATTTTGTGGGTTTGGTACCAGCATTTACCAATTTTTAAAATATAATTAATTTTATAAAAATGATTTTATTAAAATGAACTTAAAATAATGTCTTTTATGTTTAAATTTTTATTATAAGATATTAACTTTTATTGATATTTATTTTTATGTATTGGTTGTTGTTAAAGCAAAAGAATATCTTGAGATATTATCTGTTCTATAAATCTCTTGTACAAAAATAAAAAATAGATTTTGTATCATTAGGTTGTGTCAATTCTGATCTCATTTATTGCTAGGTATTCAAAGTGTGAGTCTAAGTCCTATATTGAGTAGAAATGAGAAAGTTGACTAACATATAAGAAAGAAGACCCGCAAACTTAATGCCTTAAGGTTTTGGGTTGAAGGTAGCATCATTCCCTTATATGTTGGCTCAGTTTTCATTCTTTGTGAGATCTCCTCGGTGTTTCCCCCTCGAATTACCCAACATTTATTATTGTTAAACAATGTATTTTTCAAAATAATGAATTTTGGAATCTTATTCATTTTCTTTTTAAAAATTTTGTACTTGATTGTAGGTAGATCTTTGTTGTGAAAGTTAATCTTGATATATTATTAATTAACTTAAAACTTGTTTGTTTGGTAGCTAAAAGCTATACTTAGATATTCAAATTGAATTATCATGAGACTTATTCTTCTGACGTCAAGATGATTCCTGTCGTATTATTCTTTTTCGTGATTATTTTTAGTCATTGACTCCTTTATCAGTTAAATGTCATTAATGTCTTCCTTCACAATTATTTGTTGAAGGAGGAAATTTATAGAGCAACCTCCTGATTTTGTTGATCAGGAGAGAGTCTTTTAGATGGTTTGTTGTATCCATAAATTTTTATATAGTCTCAAGTAGTCTCCTAGGGCATGGTTTGGTATATTCAATGTAGTTATCCAATAATTTAGTATGACTTGATGTGAGATTTTATTCCATGTTTTGTTGTCACATAATTGTTGGATGTATATACTTAATAGCGTATATTGATGATATTGTTCTTGTAGGTAGTGATCATCCTACCATTATACAAATATTTTTTAGAAATTGATATGGCACAATCTGACAATAGAATTATCATTTCTCAAGAAAGAAAATATGCATTAGAAATTTTAGAGGAAATTGAACTAATGAATTCCAATATCATTTACTCACTAATGGATCCCAATACTAAACTTCTACCTAATCATAGAGAGTCACTTTATGATCTTGAGAAATAAGGAAGATTGGTTGAAAAATTAGATGACATCACAATTACTAACATTTCTTTAGTAGTTAATGTGGTAAGTCAAATTCACAATATAATGGACATCAAAATGTAGTCATTTACATTGTGAAGTGTATTAAAGGTGCCCGTAGAAAAGATTTATTAATCACACCTGTGTTGTTTGGGTTATTCATATACAAATTGGGTTAGATCTCCTCCCAACAAGAGATCTGTTAAAAAAAATAGAATGACTTGATTAAACCAAAAGTCTAAATTTTTTTCTAAAAAACTTATTTTCTTTAAATTCTTTTTATACTTAAAAAGAGAATACAGTTATAAGTGAAATCAAAATCGATTCAAAAATTGGTGTTGTGAAACTAAACAAGATAAGCAAGAAAAGAAAGGACAAATAAATTTATATTAAATCATGTCTTCTTATCCTACATTTAGTCTTAACAATTCAATCTTAAAATTGTTGGTTCTATTAACTTTTACAAAGTTATACAAAAATAATAATTTTTGAACAATTTCAAGAAGGTATACAACAACCCTTAATACCAAGAAGGTAGCAGCCCTTATTAACTCATACCACATAAGAGGATATATAATTTATCAACTCTTGATCACCAAGTACAACAACAACACTTGAACAATTCATATAAAAAAAACAAATAAAGATTTTTACCAAACTTTCTCACAATAGAAGCACTCTCAAGATCAGCATAAAACAAAATCTTTTGTAGCATAAGAATGAGTACGTGAAAAGCTTAGAATTCTCTCAAAGTACTACTTTGAATGCTTGTTAATTCACATGTAAAACATAGAATCAAGTGCTCTATTTATATATTTGAAAATCAATGATTGAAAATAGTGTCCAACACATTTAATCAATTATATTAGGTATTAATACATTATGCTTTGTAAATATGTTGAAAATAGTTTTAGTTTTAATTGATTAAAAATTATGTTAAGTAATTAAATTAGTTTAATAAGTAATACTAGAGATATTTAATGGATTATGAAATGTTATAATTGATTATTAGTGAGATAATCAATTATTTTGTTTTGAACTTTTATGGAAATCAATTTAATCGATTTAATTAAAATGTAATTGATTTTTTTGTTCTAAAAACCTTTTAAGACAATTTTTCTCTTTTCAGAAAGCATTTTAACTTAATTTAAATTGGATGTGTGTCGATCTTAACAATTACAAGAAAGCTAAAACATTATAAATCATCTACAACATTTTTATCTTCATCACTAAAATATCATATCTTTAGGGCTTGAGCATCTTCAAGTCTAACAATATTCACCTCCGGATGTTGTGTCTTTATTAGGAATAATTTGATCTCCTAAAAAAGAAAAAAACATATTAATGTAGTAGCAAGATCTAGTGTAAAAGCAAAATATAAAGTTATGGCAACTGCAACCTGTAAGCTTATGTGACTTAAATAATTGCTTAAAGAATTGAGATTTGAGGACACACAAGTAACTCTTGTTTTTTATAACCAAGTTGCTCTAAATATTTCCTCAAATCCAATATTTCACCTAGACATATTGAGATAAATTTTCACTTTACATGAGAAAAGATTGCATTTGAAGACATCAACATTTAATTTGTTAACTCTAATGATCAAACAAATTTTTACTTTACACAAGAAAAAACTGCATTTGAAGACATCACCATTTAATTTGTTAACTCTAATGATCAATTGACAAATATATTCACTAAATCATTGCAATGTCCTAGAATTGATTATATTTGTAATAATATTGGTTCATATGATTTATATGTATGCTTGAGGGGAGTGTTAAATGTAACTATGTGTGTCTTGACCTATCTCTTTGTATCTTATTTGTATCTAAGACACTTACACACAAATATGACTATTGTAATACGTAGAGAAATATTGTTATTTGTCTCTTGGCTATATATCTCAAAAATCATAATATTTTTTTAATCTTGTCTCACTATTTTAAATATTATCAAATTGGTCACATTTCTTTTAATGAGTCCATGTAATTCTTTTAGTCAGATCTATGATGACAATGTAGTACAATGATACACAAAATTCATTTTATGTCACATTTCACTTCCTTTAACAAGTCAACTTGTACTAATAACATGTTATTCATTGTTCATATCATTTATCCTTATTAAAATTAGTTATCAAATTAACTAAATGAACTATATTGACTAGTTTTTTTTCTTAATGAAGTTATTAATTTTGTTTTTTCATCTAAATGAGTCTTTAGAATTTCCTTTTATCATGTGCATTTAAGTCTTTCAATTATAGTGACACTCTTAACATAAGACTTGTTAGTTTTATCCTATACACTCTTTCATGTTAACACAAATTAAGGAAGCAATAAACAAAACCCAAAGAAATCAACCACAAAGATAATAACATCATTCTATACAAAGCTTTCATATTAACAAAAGTAAAAATAAAACAACAATACCTACTAGATGAAACCTGAACATGAAGCCATAAACTTTTTTCCTATCAACCTGAAATCAATCACATAGACAATAATTTCATTCCATACAAACCTTTTATGTTAACAAAGACATACATAATAAACAAAACAAGTAATATTTACTAAGTGAAACCTAGAACTATAAACTTTCCCTCGATATCACAAAACCAAACTTGATATTCTTTATCTACCACTACCAACACAAACTCAAATGACTTCAAACCCTTACTCTCAAATCTTCTTCATTATTATCCACGCTATGTATTTGTAATATGATTTCACTAAAATACACCTCATTTTGACAATCCTAAAAGCTCAAAAGAAAAATAAAAATCAAAACATCCCTTTTAATTATATTTTCTCTTCACATTATGCACACTTTAAATATTTTTTTTAAATATATTTTTTGTGCACCATGTTTCGAAACTAAACTATCATATAACAAAAATATAAAGAGTGAAGATTTTAGATTTACATTAGTTTGATAAGAGTCACGTAATAATAATAAACATGTCACTTAAATACATGAATTTTTGTTAAGAATTGACTAACTAAAAAACTTAAACACATAATAAAAAAAATATTTTAATAACCCATTTAAAAAAAAAATCATTCTATCTATCAATTAGTGTATCAAAGGAGTGAAAACTAAGTGAAGGACATCTTATCAGAATGGTTTTACAATTTACTTCTTAGCTCATTTAACTTATGCTTAAAATAAAAACTAAATATTTGTATTTTAATACTTAGGAACTTTTTAATATTTAGTCGATAAATAGTAATACGAATTATTCTTTATAATAATTTCACTAGATAAAAAAATATAAAGTTATTTAAAAAAAAATTATAATCCGTGGATAGTCCGGGAAAACACACCAGTTAGTTAACAAACCATAAAGTATTCCAATGAAAGAGTGCAGAAGAGAGACATTTCCGTACCCTCGTACCTTTCGGAACCCGTATCTGTTAACAAACGACGAACAATTCCACTTCTCGTTCCGAACACAATAATCGAAGTCTTTCAGATCCTCTTCTTTCAGGAATTCCCATTGATGAAGATGCGTAACTTGATTCCCTAGGGCCTAAGTTCACCCAGTATTTTCATCGTTTCTCTTTTGCTTTCGTTCTCGTATCAGTAAGTGCCGAATCTCTCTTCCTTCGTCCCTGTCTTATTATTTCGACAACCTTGTTAACCGCTATAATAGGTTTTAATTTTCTGTGTTTTTGACAAAGAGGGAGGGTGGATTTTATTAGAGGAACTGTTTGATTGAATTAAATCACAAAGTTTTGCTTTTTTTCACTTTGAATTTGCCCGGTTGCTTAGTTCGTTATGCTTTAAATTGATAATTCCGATGGGGAAAAACAACACGAGGTTGAGGTCCATGTTAATTTAATTGATTCACAGTATGATGTGTTGAAGGTTGATTTAAGTGAGATTGGTGTAGGAATTAATTTGTCAAAAAGGTTTGAAATTGTTGACAGCACCGCAGTGTGTTTATGCAGAGAACAAATCTTTGAATCATGTAAATTATTTTTGTTTAGACGGTTGCTTTGATTGCTGTTGTGACCATTGGCTAAATTGGTCTGAATGGAGCATCTTGCTAGTTAGTTCATTTCACATTAATGCCTAAACACGTTTCACTTTAACCGTGCAGAGTTTATATTGTAAAGATTCATCATGGTTACAAAAGGGAACCCTGGGGACAATAGAAATAATAGGAGTCCAGTGTCTATTTTTATCATAGTTGGCTTGTGTGGTTTCTTCTATATATTGGGTTTGTGGCAACGGAGTGGTTTTGGAAAGGGAGATAGCATAGCTGTTGAGATTACTAAACACACGGACTGCAGTGTTCTCTCTGATCTAAACTACGAGACTCACCATGATGATGATGTTGATGGTTCTGACACACAAGTCAAGGAGTTCAAGCCTTGTGATGATCGTTACATTGATTACACGCCTTGTCATGATCAAACGCGAGCAATGAAATTTCCCCGAGAAAATATGGAGTATAGAGAAAGGCACTGTTTCCCTGATGAAGAAAAATTGCATTGTCTCGTACCTGCCCCTAGAGGATATGCAACACCATTTCCATGGCCCATGAGTCGTGATTATGTACCATATGCAAATGCACCTTACAAGAGTTTGACAGTAGAGAAGGCTGTGCAGAATTGGATACAATATGAAGGAAATGTTTTCAGGTTCCCTGGTGGTGGAACGCAGTTTCCCAAGGGAGCTGATGCTTACATTGATGAACTTGCATCTGTTATTCCATTGGACAGTGGGATGGTTAGAACTGCATTGGATACTGGTTGTGGGGTATGTCAAATCATAAATAAACATCCTTGTTTTGGTTATATTTATTTTGTTGTTGGCCTCTACATAATGTTTGCATGAAGAAATTATTGTCCATAATGAGACAGTCCTGGCTAATTGTAAGCTTTCGTAAATGACACATGTTCTTTTTATTGAAATACAATGATTCTTTCCTGTTTCTCTTTCAAATTTGGAGCCTAAATCTGTGCCCATTAGTTATATATTATTGCTCATTTGCTGATTATTGATGATGCTAGGTTGCTAGTTTCGGTGCATACCTGTTTAAGAAAAATGTTGTTACTATGTCTATTGCACCAAGGGACTCTCATGAAGCACAAGTTCAATTTGCTTTGGAAAGAGGTGTTCCAGCAATCATTGGTGTTCTTGGAACAATAATGCTTCCCTTCCCTTCTGGAGCTTTTGATATGGCACATTGTTCTCGCTGCTTGATTCAATGGGGTTCAAATGGTGAGTATAACTATGTCATTTCTGCTCTCAAACAATTAAAATATATCTTTTAGATCAGTAAAAAAATTTCTTTTTGTCTCTTGTGGCGATGATTTCATAAGTTATTATGGCCTCTATGGATGACAAAACAATTTTTTATGCTTATATACCAATAATGAAGCCTGATTCAGCTTCTATTGATTGTAAAATTAACAACTTAGAAGGTTGACTTGTTAATTTCTTTGAGTTGTTCTCCCGTGCCTAGACAACCCAAATTAATCTTGAGTACTTAAACTATGGCCAGCTATTTCTTATTATAATGATCGTCAAAGTCCCCTTTTTCTTACAACAGATCAATATCTGTTTTTTCTACTCACTTTGTTTCTTGGTTTCTTATTTACTGTTTGATGGTGGGCTAAAGTATTACTTTGGCCTTTTGGTTGTAAGAAATATCTTTAAACTGTATTTATTGGAACTTCTTTCTTAGATGGAAAATACATGAAGGAAGTGGACCGGGTTCTTAGACCTGGTGGTTACTGGATATTGTCTGGTCCTCCCATCAACTGGAAAAAGAGCTTTCGTGCATGGCAACGTCCTGAATATGAGCTTGAGGAGGAGCAACGGCAGATTGAGGATACTGCTAAACTTCTATGCTGGGAAAAGAAATATGAGAAGGGTGAAATTGCGATCTGGAGAAAAAAATTACAAAGTGGTGATTGCACTGAAAGAGAAATTGAACCTACAATGTGTCCAAACACAAATTCTGATGATGTCTGGTAAATTATTCACTCAATCTTTTGCCCCTACCTCTTTTTTCTTTTCACTGATTAATAAATACTTGATGTTCAGAAAGTCAAATTCCTATTATTACTCTTGCACTAGATTCTTTGTCAATTAGAAGGACAATATGTATTTCAATTTAAATAAGTGCTTAAATTTCTTCTAAAGTATATTTTTTCTCTTGTGGCTTGTCCCAAACTATTTCCTTAAGCCTTCTTATTGGAAGGATACAAGAAGTTTGAACTTTATTCTATAAGCATTTTGTAAGAATTATTTCTTGACTACTAAAATAGTCTTACAAGATTGAGTACTCGAGACACTTGGTTTAACGAGAATTAGATTTCTTTAAATTACTAATGATGTCCTAACTTTTTGGATTATAGACTATTGGTTTCAATAACTTTCTGAACTCTGACAATGAGTAGGTACAAGAAAATGGAAAATTGTGTAGCTCCTAGTAAACCTACCGGTCCATGGAAGCCATTCCAAGAGAGACTCAATGCCGTTCCTTCCAGAATTACCAGTGGATCTGTTCCGATATCTGTGGAAGCATTTGAAGAGGACAACCGATTATGGAAGAAGCATGTGAATGCTTACAAACGGATCAACAAAATCATTAGCTCCGGGAGGTATCGCAACATAATGGACATGAATGCTGGTCTGGGAAGTTTTGCTGCTGCACTGGAATCTCCCAAATTATGGGTTATGAATATTGTGCCCACAATTGCTGAGAAAGCTACCCTGGGTGTTATATTTGAGCGTGGATTGATTGGAATTTATCACGACTGGTAACTTCTGTGACATGTTTTCCTTTCCCTTTTTCATTTGACCTTCCACCGCATAAATTAGTAAAATAGTTCACATTTCTGAGATTGCACAAACAAACAAGATAGAATCAGAGCTCAAACCCACAAAGTTTAGGCCTAAGCGCTAACAAATAGTTCTCTCTTAAACATATATTCAAACTCATATACCCTATCCCATATCTGTCTGCCATACATAAATATATCACCAAGAGAAAAAGAAAAGACTAATGGAGTCAAAAGAAATGACACATGAAAAGCACTAGATAACCATTTTCTTTGCACATGAAAAGAAATGACACATGATAAGCTTACGACACTATTCCTTCTTAATTCAAAACTGCACCTCCTAGGATTGGTCAAAGTCATTTTATGGAAGAGCTTGGTCTGAGTTCATTGTTGAAAAGTGCAGTGAGGATTACTTAAAGGCCGTCAAATGTATGCATTGTTTAAAAACAATTTTAGTATTGCTGAACTTTATGTACAAGAATTACATTAAAGAATTTTTCTTGAAGAAATAAATTCTGCTAAATTTTGCTTTCAATGAACTATCATAATATGATCTGCCACACAGATTTTTAATTTGAAAATGAAAGGGGGGTGAAGTTTTGTTTAATAATTATCTTTTTCCTACCAGGTGTGAAGGCTTCTCCACATATCCAAGGACATATGACCTTATCCATGCAAATGGTGTTTTCAGCTTGTACAAGAATGGGTAAGTGCGTGCTAAATGTTTATGCTAGACCCTGTAATGGAACAACCTTGGAGACAGGCGTGCAAGGGAAAATATCTACTTTTGGGTTTTGCTAACTCAAATGATCAATGCAGATGTAATGCAGAAGACATTCTATTGGAGATGGACCGTATATTACGGCCTGAAGGAGCAGTAATATTCCGAGATCAAGCTGATGTGCTATTGAAGGTGAAAAGAATTGTGAAAGGAATGAGATGGAATACCAAAATGGTGGATCATGAGGATGGTCCAATGGTTTCAGAGAAGATGTTGTTTGCTGTGAAGCAGTATTGGGTTGCAGGTGACAACACCACGAGCTCGGAGTGATGGACCTAAGCAGTGTTTGAAGTGGAAGAACAGCTCCCAAATGGCATTTGACAAACTGATTCTAGTTGTGACTTGGATTCAAGATATTTCCAGCTGAGTCAGATGCTTGGTGTCTTAACATCGGTGGTATAGATTTTTCTTGTTTCTTTTGTTAAATTGTAGAGTTAATAGTTGTCCTGTTTGTTAGAATTCATAAATCGTAGTCATAAAGATTTGTGTATTTGGCTTCTCCAGAGTCACATTTTTTAATTCTAAAGCAATCAAACAACCAAAGACTCTTGAGATCATCAAGCTATAGGTATGATCTTGAAAATCAGGTCATGAATCTTGATAGAGCTTGGTTTTTGTTTTGCCACTCTCTTCTGTTTTGTGAACGAAATTTAGGTCTTATCTTGTTCATTTTATAGCTTCTGTTAATTCTAATTTTAGTGGGTATTTTTGGCTCAGCAAAACATAGATTACTTTCTGAAGGCATTTAGGTTTCTTATTATTTTAAGCTTCGTTACCTAATCAGGTTTACTGGGGAAAAAGGGAAACAGTGGCATCATTTCTCTCATTTACATTAAAAGTCTACATAAAATTTGCAGAGCAAAGCAAGGTTTGCATTGTTCAGACAGAAATATACGTCTCTAAGGTTGCCATAAATTTCTTGGTCAGATTTAAGCATATAATAGTACAATTTGTTTGTGATGGGACCAATAATAATGGAAAATTAGTTTACACTGAATATTTTTTTGTAATGTAACAATAATAATGGAAAAAAGGGTATGAACCATATCAAAACCTCCAACTGAACCCAACTTGATTTATGAACGTGATATAGCAGTATTAAATTATTATCTGTTGGAATTCTTTGCGAAGAAACAACTATTAATAGAAGATTTTTGTTTACATGGAAGCAAGGTTGCTATTTATCAATCCACGTGTAACATAATGTTTAAATAATTATGAAAAATGAGAAATTACTTATGAAAACAGTAATTTTAATTCATATTAGTTATTTTTAATTGTAATATAAGGCTTTCATAAAGTCTCAACAAAACTAAAATTATTTCTTCTGAAGTAACAAATCAAAGAGCTTAAACTAATCACTACCGGTCCAATAGTAGAGAAGTCTCTACACAAAGAACCTAACCTTATCTTCAAACAGAATTTCACAAATTTTAAGAGAATACATGAAATTTTAATTAAATTTATTTATTTTTTTAAATGCTTTATTTCGATAAAATAATTAAAATCATTTTTTTTAGATGAAGTATCTCAATTATCAACAAAAGCAAACACTATTTAAAAATAATAATTAAAAATATCAACATTGATGGTTTTTTTAGTCAATGTCAATTATATTACTTTTTATCAAAGTTCTTCAAGTTTTTTTTTTTTTTTACGTTAATAAATATTTTCTCATTTAATGTCTAAGATTGCTTTTAGTTTATGTTATTCTAATTATTTAGGCTTGATTAGGATTACTTTTAGAGTTTTAGGCTTGATTAGACTTTATGTTACTTTTAGACCTAGTCCGTTGATTATTTTTTTCAATTATGAAAAAAAAATAATAGTTAATGTTGATCAAAAGTATTTTCTTAGTATATATTAGAACAAAAATCTCAACAAACAATTTAAAAAAAAATAACATTGATGTCATTGTCAAAAAGATAATCATTATAAATATCTATAAAAAAGGAATCACAACACATGTTAATAAAAGAAATTTGATTTATATCGTCTTTCCGATATTAGGCAATAAAAACTTTACAATTAAAATATAATTCCAACAATGTAAATTGAAAAATAATTTTTATTTACATAAATAATAAAAAACTTAGTTGACATTAACTAGAAAATAGTCATTTCAAAATTGGCTACAAAAGTCTTAATCAATAATGATAGAAATAACTCCAACCTGACTGATATTTATTGAAGAAATTATGTCTTACATCTATTAAGAATAACCTTAATTGACATAAATGAATTTTAAAAAAATATGTTTGACATCAACCAAATAACACATTTAATATTAATTAAGAAAACTATAACCAACCAAATAATATTTAATATTAACATTCTTTAGAAAATAATAGTGACTGTTTTTAAGGTTCAACCCATTTGAATTGTCCTTTTATTTGATAAACTTACTGTGAAGGATGTATTAAATACACTTTATGTAACATTAATTTTTATTTTCTTTTTTTTATCTAAAATCCAGATAGTTGAATTACTTATCTTTTCTTGGATAATGTGTTTTTATTTGAATTTGTATACAACACATAGTTATACGAATTACATAGTCTTTCTAAAGTTGACAATATTGGAATTAGGCGGGTTATTGAAGAAAAATAGTTTTAACTCTTTGTCTAAGAAATCATTGATGTGACTTGTGTTTGAATTAATCTTCTTAGCAGGGAAAAGAAGCAAACATTCCCTGTAACATAATATATATATATATATATATATATATACATATATATATATATATATATATATATATATATATATATATATATATATATATATATATATATATATATATACATATACATATATATATATATGAGGTTAGCTTACATATGTATGTATATTTGTGTATGTGTGAGAGAGAGAGAGTTTATTGTCTAAGCATATTCATGCTTTGACAGAAATAGAAAGAAGACAACCTAGTGTTATATCGTCTGGTATATAAAACACTTGCATCTTACATGATCTATCTGCTGAACTAAAGGCTATTATCTTATAGATGAAACATAACTATGTTTTATACTTAATTGTTTTCAACACTTAATCAAAATCATGGGTGATAGACTTTTCTCTAGCTATATGCTAGGAAAAAAAAGAGTCCTTGCAAATCTTTTTTCTAGTTGTTAAGAGCTTTTGAACTCAGATAGTTTCAATGTTTAGCATCTAAGTAGTGTGGACCCAGAGATGCATTAAACGTGCTCCATACAACATTATATGCCAATCTTCTCTTCAAGAAACATCTCGATAGTTGGTAGTACTTATCAACATTGGGTTAGAGAGCTTTTTACTGAAAGCGAAGTAAAAGCAAAGACCGTTCAAGATAAATAACTAGACTAGAGTTTACACAAACTTATATCAAGATGGTTGTTGAAACAAGATAACTTTAGCATGTATCCTAAGTGATCTTGATGTAGACTTATGCTTTGTGTATCATCTTGGAGGATAGAAGACAAAGACATTCCCTATAAGTAATAAGCTTTAAGCATATTTTTATGTACAACGTAAGCTTGAAAACTATATGCACTTAACGTCGATTAAAGATTTTATTTATTAAACGAAGAAAAACTACAAAGTGATATATCGTCTGTCAAATGAATTACTTGTATTTTTTATTTTTACATAATTCATAGTCTTATAGACAAAATATTTTCTTGTTTTACACTATGTTGTGACAAGCATATAGTCAAAACTATGGGACTCTTGAACTTTGTTCTTACATTTAGAACCAATTTCTATATCAAAGTGTCTATTTGAAAATGGTAAAGTTTAACAATTAACTAGAACGGTATTAAAATGCATTACGTCTATTTACAAATTTACGAATGAGATAAAGTTTAAAAAATTATAATAAAATAAAGTTTAAAGATGTTATACTTTTTCTTTCCATTCTTCATTTATTATGTACTATCCTTAGAAAAGAAACTAATCCAATTCAAATTAGCAAGATCATATTAAATTAGATCACAATAATATTACATTCAAACGACATTTTTTTTTTTTACCTTAAATATGAATTCAAATATAACCTCAAACCATGTTATCACAATACATATGTTACATGAAAACAGGTGTCATACTCATCCTGTTATTGAAAGCTATACTCAAGAGACGTGCAGAAGAAGCAAATAATGGAAAATTCATTGAACTGATGAAGTATATATCAGGCTGCAGAAGAAGATTTCAGTGCAGACTGCCTGAACAGCTGAAGAATTTGCACTGTTTTTTCATGTGGAGGAGTTGCCTTTTTCACTGCTTCCACCTCAGCAATTTCCATCAACCAAGAAAATAACACAGGAAACTTTTCTGGCTCTAAGAACTTCATGCCAAGAACTTCTTCATGAGCCTTATAAGAACCAAATAACGCACAAAACACAATTTCCAAGATTCCAAAGTTGCTTTCATCCCTTTCATTGCGTTCTGCCAGATAGGTCTTCATTCCATCTTCAAGCACATTCAGTTTTTCATACACTTGGTCAACCGCCTTTTGTTGCGCTTCTCCATCAGTTTTCAATACTAGAAAACTGGCCTCCACCAACTGCAACCAAAAAATCGAGAAAAAGAGAACGAGACATGCATTAGAACAAAAAAGCATATGATTTAAACATGAAGTTTGATTGACCTAAGTGAAATCTTAGTTCCAAACACGAAATCCTTCATTATTTTAGTTGTTAACAGATTTTTGTTATAGACCTAACTAATCACTTTTAGTAAAGTTTTGCTGAATTATATTTTTCATCTATATATAATATTCAAGCTGAAGATCCTGTTAAAGTCAAAAACCTTGTTTAAAATATTGTCTCGAGTTCTATCAGGACTTAGTTAGCATATTGGTTTTAATCTTGAGTTATGAACCAAAATTTGTGAACTGCAAATACTAACCAGTCTTTCCCCATTCTCACACTACTTTCACCAAACAAGTGGTGTGCGATACGAAAGCAGTGTTGTTAAATTGTTACAACGTGATCAGACATTAGCCAACAACAATCAACTCAGATGGGCACTTTTTTTTACTAGTGATTTAGTTTTTAAGCAACTGTTACTATTAATTTTGATTTTCATACATATACTAATACCACCATTAACCTTATGGAAGCAAGAAAAGCATGCATTGATATGGTTGAACAAGTAGTTAATTACCTGATCCTGGATGAAACTGCACCAGAACCGAGCTTGGGCCCTTCTGTAGGAATCATTGGGAAGTAGGTTAGGAGCATCTTTCCATGTTTCATCGATGTATTGAAGGATCACCATTGACTCAGCAATGGCTTTTCCATTATGAACAAGCACAGGAACCTTCTTGTGAACTGGGTTGTACTTAAGAAGCAATTCACTCTTATTTCTCAAGTCTTCTTCCACATACTCGTAGGGTATGCCCTTGAAATTAAGGGCCAATTCTACCCTCTTGGCATATGGACTGGCCCACATCCCGTGTAGGATCACCTTCTCTTGCTCTGCCATTTTTCTCTGCACTTTTTATCTGGATATGATGAATTGATGATGGAGCTCAAGAGAAGCCCATGGGTGCCTCTTTATACATTGTTTTTAACTTCATCTCCAAGTTTTCCATGATGGAATGGAATATAGTATTCCAAATGGAAATGTGAATGGGTTTGATCCAATTCTGACCAAAGTGCAAGTGGAGTGTAAAAACAATGTATTTTTCCAGGGATTTTGAATTCATGTGTTATTCTTAGAAAATTATTTCATATTACATATTTGTGTAATTTATAAAATATTCATGTACCAGATTAAACTATGAAATAATAAAGATTAATGTAATTGACTATTAATATTTAATATGATTATAAGTAAGAGATGATATACCAGATTGTACTATGAGATAATAAAGATTAATGTATTGACTATTAATATTTAATATGATTGTAATTAAGAGATGATATTGTATTTAGAGTACTAATCACATGATAAGAAAATTAAGACACTTGATCAAGAATCATTCAAATAAAGATTTATTAATGAATTGTAAGACAAATTCGTAGTGTTAATTAATTATATAATTATTATTAAATCAAAATTCTAATTAACTTGAGTCTTAGATTATTTTCTTTAACACAATCTGATATAATTTATATCTAAAATCAACAGGAAATATCAATAAACAGTATGTGTGCAATATTGTTCATATATGTTCTTTGAAATAAATTAGTTTCTATAACAACAACTAAGGAATAACGAAAAGTATTATAACAACCAGTATTTGCTCCTTCTTTTTTGGAAATGAGAATCAACAATAAGCAATGATGCTGGAAGAAATTAGAATAGCAGATGAGAAAATGAAGAACTCAATAACAGAGAGAGGAGAACTATTCACATTCCACACATTGTCTCTTCTCCTGCCCTTTTAACATGTATAATTCTCTAGCCACTTGGGCCGTTGGCCCATTCTAGTGCTCCTCCTCACTTTTTCCATAGTCTGTGAATTTTTATTTTTGGACCCTATTATTTTATTATTTGTATTAATACCCCCTGCATTGAAATTGACCTTGTCCTCAAGGTCAAAGTGAGGATAAAGTCGTTAAATTTCATGCTCCTCTTCCCATGTAGTCTCTTCCTCAGGTAATTCTTTCCACTGAATCAGTACCTCTAACAACCAAGCACCATTTCTTTTAATCTTGCGTCTGTCCAAAATAATTGATGGTTGAAGTATCGTTCCTTTGTCATCATTGAGTAAAGTAACAGGGATACTCTCTTGTTGGAGTGTTCCTTCACATATTTTTAGTAAAGAATTGTGGAATTCTAGGTGTATTTTCGCTGTATCAGGCAGCTTTAATTTGTAAGCAACTGGACCGATGCGTTCAAGAATTTCAAATGGTTCGAAATAGCGCATACTAAGCTTCTGATTTTTGCGCAAGGCTATTGAACTTTGGCGATAAGGTTGTAACTTCACAAATACATGATCACCAACTAAGAACTGAGTATCTCTTTGTTTACTATCAGCTCTACACTTCATGCTATTTTGTGCTTTGAGGAGGTTATTCTTAAGTTCACCAAGTAATCTGTCCCGATCTTGTAACTGGTGTTACGCCATTGGATTATCTACTGGTTGAGGTTCATATTTGATAATTGGTGGTGGATCTTGAGCAAAAACAGCCTTGTATGGTGTCATACCTATGGCAGATTGAAAAGTTGTATTATACCAATAATTTGCGAAAGGTAATAGCTTATACCAATCCTTTGGATTATGCGTACATTTCTAAGCACTTGTTAAGAACCTCCGATTGACCATCTGTTTGCGAATGATATGCGGAACTCATTGCCAACTGAGTCCCCTGTCTAGTAAACAAATATTGCCAAAATCGGCTAATAAAGAGCTTATCTCTATCAGATACAATTGAGTATGGAACACCATTAATTTTAATAACATGTTGTATTAACAAGTCTGCTACCATCTTTGCTATAAAATCTACTGCGAGAGGAATAAAATAAGGAAACTTTGAAAGACGATCCACTACAACCAAAATAACTGAATAACCATGAGACAATGGCAACCCGATAATGAAATCCATGGCAATATCCCGCCATATATGCTGAGAAATTGACATCAATGGGATGGTATGGTCATGAGACCGTATTGGAGGTAACCCATGAGGCTTCTCAAAAACATTCTTGTATTGTTGTATAATCATAGCCAATTCAGGCTCTATGGATGTCGGCAATTCCAACAAATGGTGGGCTGACACTTCAGGTGTTTGAATTTGAATTGCATATAATTATGCTATAGAGTCTGTGGCTTGTAAGCGGGTGAGTTGATGGAACTGAGCTAGGTTAGGCAGATTTGAGGTTTCTCCATGTAAAGTGATAAGTTCCTCATTGATGTAAAAAGTGAGGAAGAGTTCTTTATAATTCATTAAATGAGTATCCAAAGTTGCCAACCATTGACTTCCAAGAACCAATTCAGCTGCAGCGATAGGTAGAACATAGACTGAAATATACAAAGAATGTCCCTGGATTTGGATTGGGATATTCTGGACTTCCCCTCCACATTCCAATTTCTCTCCATTGCCTACCATCACTTTTAATCGTGGGGTCTGATAGATGGGTAGGTGTAGAATTTTAGTCACTCTAGGTTGGATGAAATTATCAGAACTCCCTCCATCAATAAGGATTTGAATCTTATGACATTGGATTAATCCTGTGAATCTAATTGTGCCTTTCACCGTCGTACTTTTCATGACATTGTATGATAAATAAGGTGTCGGATCAAATTCCTCAGACTGATTTTGGACAATTTGCTGGCTCTGTACATTTGGGTCTGGCTCTAGGGGTATTTCCTCCTCACATTGGAGTAAGAAATAATGTTTATTAGCACATCGATGAGTAGGGGAATACTTCTCATCACAAGTAAAACAAATCCCCTTTTATCGACAGAATTGAATGTCAGTTGGGGTTAACCGCTTTAAGTTGTTGGGTTTTGGTGGGGTGGGAAGTAATGGTGGTGGGTTTGTGTTTATAGGTGGGTTGGTTTTTATAGGTAGGTTTGTGTTTGCTGTTAATGAAAGTTTAAAACTATTTTGTGTAAGTGATTTGGCTGGGAAGTAAGGAAATTTGTGTTTAGGGATGACGGTTGAAATTTTTTCTCAAAGAGTTTAGCAAATGACACAGCCTGGAGTAATGAGTGAGGGGCTCGGGATATCACTTCACGCTTCAATACAGGTATTAATCCACCAATAAAATAATCAAGCAATACAGAATCATCTAACCCATATGATTGATTAGCTAACTCAGTGAAGGAAGCATAATAGTCTGCCACTATGAATGATTGCTTTAGCTTGAACAGATCCGAACGGGGATTATCAAATTGAGATGGGTCAATCTGGATTTGAATGGCAGTGGACAATGTTACCCAATCAGGTACTTGGTATGCTTTTTCTAGTAGTTGAAACCATGGTAAGACTTTTCCTTCAAAATGAATAGAAGCAATGGCCACTTTCTACTCATCGGGAGTGTTGTATAATGTAAAAAAACTTTTTAGCCTTGTACAACCAAGTCATTGCGTCATCACCAGTGAACCGTGAAAAATCCAACTTCATAGAGCGAGGATGGGAAACAATTGAAGTGGAAGGCTGTACTAGAGAGTCGTTTTGAGATTTCAGGAATAGCTGATGCAACTCTTGCAAATGCTGATCAATCTTTTCAAATCGTTGATCCATTTGCATAAATCGATCATGATGTAAACCCAGAGTCTCCGAAATGCATTTCAGTTCTCCTTGTATCTCTTTCATTCTTGTGTTGTCAGTCATAAGTAACTCGATGAAAGTACCAATGATACGATCTGTATCTAAAACCAACAGGAAAATACCAACAAACAATATGTGTGCAATATTGTTCATATATGTTCTTTGAAATAAATCAGTTTCTATAACAACTAAGGAATAACACGAAAAGTATTATAACAACTAGTATTTGCTCCTTTTTTTGACTCTCTGATATCACCTGGAAATGAGAATCAACAATAAGCAATGATGCTGGAAAAAATTAGAATAGCATAAGAGAATGAAGAACTCAATAACAGAGGAAATGAGAACTACTACTCACATTCCACACATTGTCTCTTTTCCTGCCCTTCTAGCATGTATAATTCTCTAGCCACTTGGGTCGTTGGCCCATTTTAGTGCTCCTCCTCACTTTTTTCATGGTTTGTGGATTTTTATTTTTGAGCCTTATTATTTTATTATTTGTATCACACTCATTTTTCAAGTAAGGGTCTCACTTTTTTCATGGTATGTGGATTTTTATTTTGAGCCTTATTATTTTATTATTTGTATCACACTCATTTTTCAAGTAAGGGTCCAAGGAGAACATTTCAAGCAAGTGTTGGAAGAGAACATCTCAGTCAAATATAGGAGGATATCATCTATTATCTAAGAGCATAATAGAGGATGAATTTTTGTAGACCACATGGTATTAACGAAAAATGTGATGAACAACGAGTAACAATGATCATCCAAGATTCAAGAAAATCATAGCAGCAATGTTGGTTGAACACAGGAAAAAGCTTGTAGACTTGAGAAAGAGAACATTGTAAATTAATGTGTATTTTATCTCTTCCCTGTGTCTTTTATATTGCATGCTATTATTATATGTATTAACCTAACCTAATAAGGAGAGTTAATGTGAAAATATATACTAAAAATATTTTATCAAAGTGTTTTTAAAACTAAGTATTTAATTTGTACTTGTATTTGGTGTTTAGATGCAAGAGTTATTGGTGTTTAGATGCAAGAGTTATGATATGATCACTTGTTATAGAGAACAAGAAGATATGTTAATCTAGTTATTTAGTTGAGTTGCAAAACATGCATTTGATTTGACCATTTAGACTAAAAGAGTTGAGCATATAATAAGTTTTCAAATATGTTTCTCTGACCATATTTGTTATGAGAAATTGAGGATACACCTTTGATATTTCATTAGATAAAACTTGTTGACAAAATATATGAAAATATACCTCCTTAAAATGTATCTTTTCAGCAGATCATCTTAGGTCAAACTTACTTTAGTTGTGATCTATCAGACACAAAAATTTGATCATTGGTTAAAGTCATTGAAAAAATATCATAAACAAATGATTCAATGAAATTATCTAGTTACATCTGACATGATATATCATATGAAAGAGTTATAATATACTTAATTTATAAACTTAATCATCACCTTAGTACCGTAATTAAACCATATTTATAAAAAGTTTTTAAACTTAATTAAATCACAATTCAACATTTATTTATTTATTGTGATTTTCCTATTTTCACACGTAAGACAAATAACTTATATTATGCAACGTATATAGTACCTTCTTCCTACCAACTCTGCAAGTCCTATCATATAAAATACAGTAATTAAAAACTTTCGCATCTAATGTATTCCTAATCATGGAAGTGTTAGTTTTTGTATACAGTGAACACAAGAGAATAAGAAGAAATTGACGAGGAATAATAACTATTAATTGCCAGTCCTACAAGTTGAAATTTTATGAATTTTAAGTATTATATCAATCAACGTTAATTGAAAACTGTATACTTATTTGTGCAAGTAATCATTCTTTGATTATTAGGAGGTTTCAAAGTTGGAGGAAGGTTGCATGCCTTCCTATCGGTTGTAGTGTTGGGATGTCTATGCACAAGAAGTGGCGGATCTTTTAACGGGTTAAAGGATCATGACTCTCCAATTTTTATTTTTATTTTTTAATATATATATATATATATATATATATATATATTTTATATTATATTTTTCTATTCAAAATTCTGTTTCAAGTTTTTAGTTCCCTAAGATTATTTAAGCTTTTGACCCTCCAACATTTTCAACCAAACTCAGCTACTGAGTGTTAGGGTTATGTCATTAAGTCTGATATAATTACATTTTCTATGTAAGACGTTACCTATGGTTTTACTTCTACCACTTTTTTTATTTTTTTATTTTTTTTACAACTAAGAAAGAGGAAATAACGTTCCAGTCTAAATTAGGAAAAAGTGTTTAAACTCAAAATTTTTGCATAGTGGCCACAAATCCCTGTCTATTTTTTACATTATAAACATTGATTTTTGAAATATAAAAGAAAAAACGAAGAGCAGGCAAAAAAAAAAAAAAAATGTGCAAACAGAGTCAGTCATGAGTTGCTGGGGTCTATCTTTCGATCTTGAATTTTATCCAAACCAAGCTAGTAGGGCAATTGCTTCCTACACTGCTTATTGCACTAAACAAATTTTTATTTTTAGTTATTAAATAATTTCTTTAAAATTTAGATATTAAATAATTTCTTTTTTCTTTTACTTGTATTATGCGTCTTTCGAATGAGTGTAATTAAGTTATCATATATAAAATATTGATAATTATTTTCTGTACGATAAATATAGGCAATTCTTAACAATTATATGGTAATGATTATTTTAATTTTCATTAATTTGTTAAAATAAAATATTTTGTTGATAGTATATTTATAATTTGAGATCATTAATTTTAAAAATTTAACTAAACACATTATTTTCAAATAGTTAGTTTTGTGATAACAAATTTAATATTAATTAAAAAATATATAAATATTGTTTAATATTTATAAGATTTTTTTATTTATTTATGAAAAAGATTTGTTAATATTTATTAAGAAACTAATAGAAGATTATTTATTATAAAAAATTATTAATAAAATATTATTATTTTTTATTTATCAGCACATGTAAAAGAGAAAAAAATTATAAAATAATAAAGATATTATTAATATATTAAAAATTTGTTTAGGGTAAGAAATAATTTGTATAGTTCAAAAAGCACCTCCGATCTAGTAGACGCTAGATTTAGCCCAACTCGTTGATTCTCTACTATATAAGATAAGTATTTAAAGTATCCTTGAATTTTAAAATATTACAGATTTTTACTTCTTTTTCTCCTTACCTTCTTCTTGTGTTATTTGTTGCGGCATGGATATTATGAAAAAACTAAAATTAAATTAAAAGAAAAAAAATTACGTATTCTATACATAATGTTTTGAATAGATAATGTGAAAAATTACAAAATATTCAAAATTCAATGTATCTAAAGCTGCAGGCAAATAACAAAAACCACAAGACATTTTTTTATTATAAAAGAAAGAATTAATAAAAATAAAAATAAAAAATAAACATTTATAAATGACAAGGATAATTTCGATATTTGAAAAATTATAAATACAGGTCACAAGTAACTGCCAAATAAAAATGATATGGTAGTTTGTTTTGTTTATAGTTTTGGGCATTTTCATAAGCTTTTTCTTTCTGCACTACTATTATTACTAATTCCACCCCCATATTAACAGAAAAAGATAAACGTTACCCTCTTTGACTGTGTCACGCTACGGCTGCCGTCATAACCGTCACTGCACCATCGCCATTGCACCCTATTAAGAAGAAAAGATAGCTTGTTCCATAAAACTTCGTTTTGGATATTTCAAAAAACTTAATCTAGAACTTCTGTTTCAAAAAACATGTTATGAAATGCATGTCATGTGTTCTAAGCTTGTTTTGGAACATATTTTATATGTTTCACAAAATTTGTTCTAAAAAACTTATTTTAGAAAATTTGTTTTAAAAGGTATTTCATATGTTCCAGAAAACAGGTTTTCGAAATCTTGTTTCAGAAATTGTTTCAAAAATCATATTTTCAAAATTTTATTCTAGAAATCATATTTTAAAAATTTTGGAAATTTTTTTCTAAAATTTTTCAGAAGTTACAAAGATATGATGGTGTATCTTAAAAATGGAGGTGCATTTAGAAATTCGGGGGATACAAGAAGAAAAGACGTTTTCATATCCTTATTTTCGAGGTGGGCTTCATTGAATGTTTTAATCAATTTTGACAAAATGTGCTTCAATAGCCCATTGTTTAGATAATGAAGTGCTAGCTTTATTAAAATAACTAAAACTTGATTAGAGTCAATTCCAATGTACATCCCTTTTAAATATTTTTAGCAATAAATAAAATTTTCTCAATTTATTTTATTTTTAAAATATTTTTTTCTTTGTAAAAATAAATAAGATTAAATACTTTTTAATTATGGTTAAATACATTTTTAAATCTACAAAATATGTTAATTTTAATTTTGAAGTCAAAAATATTTTTTTAATTTTTATTTTCAAAAAATTAAAAATGTTATATTTTTGTTTTTATAAATAAGTGAAACTTAATTCTATATTTTTATTTTGTTTTTCATTCTTCCACAGTTTAAAATGATTTTTCCAATCCACCATATTTGTTTCAACACAGAAGTGACTTTTACTACAGAGCTTAAAAAACTTTGTTGGAAGTTATGTGTCGGCATGGCTCAACTTATATTACGTAGATAAGTGATTCTTTGATGTTATGATAAGGACCAAAGTACTGATTTTATCTTAAAATGAAAATGAATGACATTGTTTTATAAAGAATAAAACCAAACTTCACACTTTTTAGACAAAAATATATCTCACCTAAAAAAATATTAAAGAAGTTCAAAATAAATAAAAAAAAAACATTTTTACCTTATAAAAAGTGTATAAAATAAATGAATGCCTTCATTTAAATAATTTAAAATCTAGAAAATAAGGTAAAATTATTATTATTATTGTTAAATATCTTCTCAACGCATAATCCACTTTCCAATATCCAACTTTAGGTTTAAGATACATTTGTTAAGATCTTTTCAGCGTGTTTTCGAACAAAAATAAACTCAGATAAACACTCCTAATTTGAACACGTTTTCTTTTACGATGCGATTCCAATAGAGACATACATGATGCATAAACATTTGTTTGAGTTGGTTGCCGTTGAATATATTAATTTTATGATTAAAAATTATGTGAAGTAATTTGTTATTTAGAAGAAAAAAAGCTAGATTTCACTATTGATGCACGTAGACGTAACGGAACTTCTAGGAAAAAATATCACTACTTAAAAATATAAGAAAATGAATATAACTTTTTTTTTTCTTTTCACAAGAGACAATGAACATCAATCAATTCATAGTTAGTAAATCTTAAAAGATTTAGACTTATTTGTCTACATATATTTAAAATTATTATGATGCTACATTTCCACATTTATTATGTTCACATCTAAATTTTAGCTTAAATTATCTTATTTTTTTATGAATTGTGTGTTTTATAAGTTATTGTTGAAACCTGAATGATTTGTCGGTATGATAAGTTTTTAAATGATTGTTGTGATACTGAAGGGTTTATAACCCACTGAATAGTCTAATAACTATGTGGAGTTCATTTTTTATATTTTGATGATAATAAATATTAACTGAATGATTTAGTTGTATCATGACTATTCTAACAATCTTTTGTATAATTACAGTTTTCAGTAGATCCTCTAAGTGTGTATATTATGTATTTATGATAATATTTTTTGTTCATGTTAAACAATATAATAAAGGTGTTGAGTGTATAAGGTGTGTTTAAAACAATTAATTATGAAAAAAACAAAAATCTTCTAAACACATATATGTTAGATAGTCTAATGAGTGTGTAATAGGTGTGTTTAAAATAATTAATTATGAAAAAAAAACAAAAATCTTCTAAACATATATGTTAGATAGTCTAATGAATGTGTAATAAGTGTGTTTAAAATAATTAATTGTGAAAAAAACAAAATCTTCTAAATACATATATCCCTAATACTAATTATCATGAATATTATTAATATTATAATTATTATTAACAACATGTAGTAAAAAGGAAATCAAATCTAAGTCTTATAAGTACACATAAAACCTATAATCACTAAACCAAAGAACATTTGTGATCATATTATGCTTATTATTCTTATTATGCTTATTATTATTAGTAGTAACAATGATATTAATAGTAGTAATAATAATAATAATAATATTACTAGTAATAACATTTACCTCAACAACAACCTTAATTCTCTATATTTTAGTGAATGTCTAAGTTTTGCCTTTATGGTTGATGTGGATTATGAACAACTTTTCCTTTTTTTTTCCTTTATAAAATGATTAGTCATACCTTATTTACTTGTAGGCATTGCCTTTAAAGTGATATGTCTGATCAACAAATAAAGTTTAAACAATGTTATGTTCCTAAGTCCAACTTGGAGACAAGAGAGGAAAATATGAAATTGCATATCAAAAAGGTTAATGTTGTTAATATTGTTGTTGGTAATTAATTTAAATAATCTTCTTTAGGAGGTGATGTTGTTGCTTTCAATAATGGCTTTGATTAGGAAGATAGTATAGAAGGGATGTCAAGCCTATAGATGATTCGTAGCAGGCTTCTCTGATTCAGAATGTTAAACATATACAACATGTTTCTCTTAAGGGTGACCTAGCTCACTCCTTTGGTTTCCTTTTTCAATTTTTTTTTCAAATTTGCCTATTCTAGATGAAAACTTGTCCCAAGATAAGCATGGAAATGTGAATATTGTGGATTATAATCCTTACTTGGTTGCTTTCGCTGTCATCGTTCTAGGGACAGATAATAATAGTTATAGGGTGTTGGTATGCAAAGCTTGATTACTAATAGGTGGGCGGATATTTTGAATGAGGAAACTTCTAACTCAGACTTTGATGGTTATGATGATCAGGCCAATCACCCTGTAGACCTGGTAGATCAACTAAAAATGCTTCTATAGGTGTTAGAAAAACCATTAAAATAACTTGTAATGGTTTTACAGAGGTTATGCTTGATGTCACGGTGGATGCTGGATTGAAGTCCAAGGATTTCATTCTAGCCCTTTTGGTTTGTACTAACTGCTATTGGTTCATAACCTGCCAGGTTATAGCCGAATGTTGGAGGGTTGCAAGTTACTCAGACTCTTTCTTCTAAGTTTAAGGAGGTGTCTAAGTTGGTTTTTAAGTATTGGACCGGTCGGGTGGAGCAGGGGTTCCCTAGTGATTCAGATGAATTGGAAGAGTATGTTCAAACTTCTATGAAATCAGGGAGACCGAGGAAGAGTGCTCCCAAGATTGCTAAAAAACTTATTAGAGTGGATAATACAAAAAAAGAAATGATAGAGGAGTTTGTGCATTTCAATTATAGTTTTCTTTCTTTTGTTGTTTTGTTTTTTAATATAATGGATAAACCTATTTTCACTCTTCTATTGGTTTCTCTTAATTTTGTTCATTTGCTTTTTAAAATTATATTTTGTGGATTGGTTTGGTGGTTTGTTTTGTGTGTTCTTTCCATGGATTTGGTCTAGCTCTCTATATATTTCTTCTCTTTTTCTTTTTCTTTATTCTTTAATAAATTTCATGTGATGACTTTATGTTTAGTATGAGCTTTAATAAAAAAATATTACCAATAATATTAATAATAACAATAACAACAACAACGACAATAATAATATTAATAATAATAATAATATTATTATTATTATTAATTCAAGTAACAATAATATTAATAATATAAATAATATGAATAATAATATTAGTAACAATACTAATAATATTAATATGGATGACCTACCAACTTGTGAGTTGTTTGGACCATATCATCATGGCCATCAGACCTAGAGTTAGAAGCCTGCTCTTTCAAGACCATTTCACCCACCGTTACAGACCAAACTCTATTTGCTATCAGCGTCATGCATGTTATCACCATTCTTGATCTGCAAGGAATTCTCCTAAAAGGCAACAAGTTTAGAATTATCACTAGTAGGCAAGGCTGAGTGAGCAACCAAAGGTGGATTAGAGACTATGATATTATGCTTAATTTGAAAGAGGCAAACCAGACGGGTCACCCTTAGATGAAACATGTTTTATTTGCTCAACATTTTGTACTAGATAGGTCTGCAGAGAATAATCAAGAAGAGTTGGCCTTCCTTCTAAATTGTCCTCCTGATAATAATTATTAGGAACAACCACAATACCTCCTACATAGGATGGTTTCAAATCATTGACAACAATATGATTCACCTCATTATGCATGTTCACATTCTTCTCTCTAGTGCCCAGAATGGACTTAGACACATAGCTTTGTTTAGGTTTTAATTATTGATTAGTCCTTTCACTTTGAGAGAAGGGCCTACAAGCAAATAACATATGATCAATAATTTTACAATAAGAGCGAAAAGTTAGAAGACATTCATACTCAACATCAACAATAAATACAAAACCTAATCGCTCTATCACCTTGTTCTAACAGAAAAAATAAACATATTTACATCAAGAAACACGAACATCATTTTATAATTATGTTTTATATGTACATTTCATTAGAATAATAATATCTAACTTTTAACATAACTTGATTTGGAAAAATACATAACAAAAACATTTTGGTGTTGACTCAAAATTTGAAAATATCATAAATTTTAATATAAAACTCCGAAATACTATTATCAATTTTTTTTATTAAAAGTTAATGTAAGAAGTGACATACAATTTTAGTTATAGATTGAATTATATAAATATGTCTATTTTCTACATCAATTTTAATCAATAACTTATAAAGAAAAATATCTCTTTTATGTGATATTTAAGTTAAATGTGCAATATAGAACATTAATTTTAAACATCAATCGATATGATATATTATTTTTTATATGATTGACAATTAGTGTAAAAATTCTCTTACTTTCTACATCCACTATTGTACATTAATCATTAAATTGATACAAAATATGTAAAATAAATAATATATATCTTAAGTATAAAGTGCTCGATTCATCTATGGTGAATGATATTTAAATTATCAGATCTCAATAAATTTATATCCTTAAACAAGCATTACTTTAAAAATAACTAAACACTAAATCATTGAAGTTATTTTCAAGGCTCAAAATATTCATGAAAACTAGAAGAAATAAAAATACTATAGAACATTATTACTAAGATTTTAAAAGATTCAAAGGTTATTTTTATCTTGATTCTAGAAAATTATATTGTGCTTCATTTTGTTAATATATCATGAAGTGATCATAACTTCGTTTTTCTTTATAAAGGGTGATTTAGAGTGAGGTATCTCAAGGTTTTTTGCGGATGAAACATCCTATAAGGTTTCTAAGCTCATGGTGTAGACTTATGATTGACGAAGGTTTTAAGAAAAGGTTATTTTTAAAGTTGTCATTGCAAAACCCTTTAAATTACTGAAAAAAAAAAATCCTAAAATTGTCTAGGAACAGGATATAAGTTTTCAGTGGCTGAAAACGAAACATTATAAAATCTTTTAGTGCACTGTTTTCATCCCATCTGTTTATTTTTCTTGTCAAATTTCTACATGATGATTTTTATCATATAGGTCGTAATCATACATTGCATATTGAAAATCTTTCTTTATACGTCACTAACATCAAAATCAAACCTTTTTTCTCAATCGAAAAATGTTTGAGTATATTGGAACATATTCTCACAAAATTTAACAATCTAATCCACCTCCTTCTCAAAATGTTTCTCCACAGTTCTTATTTAGTTTATCCTAAATATTTTTTCACATATTTTAATATAAATATGCAATTGGGATTAATTTAGTCATATATTTTAATGATTCTTTATTGGGCTAGATTTATACTCGAATTCTTTATACCTCTCAATGATAATATTTGAATTGAACTCTTTATTCTTAAAATGATTTTTATTTCTATCATACACTTTATATATATATATATATATATATATATATATATATATATATATATATATATATATAAATATTACACTGAATAATTTTTATTAAGTGACTAAAACCTTTCATTTAACGTGGATGTTACTTATTCAAATCAATAAGTTTTATTTATATCATTATGACACTGCCTTTAAATAACTATTAACCTTTTTAAATGATTAATTAAGTTTTATTAAAATAAGTAAATTGCATTAATACACCCTACGATTTTCTCAAATTACATCAAAATTTAAAATTCACAGAAACCTCTCTTCTGTCTTTTAAAAAGCATTAACTTATTTTTTTTTTCACATTGTACTTACCTTCCTTTAAAATTTAAAAAATTCCTCCTGTACCCCTAATAAAGATTTGTTAGTAAATCACTAAAATGGTAAAAAAAAAAGTAAAATTTAATTTAAAAAAAAGAATACATTATTGTAATTTAATCATAAAAAAATAATCTTATCATTTATTGGCATCCAAACTTTTCTGTCTAAATATTTTAAAAGTATATATATATATATATATTAAATTATATTTTGACTCCCTAAAATTTTATTTCAACCTTTTAGTTCTTTCAAAATTATTTCAAATTTTTGACCCTCTTAAATTTTCAATCGAACTCCACCACTCTTATCATTTATATCAAAATATCTCTCTAAATTATTTAATTTCATTTATAAAATTTTAATATGATATTTTTCTTAAAATATTCAAATTCAATTCTTCTCATATCATCAACATAGTAGACTTCAAATCTAAGGGATTCCAAGTATTGCAATAATTCGTTAGGGTTTTGTTAATAAGAAACACATGTATCCCTTGAAGTGGATGATCTGATTGTGATTATTATGAAAGAGTGGTGAAATTAATACTTGTAAACACATTAGTAAACGGTTTGAAAATGAAAGACTGGACATGAATTTAAGATGTGGATGGGATGTGGGCAATGGGCTTAGCATCTACCATATCATGCCACATTCAACATCTTGTCGGATTGTGGGACCCACAAGACAACTACATTTGGCGGGTATGTAATTTGCATTCCCATGAAACTCTTCCCTTCATCACGAGACCGACACGTGGCAAAGAACCCCTTAGAAGAAGACAAGCCTATTGTGTCATCATTGAAACATGGCACCCAACAAAGAGTTCCCTGGAATGGGCCCAGGCCCACCATTGAAAGATTTAAAAATTGCCTTTTTTTTTCTTGTTGTTGTGGGCTCCTACAATGAGCGCAACTAACTAAACCAAACAGGCCCAGTTATGTTAGGTAGGTAGGTGGGTTTAGTGGTGAACTAGAATTCGTATATTTTTGTTCTCACATTTGCTTCCTAATTTTTCACCTCAATCATGCGATATCATTATAGACCATGTCAAAGCAGCATCACCATCACCAATTAAATGTATCTATACGTGATTTGATGTGAACTTCTAGCTAGCCATTAATTGTGTTTAGACGTAGGGCAAGCTAATAAGTTCAAAAGTTTTCATATCTATTTAAAAAATAAAGTTTGACATTTATTTATTGTGATTTTGATATGTCGTTTTATTATAATGTTCATATTTTTTAATCTTATTTAATAAATAACTATATATGATATAAGTATGTGTTTGTTATATATTTAAAACATATTTTAATACACACAAGGTGTATGGTTAAATAGACATAAGTGTTTTGCATATGTTTATTATCTAGTAAGTTTTTTCATGAACAAACACACATGAGTATATTTCGTCTAATAAGTTTTTGTTTGCATGAATGATAATTTTTGAACATTCATGATACATATAAAAGACTTATAAAGACTCATTCTCTTTATGTAAGGAACTCTTTCTTTCTTTCAAGACAATTCTCTTTGATATTTATATCAATATTTCTTAAAGAACTTTCTTAAAGTTGATTCACACAAACAACTTTTCTAAAGAGATAGAATGTTAGTGTTGTGAGATCCTTTGATACTCAAAATCTCTTGGGTCCTTCCCATTAGCTCTCAGAGACTTTGTAATATGTTTGCATTTAGCATGTATGTGTCTAGCTTTTTTTTACAATGAGAATAGGAGCTCCTTTTCTTTTTCAAGAAATGTTATGGTTTTTCTTACTCTTAAAATGATAACCTAGGTCAGACTTATGATCCATGCTTGGAAGTAAAGAATAAAATGTTTAGAGTTTTAGAGCTCTCATGGAACTTTTTCAAAATCATGCTAGCAACATGGTATATTTCCTTCTAGTGTTAATTTTATTTTATTTCTGTCTTATGATATAATATGTGTTAAGACAAATGTTTTCCCATTATTTATAGTTTTATTCTTTTTGAGCTCTTTGTTTTCAAGAAGAAAAACTTTAAATTTTTACTTGAGTTTTAAATATTACTTAAAAATATAATTCTTGTTGTTAATAAGACCCCTCGTAAGAGAAATCATTCTCATCTTTGTCATCAAACGCTGAACAAGATAAGTCATAGGCTGAAAGAAAATCAGAGATGGCATTAGAGCATACCTCTTCGTCTATCTTGACTATTAGAGATAAATTTGCATGTTCTTTGAGTCCAAGTCTAACCTAGAGTTTGAGTCTTCCCATGTTATCATCAAACTCTTCTTCTTGAACTTTGACTTTTTTTTCAGCTTTGGACATTCAAACCTCATATGCCCAAACTTTTGCATTCAAAGGAGACATGTCTTATGAGGTTTCTCCTTCTTTTATCTAGGAGAAAACCTTCGATCTCCTTGTCCTTTTTGTTTAAGTATTTGCTTAAACTTTTGGAACATTAGAGACATTTTTTCATTATTGAGTTACCAGACTCAACCTCAGACATCTCAGCTTCTTCTTCAACTAGAGTTTTGAGAGCCTTAATTTCCGTTCCTTTGACAGATAAACTTTGACTTTTAATTTGAGACCTCAATTTGATGAGGTAGAGACTTACTTTTGGCTTCTATCCTGGAGGTAGAGACATGTTTTTCAACAACTTTATATTCATTCGAGCCTTAGAGAAGCTCGTCTAAGAGTTTCTAGCCCGTTAAGAAGAATTTGCGTTCTTTCAAACATATCATTTACACTTTCACCATCCTTTATTTTGAAATATTTGTACTAATAGCGAATGAGGGTGGCATCTCTCCTAAGTTTAAAGTCTTAATCACCCTCGTAGTTTATGATCAGGATGTCTCAAATCTCTTTAGTGGTTTTTATATGCAAACTTTTTTTATATTGATTTTTAGATAAGACACAAATAAGTGTGTACCTTACTTTTCTTTTCAAGTGCATCTAATTGAACTCTTCTTCTTTTCAGTCCTTCTCTGGGGATGAGATCTCCATATCACCATGGGTGACGATTTGTCACAACTGATAATGTGTGGATGTACATACATATCCATCCTGTCTTTCCAATATGAAAAGTCTTCTCCTAAGAACATTCAGAGCCTGGAGAGAGGACTCCTTCTATGATGAGATATGATTCCATATCTGTCATGTTGGATCACTTCCTCTAGTTACAATAAGGCCCGCAACCCTTTAGAGCCCGATCTCTAATACCAATTGTAAACTATAAGGTAAAACATAATAAGTGAGGGTTGAATTGCTTTTAATTTGTTTTTTTTTTAAGTTTTTGAAAATATCAGCTAATGATATGTAGTCAGCCAATAGGTTTATATTAGTGTGACAAACTCAAGAAAATTTCACAAACTAAGTTAAGAGAATTCTGCTTCTTAAGTTAGTCTTTAGTGCATAGTATAAGGACGAAAGAAAATACTTAAGATGTTTCTATACTGGTTTGTATGATAGTGTAGACTACGTTCATCTTTTAATCAACTAATTTAGTTTCATTGCCACTCTCCTTTTATTTGATATATAACTAGTGTTGAATCATCATACACATTCAAACATTTTACTTTAAACTATATGGGTACTCGAATCCCCATACACAAGCTTCATATTCCGTTATATTGTTAGTACAATCAAAGCACAATCTTGTTGTCATAGGTATGTATTGCTTTTTGGGAGAAATAAGCACTGCCCTATACCATGGCCTAATGCATTAGAGGATCAGTCAAAGAATAAAATCCATGTATTTTCATTATCACTATCTTCAACTGTAGCAAAAAGGGCCACAATATCTTCATCTAAAAACTCAGGCTGCATGGGATGGTAATCTTCAATGAGTTGATAAGTCAAATAATCTGCTAGAGTACTGTCTTGATAGCTTTTTGAGTGACATACATTATGTCAAATTCTGATAAAAGCATTTGTCATCGAGTTATTCTTCCCGTAAGAGTAGGCTTTTCAAATATATATTTGATTGGATCCATTTAAATATCAACCATATTCTATGACTTAATATGTAGTGAATTTCTTGCTCGTGCTCTTTTCTTTCTGTTTCATCATGTTGACCCAGGACCCAACCTATTGATTCATTTAATACTGTCATGTATAAAATGAGAGGTAGAAAACTCTCTTTATGTTGCATATAGTGATTCCTCCTGATCTTGACTCACGACCCTCCAACTTGGCTCTACTCCTTTCCATCCTCTCGTTAGTTATCCTCTTTTTATCGGTCCTGGTAGATCTGTACCCTAGGTCATATCTTCCTTTGTTTTCAATTATCAAAGTTTTACTACAACCTTTTGGGAAAGTACAACAAAGGGATTATCAGTTTTCGCCCGAGCCATTATATTATTCATTTCTCCTACTAGCCACTTGCTATGTTCTATAACAATGATGTTTTAGCCTCGTGCAACATTTATGGGACCCCATCAACTGCTCCGTTAGCTAAACCAACCAGTTGAGAGAAGCATGTCTTCCAATGTGCTACAACTTTTTCTTGTTCAGCTACATAATTTTCCAGGGTGCTTCTCTTCTGTTCCCACCTTTTGTCATTGCTCCTCCTTAGTCCTCTTCCACTGATGCTTTGAGGATGCAACTATGTTCCGTTCTTGAGCTTTCAATGTCAGCTCTATATTAGTGGCTACCAGGTTCTGCTTAAGTTTGGAAGTATATTCTTTATCACTCCTCCGCTTTTTTTGTCAATTCTTCATCCGTTTCGTCTTTTCTTCACATTCCTTTTGTATCTATATAATCACAACGAAGACTCTATAGATCATTCATTCAATGTATCATTTTTTTTTCAACTTATCATTTGCACAGTGCATTTAATTAATTCGATTTTTGTCAAATAACTGAACCGTGAAACTCTGAATAGTGCAATTAATTTAGATGCATTCGATTAATTTAAGTTAAATAAATTTAACAAATTATGCTAAATACACCACACCTGTTATGGAAAGAGGGTTAAACAAAATTAAAGGGTGAATTTTAAAAATTTGGACCAAGGTTTAAAAATAAAGTGTGAGGTGCATATTAAAAAGTGGAGATGCGAATAAAAAAGCTTATTATTATTTTCTTATTTACACCAGACGAAATTAGATGTTTCTTTCAGTACCTCAATAGGTTTTTCCTACACTTCCAGATCTGTTCAAAATGGCAATTTTGTCTTTACTTAAAAAAAACATATTAAACCTTTTCATTCATAACTCCTTCATCTCTCATTGCAGGTACTTTTTCTCTCTACCTCCTTTATTGTTAAATTCTTGAAAGTTGTTCTAAGATAATTTCTCCTTTGCTTACTGTAAAACTTCTGAAAGTTATTCTGAGATGGATTTGGATACGTGCATTGTATGCATGTAAACTATTTGTTTAGAAGAGGACTACCCTAATATGTACACTATTAGCATACTTTATTGTAGAATCTAGAATATAATATCAAATCCAGATTTATCTATTTTACTATTTTACAATCATGTAAGTAAAAAAAAATTAACATATCAAAATACAGAATATAAAATTCAAAAGATTACTCTCTATATATTCAAAATCTTCAAATAATTCAAATTAATGGAGCAATAAAAGTCTTTGAGATGCATTAGAGATGCAAAATAGAAATGTAGCAAACAACATGAGAGATAAGGTTAAACCTAGGAACAAAATTATCTTTTTATCTATGCTATGCTATGGAGGTAGAGGAAGAACCCATGAAGGTGCTCAAAGAAGCCGTGAAGGTGCTCAAAGAAGCACTCCACTTATTAAACGAGAAGCCCATACATATCTCATAAATTAAAAAGTTTAATAAATCCTCATTCAGGTGTATGATTAAGCACACATTACAAGGTCAAAGGGTCTGAGTTTTAATTAAGGTGAAAATCACTTATTATAGAAAAAGCTCATACACATCTTGTGAAAAAAAAAAAAAAAAAATTGATCTCTCCTCATTCACGGTTTGTGAACAAAGGCTAAAACAGTAAAAAGAAAAAAACATAAATGATAAATAATTAGTATTTCAAATGTTAACGGTGTAAATGGACAATTAAAATACTTTTATAAAGTTATAATATATCCAACTATGTGAAGGTTGAGAAGTTATGAGGTGTATAATTTTGTAACATTCTTGTTTTTAAATAATATATTAATTATTTTAATTTTATTTTAAAATAAAAGTTAAATTTTTTTAAAATGTAATCTATGTTATTAAATTTTTATTTTAAAAATATTTTATATTTTAAATAAAATTTGAACATTAAAAGATAAATTTAAAAAAATATTGTGATTAATTAAAATAATAATAATAATATATTGATATTATAAATAAAATATATTTAAGAATACTTAAAAAATTTAAAAATATAAAAAATAAATAAAGAAACTTAAAAAAATAAACTAAAAAAATATTTTAAAAAATATAATTAAAAAAATATTAAAAAAGTATTATTCATAATATTATCCAAAATATTATCTAAAACATTATTTAAAAGATATCCAAAATATTAAAAAATAAAATTTAATTTTACTGTGTATATATTGGGGGTGGAGTGGGTGAAGCTAGAAGTGAAACCAGAAAATGGTAAGAAAAGAGAGAGAATGGAAGAGAGAAAAGAAGTAAAAGAATACGAGAGTAAGAGAAAGTGAGAGAAAGAGGATGAGAAAGAAGAAGAGACATGAAAAATTTTAAACAATGTAAAAGCACTTAAAGTTATACTTTAAAATGTACATTTAATCAAAGGTAAGAAACGAGTAAGGTTAAATTCTTTTTATATTAATTTCAATAAACTTATGAGTATTTTTTTAATTTATTATTTATTTTAAATTATTTTAAATTATATATTATTTTACTTGTTTTATTTTTTCTATTTATTTTATCTCCAGTTATCCTCTAGTCTTATTTATTTTATATCTGGTTACACATTGTTTCTATTTATTTTATCATTTTTTTGCATTGGTTCTATTTATTTTATCTCCAGATTTGTATTGGTCTTATTTGTTTTAATTATTTTATCATATTTACTTTATCTCCAGTTTGATACTGGTCCTATTTATTTTATTTTCAGTTATGCACTTTTCTTGATTATTTTATTTATTTTTTACACATTTGATCTCCAGTTACACATTTGATCTCCAGTTACACATCAGTCATATGTTTATTTTATTTAAGTGATCTTCTGTCTTAGCAAAATTATATTTATTTGAAGTTCTTACTTTAATTCTTATTTTATTTTATTTTGAAATAATTTAAATATCATTTTTATATATAAATACATATAAATTAAAAGTCCTATTTTTGATGAATTTGGATAAAAGAAAGTTACTTGTATGTTATGTTATTGTTTACTGGTTGTATATGTTTGAATGTGGTGTATAATTTATGAATTGAGGTAAGTATGACTTAACTTGGTAGTCATTATGTTATCTGATTATTAAAAATGTCATGAGTATGTTTGTTGTAAAAGAGTCCTAGGTTTCAAAGAGTTGAAACTAGGTTAGCGTATAAATGTCTGTTTTGGGAAAGTCACAACTTGGTACATTGTGGGATGAAAGGTAGGGGTCGGGTCGAGTCTAACAAAGTATTTAAAGTATGTGAATATTTGGATAGTCCAGGATGTTATTCTGAACTAGGATATTTAATAGGCCGAACTTGGTACTCTTTGATATTTGCTCAACATTGCCAAGTTAGGTAGTAAGCATATATATCTCTTTCATTTTCATATGATCATAATTATTGGGAAAATAATTATGATTGTAGCAATTTTTTGATGAAATATACTCAACTATCTAATCACTTCCCAAATGACTTTCGATGTTCGGGTTGGATAGTCAAAAGTGGGATATGGATCCATATGTTTGAAAAAGTGAGATTAATTTTTGCAATTGTAGGTCAAGTTATAGACACATTACTTATGGATGCAGGTCAAGTCATAAACACATTATTTATTATTGCAGGTCAAGTCATAGGCCCCCCTTGTTTGTATTGTTTGTTAAGTTTATTAAGATTAATTTTTAAGACTTACAAAAACCTCACTCATTTCCATATTTTTCTTTCATATATACTTGTTGTATGGATAAAAGTAGAACTTGTAAAGAGTTATTTAGGAAATATTTTTGGAGATTTCTCAGAAAATGTCTTAAATTATATAAAATATATAGTTCTACATTCTGATGTAAAACTCTTACTACTGTAAACTTATGTTTTTGAATGATTTACAAGGATGTAAAATGTTGACATTCATTTATATCTATGACTTTATATCACGATTATGGTTCTCTTCAAGGAAATTTTATTATTGAAAAAATTACTCCTAATTTTTTAATTAAATAACTAATATGTATATAGTAGTTGGAGTGTTATAAATTGAACACTTTTTGACCGAGATATATAATATTATTTTTTTCTGAGTATAGTCACTTAATCACTCTATCAGTAGCAACTTGGAAAAAGTTGCAAAGGACCACTCAATCACATCAAAATCATATTATTTGATTTCTATAAACAGCATGAAAATTCCAAGAAGTAAAAGTATGTTTCAGTCTCACTTGTAAGAACTCTGACACCCGAATATTTACTTTAGCATCAGAAAACCTTTTGTAGGTACCTCCCTTTCTCCTGAAGAAGATGAAGACCGAAATCGAATACTCTGACCCAAAGACTAGAGTTTCACTAAGCATAGTAACAATGCAAGAAACAAACGAGTATTATTTTTTTGCTTGTAGCTATTCCTATCTAACTCATCAATTATTTATTAACACTTAACCACTTCGAGCTAAAAAATGAATATTTTTAACACACAACCACTTCTGGTTAAGATAAAAATTGTCTAAAAGTGTGATCAGAAGATCACAAGGTTGTTTCCTAGAAAGGGCTTACATCTTTCTATGTTTACAAGGTTAAACTCTCTACTATTTTGTAATCAACACAACAATGCTTTTTATAAAGCTTTTTAAGACACAAAATTTATTACCAATGTTTCAGTATTTTTGCAATTCAAACTTTTTCTGCTTTGCTTCTTGAATGATAACTTTATATAGGCGTAAAAGATAAGAGTTATTGTGAATTCTTTTCTGGCTATTGAGTAGCTTCGAACTCATTTGAATGTCTTTCTTGAGTTTGAGAAACCTTGGACTTACAATATGGCATTAAATGAGCTTAATACAAACTCATTTGAATGTCTTTCTTGAGTTTGAGAAACCTTGGACTTAGAATATGGCATTAAATGAGCTCAATACATGTATTAAATGCTCTTATCTTTGTAAGCAACATGTGAATAACTGGGTGTACTTATTTCCTATTGGACAACGCAACATAAAATATTTTTCAGATTTGATCATGTTTTATACTTTGATAGTTTAAACACTTAATCAAAATAATGATATTGGACTTTTGCCTAAAAATTACCCTCTTTTAGTTAGTATGTGATCTTGTAGATCACACTCTTTGTTCAACAAAGTGGTTTAGTTAGGAGTGATTGTATTTTAAATAATACTTGTGTTTTTTCATGAGTGCACGCGTTTCAAATAATATTTGTGCTTAACTAGGAGTTGTTGAGTTTCAAACAATACTAATGTTTAGATGAATGTGTTCTAAGGAATATCTAAGTAAGTCTAGCTAAGAGTGCATGTGTTCCAAAAAAAAGTGATATATTTAAAAGTGAGTTGTTGTGGTGGAAAAGATAATTAAGTTTAGTCAAGAATGGTTGAGTTCAAAGAATATATAGGTTTAACTATGAGTGAGTCAGATTTAAAAATATTCAGTTTTAATTAAGATTAATTAAAATTAGTTAGATCCAAATAATATCTATATCTTGCGACAATAATATGATTTAGTGAAACTTATTTATTTATGTTGATAAAAATAATAATCTGCAATTATTATATGAAGTAATATAAAAATATATTGTATAAATATCTTTAATCATTTATCTTTCTTACATTACGAAATGATCATTCAAAATTTTTTAATAATGGATTCTTTTAATTTGGAATTGTGGCTGAGGATTCTTCATCAAACATAATTATTAAGAAAACTTACTTGACAATATATTTGTCAACTTGAAACTTACCTGACAAATATGTTTGAAAATGTATTTGAAAATAATTTACTTGACAACTTACTTGACGATATATTTGTCCAATATGAAATACCTATCAGTTAAAACCTTATGAAAAGCTTTTGTTAAAACATAATTCAACCGCAAATGGCCTATTCTTGTATTAAATTATTTTTAATTTATACCATTAAATGAAAAAAGATACGCAATTTCCTTGTGTCATTTTTTCAATTGGAAAACCTTACTGTGTAATAAATGAAAAATAATTTATTTATTTATTTATTATATAAAATAAAAGATTGAATACTTTCTCTTTATTTCAAAATAATTAAATGCACATAATTTTTTTAATATTATTTGAAACAAAATTATATATATATTAAATTATATTATTTTTGTATCTTTAATTAATTACCCGTAGAAAACAATAAAATTATACATATATATATATATATATATATATATATATATATTTTGAAATTATATCATTTTAATATAAGAAATATATAAATATACTAAAACACATGTGTTTTCAATGGTAAGAAGTAAAGAAAAAGCGAGTTGGAATTTGCTTTCAAGTCAATTAATAAAACGTAATGTTTTGTTATAATGAAATATGATGAAAAAATAGTTATAATATATATAACATATCAAATTATAAAGAAACTATTAATTACAATATATATTTTTTAAATTATAAAGAAATTATTTCTTATTATAATAAAATATCATATAAAATATTAATACTCACTTTTATTCTCAAAACTCCAACTAACTTCTTCCCATTGTTTTCAACTCAACTTCCTATTCACACACTCGTAGTCCAATTCACACACTCCTAATTCAATTTTTACACCTATGCACCCTCAACCTAAATTTCTATTCATACTCCCAATTCTATGCACGAACTACGAACTTTTTATCCACATACCAACCCAATTTTATCTTCACACCCTATCTGAATTTCAGTTACACACCCTAACTCAATTTCTAATCACCCACCCCAATCCAAAAGCAATTCATTGCACAAATATTTACCAAAGTATTTCAGTTCAGAATTTGTTCCCTGGCAAATTAAATTCTGACTTGGTTTTATTTTCTTATTTTAACAAATTTGGAAAATGTATTAAAAAATACACATAATTAATTTTATATAATAAATTGAGAAATTTATTAAAAATATTAATTAGCATATTTTATATGATCAAAAATTAAAATTACTTTTATTAAAATTAATAAATAAATGAAATTATTGTTAATAATTGAAATACAAAATATTAATTATTATTGTTATTATTATTATTATTATTAATTTGATTTTAAGTTCACATAAACTTAATAAATGTAAAATATAAAATTATTCTTAATACCTTCTCAAGTTTAATATAAAAAAATTATTATTAATAGATTTACTAAAGCTTATTTATATTTATTATTATTTTATATTAATAGAAATTAATAATAATAACTATTATAATAATAAATCTTTAGACAATGAGTTGCTTTTTATTTTTATTCTTCAAAAGGAGTTGTTCTATGAAAACAGCTTGTTAATTTATATTTAATTAATACAGAGTATTAATTTTTTAATTATTTAATTAATAATATTTTAATAATTGATATATATTGAAAATTAAATTATATGTATAAAATTATTTAAACAATAAATTTTAATAAATTATTAGTTTAAGAAATAGTATTCATTTTATATGCTAATTTATTACAAAATTGATTTTCAATATATGTTGCTCTAAAAATTTACAATATAGACATAGCTTAGGTAGATTATCATAGAATACATATCTATTGGATAAAATCTTTTAACATTTTATTCAAGATTCATATAATTTATCTTATCATAAGTTATAAAAAAATAAATTGAGATTTAAAAAATTAACTAATTCAATTAATTAATTCAATTGAACAAATATTATTAAATTAGAAAAATATAATTCAAATTAAAATTTCATTCATTCAAAGTTATTAAATCAAGATTCAATTTATTCTTAATTTGATTTGTAAAATAAAAAATGAAATAATTTATGATTAGAGTAAGTTTGAAATCATTAAAAACCATAATAAACTCAAAGCATTGATTCATATTGTATTTTAATTATGTGAATTGAATTTCAAGAATCAGTTCTTGGAATATGGAGAATGAATAACAAAAATGAGAGAGGAAAATGAAAAAACAATTTTGAAATTAAGAGAAAATGAGAGGAAAAAACAAATTTTGAAATTGGGAAAATAAGCAAATGATTTCAGTCTGTGTAATTAAAACATGTTTAGATTATCTATATGCTCAATAATGAATTATAAATGTAAAAGGATTTTGACATAACATAAATAATAATATACGTGAATAATAAAATTTACATAAAAAAATATTTACATAAAATAATATTTATTATATATTAGTGTTCTCAAATTAACAACGTAAAACGAAACTAAAAGTTAATCCTTATAATTGTATATATGAGTTTACAAAACGAAAACAAAACAAAGATCTTTTCAAAAAGATAATCAAGCAATCATAAGTTTTATAAAACTCAGAAGTTGTTCATATTTCATACTATGAAGTATTGTATAATTTACTTATGAGTTTGTTCATCTAGAATAAATAAGATTAACTTAAAGAGTGGTAAAATAACATAAAGTAAATGAGTTAATCATTAAACATTTCATGAGTTGATATTTTAAACTATTAAAAAAAAATCTAATAGTCCACATTTTGATTAAGTGAAGTTAAACAATAAAGTATAAACATAATCAAACTTCTAATATAAGATGACATGTTTTCTTTTACAACAGATCATGTAAGACACAAATAATATAACATTGCATAATTTCTTTTTCATTTAATAAAAAATATTTTGCTAAGACATTTGTACTTCATGAAATTGATTTATGTTTATTTTATGTTACGAGAAATGTTTGTTTCCTTTGTCTCCTAAGATAATTTGGAAAAACTTACATCACATCAAAGATCTCTTGAGAAATAAGTTAAATGTGCTATGTTTCAACAACTCACCGGTGCTTGCTTTTGTCAACTTTGTAAAGAACTTCTAGCTTGTATTGCTTTGTGCTTGCACAATTTTAAGTAAAGACACTCTAACAAAGGATAAATAAGTATTACTAGCTATCAAGATGTTGCTTCAAGAGGAGAATAACATTTCTTGCACGCATGAAGCACATTTAATGCATTTTATACATTCATTCAAGCTAATTAAGATCAAGGAAGATGTTTATATGAACTGAAGCTGCTAACGACCAATTTTGGAATGCATGTCAAGAGAAATTTATCTAACAAACAACCTGGATTATCTGAATTTCATTCACACTACTTGTTAGATCAAACTTCAACAAACCTAGCATTATCCTAAGTGATTTAGATCAAGTTCTTTACAACTAGTTTTGAACATAAAAGTATATTTATTTTTATATACTAGATCTTGACATATGCAATGGCTTTTTCTAATAATCACACATGCAAAACAACTTGCAATGTAACCTTGTCTGATAAGCTTATGCTTAGACAAACAATAAGATATGTAGTCATTGACATTACATAGTATTATTCAACTTATAAATTCTTATATTATACTTTTGCAAGGAATGTTGTTATGTCTGGTCACTAATAGGATCTTACAAGAAACGTCAACATCAAACATCTCTTGAAGTGTGATGAACCCATGAGAAGCATAACACCATCTGACCATCCTCAACCATCCAAGATGATGACAAAAAGCATGATACAAGACCCAAGCTTTGGTCAGCCGTCTCAATCAGCCTAAGACCTAGGCGCTATGATTCCCAGGAGAATCATCAGGAGTAAGGACCATGACATTTATTGTTCTCACTATTCTACTATTAGTAGTGTATGATTTATTTTGTAATAAAATCATTAGGTCCAATTAGGAAACCCTAGGTCACATGATAAACCCTAGACATCTCCTTTTCCTTCTTGGGTGTGCCACTTGCAATTTGCATATTAATCACATATACAAATGTGAAAAGTGTGACTCCTCCTAGATCCATAATTTTAATAACATATTTATGACATACACGGGGAGAAATTTGAATTTCAAATTCTCCCTTCTCTTTTGAGATTTTTGGCCTTCTCACCTATAAATAAGGCTACACCACTCTTGGATTTTACACATTGAATTGGAGAAGAGTTACTATGCCATTTTTGTAAGAGAAGAGTTGTCTTTTTTGTGTGAGTTTGGTGACTCCAGTCACCACTTATCTTGCATCCAATTCTTCACTTTCATAAGTCCTTCTCAATCTCTTTTTTTTTCTTTAGCTTGTTCTATCTTATTTATGTTATTGAATGTCTATTTTAGTTCCACTACTTCTCATTACTTCCAATGTGTGTTAATTTTCTTTTACATTTTTTGAAGAGGGCTTTCACACTTATATAACCCTCCTTGGATAAATTTTTTCTAGTGACAATTCTCATATAATTCCACCGTGTCTTGCAATCCAATTAACCTAATCAAGTGAAACTCTAAAAGTAATTTTGTAGTTTAATCCCTTACATGCAAATCAACTTGTATCAAAGACTGTGTTAAAGCTGCCAATTACCAACAACTCCTTTGAAAAGTTTGACATCACCTTTCCATTGGTTGTGATATATATCTTAAGTGGGTATCAGATATTTCTTCAAGGGAGGGGGGGTTTACATGAAATGTTGTATGAAAAATATTTATTGTAACTCTCTTCGTCTACAAAAGCATATGCAACTTGAAGAACAAATAATCTTTGAAGATTATGCAACAAGTAAAAAGGATTTGTAACAACTATTTTCTTAACAAGTAGAAAGGATTTGCAACAAGAATAAAAAACCTTTAAAGATTATACAACAAATATACTGGTTCACTTACAGGTTTTGTGCTACATCGATATCTCCTTTAAGAAACATTTAAAAGATTACACTAATAAAAAGTGGTTACAATAAGAGTACATCAACCACTTTTGGTTATCCTTTCCAATCTTTCCTTGAGATTAAGAACACGAGTATTCTTATTTGTCACTCCTAGCTATAATCACATAAGAATAAAAGAATGAATGTTAATTCGCACAAAAAAAATAAAAAATAAAATAAGAATTTCCTTACAAATGAGTAACTTTATGAAATCAACAATTCAAACTTAACAATTTCCTACAAAAGATAATATTACAAAATAAACTTCCAACAAATCACTATAAATAATATATAGTCTTGTTTTCCTCTTCTAACTTTGTAGTCTTTGTATAAATATATGAGAATATTATTACTTTTTAATTAATTTTTAATGATAAAATCTTTGTGATTCATAATATTTTTATTTAATTTCTTATATAAATATGTTTGATATAATATTATTTATAGATTTATATCCATGTATAAAACATTGTATTTGCTTACAAAACTTATAATTATTGAAAAGAAACTATACAAAATATATATGAGAGAATATTCACATCTTTCACAAACTTATTTCACTATTAATGGATATCTTAAAAAGAATTTTATAAATATTGCAAGAATAAAAAGAATTTATATAAAAGGACACTTTCTTTACTCCTTTTGGGTAAATTTCAACCAAAATGAAACTTACCAAATATATTTATTTATATGTATCAAAAGATTTATCATTGCAATTCATAGTTAGTCTAAAAAGTTGTAAAATTTGTCATTTTTTAAGTTGAAATAAGTTATTAAATTTTAATCGAAATCATAATCCTAACATAAAATAAAATAATTAGTCCCGACTAATAAACTTAGAAGAACTCATGACAATAAAACAAAATTGGTTATATGGAAGAAAAATAAAAATTGTGGAAGAAGAAGACGTATACGTGCAGAAGGATGGAGACATTCTGACAATGTGAAGAGGACTACCCATTCCTCACAATCAAACCCTTTAATATCACTTTTATCTTATGCTTCCAATTCACTTCCTCTCTTCCACGTACCCTCTGTTCATCATAAATACCCATTTTCCTTCTATCCCATCTTAACTTTCACACACATTGTCAACTCTCTACCAACCCAAAATACCTAATCATTTTATTCTTCTTCCATTGTGAAAGCGTGAGCAACAGCGATTACACTATGTACAAATGAAGACACCTCACGTACCTCAACACTCATATTCCAGAAAAACCAAAATTAATTGCAATATGTGAAAGAAAAAAAAAAGAACCATTAATGAACGTAACGTGTCCCTCTGTCGTTTGAACAACGAGTGCATCACTGGCCATATCGAAAACGAAAAGAAAAAAACCAAACCAATTGTTCTAGCATAGTTTCTTTATTAATTACAATATATGAAAAAATAAATTAATGCACGTTACGTGTCCCGGTTCCATTTGAACAACAATGCAACCATATCAAAAATGAAAGGGAGAAACAAAACAAATTGCTCGGCATATTGGGATAATTTATTATATATTTCACCGTCATTTAAATATGGTTTATGATAACAACAACAATAATAATAAATAAAAAACAGTACTATCTTTTAATAGAATGATGTAATTTTTAAGTGGGATTCTTTATCAATTTAATTACAAATTAAGTCTAGTAAGATCTTATAAAAAAATATTTTTTAAATTAAATTAAAATGTAAAAATTTCATAAATAAATATTTTATTTTATGTTATTATTATAATGATCACAACTATTATAATTATATCTGTATCTATAATTCCATCTTTATCGTCAATATTTTAATTAATATTATTTTCATTATTTTTATTATCATTATCATTGATAATAATAATAACAACAATAATAATATAAAATTGTATTGATTATATAAATGATGATGATGATGATAATAATAATAATAATAATAATAATAATAATAATAATAATAATATAAAATCATTGTTTTGAAAAAATAATAGTAATTATGATAAATAGTTGTTGAATAAAAATAGTAGAGATAGTAATGATAATGGTAAGAATTATGGTTAAATATTAATAATAATGATAGTGGTAATAATTATGTTAAATGTGTTAAGTGTAGAATGAAAGAAGTAAGAAACCTCTTTTTTATATGTACATGTATCAGATTTGAGGTCTTAACCTATTTCGATGTCATAGTAATACTTTTTGGAATATACCTTTTATAAAAAAAATAATATGGATGTAAAAGCTTATTACCACTTAGCACTTGAGATTGATTAGCCGATAAATTAAATTTAAAAAATACTATAATTGGACGAGAGATGTGTAAAGATGAAAGCTGCACAAAATCATAAAAGTTGAAAACATTATTAAAAGATCGAAATGTTGCATAATAGGGGCAAAAGTCACAAAGAACACAGCACATGAAGTTACATCGAGATAAAAATATCTTCATGGATGTGATAAAGCTTGTAAATATGATACTTGTGTATCATTCTCATGATAAAAAAAAATAAAATAAACACAGATCACTAAAAACTTCTATATCACCAAATACTGGAGTTATATTCACACATATATTCACCAGTTTCTTATGTCAAACTATTCAAATTTCTTCAGTTATGCAATTGTGTATTTGATCAAAATGTTCATTTTAACATTTATCTTTGGATTATTTTTCCACTTCCATTTTATACCTGCCAAACCAACTTTTTTAAAAAATAATATAGGAATATAATTTTTTCTTTTACTTTTTACATAAAAACATTATCATAAAGATAGATATAATAATTGTCACAATGAAGACGATAATGGTGATACTATTTTAGTTATAACAAGTGATTAATTATTCTTTGAAGAAGATTTCAGCAGAAGACTAAACTAAATCTAATTTACAGACGAATTAATTAAGAACGTTTAAGTTTCATAAGATTTGGATTCTTTTATCACATTTGGTGTTATTATTGTTCGGAATGAGGAGAACCATTTAATAATAATTTGCTGCGTAATTTGTTTGGATGTGGTTTGGACCTATGCCGCCATTACGCATGTCTTGGCGATGTTACAGATTTTGGGACGCGTCTGCTTCTGCTTTACCCGTCTAATAAATAGCATAAGCAAAATAGTCAAAACGATTCGTGATCCATTTGTCTCACTAATTAGTACTCCAACTCTTCAAGCCTTCTCATAAATTTTCCAACCCATCGTAATCTTGGCCACTTCTATCTATCTTAATTCAACACTAGAGTAGAGTGTATGCATATTCAACCCACACGATATTAAAAAAACGAAAAATAAAATGCAAAGATTAGAATCATGGTGAGACTTTTGTTGTGCGGTTTTAATGAGTTAGATTGTGGAATAATTAACGCAAGATTCTTAGCATGTTGTTATATTAGGATTACTTTGTTTCATGGATAGAATGTGATTGGATAACCATTTGAAGACTTTTTCATTTTTTCAATTTAATGCCGATAGCTGTCGCAGGCTATCTCAAATTTTAATGCAATTTCGTACACACTATATGCGTAAACACAAAAATTCATAGATACACAAAAGTACTAACATGTAATTAAAATCTTTTAGACTTTGTTGGTTATTGTGGCTGCGTGTTTTGGCTCCATCACCACCATTAACTCATTTGTGGTAAAGGGTGTTTTGTTTATGCAATTATACTAAAATATACTCACAATATAACAGTTTCATACATTGACATTTAATCGTAAATTATTGTTAATGGTATTGAATATTTATAGTAATTATTTCAAAAATAATATACTTTCAGAATATTTTGTAGTTAGTTGATAGAGGAAGAGTCTTTATACTAATTATTTTCGAATATTTTGTAATAATGTTTTGTTTTTAAATTCCTTTGTTTCTAGGATAGTTTAAATGCTTGTAAATTACGTTGCCTGGTTGATTCAATTTACTTATTCCTAGGTTCTTGAATCAATGGCATCTTTAAGTTTCTTTTGTATGTCTTTTAGTCTAAGTTAGCTTATTTTTTTTACATTACTTAGCTTTAGATTTTTGAATATTTCAAAGTACCTTTACAATGTAATTGTTTGAGAGTATTGACTGTGCATGAAAATTAAAAGGTGAGGCCCTTGGTATTTGGTTAAAGTGAATGACAATGATTTAGAAGTATGGAGAAGTATGGAAAGACAAGAGAAGAGGAAAGGAGCATTTATGGTGCAATGCGAGGAAGAAAGGTGAAAGTTATGCTAACTGAAAGTAAAGACATTTTTAACTTTGCATGTGCTGGCTTATTGTATTATGATACAACTTCATCGTTGGTGGTGGCTAAGGTGCGGCCAATGACATTCGTCATTAGTGTAAAGAATGTAACATAATCGATTACTGTGAACCCTATAATCGATTATACGTGTATTTTGACAAGGATAGTCGATTATACATATATTTTGACAAAGATAATTGATTATTCATTTGCCATAATCAATTATGTATAAAGTTTTACATACATAATTCATTATCGAGTCTCAATAATTGATTGTGCACGTGTATCGATTATAAAATAATTATAACTATAAATTTTTAAAGTTAAATCAATAGAATTGTAGCTCAGTTAGTATATTGTTCTCCTAGCATGTAAGAGGTCTAAGGTTTAAGGATCAATTCCCTGCATTTGATAATTGTATAATTCTATCAGTAGAAAATAATAATTCATTAATCATACCCATCAAATTAACTATACTTTGATTATTTTTAATCGTAAGGGCAAATTTGTAATCTTACAAATTTATCAATTAAAAAAAATTAAAATATCCATCACACCTATCATATCACTCACAAACTTTCTACTCAAATCTCATCATCTTTCCCTTAATCTAAACAACTTTCACATACTTTCATATCAAATTCATTCTCTCAAACCCACACCATCATTCAAACAAAGCATCAGAGTTTTGTTTCGTTTTTTAATTGTTCATGATTTTCGTAGAAGTAGTCCATAAAATTTTTACACAATTTGCTTAAGTCTTCCATGTGAAAATCTAATTCTTTAAGCTAGTTTTCTTGGTTTTGAATTCTTGTTTGCTTTTAGTTTCAAGTAAAATTATAAAAATTTTATTAAATAATTAAATTGTATTATATTGAGAGCTCCTTGAACCATTTATGTTATTTTTTAGTTGAATTTTTGTCTTTAACACGGTACATACACTTGTTAGTTGAATTAGAGTAAAATTGAGTTTAAGTTAGTGAGTTGTTTGCAAAAACAAATGTAGAAATACAAAATATATGGTCTCCTAAAGTAAAAAAAAAAAAAAAAAAAAAAATGGCAAAAAAAAAAAAAAAAAAAAAAAGAAAAAAAATCTATAAAGGAAAGTAAGAGAGTGAGATTGAACCATATATAGAGAAAGAAAAATAAAGTATATGACAACTCACAACATTTTCCACTCTTAGATGTTTTAGTTTTTTTTCTAGTTGATTAAATGATTTGAATTGTGTGTTATGCATCTTTGGGTGAATTTCTCTTAATTTTCTTTCCATTTTATTGCACTACGTGTCTTAAATGTTCATGATTTAACTTGCTTAATTTTTAATTTTAACATTCTCATATCTATTCCTTAGCTTCAATTTGAGTGCTTTCCTTTGAAATTTGTTTTAATTTTTGTTTGTCATTCTTTGAATTTATTTGAGTATGGTCATATGATATTTTATTTGAAATTGTCATTTACGTTTTTCTTGATTTTTGTTTCTTACTCCTAAGTGGAAGAGGAAATTATTACTACTTCATATTGTTTCTTAAAACTCACCCTCTTCAAAGTAGCAATTTAGGTTTTGATTGGAGAATTGAGAAACTACTCTTGTGGTGACCTGCAGAAACAAGAAGAGCACTTGTGGGGTGTAACACTTAGAGAGAGAAGGATCATTTAGTTGTTGGACTGAATTGCAAAGAAGCAATAAAAAGGCAAAACTATGGTCAATTTTACATTTGTTGTAATTTGCAATTGTCATGAAAATTTGTGTAATTCTTGTTGAATTTTTGTAATTTTTCTTCTTTATTGTGGTGTCTTGAGAAAATTCTTTTGGTGCAATCTCATCTTCTTAGCTAAACATTGTAATAGAAAATCATTTAGATTTGTGAAAGTTTTTCAAGAGGCTCCAAACCACTTACAATTTCACTTAGGAACTCGTTTAGAATTTATTGCTTTAATATTTCATTACTTGAATTTTTACTCTTAATTCCTTTTTATTTTAGGTTTCTGTGATAGCTAGGTATAATATCTTAACAAATCTTGTTAACCTTCTTTTGGTCTTAGGGCTCCTTGTATATATACACACATTTTGAAAAACCTTTTTAAAGTTTTTTTATTAAGTTTTTGAAAGTGGTATAGGAAAAACTCTAACTAGGACAGACTTGGTACCTAAGAGTGTCCACTTGTGATCCACCTCTATTTTCTGGAAGTGTAATTAATAAGCTTTCAACGTCTTTTCCTTTTAGAAAACTTTTCTAAAAAAGACCATTTGTGAAAATTTTTATCACTCATTTTTATGAAAACCTTGTTTAATAAAAAATGAGTGATCATACTTATCAATTTAATGTACATGGTAGTATGAGGGACCAACGTGAGGAAATAAGCCTTAGAGATGTCTTTAGTAGATTACTTGAAGATAATAAAGAATGAGATGATAGCTGAAGAAGAGAGGAAGAAAATAGAAAAAGAGACGAAGAGATGGGGTCTTGTTCGCTTAGCTTTTAAATCAAAAGATGATAAGAGAAAGAACAAACGAGAAGAAGAGTGTCCGCATAGGAGAAGAGAATACTACAATGACTCCTACCTCAGAGTGAAGAGGGGATGCATAATAGTCATCATAACGAAGACTTCTATCAACTTCCACCTAGGTGTCATCATAAACCTAGAGAAAATTACTATTCTCGAGAACCTAGAATAGACCTTCTACCCTTTTATGAAAATGATAACATTTAAAAATACGTGACTAAGAGATGAAGGTTGAATAAATCTTTGAATGCAAATATGATGAGAAAAAGGTGCCCATGGCTACCTTAAACTTTTAGAAGCATAAGATATTAGAACGAACTTAGGTTAGCCCTTAGATAAACTCCTACTATGATATAAAAGTTGATAGATAAACTCCACTGACTCTAACAAAGAAACATTAGTGTTGAAGAAGATAGACAACAAATAAAACTACTCATGATTAAGGTTGGGGTTAGAGAAGAAGTAAGAATAACCACAGCTAGATTCCAGAGTGGTCTCAATTACAAAATTAGGAATATATTTGAATTATTGGCTTACAATGATCTAAATGAGTTTGGTTTGGTTTAACTGTGTGTAAGGATAGAAAAACAATTGAAAGGGAAGTTTACTCCTAGGAAGAACTACTCCACCACTTCTTACCTTAAGAAAGACTATAAGAGGGAGAGATACCTCTCTAGATATGAAGGTCAGGAGGGATGGAGAAAAGGAAAACCAAAGAGAAAAGGAGGTAGAAAAATCAAAATATAGATCCTTCTAAAGAGACTAGATCTAAGATATCCTATGCTTTAGATGTCAGGAAAACATACACTATGTTGATGAGTGTCCCAATAAAAAGTTTGGGTATCCTGTTGATGATGAATATGTGAGCCAAAATGAAGGACATTTTTCACTTAAAGAATCTTTAGATTCAAAGAGTGAACCTTTGTTTTGTGAAGGTGCTCCTGATGATAAGGAGATTAAATCCAACATGTTTATTTTTAATAGTCTTAAAGAGAACCTATTCCACACAAAGTACATCCTCTCCATCTTTTACATATCTTTCACATATCTTATTCACCAAAATTGATATGAAAGTGAGAAAAAAAAAATTATATTTTCCCTTGTTTTTCTTTATATCTTAATTATTATTGTACTCCTCTCCTTGTCCTATAAGTGTTTGAAATAGCAGTATATTACAAATGTTTTTTTTTTTTATTTCGATTAGTTAAATATATCTTACTTGACTAATTTTTTTTAGAATTGTTATTTGTTTAATCTTTAGAAATAAAATCTAAATATATAGTAACATGGTTATTTGAAACATAGTCTCCATGAATAGAATATTGTACTAATTGGATCTTCAAAAGGTAGATAAAGAAACATGCAAAAGTATATAATTGAATATATAATTGATTATATTCAAATTTATTATACTTCATAATTCTTTTATCTCTTATATATCTAATGATTCTTTAAAAATGTTCTTCGAATGTTGTTAAAATTTTATATCTTTTCTCAATAAGATATAAAATTTTTGGTGCTGTTGTTTAAAATTAATTTATATGAGCTAATATCCATCTTACCATATACAAAATAATTTTACATAAAAAACAAATTAGTTTTTCATTAATTACTCATATATTTGATGGATCGTTTATCATAAAAAAAATATTAAAAAGTTTTGATAACTACAACTTTACTTAACAAAATATATATTTAACCATTTGCTGTGGAAAAGAGCTAAATTAATCACTTATTCATATTTATTATCATCAAAATTTAGTACATCTCTTAAATAAGTATTAATCATCCGAACCGCAGCCACAGTATTGTAGAATCCACATAAATATTTATATCATAAATTCATATCTAATAAACGTTTAATCAAGTTATTTATCCAAATAAAGCAATAAGATGGATCGCATAAGCAATCTTGTCTCACGAATTATGTGTATATGCCCCTCTTATGGCTCAATTTGATCTCAGCTATGCTTTCATTTCGATAACCACAAGGAGAAAACTAAAGATCTTTAATATGGTTGGTATATATATATTGAGACATTATTTATTCTATTTTTTCCTTTAGTTGAAAAGAAAAAGGAAATGAAAAAAGTGTAAGAAAAAAAAAGAGAGAAATAAGATAAAAATATACTTATTGGTTTGAAAGAGTAACTGACGTAAAAATTATCATTTTAAAAACTAATAAATAAATAAAAATTAAATAATTACAACACTCATATATTTATACATTATATATATATATATATATATATATATATATATATATATATATATATATATATATATATAGAGTAGTTTAATTAATTGTGTTAAACTAGTGAATTATTAGTACATAATATAATATAACCACCAGCGGTGGCTTAAGATTTTATGAGG